>JACCDR011933130.1_pt1 | contig 20902 bp, 13 predicted proteins | sample 7446431 | NCBI WGS metagenome assembly JACCDR01 (sample SAMN15323443, study PRJNA562643) | freshwater metagenome | isolation source: river surface water | place: USA:Blue River Watershed | collected 2017-08-17 | reverse complement strand
ATCCTTGTAATCGTCTCTCCAAAATGGCTTCATGAACTTGATACTTTAATAATTGTTATATAGGTTTAAAGACCACAAAAAAACATTTTTCAAGACCTAACGTCATTAGATAAGGTTGCGAATTTTGTGATTTTTTGGAACAGCATTTTAACATTTTTCAGAGAATATATATTTATGAGTAGTCATTCTGGAACGTATCAATAAGTGATGGATGAAATACGAATGCAATAGATTATATAATAATATATTTTTGTATGCAAAATGATTAACTGAAAAACGAAAATACTATGTTTTTATAGGTTAGACAATGCTCTTCTTGCCTCATTACATGAACGTAGAGTTCTTTCAATGAAGACGTAAGGGAAATCAGTGATAGCTTCACGCAAACATGATGCATTGTGAAATACGATGCACAACTTAGATGCCACCTTACAAAGGCATGAAATGTACTGCTGTCTTGCTTCTCTTTCGTTTTGAATTTTTTTGAGGATCTTGCGAGTGCAATGGGCAAGAAGGAACAATGACATTACATAAATTGGTATATCATTCTTTTCCGTGATCTGTATCATCTCGCATACACTGGTCAGCATAGCCGCGGTATCACAGTTTTCGTCACCACTTAGTATTTTGTGAATGTCGTGCGTCGAATAGTCATCAAGTGCTTGGACAATATGTTTCTTGTAGTTTAATTTGCCGTAATACCTTTGCACTTTGCACACATTTGTCAAGAACAGAGGGAGTTTAATACATAGATTGTGCACATTCCTTGTTTGCATATGAAGAGCATTGATTGTGCACTGTATAACACAAGCTTTTGTGGTATATTTTCCAACATCTATTTTGTTGAATATTGACTTTGATACACATGCTAAGCAAGCAATGTCTTGAAGATCGATTAAAGGAGTATGCTCAGCAACATTGAGTATCACTATCAAAACGTCTTGGTTTGTGTCCATAATGCCTGTTCAAGTCGCTCTTTGTTCAATAACAAAAAGAAAGGTTGGGGTTTCAATTTTTCTTTTTGTATAAAAAATCATTGGCTTTGAAAATGGCTTTGCAAGGATGGCACTTTCATCATTGCAACAAGGCACTTGCAACAGTAAAGTGTATCGTAAAACGCATCATGAGCGTTTTCAATATCCTCGTTGTAAAGGAACTTATACAGTTCACTTAATTTTGGTGCTTTCTTTTGGTTCATGGCTGTTCTACCCAGTAAAAGAGTGCATAAACGCTTTTTCGCCAACATTTCAGTGACTCCTTCTTGCTTATTATACCTAAACATCTCACTTAGCATAATACTTAAGTCAAACTGTAGATTGTGTGCAACAAGGGTATGGCATAACTTAAGATCAGATACAAACTCATTATAAACATGTTCCCATAGCACTCCTTTTCCTATGGCAATTTCGCTAGTTATACCATGGATATTTGTTGCTACACTGTTGTTGTCTATGGTGAAATCCAACGGACGAATAATGTGATAAGCTTGTTTGGTAATGTTTCCCTTTTCATTTAGTAAAATCCAACTGATACTGACTATCCTTGCAGGGTCATACATCTTAAGATGTCTAAAACTGTGAAATCTATATTTGCCTTCCTTATTGAAAATGGGAAGGCCTGTTGTCTCAAGATCGTAAACAAGATACATTATGTTATCCAATATACATTGATATAAACAATGCTTCTTAAGTGGATATTCAATTTTTATATCCTACTTGTCTATCTCATTTTTGTGCAACAAGTAATGAACTTGCAAAGGTTCCTTCCTTCCATACCTCTGTGCCCTTCCAATAACTTGTTTCTCAATCTCCGTGTCAAATTTATGAAACATAATCATATCAGTCGTGGTCTCTAAGCAAAGTCCTGAGCCATATTGCCTTGGGTTAATCAACAACACATTTGTAAGTCCTTTCTTATACCTTTCAACAATTGCGTTGATTTGATTGCCATTACCCTTGAGATATTCAAACTTGGTGTTAACTTTCCTCAAAATGTCAACAATGTTGACAAACACGTTATCGTAAGCTGTGAAAATGAGAACTTTATTGTTGTTTGACATTTGTCTCAGGAGACGTTCCAAGTTTTCAAGCTTATCATATTGTTCACTTGTGCTTTCTTCACTTGGAGCATCAATTGGCAGAGTAGAGGATGCATCATTGTCGACCACAAATATATCGCCGAGAACAATGACATTCTTACACAATGGACATGTGTGTTTGTGCGATATCCATTTACTCACACATTTAAAACAAAATGCATTTTGGCAACATGGCACAACGGCCTTTTGCTCAATGTCGTCATAACAAATGGAGCACATGTCACTTGTTTTAATGCGTTGTGAGATTGTTTCCATCTTGCGCGAAATTGTTTCAAGCTGTGCATTCAAGCGTGCAACTTCTGTTTGCCTTTCTGTCTCTACATCAAACATCATAGCATTTGTTGTTTGAATTTGCAAGCGTATATTGGTTGCTTGCCGTGACAACTTATCTATAACTCTTAGAATGATATTTTCCTCTGTGTTTTTTTGGTTATTGTTAATGAATGCAAGAGCACCTTGCACATCATTTGCATTTAAATGTTCCAGCACTTGCCTATCAACCAAACCATCTAGTACTCTAATAGAATGAGGTGTTTTGCATCTTATGATGTTGGTAATCATAGGTGGTAACGACAATGATGTTTCAACATATGCTTCACTATTTTTGATGATGAGGGTTTTTACGTGAGAACGTGGCAAATGTCCCGCAAGATCAGTCAGCAATTGTTTCAAAAAACCACTATGCCTCATACCTGTGGCATACCAGATATATCTTCCAACACTGCGATCATATACGCAATACCCTCTGGGATATATTGTATTTCCATACGAGGCTGTGACCAACCAATAGAAGTTTGCGTCAATGTACCTACAACTGGGGATATTCAAACTGTCGACCTCATCAAATATGAGCCGTTGTAACTTTACTTTGTTGTTGACAAGCGCATGCGCAAATTTATTATACAACGTGGATGTGACGATAATCAAATCATATTCCTTAATATGTTCTACCATGTCCTCATCAGGTTGGGTAAGAGCATCTAAAGTTTTGGCTACCTTGATTATCTTGTATTTGATACGTGTGCCAAAATTTTCAATATAGTATTGCCATTGCACCGCAAGATTGTGCGGAATCACCAACACGTTTGTCTTGATTGATTCCGAGAAGTCATGAAAGAAAAAATTCACCTTGTTGTATCCATGTGATTTGATGATTGGTTGATTATCTTGAGAGATATTGTTACTTTGTATGAGGGACAGTATGACATACGATTTCCCTGAGCCAACTCTGTCACCTATGATACCTACCTTGGTGCGTATAAAATCATTTTCGTCAATGTTTTCTGTTACTTGGTCAAATTCTCGTAAGAAAATCTTCTCATTTTCATATCGAATGCATCTTGCAAGCAAGGTTTGTTGATGAGGACGGAGAATGATCTTAGAACCCAATGGTGTATCAGTTCTGGGATGCTCTTCCGTTAGCTCGTCAATAGTGATATTGAAGTCCGTGTTTGCCGTCATGTTGATTATTTTAAAGTGGAAATGTTTAAGTCATTTATGAACTGTACTTACAGACACCGCGACCCTTATGTGTAACAAGGACCGTGAGAGGAAATTGACACAATGTATACTGTTGGTGCTTGAGACACTCATTGATATTCTCAACACGCACTACACACCAAGCATGGTTTCTTTGAAATATATTTTGTGTCTAAAATTGTTCAAAAAATCAATTGAAATTGATAAAGAGTATATTGCACAATATATTTTGTTGATGATTGAACACACTATCAAGTTAATATACAATCTAGTTGGCAAAACAATCATCATCGACTTCTTCTTCAAACTTTGCAGATTGATGGTTTAAAGACATCTCTGTTATTATCAAATAACCATGATTGAAGACGTTGACCACTTGAAGTTGAACTCTGAGATAGATTCCACTGTCGTTTACATTGATAGTTCTAAACGAGATCGTCGTTTCTATCCCACTTCTCAGGAGTATACCCTTTCATTTGATCAACCTTACAGGAATGTAGTGGGCTTTGATATATTGGATGCTTCCATCCCAACAACAATGTGGAATATCGATAAGTATAATGCAAGCATTGCGATAACAAAAGCTACATTGCCCTCTACCATCATCAGCACAACACTTGCTGCAACTTACTTCAAAGAAATATCAAATGCAAAGGACTTTATTCCATTATTTGAAAGAGTGCACGATGGAAATGACATCAAAGAAAATTATGTACTGATAGTTGACTCACAAACTCTAGCAGATGCCAACATTACAATAACTGGTTATGACCAAATCATAACACCCTACTTTATATTTTCACGGGATGTGCTTATAGATGTTGACATAAAAAAGAAACCAGTTAATGTTGATATGGACGTTTTTGAGTTTACATTCAAAGACATCATATATTACATTGATAACCCTACAGAGCAAGTTCAAACTATCATCAATAGCGGAAACTTTCATATTGAACCCAACGATTACAACCTTTACGACATTGTATATTACACTGTTAAAAACGTGCGAAGTGCTGATTATACATCTCTTATTGAGCAAAAGTATTTCCTCCTTAACATCGAAAACTTTTACAAAACGATGGTTCTTGGAAACTATGACATAGGCACGTTGAAGCAATCTTTGAATGATGTATGGTCATCGGCTGCAATTGCGTTCTCTTCAACTGTGCAACCAGATAGAAAGCAAGGTATTTACCAGATAAATTGCACCAGTTACATTGTTTTAAATGCCAAGATTGGAAGACTTGTGCGACAAATGGGTTTCGACACGTTCCCTCAAGCAAGTGACTCCAATATATACGACAGCTTTAGCGTAGGCGATAACCTTCAGGTATTTGCTTCATTATACGTGAATGACACCAGTGAATACAGAATAAGGGCGCCAGGAATTGTCAATCTTTTAGGATACAGATACATCATTCTTCGATGTAAGGAAATTGAAGACCATCTTCTTGGGAGCACAGCGTACACCAATTACTCACCGGGTATAGGGCTCTTCAAACTTGCCGCAGCAAGTAGTGAAGTAACTCATCTGCGTTTCGACTTTGTCAACCTTGTTCGCAAACCATTCCACCCAATAGGGAAACTGTCTAAACTCACAATTCGTTTTGAAATAGAAAATGGGCTCCTTTATGATTTCAAGGGCGTTAACCATCAAATACTCTTGGTCCTCAAGTATCTGATCCCAAGAATGACAACTAGGTTACCCGTATCCATTCTCAATCCAAACTATAATCCCAACTTCATTGAATACATGTCTACATCTAAGAATATAGAATACAAAGAAGATAGTGATGACGAACAAGAATTCAAAGATGAAAGATATGAATCGCAGTATAAAAAAGAACTCCAAGAATATGATTATTCATCCTCTGAAGGTGAGGTTGATGATGACAGTTTAGATTCGGAAGTTGAGTTTGATTTTTCAACACGCCGATAACTTTGCAACATCTTTTTTATTTCATATCGAGAAGGTACTAATTGAGATAAGCTTCTAAAGTCGATATTCTCTTCTGTGCTTATAGCTTGAATGAGTTGGTTGTTTTGTTCTTGTATAAGATTACAAAGTATTTCAAGCATTTTCACATTAACGTTGATTGACATTGTAGAGTATTAAACTATACTCATTTTGTTTCTTCAACTTCAAATTTTTACAGAGGAGCACCATACTTGGCATCCTCGTCCTCAAAGGGTTCTACACCATTAGAAAATGTTTCTACTGCAGGTTGCACGGCATCTGATGTAGGTGTGTCGACTGGGTAGGTCGGGACACTTGTGGGCATTTCCTCAGTTGGTGGTTGTTCTTCTTGGGGGATGGATTCGTACATCATCTCAGCAACTGTGGGCTGCTCATCTTCTTCAAACTTTTCCTGAATGTTAAGGGAACCACCAAGTGCACTAACCAATAGTAGAATTGCAAGGAGAATGACAAACACAACAAGAATTGAATGCATTTATAATATAATTTTTACACAGATAAAAATATTGAGCAGAATTTAATTATACTGAAATGACGTTTTTATATCTCCTATATGTCTAAAATAGTAACTATGTTTGGCACAGATCTACAATCAGCATATGCACCTTTTGCATCCAACGACGGCGGGAATAGTAGCTATGCAGATGTGTTTCAACTCAATCATGTGCAAGAAACATCACCTCATGAAATCATACACAAAAGTACTCCATTGACACAGATTGTCCATGCCAATGCAACCCCATCAGTACAGGTAGCACAACAACCGACTGCACTTGTTTCAGCACCCAAGCAGCAATTACCATCCACCGTGCCTATACAAATGGCATATAACAATGAACAACAAGATCCACGAATAGCCGTCTTGTTGAATGAGTTAAAAAAACAACAAAAGATTGTTGCGAACATCGAAAATCAAAATGGATACTTTGATAAACTAGGAGCAAAACGTAAAGATGTTATGCGTATCTTGCAATTGTCTTTGGTCATTGTCCTAGCCTTGAGTTTGCACTTCATTGTTGACCATTACCTGAAAAACTACATCAAAAACAATGACCTCAGTTTTGAAAGAGAACTCATCATTCGCCTGTTGTATCCAATTGCTGTTGTCTTCATCATATGGAACATGAAAGCATTCATGAAGTAGTACGCACTCTTACACAACACGAACCATGCGATGTTTCATGTGGCTTATCCGTGTTTTGGAGTTTGATTGCTGTAGGTCTATTTTATCTCCTTTATCTCCTTTACCTCCTTCCAGAGTATTGTGTGTATTTGCAGGTGAACCCGTGTTGTTGTCTTCTTGTCCACCACCAATATGAATAGTTTGATGTTTGCTTGGTGTTGCACCTTGCAAGGTAAGCATTTTCACCATCATTTGAAGATTATCTATCAGCGCATTTTGCATAGAAATCATTTGCTTCATTGTTGCATGCTCTTCCTCAAGTCTTTCTATCTTCTCTTCAAGAAGAATGATAGTATTTTCCATGTCTGCAATTTGTTTTTTGGATGCCATTTCTTAGTTGATAATGATAAAATATTATGGTAGGAAAAACAGACGTTATATTATAGTATATAGTAAGTATGATTACATCAACTGTTGTGGTGGTGATATTCTACTTCATTTGTTATTTTGTACCAAACCTATATGTCGCTTTCTTGAAGAATAATGAAGAACATAGTGAAAAACCACTAGAAGGATTCCACAAGCTCAATGCAATTTTATTCCTGTTTGTCTTACTTGCCATCGTGTCCTTACTGATCTTGTTGTTCATATTGACACTTATTTTTACAATGGCAACAGGTGGCAACATTGCCTTTGCTACTTCAAGATATAGCACTTTGCTGTGGAACGATGGCAAAATGATGAAAACATGGGTATCGTTAGCATTGGCTCTTTTGATAGGCTACTCTGTGCTGTCTCTATATTTTCTTCTCTCCCCTAAGGACATCCAGAAGAAAATGGTTTTTAGACATAAGACTAAGAATGATGAAGACAATACCAGCAATGAAGATGAGGATGAAGATAGGCAAAGTACCAAAATAGTATATAGAATGTTTCTCGCCTTTGTTTTGGCCATATTCCTATTAGTACTTGCATTGCAATCATTGTATTTTTCGAAAGACCCAATCGAGAAGTACTCAAAAGCGTTGATGTATTTGTTGGCTATATCCGCTTTGTTTATTAGCTTAGAATGGTCATTCACTATACCCATCTTCATTGCTCTCATATACATCGCTCTTGCAATAGAGTTCCGCGAGACGATTGCGCAACACATAAAAACAAAAGTATATTCACAACCTTATTGACCATCAAATGTTTTCTTATAGTTTTTCACGAGAACCATGTTGTTATAAGGAGGTAGTGTAGAGGCAAGGACTTGATAAATACGCTCAAAACTTACAGGAATTTCTTGTTGTGCTAAAAGCGTGTCTAAGGTACGATAGTAAAGATTGTAATCCAGTGCCACAAGTAGCATTTCTACATACAATTTGACCTCCGCGTATTCTACCTTCTTTCCACCGAAGTGGTGTGCAACCTTATATGTTTTGTCAACAATATATACCATGCGCAATGCATTACATTTGTTGATATATTGTGCAACATATACAACTGCACATGCTACAATGATGTAGTCCTCGTGGCTTATGTAGACTTTACTCAATAATCTGTCAAACAAAGATACCGCATGTGCAAATAGATGCAATTTATTGCATAACTCATAAGTCTTGTAAATCCACTCTATGCAACACCTACGAGATTTTGCGTAGACATCTACATTTTTGTTGTCGATGAGTGCAACATCTATCTTATTGTAATATATATCAGGCACCATGTAGTTGCTGACACTAAATGCGTTTACATACTCATGGAATACAGGAAGTTGTAATGCATCCTCTAAAGACATTCTTGCGTGTGGGCTAAATGTGAGTAGTTTTGCTATCAACAACATCACAGTATCAGGTATAGCAGGCTCTGTTTGAGAACTTGGTAGGAATATGCACCTTTCACCCATGTCTATACGTTTGCTGAACACAGAGGACATTAGACTTTTCATCATGTGGTCATATCTGATGTATGCGTTGTATAGTTTCTTTTCTTTTGCATCGAATACATAATCTCGCAAGAAGTTATGTGTTGAAAACAGAAATTCACATAAAGTAATGCCGATTGACCATGGCATCAACTTTTTCACATTCCATTCGCCCCTGGTGAACATTTCAGGAGGACATATGCTGTATGTTCCCCAACTCCGTGAAATTGATAGTCTACAATTGTTATTGTTGTTTGTGTCAACTGTTTCAAATACACACAGACCAAAGTCAATAAGAGTAACTACGAGTTGGTCATTTATTAGAACATTTGCAGACTTAATGTCATTGTGTATGATGCCATTAACCTGAAGTTGTAGAGTTGCACTTATCAGTTGATGCGCAACCCAAGGCAACAAATAACAACGTTGTTCGAATGTCAGTCGCCTTGAAAACTCGTACAATGTCTTGCCACAGTTATTCATTTCTATCATAACTTTCTCAGATAATGATGAAACGTTCTTAAGAACTGGTATATTGCAAAACATTGTCTTCCTTAACACAACAAGTTCGGTGATACTAAACAAATCATGTGATGGAACGTATTTATCCATAGGATTGTATTTGTCAACGTATTTTACAACGTCATTGTCATTTGCAGCTTCATAAACTTGGCCATAACTGCCATAACCTATCTTCTTTCCAATTTTGCTTTTCTTTGTTTGTGTGCCAAGTTTGTTGCCTACCTTGTTATCCAATGGAAATGTGTATGCCTTTGTTGCTGTAGAACACATAGTTGCTCGTTTGTAGCTGAAAGATCTTACTATTGTTGAAATTGCTCACGAAATTGCTCACATTGATAAGTCCCATGTCAATTTACTATTATTTCAAATTTTATTGACACATAATTACATAGTGTGGACGCCAGCAAACACAATAAATCCTATAGATAAAATAATAAAGGAAATCACCATCATCGTAAGGTAATGGTAGTTCGTTGTGCGCGCATTATCAATATCACCAATGGTTTCCATGTTCTTTGGTCTTGCAATTGTCAAGTGGTATGTGGTGACTAGAATGAATATTGCAAGGGGAACATACACAAACAACAAAATGAGTGCTAATTTGACATTCACTACACTAAACACAGTTACAACCATCAACTTTGCCAGAGATGAAATCAGTTCAAAATATCCGTGTTTTGCCTTGGCGACTACTTCTTCATATGGTGTGCCTTTAGACATGCCTGATGCGACACTGTCACTGATCAATGGTTTCAACACACCCACCATAATGATATTGTACACCATCAAGAAGATAAAGATGAACACGAGAGCAAGAAAGGTTCTCAGCAACATTTGATAGTAACCTGCCACATAGGACAAACCGTACCTTAAAAAGTGAATTTGCTTGTTTGTTTGCTCGTCCTTGCGAAAGAAGAACGCTGAATCTAGTAGAGCGTAAGCAAATGCTAACACAAAAAATATCATACCAACCACTACTTCTGTGCTCACCATTGTAACTCTACTACATTTTTTATTCGGTTAAATTGGTCAAGGATTAATTTATACACATATAATAATATACTCATCCCATGGGGAAGGATGATGGAACCAAAACAAATGATAAACAAGTCATTAACATAAAGACAGAACTGGTTAGAGTCATCAATAAAAAAATAGACAAGGGGATTGCCAAAATGAAAGGTGTTTCAAGTTTGGTTGACCAGTTAGCTACATCTATTGCAAAACACCTGTTTGGGAAGCAAAAGGCAATCAAGAACGACAAAGACAACAAGGACAACATGACTAAACACTACAAAGTCTTAGGAGAATTTAAACCAAACATAAAATTTAAAGACGATGAACTTGATGCGTCAGTGAAATTGCCTGCGAGCGGGCAATTGAAGGACATTGCAAAGGTAGCAGGTTTAATCAAAAACACGGACGATAACAGCTTCAAGAGTCTTGCTAAGCAGTTTATTGATGCATTTCTTGGGGTAGTTGAAAGTAAGTCAGCATCTCAACCAACAAATAAAGAGGGCAACAAAGGAGATGGAAACATAGGCAAATCAATAGAGGATATCAAGCGACTCATCAATTATAACCCTGAAAAAATAGGAGCATTGCAATCTCCATTAGAAATTTATGTATGTAAATCGAGCGATAATGAGGCTGGACAACTGGTGAAAAGTGCTATTTCTCAAATACTATTGAGTGCCAACCTTACAACAGTCCCTGGTGCAACCCCTTGGAAGATTGGACATATATATTACGATGCGGTGTCTCAGAAGACTATAAATACATTGGGTTTCCCAGAGGCTCCAATTAAGGTACCAATTAGCAACTTGCCTTCAAAGTCTCAAACCAAGAACATCATCAGTGAAGAGCCTATGATCAACTTGGTCATATGCTTGAATAATGATGCAAAGTTAGATTTCATTGATGCTTTGTATCTGTCCAATATGACACACCCCCCTGTATTTATTAGTAAGCAAAACGGTGGATTTGAGATATCGTCATTTGAAGAGTTCAAAATTTTGGAGCAATTCTCAGATCTCTTAGCAAGCATGCAAAATTATGTAACAACAAACCCTGACGATGTTGTTGATACAGACAAAGACGAACATGACACAATGATAAGACAAAACATCAAGAACGCCACTGCGATGGTAAATGACAACAATCTAAAAGTGGATGTTGATAGTATCAAATCACTTGTAGCATACGAGTACGCTGAAACGCTCACTAAGCAACAAAAGATTGGTATTCAACAAAACAAGGAGATCGCTGAGTATGTGCGCCAACTCGAGAATACGGTGAGGGACTACACACAAATCAAAAATTTCAAAAGACTTTTTGAAAGTGACATTTTCATGAACTTGTGGAGTGACACATCATCACTACCCAACAATATATCTATGGTGGTTTTCAGTGAATATGTTGATTATGGACTGCTGTATGTTTTCATCAAGGTTCTTGAAAAGACAAATCACAGTATCACAAACATCTACATTCCAAAAGAAGCTTTAGACGAAAAGGCTATACAAGGTTTAAAACTAACTACCAATTATCGTGATATTTTGAAGCCTCTTGGTGAAGGCGGTTTGTATGAAATTTTGGATAAGCCAACAAACATCAACTTGATTGTTGACTTTCACAAAGGTGCTCCAGTCAAATTCTCTCAAGCTGTTGCATACGCACACATCTTAAATTCGCGTAAGATTGAACCAGGGTATGTTGAACTCACAGATAATCAAGATTTCATCTTTACAAAATATTTCAATATCTTGTCAAGGATTGACGATGAATCTCATGGAACAATGGTGGGCTATATTGGTGGAGGTGCTCCAGATAAGAATGCCAAAAGTGTTTTAGCTGATATCAAGGTTTTTTTAAAGAAGATTAAGGCAAAACTAGATGAACGTAAGGCGTTGCTCTCTGCACCCGTCAACAGTCAAATCACAAAGTTCAATGACTCCATTGGTGATGAAGATGACGACGAGGAAACTCCTAACACATCTAAACCTACATCTTTGCATAAGGAAATCAGCATTTTCATCAGTCGAGTGCAATCCATGCAAAATGATTTCTACAGGTTCTTGAGGGCTTATCGTATCAAACCAACATTCACCAAGGAACAAAATCAACTTCTGTTAAGTAACTTGAGACAAAAGGTGGCCAATAAAACTGATGTTGAATTTCAAGATGTACTTGAGCAACTACAGTCAGAATATTCCTCTACGTTACTGGCTCCATTGGCAACACTGCCAACCAACATCAGTGTGTTGATAATGAACTACTCGGGAATGAAAAGAAACTATGTCTTGCTGATTAAGGACATTCTATCTGTCTATAATTTCAACATCAAAGCAATCTATGCTGATAAGAAAGATGCAAGCAATGATTTGATATCGTTACTAGGACCCCAAAGAGACATTGCATACACAAACATCTACGAGGTCTTTGACAAGATGTTCGTTTCACGGTCTACTGATTTGAATGTGAACTTGATAATCAATGGTGACACTACACAAGACACAAATCTAAGCACATCTCAGACCTTTGTTACAAAACACATATTGCAACAACCAAACACAGTATATTTTGGTGTTGTCGATAAAGATGGTAGAAAGAATCTCGTTACAGATCTTCCAAACAAAACACTTGATAATTCGGATAAACTGTTAGCAAATGACATAAAGAAGTTTGTTCAGTTGTCGTCTGGAAAAAGGCTTGCGGAAGACAATGTAGAGCTTCAAGAAGTCACAACGGCTCTTCAAAAACGATTGGAAAAAGATAATGACTTGAGTTACTTCTTGGAGAGAACTGTTGTCAAACGACCAGTGCAAGACGTGTATACTGACCAAGTCAAAGGTTTAATGACGTATTTGATTGACAAAGACAGAAAAGAATTGAGTGAGAATATATTCAGAAATTTAGATACGTTCAAGGGCGTTGTATCAAAATTACCTGTGAATAACAATCTCATGGTCGTTGATTTCTTGGATGTGGTATCATCCTTTGACATTGCTATATTGACTACACGAATGTTGTTAAAGAGTTTGGAAAGAAACGTAAGAAAGGTTATCTACACAAACTCTACATTCAACAATCAGTTAGCAACATTATTTCCAAATATTAGTGATGAGAACCGCATACAAACCAGAACTTACACTGAAGCCAAGACACATACGCCAACTGTGATTGTCAAGGGCGATACAACATTAGACATGTCATTTCTGTTGTTCTTGAAGATGTTGGGCAGTCCATCCGTCGTTGTTATCATGTTTGACTTTGACAAACAGTCAGTTCTAGTAAGGACGGCACAAGATATCATACAAACAACCAAGATTGACGATGCTGCAATAGATAAGTTTTACACGTCATTTAATGTGGTAGATGCAGTACGTGCAAAGTTGTCTCAATTGAATAAATATGGTCTTGAGTGGGTTAACACAAGCACTTTGCAAGGTAGTCAATTTGAAAAAGAATTGAGTGAACTGGAGGGACTTGTTACAAAGCTGCATTATGATGACACAGCCAAACGACATCTTGTGCAAGTTGTGAGAGAGTACAAAGATGCTCTTGTTGGCATCGAAGCAAAAGAGAAAATCCAGAATGTTAGCACGTGGAAAAACTTGCTCAACGTGATAGATGATACTCCAGACAAATCCAATATAAAAGGGGACGAGATGGTTCATCTGAAAGATATATCTAGACTGATCAATGACGCGTTCGTAGATGATGTGTTCTCAAAACCCGAATTACTAAAATACAAAGCTTTAGTTAGTATTATACAAAGGTTGAACATCTTCAACAAGGATATTTATCCAACATCCCTGCATGCCTACTTTGACTTTAGAATATTCAGAAACGCAAAGATCAACTATGACAAAATGGTGCATAATATTGTCAACAACAAGAGTGGTGACGCTTACAAAAAATTAGAGGTGCTTGGTCAATTATTTGACAATATATACAAGTTTGAGTTTGCCAATCAGCATCTTGAAGAGTCATTAAAGGTCAATTTGAATGACAATGAAGTCTTCACACGGTTACTTGTGGGCAATAAACCAACCATTAAGGCAGATGCAAAGCTTGCCACCGACAAGTATTTTAGTGAGTTCTATTTGCTGAACGCTATCATTGCCAATACATACAAACAGCAAACAACCGACAAAATAAAGAAGGCACTAGAAGGGTATATTTCCCAAAAAAACTACAAAGACGATAAAAGTGTTGTTACTATTATAGCAAACGCATTAGTTGATGGTATAGAACTACAATGTGACTCTTTTCATATCATATACAATCTTATTTACAACAACATAAAACTTATGGTTTCACTTTTCAATCGTTCAGTATGGTGGGATGATAGGAAAGAAAAAAAAGCAATATTTTGGAATTCCGAAAATGTAAGTAAAGCGTTCAGTGCAGCATTTTCACCATTCAGCATGTTCTTGCACATTATTCCCACATATATCATGTTTGAGCCAGCTATAGTCTTTGTCCCATACTCTCAAACATCGCTTCCTGCTGAAAAGCAATGTACCCCAAAACTTTTTGTGGCTGAAGGAGGTGGCAAGGATCAATCGTTCACGGAATGGTTGAACACAACAAATGCTGAATTTGTGTCTCTATTGTATAAGGGTAGCATCAACCCGTTGGTCATTGCAAACAGATTTGTAAGTAAAGGAAAAGAGTTCTTATCACAAAAGCTTGCTGAGGTGAACGATGAGGAAGATATAATTTTAGTTACAGATGTTGTCAACAATGTGCGATCTATTGCACAAGAACTGCAACGTATAATGCCAAGCGCAAGCAAACAAGTTGCTGGTATTCTTAGAAGTTTAGATAGATTGCAATCGTCATTGAACAATGACGCAATAGCTATTGAATACTCTGTTAACAAGTCCTTCCAAAAGGAAATCATTCAAAAGCAGATGTGGCTCCATCTTCTTCTTGTAATGAAGCAGCATAAGACCCGAGACAAATTAACTGTTGTCAAGGTAGAAGAAGGTGAAAGGAAAGCTAAAGCATTGTTTGCAGGAGAGCTTGACTTGTTTGAAAGATTGTCCGAGGAACTGAAAAAAACAGATGAGTTCAAGACGCATGATAGATATGTGTCCGCTTTGATACAAGAAAGTAACAAACAACAAGGAACAGCCATACAAGTAAACGCCAACAATGGCAACACCAAAACTGGCAAGGCCAACACTGGTAGCGCAAACACTGGCAACGTTAATCTGGGTAGCGCCAACAGTGGCAACGCCAACACCGGTAACGTGAATCAGGGCAGCGCCAACACTGGTAGCGCAAACACTGGCAACGTTAATCTGGGTAGCGCCAACAATGGCAACGCAAACACTGGCAACGTGAATCAGGGTAGCGCCAACAGTGGCAACGCCAACACCGGTAACGTGAATCAGGGTAGCGCCAACAATGGCAACGCAAACAATGGCAACGCAAACACTGGCAACGTGAATCAGGGTAGCGCCAACAGTGGCAACGCCAACACCGGTAACGTGAATCAGGGTAGCGCCAACAATGGCAACGTGAATCAGGGTAGCTCCGACAAAGAGACGGCAAATAATGAAGAACCACCTACTGGAAACGGTAATACAGCGACGGCAAATAATGAAGAACCATCTACTGGAAACGGTAATACACAGACAGCAAATAATGAAGAACCACCTACTGGAAACGGCAATACAGCGACGGCAAATAATGAAGAACCACCTACCGGAAATTCAAATGAAGATGAAGACAACGATGACGGACCCAATGCCAACAATAACCCAGTTCTCAAAAGGTGGAACAGTATGTCAAGTGTATTTAGGGATCTTGAACAAGCAAAAAAAGAACAGTTAGTTGAGCAAGTTGAAATCTTGGACACAAAACTGGTAGGTAACGAACAACTGCAAGATTTAAAGAGTTCACTTGATACTGTGAAGAGTACCTTGTCTCCATTGAACACGAAGGATGTTAAGGAACCCAAAGAGGTATTTGACGCCATCAAAACAATCGGAGCATATTCACGACGTTTTACACAAAATGCTGCAGACCACCCAAGTAGTCTTGGACGTGCAAATAGTATTGTTAGTAAATCAGAACTTGAAAATACAGAGTGGGCTGAGTATCCTAAAGAAACTTCAACGACGAACAGCCTTTCATCTTTGAACACTGATGATGATGTTTATGCAAAGTTACTTACCGACCTTGAAACCATAGAGAGCAGTTTATCTCCGTTACAAACTGGTAACAGTGTATCACCACAAGAACTAAATAATGTACAAAAGGGGTTATATGATTGGTATATAGAAAAGATCGAAAATATAAAGCGCAAATTTCCAGAGAATGAAAACATATCATCACAATTGGATGCACTTCCATTAAAATCTATTATTCTTGAAAAAACAAACTACGGAGACCTCTATGATGCAATAACAGTCCTTGATATGCAACCGAAAGATAGTGACGCGTCAAAAGATGCTGTAGAAACCATATCCAAGTTGTCCAGTAGATCATCAAAAGAACTAGATGAGGAGCAATTAAGTCTTATGATCAACACTGTTAAGAAGAAACTGCTTTCCCTTGATACTGAAGATGAAATATCATCAAAGTTGGATACACTTCCACTGAAATCAATTGCAACAAATAAAGAAAGCTATAATCAACTCTATACAGCATTAGATACCTTGATAACTGAAGAAGCTGGCAGTGCTAACTATGAAGATGCTATTGAAACCATATCTAGTTTTACAAATGCAGAACCACAAAAACTAAATGCTGGGAGAGAAGGACTTTACAAGTTTTTAAAGAAGAAGATCGACCATATAAAGACAAACTTACCAAAGCGAATTGCTTCCGATGCAAACAATGAAGTTATAAAACAAATATCAGCACAGTTAGATGCACTTCCATTAAAAGATTTTGTAAGGACAGGCGGCGAAAACTATACAACACTTTATTCGGCATTAAAAACGCTTGATGATGAGAAGAAAACGTCAATGGATGAAGATTTTCTAGATGCTGTTCAAACCTTAAATAGTTTGTTAAGAGAAAAGAACAATTGGCCAAGTCTGACGAAACCACAGGGAGAGAATGTCCAAGAAGGAGGAACGACTGAACAAACCTTCATCAACAATAAGACAACCATCTTCTACAAAGTACTGAAGTTCCTTCTTGGCGAAGGTGATGATACGCTTAAGGTGAGACTTGGAGTTTTATTCAATATAGACGTTGATGGAGATATACCTGTCAAGACAACTAACGAGGAACCAGAAATATCAACGCTTGGTTTCCAATTTGGAGGTGTTAAACTTCCATGGAAAAAAGACGTAGAACCATCCGCATCTATTCCGGAGTTTAGGAAGCCAATCAAAGAAACTTATCAGCCATCTCCCATCATCCCTTCCCACAAACGCAGTTTAAAAGACAGTGTCTCGATGATCATGCAAGGACAAGCAGATATCACAAAGTATGTATTGTATGTAGCCAAACAATTCATGGATAAGGATGGAAACCTTGAACAAACACAGAATATCAATTTGGATGAAGTGTACAAGAACATTCTCAAAAACGATGAGAACATACAAAACTTTGTTCAATTAGATGATGAGATTACCACTGCAAAACAAATGTTGTCAAGTCTTGATAAGCAACAAGTGCGACAAAACCTCAATGCATTGTTAAAAGAACTCAAGTATGATACAAATCGTATTACCAATACCGTAAAAGCAAACAAACTTGATAAATTTTCGGGATTTGCTGATACATACAAAAATGATAAAGCATCATCCAATGCACAACCGCAAAATACTCTGTCATCACCCCAAGCATTAGCATCTGCATCACAAGCACCAGAACAAACGGGAACTACCAAGACAATGGTTGAGCCTCAACAAGCAAAAGTAGAAACTGTATCTGTTCTCGCCAATTTGAAATTACCAACACTTCCATCGTTTACGGGGTCAGCTAAGACACAAGTTCCTAATCTTGCATCTATCAACAAAGAGGTCTTTGAAACTATACAAGAGATAGATGCTTTTGCCATGAGAATGAAGCGCAAACAATCAAAGTGGATGGATGAATTGAATGCCATGGTATCTCAAGGGCAGATCAGTCTCAGAACGCAAATACAAAATAAAGTGAACATGCTTTCTAGCGGTAACATTCTTGAACTTGAAAAAAAGAAAGTAAGCATTCAATTATTGTCGCTGTTCAAAAAGTTTATTGGCGCTTGTGAAAACAAGGCCAACGTAAGTTATGCATATTTCAGAGACTTCTTTATATCAGACAAACGAAGACAAATCAGACAGTTGTTGAACTACATAGAAGCATATGCATACATCAACTCTCCGACATTCATAACAACTATCACAGACCCACAAGACAAACAGAACTTGACCAACTTGCAGAGCACGTATAAGAATGTTATTGACTCGTTCAACTTGTTAATCACCAAAATGCACACAAGTAACAAAGAATTCTACTCATCCCTCTCAGGCATCATTGAAGACACAGTCAAAGACAATTACATGATATATATGCGAGATAAGGAACGTGGAGTAATCATGACAAGGCTACGAGGCTTGACGGAAGCCATAGAAACCTACCCTGACAAAATAAAATATTTTTATACATTAAGCTATCCTGTCACAGAGATGTTTGATACACAGTTTATTATCCTATATGTCGTTAAGATACTGCGTATTATAAGTTTCCGTTTCTCGATGAACATGGCAACAAACATTTTCTTACAAAAGTATGAAAGTATTGTGTATGACAAGAAACAGATACCTCCTTCTTTGGTTAGTTATATGTTCATGTTCTTGGCGTTTGACTTGTTCTTCAATGTATTCTTGCTGATTTCATTAGGTCTATGTGGCTTCTTGTTTAAGACTGACAACAATGCATTCCCTATTGACAAGTACCTCTTCACAAAGTTCGGGTTTGATTACGTAATCTCCACAACTGTAATCTTGTTGATTGGTATGTTTGTTGGGAAGATTGTGAAAGACAAGAAGTACTTCAGGTATAAAACAGAAGGAGAACGTGGAATACGTGCATTCGAGGAGATCATGAAGTCAATTGCCTCAATTATCACAGCTCTTCCACTGTTTTTGGTTGTTTCATAACACACGCATAAGTCTTTTATTTTTGTATAGTATAATGCATAAAACAACTGCATTTTTGCTGTTTCCAACTCAATTGTATGAGACGTTAGATACCCTACCACCAATTTGGCGTGATGCTGACGTGATGCTTATTGAAGATCCTGCGTTCTACTTTGACCCAGTGCACAAGCCGTTCAAGGTCAACAAGATAAAGATAGCATTTCTTCATGCTTGCATTGGAGCTTACTTGAAAAACCAAAAAAAGACAAAGACCCATCCTAAAATAACTCTTGTGTCATGGAATGATATACAGTCTCGCGGCTATGATTTTGTAAAGCCATACACAGATGTTGCCATGTATAATCCCATTGATCATGACCTTGTAAAAAAGTATCAGAGCATATGTAAGCAAAGCAACATCAAACTGACTATTCTCGAGTCCCCTGATTTACTCATCAACCAAGAAACGATGCAAAAAGAATACTATGATGTGAAGAAAGACAAAGTGCGCCATGCATCATTTTACACCTTTATGAAAACAAAACTCAATGTGTTAAAAGATGTTTCGAATATGGACAAGATGAACAGAAGTCCCCCTCCAAAGGAAGCACCGAACATGTATAAATACAGTCCTCCTATGGAGTTAACATCAATATACAAGGATGCTATAGCCTTTGCAAGCAAAAACTATTTTGCATCCCACTGTGGTTCGCCTGAACAGGTAGTCATGTTTCCCATAAGTCATAAGGAATCACAAAAAACATTTGACATCTTCTTGAAGCAGCGATTTGAACTGTTTGGAAAGTATGAAGATGCCATAATGCAACATGATGCTTTTATGTACCATTCTGTTATCAGTCCTTTGTTGAATGTAGGTCTGTTAACACCACGGTATGTGCTTGAAAGAACATTGCAGTTTTACGAAAAGAACAAGAGCATTATACCATTGTCAAGTTTAGAAGGATTTCTAAGGCAGATCATAGGATGGAGGGCTTTTATGCAATCATTATATATGTTTAAATGTGAAGATTTGCTCTCATCCAACACTCCAAATAATAATAACTACATCAGGGACTGGAAGGTATGGTATAATGGAGAAACTGGGATCAAACCCTTAGACGAAGAAATAAAGAAAGCTGTAAAATATGGGTATTCACATCATATCGTAAGATTGATGGTGTTTATGAATTTTTTCATCCTTTGTGAAGTACATCCACGTGAAATCTATAGGTGGTTTATGGAGGTGGTAAGCATGGATGCTTACTCTTGGGTGATGGTATCCAATATATATGCCATGGGATACTTTTTCCCAAAAATAATGACAAAGCCATACTTGAGCACAAGCAATTACATTTGTCGGATGAGTAATTACAAGAAAGATGGTCATTGGGATAGCGTTTGGGATGCATTGTATCACGACTTTGTAAAGTCAAAACCAAACACCTACACATTCTTTTATAAGCGCACCGCAAACAATTCTAAGAATGACAGACAATTGGCAACGAGTTTTAAACACAAACTCTTTGAATCTAAAACATAATCTTTGTTTAAGTTATAAAATGACGATTGACAGATGCCAAAAATCGCAAATTTCGCAATCTACGATTTTCATGGTCACTATAAAGTAACCATCTTAAAGGACATGCACCATTGTCCTGAATGACCTTGTTAACACAAGACTTTTTCCAAGGAACTT
>JACCDR011661338.1_pt1 | contig 20905 bp, 28 predicted proteins | sample 7446431 | NCBI WGS metagenome assembly JACCDR01 (sample SAMN15323443, study PRJNA562643) | freshwater metagenome | isolation source: river surface water | place: USA:Blue River Watershed | collected 2017-08-17 | reverse complement strand
TCCAACGTCCCTAACCAATAAAGACCCGGAGTCGAGCTGGTAATCTGCTCCATCTTTATCTCCAACTAATTAGTTTAGGTCAAGACCACGTAGTATGTACATAATACGTCATACTATTCGAACAGTTCAGTATCAAAAATAAGGGAGTGAACAATTCATGTTTCGCACTGCATATAGCACTAACGCTGCTTCTAGCTTCTTTTCGAAGGAATTACTCGGTCGCTTAATGATCGCTTCAGCCGAAGGTAGTTTGGTTGTTGTTGATCCTAACGTACCTTCTCTGCGTGGTCTGGTAGACCGTGGTGCGATCGGAAAAGAGATCCCGCCTTTCGAACATCCCGTGCAATTAGAGAATGCAAAGGGTGCTGCTCAAGGTAGCGGTTTAGACACGTGGGTTATCGACCTACGTCCCTATGCAAGTCGTGTTGTTGCACAAGATGGCTCGGTTTCTATCCCTGAGGAAGGGCCTGCAAGATTATTAGTCAATCGGGCCAAGCTCGAAATGTACTGGAACAAATTCAAACCGGGCGAAATGATGTTCTGGGGTGACTTCCCGTTCGTGGTATTTGGTCGCTGGATGGCGGGTCTGATGAAAGGCCGTATGCAACTCGGGCCACATGAGATTGCTCAGGTTCAGGCTATCTCTGCTTTCTACTTCTATTGCCTCTTCTATAAAGAAGAAGAGTTCGATGCGAAGAAGATTGAGTTCGCGGCAACGCGTGTCAGTCGTGTTCTGCACATCGATGCGAACAAAGTGAAAGCGTGGTGTGAGCAAGTTGGTTACATGGCTAACGTAAATGACTTTGCTCAGAAACTGACCGAAGTTGTTGACAACCCGTCTATCCGCATGATCGATGCCAAGTATCTGATCAACCTGACCATGAACTCGTGGTTCGGTTCGGCTGACTCTAAAGCGCTGATCGCAGTGTCGCTGGAATTCCCCCCTGCCTTTATCGCAATGATTCTGGCTGCGGGTGAATCTTCCATGTATCGCAAATCAATCATTGGTGAAGTGGTTGAACGTGAGAAGTCTAAATGGCGCTTTAACGAATACCACCGCTTAGCGTTCGACGCCCTCAAATCCCTTAAGTAAGGTGTGTTATGATCTCTGATTACCTACAGGACTACGTGACCAAAAATGTATGGTGCGCTCCTTTTCAGGATAATCAGGTAATACTGAAACTCAGTCGTTTATCGTTCCCATCCGGTACTAGCAAGAATGCTGATATCTGGTGGGACGATATTACGTTACCTGATAAGTCCAGTAAGTGGACGCTCTACAATATCGGTCAGAACACTTCATGGCGAACTAACCTTCCAATGAAGAAAATGAAGTGGATGCCTCTGGCCTACTGGGGTCAGTTGAACAAAACCATCTTCGACCTTTATTTCAACAATGGTAAGCACGTACCTGCTTATCAGGCTTTTGTATTACTGACGGATGATCTGGACTATGTTCTGGCTGTCCGTATGGTCGACAAAAAGTATTACGATCTGATTAACCAAGACCTGTATATGCGTTCATACCGCAACGGGTTCTGGTCATCCAGTCGCAGTGAACTCTATCCGTTTACCATCGAATACGGTGGCGGGCGTGTAGTGACTCAACGACTGTTGTCGGAATACATGACGGACATTAATTATCTCCGTCGTCAACCGGGTATCGTGAACATCTTCCTAAACGGCGAATGGGTTGACAATATCAATCCTGCGCGAGTTAAGTTGGGTGATCACGTTGAGTACATCCATGATGGTTCCGTGTCCCGCATCGTTGACTTCAAGGTTACTTCGCTTTACGACTTCTTAAGTGAAGTTGATAAGTTGCAGAAGTTCTTGTTGCATCCACCTAAAGATGGTGCTGATGTTATTCGCTACCGTGATGACGTCGACGTCTACCTTTACCGGAAGAACAGCGACGGTACGTTAACCGGACGGTACTATCACCGTAACCTTGAGAACTCGCTCCGTATGGTGACTCATGCTGATTACAGCGTGCCGGTACAGAACGTGATTGCGTTTACTCAAGATCCTGATGACCCATGGGCAAAACGTGAAGACATCTATATCCGGTTACACATTCGTGAATCCGGGTATAACCGTCCGCTGGTAAATGAGTTTGCTCATCTCAAGGAACTGTACAAGTTACCTGACAGTGAGATTGCTCGTGCTCAGTTGGGTATTGATGCAACACTGGATGAGTGGTACGCGCCTAAACTGGAAAGTTCCTACTACACCGCAGTCATGCGGAAGTGGTGGCCTCCGTTCGATTACAGTAAATTGCTGGATATGCTCGGCTACGATGCGATCAGTAAGTTACTGGCAGATTCACCGATCGACGTATCGGTAGAGGGCGGTGTTCGTTTCATTCCTCTGGCTCCGGCCCAGCAGTCTGATGCGACTATCTTCGAATACAACGAAGACGGTAAGTTCTTGGGCTGGTATTACCATTCATTAGGCGAGCGTTACATCGTAAATAATGACGACTGTGCATTTGCCGAAGTCTATCTGGGCGAAGGTAATAAAGTACTGGATTGGGTGACGGGTAACGATGACTACACGTTATTGTCCGGTCGTACCTACCGGTTCTTCTATTGCGAGAAAGTCAAAGATGTTCCTACGTTGATCTACAAGCCTGCGGTTGAAGGGACGAACTACGTCATCGACAACGGCGTGGTTAAGTGGGTACACCGCAAGACCGCTTATGAAGGGTTGGCGTGGTCGGATAAGAAGTTCCTTATCAACGACGTGAGTTGGCATTCGCAGTCAAGTGTCTATCGCTTGCAGATTACTCACTCCGCTCAGTTAGCGACGCCGATGCCGCTTCCTACTGAGAACCTGATGCTGATCATCAACGGCGTAAGCGCTGTTGAAGGCGTTGACTACTACGTCAAGTGGCCAGAGATCATGGTGGTGTCGAAAGATCTGCTCAGTTTCGTAGACCCTAACAAGTTTACGATTGTTGCGATGGGACCAACCGCTGATGCAGACCGTAACCTCCCGACAGATATTGGTTTTGTCTTCAAAGGCATCTTGTCTGTTAACGATCGTTATGATCTGCGTGATGGGCGCGTAATGCGTTTCGTTGTTGACGGCAAAGTCAAGCGTCGCCGTGACGTGTACTTCGCCGAAGACTACCCTGACACAAGCAAACCTCTTGCTCGTAACGGTGCGGTCTATGAGTCTAGTCCGGTCTATGTACCGATTCGTGATTTGACTTATCAACAGTTCGATTCGCTGCGAGCTAAACAGAAAGACTTCAACAAGCGGTTGGAAGATTTCTTAACGGTTCGTTATCCGCAGCCGGTCATTGAAGGCCCTAACCCAATTAAAGCGCGTCGTCAAGTCTACAGCCCAATGCTGACGCAGATGATCTATGATATTCAGGAAGGCACGTTAATCGTCCCTGTTGTCCCTGAGAACATGGATGACCTGCAACGTAAGGTTAAGCCTTACTTAGACTTCCTTGACTTCGAGCCGAGTCTTGTTGGTGTTAACAATGCGTATGTATTCATTGTTGCACACCCGTTCGAGAACATGGTGGAGGTTGATGAGCTGACATATCGTTTCCTTGAGATGGTCAGTAAGACTTACCTGAAGGGGACTGTCGCTATTAACACCCACTTCCTGATTAAGGGCTAATCATGTCTGTTATTAATACAAACGACTATGGCGTAAAATACGCCACTGTCCTTACTGATGATATCGGTGCTGACGTACCGGTATGGGATCCGGAGGGCCTCTATAAAGAGTGGCACTACGACGAGATCTATTTCGGTAAGGACAAAATCGGCGAGGGTAAGAAAGGACGTTTCGTTCCTAACGTGAACAACAAGGTATGGGCTGCTGATCGCGGAACTTACTACGTTAAGGAACTGAACCCGACTACGCTTATCCCGGTTCTCCAACGTTACGTTGAACCTGAAGTGGGTGGTGCGGATACCAAAGACTGGCTTCTGGGTGTCGGTGATCGCTGGCCGCAGCAGGGCTTCTTCATGTACGCCGATAACGAGCAGGATATTCCTCGCATCTCTCTGGATGCACAGGCGATCTTCCGTCACCCTGCGATCTCGTTCTTCCGCTGCTACGGGTACGATTCTTCCGGTAATCTGGAAGTTATCTCGGCGTGGTTTAACCAGTCTGGTGAGTATAAAGACGACAAGATCCCTCGTCTTGAAGTTGACTCTACTCAGAGCCCGGATGGTTATCAGTACTACGTTCCGGAAGTCTTCTGGGGTACGCGTAAGTTCATTGAGCGTGAAACTGTCAAGCTCATTGGCTTCAGTGCTGAGAACAACGAGATTGCAGAAGCATCGTTCGTTGTGCGTACCGGTAGCACTGTACGTCGTAGTAGCCAGCCAGCGCGTCGTATAGCGTCGATTGAACTCCGTAGTGCGTATCTATCAACTACGGAAGAAAACCGCTTACGTATCCCTACAGGCACGAATATTGCGTCTGTGGCGATGATGTGTCGAGTGAACTTCGAATCTGGTAAGTTTATTGACCTTCCTATCGACGGTACGAAGGTTCGTATCCAAGGTTTGGAAGAATCGATCTCTACTTCACCGGGCTGGTTGCGTGACATTATCCTTTACTACTACATGGGTGAAGGTGAAATGTACGTAGGGTCTGATTCGAACGACGGTAAGTCTATTCGTCAAGTGTATAAGGTTGAAGTTGACCCGACGCAAGAGACGTATGGCTTTAAGCTGTTCATGTATCCGACCTGGATCGATGCGAACAACGGCTGGGGCTGGGTAAGCTTCCTGCACGACTACGACCACAGTCAGGTTTACGATGTCAGTGGTATGGTTGAACAGACGGCGAACTCCGGTATCTGGGATCCGTTCTTACTCGGCGTTAAGCAATACCTGCGTGTAGCAATCGATGTAAGTAAAGTCGATCCGCGTTACAGCGAATACCGTCATGCCCAAACCATTCAGATGGCTCTGATTGAGAAGGGTGGTACTGATGCCGATAACTATTGGCGTGTGTACTATGAAGACGGTCAGTCGCCTGCGTACGGCGATGGCTGTAAAGCGGTACTGACTTACGTTAGTTCGCAAGTTTGGTCTGGTGATCTTTCCTGCGGTTGTGCATCAGTCGAAGAGTGGCTCGATAAGCTTTACTATCGTACGCTCCCGCTGTTTGACCCGACCACCGAGAAAGCGCCTATGGAACCTACGCACTTCGTCTATACGCTGCGTGGGCAACGTTATCGTCATCCGATTACAGACTGGAACAAAACCATTCAGGTTAAGACAGGTGGGCAGGAAGCAGAAACTTCCGTTATCCACTTCGTCTCTAGCCAGAACGGGGTCGATCTGTACTTGGGTACGAGCGGGCTGTACACCCACCAAATCATCTCGTAACCGTCAGGGGAGGGCTTCGGCTCTCCCCTGTTTTTCAAGGAGTTCATCGTGATACTCTTCAATGATGATTGGGATCGATATCCCAACGCCACTGTGAACCACTTAACGAAGAACCATAGCTTTATCAACTATGCGTCCATTCTAAAACAGTTAGGTGTTAAGAATCATCTCTGGCCGCTTGCTGTTATGAACCCAGCACTTGTCGGCGTAGATCCGCATTCTCCTGAAGTCAACCTAGCGCAGATGGGCTGGATAAAAGTCGAATGTGAACAAAACCCAGTTTACTATCTTCGTGAGTGTTTGATCGTACCACCGCCTTCTGGTATTGGTGGCGACCCATTCCGCGCAAACCGCGCAAACATGTCGATGATCTGGTCGTTCTTAAACCATGTCGACTACATGTTGATTCAACCACGTCAGACCGGTAAGACCATTACCATCTCTGCTCTGATTAGCTGGCTGCTGTACATCAAGCTGTTCAACACCCGTATCGGTCTGGTTACTAAGTCCGATGACCTTCGTCGAGATACGTCCGAGAAGGTTCGGCAGATGCGAGGGGGACTACCCGGATACCTCACGGTTGCAGACAGGCGAGATTCTATTACTGATGCTCTGGTTACTTACAAGGCTCGTAATAACCGCTTTGTGTTATCTGTTAGCCGTGGGGATCCGGCAGGGGCAGTTAAGGTTGGTCGTGGTAACACCGTACCTGTCAACCTTTGGGATGAGTTTCCATTTATCCCTTACGTTAAGATTGCCTACGGAGCGGCAATGCCCGGTACTGACGCCGCATACGCCAACGCCCGTAAGAAAGGTCTGCCATACGGTTCACTGATCACTACAACGGCTGGTCCGCAAGATAGTCGTGATGGTGCATTTGCCTACAGCATTCTGTCTAAGGCCGCTAAATGGTCTGACTTGATGTTCGATACCAAAGATGAGGCTGACTACCGTAATCTGGTTAAGTCTCACTGCAAAGGTCGTAAGATCATTGTTAACGGTACGTGGTCACATGCGCAGATGGGCGTGCCTGATGCTGTACATTACTCGAACATTGCCAACTCCACGCAGGAAGGAGACGACGCTGCTCGAGATTACTTCAACATCTGGACAGTCGGTGGTGAATCACATCCGCTTGATAAACAGACGCTGGCGAAGATCAAAGACTCTCAGGTCACGCCGCAGTACGATGAGAAGATTGGTAACTTCATTATCAACTGGTTCTATCCAGAACACGTCGTACAGGAGTTTGTTAACAAGCCGATGATGGTCGGGAACGATACGTCTGAAGGCGGGGGCAATGATGGACTCACGTTGTACTTCGTGAATCCTGAAGATGGCGGGGTATTGGGATCATGTACGCTGAACGAAACGTTACTACCTCGTTACGGCGACTTCATCGCTAAAGTGTTGATTAAGTACGAACGTGCGTTGTATATCCCAGAACGTAAGTCTACAGGTCAGTCGTTCATCGACACTGTCTGTATTGCACTCCACGCTGAAGGTATTGACCCGTTCCGTCGTATCTTCAATGATATTGTTCAACACTCGGACAGCGATCTCAATGCGTTCACTAAGATCCGTGGCGATATCAAACAACGCGACGATGCTTTCTATATCCAGCGTAAAACTAAGTTTGGTTTCTCAACGGGTGTTAAGACACGTAAAGAACTCTATGGTTCTGTCTTCCACTTGATGGCGAAGAAAGCAGGCGGGCGTACTCGCTGCATTACCTTGATCAACCAGATCATGGGACTGCGTCAGAAAGATGGACGTGTTGACCACGGTGCTTCTGGTAACGATGACTCCGTTATTGCGTGGCTGCTCTGCGGATGGGTTCTGTTGTATGGTGTCCACCTTGAATACTACGGTATCAAGACAAGCACCATCCTCTCGAAGACTGCTGATGACCGTGACGTAAGTGACGATGAAATCATGCGGCGTATCGTGATAGAGGAATTAACCGAGCGAATGGAAGAACTCGTCGAACGGTTAAAAACTACGGACATCCCTCTTCTTGTAGCTAAATATGAAAAGGAGCTGGAGATCATTGAGGCTGAGTTATCTGAGCATGGAATAGAGTCTTATAACATCCGTGCCAAGATCGATGAAATTAACAAGGATCGTTACAAACGTGCTGAGAAGTATTACAGCCGTTAAACTTTTTATCGAATATATATTACCATAGTGACGAGGGAATCCATTTCCCTCTTACTATTTATTTTTGGGAGTTTAATAATGAATAAAGTAGTGACGGATTTCTCACCAGTGGCGATGAAACTTTTGGGTTTATTCGACATTAACGAAAACATCATTGAGATGGCGCGTGAGAATATTCGTAAGAACGACGTTGCTCATTATTTCGATCACGTAAGTGACGTAATCTGCAATGCGCATCGTATTGCATCAACCCATAGTTTCGACCTTGAAGCTATCCTTGATGAAGATCGTTACAAGATCGTTCGTCGTTCGCTACTGGCTGCTTTACTCCATGACACTGCTTGCTGGCGTGATCGTGGTACTCATCACCTGATCGCTGCTGAATGGATCTTTGGTTTACTCGAAGATCATGAGGCATTGGACCACTACGGTCTGAGCGCTGAAGATGTGATTGAAGTTACAGTGGCTATCCGCGAACATCGGGCTAGCTGGGAAGGCTCACGTACTCGTGTTGTTTCTCAAATTGTGGCTGCTGCTGACAGGGGTTCTTTCGATATCACCGAATGTCTGCGTCGTAGTTACCTGTTCGGTCGGTTTAATAAAAACTTAAATAAAGCGGAAGCGACTCATCATGCCGCTACGCACATTGGTGAAAAGTACGGTGCTCGTGGATACGTCTATGACAATCTCCCTGAGTTCTGTCTCAAAGCCAATGCCGACAATATTAAGGCGCTGAAGCTGAACGCTGATGCCCATCAACTTAAGATCGCCATTATCATGAAGAATCGTGATGATTGGGAAGAATATTACCAGGAGGTTTTAAATGCTCGCGACCGATCTCAAAGCGCCGCCGCTGGTTAACCAGCCAATTGCGGACGAAGCATTCAAGAACGAGGCGTTGAGTTTCTTATCACGCTTTACCCAGAACTTAACCCCAGTGATCGCGTTACGTACTGCGCACATTGGAACACATGAGCCGATCTACTTAATTACGGAATTCCCGGATGGTCGGTTCAAGATTTACAGCGTCGATATTCCCAGAGTCAATACTAATATCATAGCCCTGTACGACAGTGAGCGTCAGGCTATCATCGATGCTATTCCCGAAGGTGAAGAATTCGTTCAGATCGTTCGTGGCTTCAATTTTACAACATCGGCTGACGAGTCTGAGATACTCGTTTGTCTTGGCGAAGAGTGGCTATTTGCAATCGTGGTTGATCATGATACCGAAACGTACATGATCGAACGCAACCCGTATCTGGATCGTGATTCGGATATAACAACTCTCATTCGCACAACCGGGGTAGCATTCCGTGCAGCGAAAGAAGAAGAAGCATTATCTAAGTAGACAGCAAAAATAAGGGGCACTCGCCCCTTATTTTTTTTTGTTCGAATAAGCAGACAAAAAAAAAGGAGTAGGGAACACCCCTACTCCTGTATTTGGGTAATAAAAAGACAAGTCAATAAGCCGTCCAGAATACCACATCACTAATGCCCGTTAGCTTTGTGCAACTCGACCCTAGACAGCCCTCCTGACATACAATAAGGTAATTAACTTACAGGTGCGGGTTGATTGCTGTAATAATTCATGGTCATGGCACGCAAGACCAGATAAAGGATTACAGCGGTACGTTCCCCAGACACGGGATACGGTGACTTTTTCCCGATAGCACGACGGATCAGCTTATCACCTTCTGTACGCAAGAACACCACTTCACGGGAAACGTTACGAGATGCGTTGACGGCACCTTTGATCGTTAACATGACCTCAGCTAAGTTACGTTCATTGATACCTTTGTCCGTGATCAACTGGAAGGAGAAGTCTAAAGCACGTTCTACAAACTCACGTACCTTCTTCTCTTTCTCGTTGTTATAAATACTGGACAGGTAGTACAGAGACATCTGGAAGTTGTTAGCGTTACCTGATGGGTTTGCTTCAGCAACGATGTCTACGAGGTTCTGTCGAACAAAGCTTGCGCCGTCTCCGATAAGACCGGTCAAATAACGCCTGTACTGCGTGCTGTGGCGTTTCAGATCCCTTACCCCTATCTCGCCTTCCATTTCCATTAACGAGCTCGTCACGGAGATCCCAGAGCCTTCTGAGCGAACGATGTAATACAGCTCAGTAATGTTCTTGATCGTAGAACGACAACGCGTCTGTGCATCGGACAGCACATATTGGATTTCGTCGTCATCGTTGAACTTCAGGAACGTCTGGATATGGATAGACTGCTTAGAGATCATGTTACGTGACTTAGCTTCACAAAGCGTGAACCAGTTACGGTGAACACGGAGATCGTACTTAAAGTTCATTGACTCGTAAGTACGCTGAGCAATCTGCGGGTTAACGCCCCAGCGGAAGAAGTGGTTCAGGATTGAAGAGAAGAACTTGTACTGTAGGATCGACAGTAACTTGGTTGCTACGTTCTCTTTAACAGCCAGCGGCATTTGACTGGTTAAAGTACGATGGACCAAATATATGACAGACAAGTTAAATGCGTTCGACGCGACCTTGTGATCTGCGTTGATGGATGGAAGCTTAAAGATCGCATCTTGCAATTCTTCTTCATCAGCTTTAAGGATCTCTGTGAAGTAACGAGTAGTATCGCTTGGAAGCCACTTGATTTCAGTGGACAGCAAACCATTACCGAAGAAACGGATATGATCTTCGTTCTTGTTCACAAAGTTATTTGCGAATGCAAGTACGGCTTTACCAAACGCACCGTCGATCTTCAGAGAACCACAGTGCTGATCAAAAACAGATTTGATAGACATGTGTCACTCCGGTGAAAAGGGTTACACATGATTCCCTGATATAAGGAACTCGTATGCCAAAGTTATCCCGCCTTACTCTGCGTGAACAACATCACCTCCTGAGACTGAAGGCCAAATTACAATCGGTTGAATGGGACGGTATCCCAGAAGAAGTTCAAGCGCTGGTATCCAATATCGCTGAACTTGTTACCCCTAAGGCTATCGGTCACGGCGGTTACTTCAATCGCCTCACTCGTCTTGTGGTAGACAACAGTGAATTTATTCGCTTTGTACTGGGTAAGAAGAATAGCCCTTCTCATATCCCGACCATCGAAGCGTTCATTAACGACGAAGGTTTCGTTCATTTCCACATCATCTTGACGTTTGTAGGTGAGCGAGATGAAGAAGTGGACAAGTACGTCTCTGAGCAGCTCGTAGAGTACCTCTGCGGGGCTTTCATGGAACCATCCTTGGAAACGTCCATTGTTATTCACCAACGCTGGAAAAAGGCTCCTGGGGATCGTAGTGCGCCATACACCGAAGCGCTCTGGGGAGAGGAAGCTGCGATCAAGGCCAATAAGATCCTGATCTATGCTCAACAGGAAGTCGCTAAGAAGGAGCACCGGGAGCTACAGGCTGCACGTGCCCATGCCATTCAGGTTGACCTCGCCAAAGAAACAAACCCTCGTAAAGATAACAACGAATAACGGAAGGGCTTCGGCCCTTCTTTTTTTTTATCTAAATTACTTTCAGATATATATCACTTTAATGAACTAACCTATTCAATTTACCTTTAACTAACTAGTCTAACTAGATAAGGATCTATTATGCTGCTGAAATCAAAAGAAGAATTAAACGGTGCTGCTCGTATTCTGCTGAACAATCTGGAAGAGTTCTACAACGACGAGATCGTTAACATGAGCACTGTCCGTTCTGCACAAGTTGCACTTGAATCACCTGAGTGGGTACATATCTACAACCTCGCTCAGAAACTCCTGTTCATCAACAACACCCAACCACACTTCGGTGTACTGGGTGAGTTCGAACGTGAAGCTGTACTGGCTGCTAAATACAACGGTTACGACTTCCGTTACAAAATCATTGAGGATGGTATCATCCTGACTATCTACAGCCCAGAGAACCAGGAGAACATTGCTGCTCTGGAAATCTGGAACCTTGATCGTTCTATCCGTGGTCTGGTTCTTAACATGCCGAGTCAAGCTTAAGGTTTACCCACACGGTCAGTATCGGGCAGGTACTGACCTTTTCCCACACCCCTAAGTCATGGACTAGATCTAGGGGTTTTTTCTTTTGTCTTTATTCTTAAAGTAGTGATTTCATTTTTGAATCCAGTCTCTTATTATACGAAACGTTACCCTAACAAGTACCGGCACCGGCGTAGCCGTTGTGCCAATTTAAGTGACTGGAGGTAGACTTACGAGTTAATACCTAACATGAGGAGTATACGTCAGTATACGACATCTGTAGGTATTGTGTATTGGTTAAGGAGAGAGTTAACATGGTAGAGTTACAAGCTATTACTCTTAGGACATTGTATCCACAGTTAAGTCATCGTGAACTAGGATTCATGTTGATGAGTATCAAGAAGAAACTACAATCCTACAAGAATAAGATTACGGATGTAGAAGTGTACAATCAACCCTTCGTAACAAAACGTCAAGGTTATCGTACAGTAGAGTTAAAATGCCTTAACAGTACTGTATGGATAAGATTCCGTACTGAGTCAGATATCTAGTAGATTATTACTCCTCTATGCAATAAGTATAGAGAGGTAGTAGTCTACGTATTCCTTTTATCTTTTTGTCTAGTTAACTAGAGAGAGTATATACGTGTACAACAAAGAGAAGATTATTGAAGACGGAAGAAGGATGGTTGAAATCGTCCGTCAGTATAAACACGAAGTAGACAATGGTCGGAAGATGTCTGCTCGTGACTTAAATGATTTACGTCTTCGGTTAGAGAAATTAGCCAGTGCAGATCTGAGTATCCATCTTGCATTCTTACTGGCCGATAAACTGAAGGCAATTGAAACTGTATTGGCATCGTTGGATGAGAGAGAAAGAAATGGGAAATGAAGTCGTGGTATGGAATCCGAACAAAGAAGTCACCGAAGCATTTGCCTTTAATGACATTCATGAATGGTCAGCAGCTGTGGATGTACTGGAATCCTACCCTGTCAAGATCGTGGCATCAGGTTCTTATACGCTCCACTACACGGGTAAGGCAATTGATGTTTGCAACGCTTCTGTTGAGATTGCCGTGAAGTGTTTGGGTAACGTGAATAACATTGGTCAGCACTTAGCTGAGAAATACGGGTTTACATTCGAAGGGGCTTTATAATGGAAAAGAAGAAAAGTGTTTTTGAAGCGTACGCTGAATTAGTACTGGCGTGTCAGTACAGTCAGATGAAGAAAGAAGAACGCGATCTGGTTGTAGGGAATATCACTGAGGTTATGCTGGCGGAGAAAGATAAGCCGCTTCCGCACACGTTCAGTAAAGACTTCAAGATGAACATGTTCTTGGAGCCAGGCACACCTGACGGTAAGTACTTCGGCATTGAGTTCGTCGGTACGATTTATGACTTTGCTCAGGCATTGATTATGGCAACTATGGCGATTCGTCCTTTAGATACCCGTAACATGTTCGAGTTCCTGAAACGTGAGTACGGCTATACTTACCAGATGACGCCTGACGGTGTTGTCCCGCAAGTTATCATCACGCAGGCTATCATCGAGAAGTATCTGCCGGACTACGCTAACGAGCCACCATTCCTGTCACCCGAAGCTCCTAATGACTTCAGCGACTTAACATGGCCCAATGCATTCCACTTCTTTATCCCCGGTGATGCCGATACGACATGTGGGTTGATGTCTCAGACCGAAGCTGCGCGTGAACGTATCTATCAGTTATTTAAAGAACTGAAGCGCGGTGGCGAGGTTCTCAGTAAAACAGATATCGAAACCCGCATCGTCGAACTTCGACATCTCATCGATAATGATGTCGTGTTATGTATTATTCAGGAACTTTACGAAAGGACATCAGATTGAAAACATTTCAGCAGCAGTTAGCAGAAGCCATCGATGGACGTACTATACCGGCACCCAGTGTTCCGGCACCGGCGTTCATTGATTACCCTTTCGAACAAAAAGAATTATCAGAGGCAGATCGTCGCCTCTTGATATTACTTCGTGAATTTGGAGCGAAAAGAAATGGATAAAGATAACAACGGCTTTTATAACGTAGTCATCTTCAACGGTGAAACTTCTAAAGCGGGCTACCATTATCCCGGCTTAGCAGAGAAGTTGAAGGAACATCTTTCTAAAGGTTCTGTTCCTGTTTATCTCCACCAGAGCGGGACAGGCTATTCCCCTAAGCCAGACTCGTCTAAACTCTGCGGTGAATTACGTTCGCTCGACTTTAACGAAGCTGACAAATTAATCATGGCACACTTCAAGCCTTTCGGTCCGCAGGGTCAGTTTGCTGACATGGTACTGGATATGGGTAAACCAACTTTCGGTATTCGTGGCCAAGGTAAAAAGCGTAAAGACGGTAAGATGGAATTAGATCGTCTTATCTCAATTGATTTTCTGCCGGGATGATTAGAGAAGTCGAGGTCGAGAAGACCTATATCAGTCCAAGCGGAAAACGCTTTAAAGTATTGCACCGGGGTAGACACGGACAGAACTGTCTCTGCCCCATGATCATCTATACGAACATCGATCCAACCGATTACCCGCCGGGGGAAGTTTGGACTATTGAAGAATCGTTGTTCATTAAGTTATTTAAGGAGCCGATATGATCGGAACAGAAGATATCCGTCGTGCACTTGATCTCGACGAAGTAGACGAAAACCAGTTCTTCGAAACTAAAGAAGAGTTGGAGACGTTAATCGCTACACTGGATAGTAAGGTGCACGATTCTGACTTTGAACGTCATCGTACAGAGATCATGGAAGAGATCACGCACATCGTTAGTAACGTTGATGTTCGTTTTGTTCCTTTCCTGATGTTATTGCTACGGAGCGAACTCGCCTCCGCTTACCAGATGACCGGCGATATTATAACGGAGGAGTTTTAGCACTGACTTAATTGATTCTATCTAAATCGATTTCAGATATATATCACTTAAGCGAATAACCTATTCAATATTTCTTTTAAGAGAAGGGGGCGAAAGCTCTCTTCTCTTTTTCTTATTTTAAATCGTTACTAAACAAGGACATCATCATGAACGAAGAAACTCTGAAAATTATCGTACCGTATTTTCCAGCAATCAACACCAAGCGTCGTTTCATCGACCTGAAAAAGATTGTGAACATCGGTATCGACGGCGTGGATGTTAAAGAAGCATTCTTTTCTACCATGTCAGAAGTGATCACTATCACTATCAAAGTCAACGCAGCAGCACGTGCTAAGTTGGCAGCAGGTTATGCTAAAGGCGTATCGCTGATCCGTCTTTACGATAAAGTTATCCCTAACGGCGTAATCAAGCCTGAAGGATATGGCCCGGTAGTGGCAAGCTTAAAGCGTTACTAAGTTAGCCCTGTCGATTCTTTTTGTCTGAACCAGCAAGTTCTTAATAGGGAAGTAAAAGATGCTAGCAGTGAATAAGGCAGTACAGGCAGAAACGTCTATCGAACCTCTGCCTTTAACACGTAGCTACAAAACTGTTCTTGCCTCAAAGTCACCGTCATTCATCAGTCGCAGTACCGGACTGATCAGATGGGTATTGGTAACAGGGTTTGCTGCGATGGCAATATACTTTCGCAACAGACAAAAAAATCAAAGTACGAAATTCCGTACAACGTTGTTCTTCGAAATCCCGGTTACAGTTGGGAAGGCTTTGGCTAGTCGGAGCAACGTTAGATTTAAATTGTTCAATGACTACGATTGCGTAAACGAACCTTTCGAGCGCATCGCGTCTGTAACCGGTACAGACGTTTCGGAACAAGGGAATAATTTTGCAATGCATGTAGAGTTCGATGAGAAACGAGATTACAAAATAATCAAGTCGTTCTTATTGACTCAGCGAAACGAATTGGAAGTATCAACCAGAGTATGGTGCGAGCACGAAGGGGTACACGTACTCGTACTACATTACCGGGAATCTAGGTTCCCATGGATCATTAAAATTACCAACGATGGCGTATACGCTGCTCGAAGGATCGGATAAGGATTTACATGTATACTACTAAACAGAAAATGAAATACGTGATCAGTTCAAGCCCCCTGGTATGGGGGCTAATCTTTTTCACGCAAAACATTAGCGTTCCCATGAGCCTGCTTGTTACGATCTTCATCGTACTTTCAGCCAGCCTGATTGTTCTCCATATCCCTCAGTGGAATTTGGATGACGAACAGCTGATCGGCGATACTTTCGTAATACCTAACTTGGGACCTTTTCTTTTTGTCCCTTCCAAGGGCAACCGTGGACTTAAGTTATCTTACGCGCCACAAGGGTTCAATGACAAGGTATCGTTGTTGGATATGGAGTTAGTTGGTAAAGTACTCGATATTGATGTTGTCGAGACTATGAGCTACATGGCCGTTCGTACTGGTCTTGTAGATGAGAAGTGGTCTGAAGTAATAGATCAGATCGCGTGTGACATATCCCGTAAAATTTTTAAGTCAGCGGGAGTTTTTGATGAAGAGGAGTTTAAAGATGTAGAATTGAAAGATGACTTGCACGTCAGTACGTTTCCTTACTGCCTGAGGATTCATAATGGACTCGTGTACGCAATGAAAATCAATAAGTAAAAACTGGCTAAGTATATATTACCTTAGTGAACCGAGATAGCTAATTAATTAGAGGATTTAAAAAATGGCATTACTTACTTTTAACAAGGGTCCCGTTACCATCGAGTCTTCTTTAGTGGACCACGCTAAAGTTAAGCTGGGGGGTGTAGAGTTAAGCTTTAACATTTACAAGGTGAATGGCAATGCTCTCCAGTGGTCTGAAGTAATGTTCGAAGCGTTCGGTAAAGTCCACCGTATACATACTCGACTCTATCGTTCGACTCGTTACATTAAAAATATGCCGAAAGCGAAGAGACTTATCGCAGACGCTACCTTCGATGACTTCATGATGAAGCTCTATGAAATCGGCGTGCGTGGCGCAAGTGCCAACGCGTTCCGGAAAGAACTGGCTCGTACTGTATACGGCGTGAAAAACCTGAAGGTGCTGCTCCAGACTTCGGAAGGACAGCGCTTCCCGGTTGATATTTTCAGAGAACACCTTGAACAACCTACCTTCGAAGCAGCAGTGCGTTGTTTAGCGACGACCGAAGACATGGGCGTAGAGAGCTACTACACCGTTATCTTGGAAGAAGTGGCTGGTAGTCTAAAAGGACACTCCCTTAATGATATCCACGACCAGTTCCGTGAGACTACGATAACGTATCTCAGCCACATCATCACTCCCATCGTCCGTAATGGTTATATCGAGCCAAATCAAAGTCTCATGACTACTGATATAGCTAGGGTAGTGTTGAATGAAGTTAATCAGGGTAAACCAGCATCTGTTCATGTCCCTACTCCACCGGAGCGTAAATCTGGAAGCGGGTTCAAGCGCCATGGCGATAAAGGTTTTACTACCACCGGAAAACGTGACCGTAACGATGTGACTGTACCTAAAGAGTATGGTCTGAAAGAAGAGCATGAGCTTACTCATGATGAGCGCTTAGCGCTGGGGGTTCTCGAAAAGATGTTCGGGAAAGCTGTTGCACGTGCGATGATTCGCGGGAAGGAACTTGGGTTCATCAAAGCCAAGGAGTCAAGTGTAGTAGATCTGGATGTAGAAGTAGAATACGAAGTAACCGTTATTATTAACCTTTCCAAATAAACTAGGAGCTACTAGATGGAAGATACAGATTTCAATTATACCAGTGCATTACAACGTAATTTCAAATTCGGCAATGCCGAGATTACTTACTGGGATAATGGCCAGGCTCGCCGCGCAGAACTTCGTTTCGAAGGCGTACGTAAATTCGAATGGTCTTCTGATGATAAAAACAAATGGGTAGCGTCTGCCCTTTGTTCTTTTGCAAAAGATCTCCGTTTGGGCAAATCAATGAAAGGGGCAAGTCAGACAGCGTATTATCAAATCGCCTGCCTGATCGGTTACACGATGTGCGATCGTAACGTAGGCCGTTACTGGCATGAGTATAACAACCCCAATGAAATTTCTGCGGCAATCACCACCGCACAGGTTCGTTCCGGTCGTGTATTCAACGTACCGGGTAATGCAATCAAGTCATACGCAGAACTCAAGCTGGTCGGTAAGCCAGTTAAACAGCCGTTGACTTCGCAGTCAGTAGTTGGCTAAACAATAACAGCGCCCCTGGCAAAGACTAGGGGCAATTTCAATTTATCTCTGTTGAGGGTATGAAATTGACACATTCTTCTTTTGCTTTAAAAGACATCGTTACGATCGATAACCAACTCGCTATTGTGGCCACTTCAAGCGACTTCGCTACCGATACGGTCTTGACGCCTTGGAGCATCCAAGCAATTGATTCTTACGACTCTCCCTTTAAGCCCGTGGACAAGGCTTCTCTGGGTAAGTTCGACGACGTCCAGTTTGTTGGCTCTCTTCGCAAATTGCCAGACTTTAACAATGTAATTTTCAATGACCAGGGTAACCAGATCGCTCTCGTTCAACTATCGAGTGCCGAAAAGGACGCATCTCTTGAGGCGATGGCTACTGTAGCCGTTAAATCAGAGAGCACTGTGAATCCTAAATGGTTAACCATACGGCCTCTTCCTTGGGAAGATGCTTTTGACCTGTTTATTCGCATGACTGCGTCTAAAATGATGAACGGAGGTAAAGATATGATTCGAGATAAAGGACCAGTGGAGCGCGAAGTCATTCGTGACCACGCCCAAGCGGAACAACCGGATCCGCACGACCCGGTAAACATTCAGGCCAAAGTTGTTCAGGAAATGCTCAGCAATCTTTTTGCTGGCGGCGACTTCGGCGCAACACTTAACATTGAAGGACGTACCCTTCCCAACGGAGAAGCGGAGATCACCGGTAGTTTCTCCCTACTGTTTAAAGGTAAATAATAAGACCGACCATGTTTTCCCGCGAAGAGCTACATCCTGACAGTCTTATCGACTTATTAACTAAAAGTGGGCAGGGGAGTAATTTCGTCATTCCCCTGCCTGATAATTCTCACATCGAAGAGTATACTGAAAATGAAAGAAGAGCTGATGTTCAACATCAACGCAATGGACATCAATAACCCGTTAGCTAAGGTCTTTGATGCTGAACGTAGAACGCGTTGCGGTATTAAGCTCGGTACATCTCTTCACTTATGGCATTTAGATATTGTTGTAGGTGCGTACCGGTTATACTGGACAGCTAAGGGTTATCGTGATCCTAGCTTCAATGAAATCGATGGTGTTGTCTATTACGCTGTCGAAGATGGGCGCGATGAAGTCCAAGAGATGCTCCATGTCTCCAAAGAAATCATTAAACGGGTTTGCCGTACCAATGATGTCGATCGTCCCAACCTCTTGAAGAAGTTGGAAGAAAACCGTTATGTCTTGCTTCGCCGCAATGATGCTACCGGTAATGAAATTATTACTTCGGGTGGTTTCGACAAACCGAAGTTCTTTATTCGTCATAATGGCGATATTAAAGATCGCTACAGAACGTTCGAAGAAGCTGTAGCTAATATGTAATCCCCCACTCAATCAAACTAGTTTACTAGGAGCGCAAGATGAATAACGAAAACAACAACGTACCATTGGTAATGAAACCTCGTGAAGTTAAACGTGCATTTGACTATTTGACTGAGGTCCTTTCTCATCACCCCGAAGCGTACGTTTATCTGGATACTAACACGTATCGTACTTTCTTTAGTCATTTCACTAATTCTAAAGAATACAGCCATCGGTTAACGTGGAATGAAGCATTGCGTCTTCATTCCTACTTGAAGTTCTACATCGACCGCAATAAGAAAAATACCATCACTATCACCACTGAACAAATCCGCAACTTCCCTCTCTACGGATTAAACGTTAAAGGGGAGCGTAAGTGGGATGTTAAAGAAAAGGAAACTGCGTAATGAGTCTGTCTGAAAATAACGAATCTAATAGTGATCGCCAGCTCGATGATCGATTAGAATCCTATCTCGAACTGATCATGAACGGGCCTGCCGCGCAGTACCTCAATCTTGATCCTACTTCGCTACGAAGCGATATGTACAACATAATCCGTAGCGAAAAGAATCCTTTCCCGACTCTGATACAATTCCTCAATCAGTACATCACTCCGGCGAAAGAAGCTTCTGATTTCAAGATGACTTTCCAAGAGACATCTGAGCTAGTATCTATTTTACCGCCCAGAGCGCCCAAAGAACTTTCGGTGGTTCTAAAGCGTGATAAAGATGGTCGGCTTAAAGTGGTTTATGATGGCGAGATCGACGTAGCAACTACCGCAGGCAGAAAAGAATAACAAGAAAGAGAGGCCTTCGGGCTTCTCTTTTTTTACTCTTCAATCGGATATATGTAGACAAAACTGGAGAATAACAAAATGTACGAAGGCCGTGAATTACCTGAGTATCTCAGCACGACCCCTATTATAATCGAAACCCAACATCCGTATGCGGTTCTCGAACCTAATTCGGGTAATCAGATTCCGCCGTCTGAATTCAACAATATCCTCAGTCCACGTCAGCGTTCGGCGGTGACTAAGTTCAAGGATATTATTCGGGGCGCTAAAACGTATGGTCAGCTCATCGATCGTATCGCTTCAGTGACCGAGAAGGTGAGCGATGTTTATAAATCCCTCCTTCACCATATCATCGAAGACGACAGCGGCTTGTTCGCTATAGGTCTTCAGGTCATGATCAAGGCTAGTCCTACTGATTATGATATCGTCATTGCTACAGCAGTGAACATTCCGTTGAACATGGATAAGTTCGACATCATTTACAACGATGAAGATGTATTGGACGTAGACGCGTTGACAACGATCTGCGCATCTACTACGAATGCCATTGCATCTATCGGCCAGACTACTCATGTGGAAAATCCACTCATTGCGAATGCGCTTGTCAAATACCATGAGATACTGACGGACATTGATGCGTATCGCTGGTCTGGTATTAAGTGCGAGTTACTTGGCGGCGTACCTGCCTTGTATGTAATGCGTCGCTGGGGTGTCGTCAACTTAGAGGGTATTGTTGACGGCGCTGAAAATGAATACACCAAGTTCGGTGATCTCGTGGCTAAATACGGAAAGAAAAAATGAACCAAGAAGCAGCATTGTTAGAAACGTTCAAGATCCTTGAGTCCGACAACATGGCCTCTATCGATCCGAACGGGATTATCTATTCGGAAGAGAAACGTCTTCCGATGGATGCAGAAGTGAAGACTAACCAAGTCACTCCTCTGTTCCCGTTGTTCCCAAGTCTCGTTCGGGCTATGGAAGACGAATCTGTCAAGTCGATTATCATCGACGGGACGGGTACGCATTACTGTCTCCACACTCTGAACGTTGATGGCGAGCAAGAAAGTGTCACGACTGTTACGGCTGAAGAAATTGCGAATACGCGGCCAATACCGGGTAAAGATTTAAAGAACCCGATTGCCCAGTAC
>JACCDR012304559.1_pt1 | contig 20912 bp, 18 predicted proteins | sample 7446431 | NCBI WGS metagenome assembly JACCDR01 (sample SAMN15323443, study PRJNA562643) | freshwater metagenome | isolation source: river surface water | place: USA:Blue River Watershed | collected 2017-08-17 | reverse complement strand
GGTCGTTTTTTGCGCGCGCAGGTTTTGGGGGTGGGGGGGTATGCAGGCGTCTGGACGAGAGGATCGCTGTGGGAAGTCGTGGACCCGTCGGCAAGCCGGCCGAGCTGAAGTTGCTGGAGGGCAGGGGCCATCGCGCGCTCAACCTCGACCAGCTCTTCCGCCCGGAAGTCGGCGTGCCCGATGCGCCGCGCTGGCTGCTGCCCGAAGCGCGCAAGGCCTGGCGGCGCCTGAGCGCTGAGCTCACTCGCTACAACCTGCTCAGCCAGGTCGACCGCGATGCCTTCGCCATGCTGTGCCAGACCATCGGCCGCCTCGAGCAGATCGAGCGCTCGCTGTTTGCCCAGCAGAAGCAGCTGACGGCTGAAGGAAAGGACCCTGTCGACGCGCTGACCGACTGCACGCCGAAAGGCTACCGCATCCAGTCGGTGGTCTACCAGCTGCTCAACCGTGAGCAGGCCAAGCTGCACAAGCTGCTCGAGAACTTCGGCCTTCGGCCCGATGCCCGCGCCCGCGTCACCACTGCCGTGCGCGCCCAGCTGCAGCTGTTCGACGTGAACGGCGAGCGCCCGCCTGGCCAAGCTGCTGAAGGCGCTCCGCGCGGCTTCGCGGAGTTCGAGTGATGGCCGGCGCCGTGTCGTACGTTGAGCGCGCCATCGCCTACGCCCATCGGGTGGTCGACGGTGAGGAGTGCGCTGGCCGCTTCGAACGCCTGGCCTGCGCCCGCTTCCTGCGCGACCAGGAGCGCGCCGGCACCGACGCCTTCCCCTACGTGCTCGACCGCGCTGCGAGCAACCGCGTCTGCCAGTTCCTGGAACTGCTGCCGCACATCAAGGGCGAGTGGGCCAAGCCCACCTACGTCGATGGCAAGGTCGGCTACGCCAAGATCCGTCTGGAGGACTGGCAGATCTTCGCCGAAGTCAACCTTTTTGGCTGGAAGCACCGCGACACCGGCTTGCGCCGTTTCCGCCGCAGCTACGAAGAGGTGGCACGGAAGAACGCCAAGAGCACGCGCGCCGCGGGCCGCCAGCTCTACCTGCTGGCCGCCGACGGCGAGCCTGGCGCGCATTGCTACAGCGCGGCCACCACCGGCCAGCAGGCGCGCGAGGTGTTCGACGTTGCCCGCCACATGGCGCTGCGCGAGACCGAGTTCCGCACCCGGTTCGGCGTCTCGGTCGGTGCGAACGACATCACCATCGCCGACTCGGCCAGCAGCTTCAAGCCGCTCAACGCTGAAGGCTCGACGCTGGACGGTCTGAACATCCACGGCACCGTGGTCGACGAGGTGCACGCGCACAAGACCCGCGCCGTGTGGGACGTGCTCGACTCTGCCACCGGTGCCCGCTCGCAGCCGCTTATCAGCGCCATCACCACGGCCGGCAGCGACCGCTCGGGCATTTGCTACGAGCTGCGCGACTACACCGTCAAGGTGCTTGAGGGCGTGGTGGCCGACGAGAGCTGGTTCGGCGTCATCTACACCCTGGACGAAGGCGACGTCTGGCACGACCCTGCCGTCTGGCGCAAGGCGAACCCCAACCTGGGCATCAGCGTCAAAGAAGACGACATGGCCGCCGCGTGCCGCAAGGCCATGGCGCAACCCAGCGCCGTCAACAACTTCCTCACCAAGCGCCTGAACGTCTGGGTCAGCAGTGACAGCGCCTGGATGGACATGCAAGCCTGGGAGCATGTCGGCCGGCCTGCCGCGCGGCTTGAAGACTTTGCCGGCGAGCGCTGCTGGATCGGCATGGACCTGGCCGAGAAGCGTGACTTCGCCGCCCTCGTGCTGCTGTTTGAACGCGCCGGCGAGTGGTTCTTCTTCCCCCGCCTGTACCTCAACGAGGCCGCCATCGAGCAGTCGGGCAATGCCCACCTGCAGGGCTGGGCGCGCTCGGGCCACGTGCAGGTCACCGACGGCAATGTCACCGACTTCGACCAGATCGCTGACGACCTGCGGCGCTTCTGCACCGACTTTCAGGTGCAGGAGATTCCCTACGACCCGGCGCTCTCGCGCTACTTTGCCACCAAGCTCGTGCAGGACGGCCTGCCCCTGGTGGAGGTGCGCCAGGCGCCCCTGTTCTTCACGCAGCCGGTCATCCAGGTCGAGAACCTGGTGCTCGAGCACAAGCTCCACAGCGACGGCAATCCCGTCTTCACCTGGATGGTCAGCAACGTGCAGGTCAGCGTCTCCAAGTTCAACGGGCTCAAGCACCCCACCAAGAGCCGCGAGGAGCACAAGATCGACGGCCCGGTGGCCCTGTTCCTGGCGTTGGGCCGCGCCATGACCGTGGTCGAGCAAGAGACCGTGCCGCGTGTCATCAACCTCGACGACCTGGTGAGGAAGTCATGACCGGCGCATTGATCGACCTCACCACCAAGCGCCACACCTCACGCGTGCTCGACGCCTGGATCGCCTCGCGCCCCGGCGCCGATGCGCGTGCTGCAGCTGCAGCGCCGGCGATCCGCGCCATGGGCGAGAACGTGTCCAGGAGCGGTCTCACGCTCGAGGAGCTGGTCGGCATCATCGGCGTCGGCTCCACCAGCAGCGCCGGTGTGCGCGTCACGCCCGACAGCGCCATGCGTGTGGCCACCGTCTACGCCTGCGTCTCGCTCATCGCCGGCGCCGTGGCCAGCCTGCCGGTCGGCATCTACGAGCGCAAGGGCAAGGAGCGCGACCGCGCCGACCACGACTACTGGTGGATGCTCAACGAGCAAGCCAACGAGAACATGACCTCGGCTGCGGCGTGGGAGTACATCGTCACGGCCAAGCTGTTCCACGGCGATGGCATCGCCAAGCTGTTGCGGCCCAGTCCCCTCAGCAGCCGCGTCATCGGCTGGGAGCCGCTGGACCCGTTGCGCGTGCAGCCCATCCGGTCGCCCGACGACCACACCCGCATCTACTACCGGCACCAGCCCATCACCGGCCCGCAGGAGATCCTCGACTCGGCCGACGTGCTGCACCTGCCCAGCCTGGGCTTCGACGGCCTCACCAGCCCCAGCCCCATCACCTACGCCGCGCGCGAAGCCATCGGCACCTCGCTGGCCGCGCAGCAGTACCACGGCAAGTTCTTCAGCAGCGGCCTGGCGTTCGACTACGCGCTCAAGACCGAGCAGAACCTCAAGGAGCAGCAGGTCAAGGATCTGCTCGACTCGCTGCTGCGTCGGCAAGACAACAGCCGCCTGCCTCTGCTGCTCACCGGCGGCCTGGAGCCTGCCGCGCTGAGCATCAACCCCAAGGACGCGCAGATCGTCGAGATCCTCAAGCTCGGCATCGAGGATCTGTGCCGCCTGTTCGGCGTGCCGCCCCACATGGTCGGCCACACCGAGAAGACCACCAGCTGGGGCACCGGCATCGAGCAGCAGGGCATCGGCTTCGTGCGCCACACGCTGCAGCGCTACCTCACGCCCATCGCCCAGGAGCTCAACCGCAAGCTGTGGCCGACGCGCCAGCGCTTCTTCGTCGAGCACGTCACCGCGGCACTCGAGCGCGGCGATCTCAAGGGCCGCTTCGAGGCCTACCGCATCGCGCTGGGCCGCGCCGGCGAAGACCCGTTCATGGCGATCGACGAGATCCGCCGCATCGAGAACATGCCACCCAACTCCAACCTCCAACGCAACCAAGGGAGCGGCAGCAATGCGCAACCGCCTGATCCAGCTGCTGGCTGACAACCGTCAATGCCCGGCGCGCCGCTTCGAGGTGCGTGCCGATGCGTCGTCCAACGAGGCCGAGATCCTGCTGTACGACGCCATCGTCGACAGCGAGCTCGAGGCCGAGTGGTGGGGCGGCGTCGCGCCCGAGCCTTTCGTCAAGGCCCTGCGCGCCATCACCGCCGACATCATCCACGTGCGCATCAACAGCCCCGGTGGCAGCGTCTTCGCCGCCCGCGCGATGGAGACCGCCCTGCGCGAGCACAAGGCCCGCGTCATCGTGCACATCGACAGCCTGGCTGCCAGTGCCGCCTCGTTCCTGGCCATGGCCGGCGACGAGATCGTCATCAGCAAGGGCGCGATGATCATGATCCACAAGGCCTGGACCTGGGCCTGGGGCAACAGCACCGAGCTCACGAAAACCGCCGATCTGCTCGACAAGATCGACGGCACCCTCGTGCAGACCTACGCCGACCGCACCGGCCAGGCCGCCGCCGCCATCGGCGACTGGATGGCCGCCGAGACCTGGTTCACCGCGCAGGAGGCCGTGGACGCAGGCTTCGCCGATCGCATCGCCGAGCCCACCGCGGCTGCCGAGCCTGTCGCCCAGGCCGCTTGGAACCTGCGCGCCTACCTGCGGGCCCCCGCCCCTGGCGCCGCGCGGCCTGCCGCGCCCGAACAGCCCGTGCAGACGCCTGCGCCGTCCGCCTTGCCGGTCGACGACGCCCGCCGCCAGCGTCAGCAGCAGCGCACCCGCGCCGCGATGCTGACAGCCCCCATCGAGTAGCGCACTCGCGCACCCGAGCCAACCCGCCGCGGGGCAGCCCCGGCGGGTTTTTCATTCACTCATCGGAAAAGGAACCGAACCATGAGCAAACTCGCTCAACTGCGCGAGCTCCGCAACGTCAAGGCCACCGAGGCCCGGCAGCTCAACGACAAGTACCCCGCTGACCAGCGCATGCCCAGCGACGACGCCCGTCGCCTGGACGAGATCCTGGCCAGCATCGAAGCGATCGATGGCGACATCGCGCGCGAGGGTCGCCTGGCCAAGCTGGCTGCCGAGCAGACCGACAACCTGCTCAACAACATCCGCGACAAGGCCACGGTCGAGCCGCACAAGCAGAACGAGATGTCCAAGGCGCTGCGTGCGTACCTGGGCGGCGGCCTGCAGGCGCTGGACGATCGCCAGCGCGCCGAGCTCGCCGCGCGCGTCACGCCAGACATCCGTGCCGCGATGAGCACCACCACCAGCAGCGAGGGCGGCTACACCACCGACACGCAGTACATGCGCAGCCTGGAGGAGGCCATGAAGGCCTACGGCGGCATGCTCGAGGTGTCGACCATCATGCGCACCGCCAGCGGCAGCGACATGAACTTCCCGACGGCCGATGCCACGGCCGAGACGGGTGAGATCGTCGGCCAGAACAGCTCGGCGTCGGCCGGCGACACGACCTTCGGTAACACCGCGCTCTCGGTCTACAAGTACAGCTCGAAACAGATCAAGCTGCCCTGGGAGCTGCTGCAGGACACCTTCCTGGACATCGAGGCCTACATCCAGGGCGTGCTCGCGGTGCGCCTGGGCCGCATCACCAACACCCACTTCACCACTGGCACCGGCTCGGGTCAGCCGCGCGGCATCGTCACCGGCGCTGCACTGGGCAAGACCGGCACCACCGGTCAGACCACCACGGTCATCTACGACGACCTGGTGGACCTCGAGCACAGCATCAACCGCGCGTATCGCCGCAGCAAGAAGTTCGGCTTCATGATGGCCGACAGCTCGCTGAAGGTGGTGCGCAAGATCAAGGACAGCAACGGCCGGCCGATCTTCGCGCCGGGCTACGAGCAGGGCAACCCGGGCGGTGCGCCCGACACGCTGCTGGGCCGCCCCATCACCATCAACGACGACGTGGCCGCCATGGCCGCCAACGCCAAGTCCATCCTCATGGGCGACTTCGGCAAGTACGTCATCCGCCCGGTGATGGACCTCACGATGTTCCGCATGACGGACAGCGCCTACACGTTGCAGGGCCAGGTGGGCTTCGTTGCCTTCCAGCGCATCGGCGGCAACCTGGTCGACGCCGGCGGCGCGGTCAAGTACTACGCCAACTCCGCGACCTGATCTGCAGGCTCGCCCGGCACATCCCGTGCCTGTCGCCGCCGCGGCGTGAGCGATCGCGCTGCGGCGGCCACCCATCCATCCCACGAGAAACCATTCCATGAGCAAGCTCAGCACGGCTTTGGTGCTCTGCGACGTGCCTGCGCACGGCCTGAAAGCCGGCCAGCTCGTCGAGGCCCAGGCCTCCGTCATCAAGTCGCTGGCCGAGGCGGGCAGCGTCGATCCTCACAAGGACGCTGTGGCCGCGGCACGCGATCGCAAGGCCAAGCAGGTGCGCAGCTCGATCGAGCTGGCCGCCGAGCAGCGCGAGGCCGACATCGCCGCCCTGCGCGTCGAGATCGCCAAGCTCGAAGACCTCAAGACCAAGGCCACGGACGAGCCCACCCAGGCCGCCTTGGCGCAACAGATCACCCAACAGCAGGCGGCGCTGGCGGCGCTGCTGGGCTGAGTGCCGCCAGGCTAGGAGAGCCACATGACCATGACCCTGAGCGCCGCCGCGCGCACTGCCCAGCTCAATGCGCTGGTGACCGAGCTGGGCGCCAGCGCTACCGCCAAGCTCTACAACGGCAGCAAGCCGGCCAGCCTCGGGGCCCCCGCGGGCACGCTGCTGGCGACCCTGACTTTCGGCGGTACCGTTGGTACCGTGTCGGCTGGCGTGCTGACCTTCGGCAGCGTCACGCAGAGCAACGGCAGCCACGTGAACGGCACGCCGACGTTTGTCCGGTTCTCGAAGAGCGACAACACCGTGGTGTGCGACATCGACATCGGCGCCGGTGCGGGCAACGTTCAGTTCAGCGGCACGGTGGTGAACGGTCAGAACGTCACGACCAGCGGCCTGACCTGGACGGCCGGCAACGCCTGAGTCCCTGACATGGCGCAGCCGGCACTGACCGTCTACAGCGTCGGCGCGGGGCAGCCCATCAACGGCGGCAGGTACGCCGGTGGGCTGCTCTTGGGCGCCTTGACGCTTGATGGCATCGTGCCTGCTGGCTCCATGGCCAGCAACGCCTCCGACATCTCGGGCGGAGTGACTCTTGATGACATTGCGCCGGCTGGGACCTTCGTGGACAACACGCCGGCTTGGCTGCAGGGCCAGCCGACAGGCCAGTGGATCTCGATCTCCGGTACTGTCGGCCCCGGCGCTGGGCTGAACACCAACGCCTACAGCGACATGACCATCGACCCGGCAACGAGCCGGGTGTACGTGGTCGCGGCTGGTGGGCACAGCGACGGATCGAGCAACGCTGCGGCGATGATCGATCTGTCGGTCGACGCGCCGGCCTGGACGACGCTTCGGAGCAGCAGCTCGCCCACAGCGGACGCGCTGTACTACGGAGACGGGCGGCCAACGTCGCGGCACACGTACCACCACACGCACTGGATTCCGTCGCTTGGAGCCGTGCTTTTGGCTGGGTGTCGGTTCGGGTACGGCGGCGGCACGCCTTCCGGGTGGGGCATGGACCTGTTCGACGTGACCACTGGCGACTACTTGCCGCGGTTCACGTGGCCCGACTCCACGGGCGGGTACGGCGTCGTGCAGGACGGGGCCGGCAATATCTGGACCGTCTCGGGCTACAAGGCGAACGCCACCACAGGCGTGATGACGAAGCCGGGGTCGGGCTCGCTCCTGCGATACCCGGCCGCGTACGACTCGATCCGCGACAAGATTTTCGCGCTGCAGTTTGACGACGGCGAAGGGTTCGGGGGTGCGGGCCTGCAGGCCAAGCAGCTTGATCCGGCCACTGGCAACAGCACCAACATTACGTTCAACTCGTCGGCGGCACTGACGCAGTTCCTGGCTGACGGGCCCGACTACGCCGCCATGGCTTACTGCCCGGTCGACGGGAAGTTCTACTTCCTGCACCCGGGGCGGATGGGCACGCTGTACGTCGTGACGCCCAACGCGGGCACCACCTGGGACATGGCCACGCTTGTTCCTGGTGGCGCGTCCGTCACGTCGAGCGGTGTGCTGTGCAAGCGGCTCCTGTGGGTGCCGGCCCTGCGCGGGTTCGTGCTGCAGCACAACCAGTCGGCCACGCTGAAATTCTTGAGACTCGCATGACCGTTCTCTATTCCAGCGATCTTGAAGGCCTGACGGTAGGTGCAGCTCTCTCGGGCTGGGCGACAGCACGCGGAGCTGGGGCGCAGGTTCGCTCTGACAGCCCCGTTCGCGGCACGCGTGCATACGGCCGCGACAGCGACCAGGACGCCGCCTATTGGACCGGCAACACAGGCCTGGGCGCCCAGTGCATCAGGCACGCGCAGATCAACAACGGATCGCATTACATGGGCGCCATTCTGCGCGCCCAGGGTGGTAGCGCCAACCAGGCTTACTGGTGCGGCATCCTCAACAGCGGCGGTAGCCTGAAGCTTTCCGTGCGGGTCTACGACTTCGGCGGAGTCTCGTACGACGAGTCGGGGAGCGTGTTCGCGTCAGTCAACGGCGATGTTTTGCACTTCGAAGCCCGAGCCGTAGGGTCGACGGTCGAGCTGCGTCTGTGGCGCAACAGCGAAGCGCGGCCATCGACGGCCTCGATGACAAAGGCGACCAGCCAGTTCTCTACTGGCGCAGTCGGCGTCATGAAATTTGGCTCGTTTGCATGGTCAACGTGCGACGACATTGTCATCACCGACGCGGCAGGCGGTGAAGACCTGTTCTATCCACCGGCGAGCACTCTGAGTGGCGGCGTCACTCTTGACAACATCTCGCCCAGCGGTTCTTTCAGCGACGCCGGCCCTAGCGGCTTGAGCGGCGGCATCACGCTCAACGACATTGCACCGAGCGGCGCCTTCGGTCTGGCGCCTGGCGTGCTTACCTCGGCGCCGTTCAAGAACTGGTCCGGCGCGCTGCTGGCCTCGACGACGATCCCGAAGGTCGCCGTCGTGCGGATCACTGACATGGCGACGGTCCTGACGCTGACTGACCAGTCGACAGACGGCTCGGGCGTGCTTTCAATCAGCAACGTGGCCATCGTGCCCGGGGTGTCATACCTGCTGATCACCTGCGATGCCGCTGGCACCGCGTTCGGCTGTGAGCCGTACACCGCCAGCTGATCCGCGAGCTGATCCATGAGCTACCGATTCGGCGCCTCGCTCGTTCCTGGGGCCCACCACCACGGCGGCGGCGGGCTGGGCCTGCGCGGCGACGCCGTGCCGAGCTCAGGCGCTTCAGGCCCTGGCTACCTCTACGGCGGCCTCACGCTGCCAGACGACGCGGCCAAGGAGGTGCGAGGCCTCATCACCCGTTGGCCGTCTGGAACGCTGGCGGTTTATGAGGACAGTTCGTTCACCTACTCGGGTGCCACCGACTATGCGCTGTACCAGCTCTATGTCGACGGAGCCGCGTCGACTCTGGACATCGGCTACGGCGCCGGGGTAGGGCGGCTGGACCTCAATGTCGGCGACCTGGCCAGCGGCTCCCTGTCGGGTGGCGTGGTGCTTGCCGACATCGCGCCGAGCGGCGTTCTGGCCGCGCAAGCGTCGGCGCTCTCGGGTGCCGTGCAACTCGGCGACGCAGTGCCTGCCGGCCAGTTCGTCGGCGATCAATCGGCGCTGCCGGCGGCGGCGCTCACCGCATCTCGACAAGCTCGCTCAGCTGCCCGCTCGCCAACTCGCACTCTGGTTCGTTCGTCGACTCGCCCTGTTCAGTAGCCCCACCATGTCCTTCACCCTCCTAGAAGCCGCCGCCGCCGAGCCGCTGAGCGTGGCGGACTGCCGCCTGCAGTGCCGCATTGACGACAGCGTGCTCGACAGCTTGATCACCGTCTACATTGCGGCTGCCCGGGCGCAGGCTGAGTTCAAGACGCGGCGGCGCCTCATCACCCAGCGGTGGCGCCAGACCATCGACCGTTTCCCTACCGCGGCCGACATCCGCCTCGAGGTGCCGCCGGTGCGCAGCGTCGAGGCCGTGACCTACCGTGACCCGGCAGGCACCGTCCAGACGCTGGCCAGCAACCTGTACGTGCTCGACACTGCCGTGCTGCCGGGCTACCTGCTGCCAGCCTATGGCACGACCTGGCCGTCCACGCTCGATTCGCCCAATGCGGTGTCCATCGACCTCACCGCTGGCTACGGCTCCGCAGGCACCGACGTGCCGGCAGACATCCGCCTGTGGATGCTGATGGTCGTGGGCTTCTGCGTTGCGCATCCTGAGGCGGTCAACCTCAATGGCCGCGCAGTGGCCATCCCCAACCGCTTCCACGACGGTCTGCTCGACGAGCACATCGTCTATGGGCTCTGAGCACCCGCATGGTCACTGCCTTCTCAGCCGGCCGCTTCACCCGGCGCGTTCTCGTCAAGGCGCGAGATGCGGGGGTCGACGCGGCAGGGCAGCCCACCACCACCTGGGGTACCACAGTCGCCACCCTGTGGGCCCAGGTGGACCCACCCGGCTCCGCCGGCGCCGTGGCGCAGGTGCTGGCTGGGCGTGAAGGCGTGCGCGAGGCTCGCGTCTTCCGTGTGCGCTATCGCACCGACCTCACGGCAGACATGCGCCTCGAGCTGGACGGCGCTGTCTTCGACATCACCGTCGTCCAGCAGGACCACGCGGGCCACCAGGTCACCGACCTGGTGTGCCTGCGCCTACCCGCCTGATCGATCGCCATGGCCCGCTCCCACGCCACGCAGTACTTCGCGCCCGACAGCCGCGCCGGCTGCCGGCTGCAAGGCTCGCTGGCCGACGCACTGGCGCAGATCGGCGCGCAGGTGCAGGAGAAGGTCCTGCGCTCAGGCCTGCATGCGGGTGCGCGCGTGCTCTACGACGAGCTGAAGCGCCGCGCCCCTGGCAGCCTCGCTGATGCGGTCTACGAGTACCGCGACGTCAAGCGCTCGCGCGACGGCCGGCAGATCTACATCGTCGGTGTCAACAAGCGCGAGGCACCGCACTGGTTCAACGTGGAGTACGGCCACTGGCGCGTCAACGTCGTCTACCGTGACGCCGCCACCGGCAAGATCATCCCAACCAAGCAGCGCCTGATGCAGCCTGTGTGGACGCCTGCACACCCCTATCTGCGGCCCACCTGGGACGCGCAGGCCGGTGCCGCCATCGCTGCCGTGCAGCGTCGAATGGCCGAGCGGCTGAGCGAACTGACGACGGCGGCCGCATGAGCATCGAAGCAGACCTGGCCAGCGCCCTGGGCGCCCTCTGTGGCGGCCGCTGTTACCCAGACCTGGCGCCCGCCAACACCGTGCGCCCGTACATCACCTACCAGCAGGCCGGCGGCGAAGTGGTTGCGTTCCTGGAGGGTGGGCCCAGCACGAAGCGCAACAGCCGCGTGCAGATCAACGTGTGGCACGACACGCGCCTGGCGGCCAACACGCTCATGCGCCAGGTCGAAGACGCCCTGCAGTCGGCGCCCTGGTACGGCGAGCCCATTGGCGCGCTCATCGCCCGGTATGACGAACAGGCGCTGTGCCGCGGCGCGCAGCAGGATTTCAGCCTCTGGTGGTCATAGCCACCCAAGGCATCACGCACAGGCCGCCAAGGGGCAACCCGCGGCGGCTTTTCAACGCCCGCGAGGGCATCACCCTGGCCCGCTTCCGTGCGGGCTTTTTCACACCCTGAAGGAAAGGCCCTCATCATGGCTGTCTCTCTCCCGAACGGCATCGTTCTCGCGCTTGCCACCGCCTACGCGTCGGCGCTCACCGTCTCCGCTGCCTCCAACGCGTCGGAGGCCGTGCTCACGGTCACCAACTCGCTGGCCAACGGCGACTTCGTCGAATTCACCAGCGGCTGGTCGCGGGCCAACCTGCGCATCTTCCGCGTCAAGTCCGTCAGCGGCACCACGGTGACGCTCGAAGGCCTCGACACCACCAGCACCACGCTGTTCCCAACAGGCTCTGGCATCGGGTCGATCCGCAAGATCAACACCTGGACGCAGATCACGCAGATCCTCGAGTTCACCAGCTCGGGCGGCGATCCGCAGTACCAGACCTACTCGTTCCTCGAGCAGGACTTCGACACGCAGATCCCCACCACCACCAGCGCCCAGTCGCTGAGCATGACGATCGCCGATGACGCGACGCTGGCGGGCTACCAGGCGCTGCGCAACGCGGCGCTCACGCGCGCGGTCACCGGCCTGAAGGGCAACATGCCCCAGGGCGGCGTGATCCTCTACAACGGCATCGTGGCCTTCGACGAGACGCCCACCATGAGCAAGGGCCAGCTCATGGGCTGCAAGGGCGGCTTCGCGCTGCAGAACCGGCCGGTTCGCTATTCCACGTGAGCCCGTGGTCTGGGCGCTGGCTTCGGCCGGCGCCTGGCTGTAGCACCCGCCCGGCTTGATCACCGGGCGGGCTTTCTCTTCCCCCTCATTCACAAGGACATAGACCATGCTCAAGGTCAAGCTCAACCTCGACCCCACCGAACGCCCCACGTTTACTGCCACGGTGCAGATCCCGACAGACGATGGCTCCAAGCTGGCCATTCCCTGGGTCTTCAAGGCCCGCACGCGCATCGAGGTTGGTCAGTGGCTGGATGCCTCCCTGGCGCGCGCCAAGGCCGCCATGCCCGAGCCCGGCGCAACGGAGACGAGCGCAGAGCAACCGGCGCTGTCGCTGGAGGCTGCCATGCGCGAGGCCACGCTGCGCGACATCGAGGCCGTCCGCGAGGTGGCCGAAGACTGGCTTGTCGAAGGGCTGCCGTTCACGGACGTCAACCTGGGGCGCCTGTTCAACGCGTACCCAGGCGCCGCCGGCGCGGTGCTGAGCCACTACCAGGTCAGCGTCACCAAGGGGCGGTTGGGAAACTGACCGCGCTCGGCTATGCGCTGTATCGCAAGCAGCCCGACCTGGCCGAGCTCGCTGCCGCCTGCATCACGCTGGAGGAGTGGGCCGGCCCGCCGGTGCTGTGCTGGCCCGAGAACCGCCAGGCGCTGCTGGTCTTCATGGCACTGCGCACGCAGTGGCGCACCGGCATGAGCGGATTCACGGGCCTCGACTACGGCGTGCTGCCCGAGATCTGGCGGCGACTCAAGGTGCCGCCGGCTGAGCGCGACGACGTCTTTGCCGACCTGCAGGTCATTGAAGCCGGCGCGCTCGATGCCATCCACGAGAAGGAATAGCCCATGTCCGAGGTGATCGCACGCGGTGTCTACGAGCTGATCGGCGACAACACGCAATTTGACGCGGCCATGGCCAAGGCTGAGGCCACGGCCAGGCGTGCTGAAAAGGCCATCGTGCAAGCGGCTGGCCGGGCCGCGGAGTCCACGGCGGGGATGGGCAAGGGGGCCAAGCAGAGCTCTGACGACATTGACGCCGCCACGCGCAAGGCCGTGACGGCGATGCAGCGCCTGCGCGACGAAGTTGCCCGAAAGACGCTTACCCCGGCGGCGTATGCCGCGTTGCGTGCCGAGCTCAAGGGGCTGACCGAGGAGCAGTACGGCCCGCTTATTGCGCGCCTGGCGCAGGTCGACGCCGCCCAGCGACAGTCACAAGCCGCCATGGCCAAGACCGCCCAGCAGTTGGGCTTGGTCGGCGTCAGCGCCGGCCAGGCCACGGCTGCGCTGCGGCAGCTGCCGGCGCAGTTCACCGACATCGTCACCTCGCTGGCCTCAGGCCAGAACGTGCTGACCGTCTTCCTGCAGCAAGGCGGGCAGATCAAGGACAGCTTCGGTGGCGCCGGCAATGCAATGAGGGCGGTTGCGAGCGCGTTCACGCCGCTGCGCCTGGCGGTTGGTGGCGGCGTCGCGCTGCTCGGCGCACTGACCTACGGCCTGGTGGAGGGCACCAAGGAGGCCGAGGCGTACACGCGCGCCATCGTGCTCACTGGCAACGCGGCGGGTGTCACGGCGCAGCAGTTGGCCGAGATGGCAAAGGCAGTCGCATTGCGCAGCGGCGGCACGCAGGGGCTGGCCGCCGAAGGGCTGACGCAGCTGGTGGCCTCTGCCAAGGTCGGCCGCGACAGCCTGGAATCGCTGGTGACAGCGGCCATCCGCCTCGAGCGGGTTGGCGGCCCTGCCGTCAAGGAGACGGCCGAGGCATTCACGGCACTGGCCAAGAGCCCGTTCGACGCTGCGGCAAAGCTCAACGAGACGGTCAACTTCCTCACGCAGGCCACCGCGCAGCAGATCAAGGCGCTCGAAGACCAGGGCCGCACGACCGATGCTGCTCGTGTCGCGCAAGAGGCCTACGCCGCTGCGATCGAGCAGCGCGTGCCGCAGATCGAGGCGTCACTCGGCCTCGTCGAGCGCGCCTGGCGCGGCGTCAAGGACGCGACGGAAGGAGCGATTGACCAACTCAAGGACCTCGGCCGGGAGGACACGCTCAAGCAGCAAATCGACGCGCTGGAAAGCGCCATCTCGATGTGGCGGCGCCTCCAGGGCAGCAGCGGATTCCTGTCGATCTTCGCGGGGTCGCGTGAGGACAAGCTCCGGGAGCAGTTGGACGCCATCCGCGAGACCGTCCGCCTGTCGCGCCAGGCAGCCGACGCGCAACGCGAGAGGGCCGACACTGCCCGCGAACAGGTGGCCTGGCTCAAAGAAGGTGACAAGCTGCTCAGCAAGGAGCAGCAGTACGCCCGGGAGGTGGTGCGCATCCGCGAATCGGGCATGCGGGCGCTGGCCAGCGAGGAGGAGATCGCGCGGCGCATCGCCGCAGCGCGCGACAAGATCTTCGGCCAGGGCCAGCAGGCTCGCAGCGAGTCCGATGCCTATGCCACGTTGTCCCGTGAGATCGCCAAGGCCCTCGAGCTGGCAGAGGCAGACGCCGGCCTGACCCCGCAGCTCAGCGAGGCGCGCAAGCTGCAGATCGACCTGGTCAACAGGCTGGCCAGCGCAACGACGAAGCTGACCGCCGCGCAACGCGAACAAGCAGCGGATGCCATCGCTAAGGCTGTATCGGCACGCGCCACAGCTGAGGAGCGCCGGCGCGAGCTCGAAGCCCTGCGCGACTCGCTCGCCACTGCCGCCACCTTGCGCACAGAGTTCGAGACCGCGGTTGGCCAGGCGAACGCCGGCCTCGACGCTGCCCAAGCTGCAATCCTCGACTACGCCGCCGCGCTCGAGGACGCGGCCCTCGCTCACGGCGTCGAGCTGCGTGCGCTGGGCCTCGACGAGCGGCAACGCGAGATCCTGGCCAAGCAGCTGCAGATCGAGCTCAGGCTGCGTCAGCAGATCCGCGAAATTGAGCGCCTGCCCGCCCTCACCGATGATCAACGGCAGCGCCGCGACGACCTGGTGCAGCAGGCCCGGGACAACGCTGCCCGTGCCAGCGAGCAGGTGGCCGAGCAGGTCAACCAGGTGTTCGAGGCCCGTGTGTACGTCAACCTGCGCGACGGCCTCACCGACGCCATCCTCGAGGGCGGCAGGGGTGGCGCGCAGAAGCTGCAGGATCTGTTCAAGCAGATCGTGCTGCGCCCGATCGTGCAGGCCGGCGTCAGCAGCCTGATGGGCTCGCTGGGGCTGGGTGGCGGCGCTTCTGGCGCTGCCGGCTGGCTGAGCCAGGCCTCGGGCCTGTCCAGTGTGTACAACGGGCTGGTCGGCGGTTCCAACGCCTTCAGCCTCGGGCAGGTGCTGGCGCCAGGTGGTGGCATCGGTGGCGGCGTCCTCGGCGGGTTCGGCACCATCGGCGGCGGCATCAGCAACACCTTGACGGGCTTCGCAACCAGCGGCGCCGGTCAGGCGCTGGGGCTGGGAACCACTGCGGTTGATACGCTGGGCTACGCCTACGCGGCACCCAGCGCCGCAGGCTCCGCCCTGGCCGCGGCAGGCCCCTACATCGCCGCCGCAGCCGCCATCTACGCGATCGCCAAGAGCTTGGACAGCAGCGGTACGCCGCACTTCGGCGGCTACGCGTCGTTCAACAACGATGGCACGCGCAACGCCGCCTACGGCCAGGGCGAGAGCAACCGCAAGGCCGACTACGACCGGCTGGTGGCCGGCATCATCCAGCCCGTCGGCACGGCGCTCAACAGCCTGGTCGACACCTTCCAACTGGGCGCTCGCTTTGCCACCGCCGGCACCTTCAAGGCCGAGGCCGCTGGCAAGGATGGCGGCTGGGGTGTCATCGAGCTGCTGCAGGCCGGCGGCGTCAACGTCAGCAAGCGCGCCGACGGCACGCTGGCGGGTGATCCCACCGCCGCGTTTGAAGACTACGCCCGGCTGCTCGGCACGAGCGTGCGCGAGGCTGTCGACGCGCTGGACCTGCCTGGCTGGGCCGACGGCATGTTGGCCCAGCTGGACGAGTCGGCCAAGACTGAAGACATCCTGGCCACCATCGGCCAGATCGTGCAGACCGAGAAGGAGCTCAACCTCCTGGCGGCCGACTTCCTGCGCCTGGGCGGCGTGTTCTCGCGCATCTCGGGCGCCAGCGACGAAGTGCAGATGCAGCTCGCCGGCCTGTTCGGTGGCGTGCAGCAACTCGGCCAGGCCACCAGCGGCTACTACCAGAACTACTACACCGAGGCTGAGCGATTCACCATCAGCACTCAGCAGGTGAGTGAGGCCTTGGCCAAGGTGGGGCTGGCAGTGCCTCCGACGCGCGAGGCCTTCCGCGCGCTGGTGGACGCGCAAGACCCGCTCACCGACAGCGGCCGCCAGGCGCTGGCCACACTGCTGGGCGTGCAGCAGGCGTTCGCTGACCTCAATCCAGCCGTGCAGGCGGTGGCCGACTCGTCGCAGGCTGCGGCCGAGGCCGCGCGTGCTGCGGCCGAGATCCAGCGCGAACGCCAGGGCATCGAGGTGGAGCTGCTGCGCCTGCAGGGCGACACGCAGGCCCTGCGCGAGCGCGAGCTGGCCGCGCTGGACCCGAGCAACCGTGCGCTCAAGGAGCAGGTGTTCGCGCTGCAGGATGCTGCCGCGGCCCAGCAGGCCTATCTGCAGGTCACGCAGGAGGCTGCGCAAGCCAACCAGCGCGCCATCCAGGACATGGCCGCGGCCGCCCAGCAGGTGGTGCAGGCACAGTCCGAGGTGCGTGGCGCACTGCAGGCGATCTACGACTACGGGCAGGGCATCCGCGACAACATCGCCCAGACCGAGGCCGCGCTCGAAGAGTTGCGCACCCGTGCCGCGGCGAACGTGCAGAGCAGCAGCGAGCGGGTGGCGCAGGCCTTGCGCGGGCTGTCCGACGCAGCCGACGGCGCTGCGGCTCAGGTGAGCCAGGCCGCCGAGGCTCTCGACGCCGCGAAGGCGCAGCGTGTGGCCGCGGCCACGGCCATTGAAGCCGCACTGCAGCAGCAGCAGGGCGTGATCGACGGCGCTCGTGAAGGGCTGCGTGCGGCGTTGCAAGGCATGGCCGATGCGGCCGCGGCGGCCGCCGACAGGGTCAGCCAGGCCGAGCGCACGGTCGAGTCGGCCAAGGCGCAGCGCACGAGCTCCATCACCTCCATTGCTGCCGAGGTGACCCGCCAGCAGGGTGCGGTGGACGCCGCCCGTGATGGCCTGCGTGCAGCCTTGCAGGGCATGGCTGACGCTGCCACGGCCGCCGCTGACCGCATCGTGCAGGCCGAGCAGGCGGTGCAAGCCGCCAAGAGCCAGCGCGGCGCAGCCGCAGGGGCGATCGCTGGCCTGCTCGACCAACAGCGCGGCACCGTCGCCGGTGCGCGTGGTGGGGTGCAGTCGGCGCTCGAGCAGCTCCGTGGCAACGTCGATGCCGCAGTGTCTGCCCGCGAGTCGGCGCGCAGCTCCATCACCACCGCACTGGTGGGTGCCGAACAGGCGCACGCCCAAGCCCTGGCGCGGCTGACCGACCTGCAGGACAAGGCTGCTGGCAGCACTGCCGGCCTGGCGGCCCAAATGGGGCGGCTGTCGGCGTCGATCACTGACTACCTGACTGAGCTGACCACCAGCAGCGCGGCGCTGGCCAACCGCCCGGATGTAGCCCGGGCCGAGTTCGACCGCCTGGCCGCGCAGGCACAGGCCGGTGATGCCACGGCGGCCGCCCAGTTGATTGGCAGCGCCAAGCGGGTGCTGGATGCCAGCCGCGATGGTGCCGGCAGCGGCGCCGAGTACGACGCCGAGGTTCGCCGCGTGCGCCAGGTGCTGGCTGCCGTCGGCGCCACCGCTGCCGCTGCGGCGGGCCCGTCGGAGGCGAGCTCCAGCGAGCAGGCTCTCGCCGCGGCTGTCAAGGCGGTGGCCGACTCACAGTTCGAAGTGGAGCGGCTGCGGGCCATCGCCATCGAGGCTGGCGCATCGCTCACTGCTGAGAAGACCGACCTCCTGGCGGTGTGGCGCTCGGCGCAAGACAGCGCCTTGGCGGCCGAGCGAGCCTATGCCGACGCCACGCTCCGTGCGCATGCGCTTGGCATCGACGAGGTGACGCAGGCGGGCTCGTTCGCGCAGGCCCTTGCCGTGTTCACCGGCGCCCAGACCGAGCTCGAGGCGATGCTGGGGCGCGTCAGCAGCTCAGGCGTCGATCTGACTCTGGCAGACAGCCGCGATGCCCTGCAGAAGCAAATCGACGACTACAGGGCCGCCAACGCCGCCGTGACCAGCGCCGAGGCTGCCCACGCCCTGGCGGTGACGGGCAGCACCACCGCCGCCAACTCGCTGGCCGCGGCCATGGCGGCGGCTGCGGCGGCTGGCGTCACGCTCGCGCCGAGCCTGGGTTCGTTCGCGCAGGCCATGAGCGTGTTCAACGCAGCCGCCGCGCAGCTGGAAGGCACGCTCGGCCGCGTGAGCGGTGCCGGCGTCGACCTTGCCGGCGCCGACACGCGCGATCCGTTGCAGAAGCTGCTGGACGACTACAAGGCTGCCAACACCGCCGTGGCCACTGCAGAGGCAGCCTACGCCCTGGCGGTCACGGGCAGCACCACGGCCGCCAACTCGCTGGCCGCCGCGCTCACCAGTGCCGCTGCGGCAGGTGTGGCCCTGACCCCTGCTGCTGACGCCTTCGGCCAGGCGCTGACTGCGTTCAACACCGCGCGCGGCGATCTGTTGGCCATGAACACGGCGTTTGCTGGCCTCGACCTGTCGTGGGCCGAGAAGACCAGCCCGGTTCAGAGGCTGGTGGACGACTACAACGCCGCCACCACGGCCATCAGCACCGCGCAGTCCGCCTACGAAACCGCGGTCGGCACCAGTGCAGCCGCGGCCACGTCGCTGGCCGATGCGTTGACGGCGGCGGCTGCAGCCGGCGTGACGCTCGACGCCAACACCGGTTCACTGGCCGGTGAGTTCGCGTCTGCGCTCAATGACCTGCGCGACGCGCGCGCGGCGCAGGCCGCCGTGGGCAACCCGGCTGTGGCCCCTGATCTGCTCACCCAGTACGGCACGCTGCAGGCAAAGCTGACCGGGCTCAACGGCGACCTGGCCACGTTCAACGAGCGCGTCAACGAACTCGACTTCTCGGGCCTGGCAGACCTGGACCCGCTCGGCACCCTGCTGCAGACGTACTCGTCGGCGGTGGCGACGCTGCTCGGCGCGGTGGACAAGCAGCAGACGCTGAGCGCCACGGGGCAGTTCGTGGATATCGGCGGCGGTTTCCAGCGCTACACCAGCAGCGGCGGCGCGGTGGGCATCGTCAACTCGGCCGGTGCCGTCACGGTCTTCGGCAAGGATGGCCGCACCTTCGGGCTGTCCGCGATCCAGGAGTACGTGGCCCAGCTGCTGGCCGCCAACGACTTGCGCACGATCTACAACGAGGCGGTGGCCTTCGGCATGAGCAGTGCCGACCTTGACCGCTTTGCCAACGGTGCCGGCACGCCGACGCTGGCCTGGGCCCGTTCGCTGGGCCTGCCTGCGTTCGCTTCGGGTGGCGACCACGCCGGCGGGCTCCGCCTGGTCGGCGAGTACGGCCCCGAGCTGGAGGCCACCGGTCCGGCCCGCTACTTCGACAGCGCGCAGACGCAACGCATGTTGCATGGCACCGGCGACGCCACTGCCGCCGAGATGCGTGCGCTGCGCGCTGAAGTCATCGCGCTGCGCCAGGAGATCGCTGCCGGCCAGGCCGCCATCGCCGGCCACACGCTGCGCACCACCAAGGTACTGGAGCGCGCCAGCGCGCCCAACGGCCTCTACACCACGGCGGCACCATGACCATCAGCGAAATGAGCGTCATCACCCCGGTGGCGATCACCGACGCGATGCTGTCCAGCAGCAGCATCGCCGAGGCCGACTACCCGGCCTGGAGCAGCGCTACGACCTACGCCTCGGCGGACTACGTGATCGTCACCAGCACAGGTGTGCACAAGGTCTACCAGTCGCTGCAGAACACCAACCTCAACAAGGACCCCACCAGCGCCGCCAATGCCGCCTGGTGGGCCGAGGTAAGCCCAACGAACCGGTGGCGGATGTTCGACCAGGCCTCGGGCACCGTCAGCACCGACAGCTCGAGCATCGACGTCACGCTGGCGCCTGGGCGCATCGACTCTGTGGCTCTGCTCGATGTGGACTGCCACGAGGCGCGCATCCGCATGAGCACGCCGGCCGATGGCACGTTCTACGACCGCAGTTGGACGCTCACGGGCGCCACCGACATCGTGGAGGACTGGTTCCAGTACTTCTACGCGCCGATCGGCCAGCGCACGGCGCTCACCGTCTCGGGCCTGCCATCCATTGGCGATGCCTCGGTGCGGGTGACGCTCACTCGCAGCGGCGGCACGGTGTCGATCGGCTCGCTGGTGGTGGGCGCCAGCACCTACCTGGGCCGCGCCAGGTATGGCCTTCGCGTGGGCATCGTCGACTACAGCGTCAAGAGCACCGACGCGTTCGGGCGCACCACCGTCGTGCAACGCCCGTACGCCAAGCGCGTCGGCGTCGATGTGTTGGTCTCCACACCCGCGGTCGGGGCCCTGGTCGACAAGCTGGCCCGACTGCGCGCCACCTTGGGTGTGTGGATCGCCGGCAACGCCGAGACCACCTCTGATGCACTCAAGGTCTACGGCTGGTTCAAGGACTGGGAAATCAGCCTGTCGGGGCCGACGTACTCCGCACTTTCACTCCAGATCGAGGGGATCGCATGACCTTGCCAACCATCACCGCACTGCCAACGGCGCCCAGCCGAACCGACCCAGCAAACTTCGCTACGCGAGGGGATGCCTTCGTGGCCGCGCTGGCCGCCTTCATCACCGAGCTCAACGCGCTGGCTGCGGCCGCCAACGCCGGGGGCGCGCTGTCGCTCGGCCGCCGCGCCATCAGCAGCACCGACACGGCCATCGCCAGCGACAGCGGCAAGGTGCTCGAGCTCACGGGCACCTTCACGCTCTCCTACTCGGCCT
>JACCDR010887805.1_pt1 | contig 20912 bp, 42 predicted proteins | sample 7446431 | NCBI WGS metagenome assembly JACCDR01 (sample SAMN15323443, study PRJNA562643) | freshwater metagenome | isolation source: river surface water | place: USA:Blue River Watershed | collected 2017-08-17 | reverse complement strand
TGCGCTGGTAACATTCGCACCTTGAACCACGGCGAGCACGGTCGGAGTGTCCACTCCGGGTTCGACGCCCGCAGAGATGGCCGATGGAGCGATCCAAGCAGAGCCGTCATGGTGGACGACGGCATACTTTCGGTACTCGCCGTCCAGCCAGTCGCCACGCCAGTCGAAGTCGCGGGCAGCGGTGTCCTGCACCGTCCCATCTTGGAAGGTGACGGGAGCTACGACCTTCACGGGCTAGCCTAGGATGACGACGCGGTAAGCGTTGGCCGAAACCGACGAACCGAAGGTAATGGTCACGTCGCCGCCCGAGGTCGCCGTGATAGACGGGTGGACCTTCGTTCCTGAGGAAACTTCCCACACGGCCACGTCGATGTTGCGGGTGCCGCCACCGATGTTGTGGGTGCTGTAGTCGATATCGAAGCTTGTGCCTGAGGAGTGCGTGGCGCTGTTGTTGTATACGTCAACGGAACCACCACCGCCACCTGTCGAGAACTGCGTGAAGCTCAGCGGGTCGGTACCGAGCGTGAAACCGTCAGTGGCCAGCGTGAATAGCTTGTCCTCGTTGGCGTCACCCTCCTCGACGTAGACGGCAGCGCCACGAAGCTCGGCAGCGGAATCCGCGTCAGTCGCTCGGGTCCACGCGCCAGCGGTGTTGACGATGTAGATGCCGTTGTCCTCGGCGTCAGTCTGGTCCTTGACCAGCACGCGGTCACCGTTGTTGAGGTCCACCGTGTCAATCGTCTCGTCGCCCGAGAGGTCAAGGTTGGCGGTCGTGGCAGCGCGAACGGAATCCTTCCAAGAGATGCCCGCCACAGCAGAGGCGATAGCGGTGTCTACGTAGCTCGTAGAGGCCAGCCCTGCCACTTGATCGTCGGTGTAGGTGTTGGCGTCGGCTAGGGCGTCATCGACCTCAGAGACGACAGCGTAGTCCTGCCAGCCGGTCCCGTTGTAGATGCGCAGCTTCTTCGAAACGGAGTTGTAGTAGAACCGGCCCTCAGACGGCGTGCCAGGGTCAGAGTTCAGAACTTGAATGTTCGCGTTGCGAATCTCGTTCTGGTTGAGGGTGATGTGGTCTACGAAGCTAGCCATCAACCTTTACTGCGCGGGGAGGGGCTAGTTCAAGTACGCCTTGCCAGCCGTCGCGCCGTTGAAGCGCAAGATCACGGTGTCCGGTCCGTCGTACTCGACCGTAGGGATGATGACCGAATCAGCGGAGTCCACCACGGTCACGCTCGGGTACTTGTTGAGCGGATGGTTGATCGTCCACGTTGCCGACGCTGGCGACTGCGTGTAGGAGAAGAACTCCGGGATGGCGGTGACCTCGCCGGGAGGTCCCTGAGGGCCAACGGTGGCCTCGGTGATAAGAACCTGCGTGTAGGTTTCCTCAGTGATGAGGAACTGGCCTTCGCTATCGGCCACGGTCACACCGCAAGCAGTAGGACTTAGTGAAGAGGAGGCGACCACACTTCGGGCAGGGCGTCAGGCTCATGCCCATTATGGAGCGGCAAGGCAACCAAAAGAGGCCCGCCAAAGCGGGCCTCTGAATGGGTTACTTGTGTAACGGCTAGCGCTGGGAGGGCGGGGTCCAGTCCGCGTCCACCTTCGGCTTATCGGCCTCAGTGGTCACGGCCTCGACCTTCTCGCCCTTGGCGTCCACGCCAAGGATGCCCTTCGCGGCGTTCAGCAGCGGGCCTGCGCTGGCGATGATGCCGAGCAGGTTGTTGTTGATGCCGTTCATGCCGTCGAACACCGTGAGTTGCCCCACGTTGCTGTAGGCGGTTGCGGCAGCCGCGACGACCTCGGGCAGCTTGTCCGCGATCTGCTGAGCGACCACGGCCTCCGACTGCTCCTTGAGGGCTTCGGCGCGCTTCTGTAGCGCCTCGGCCTCGGCCAGACCCTTCGCCTTGGCGGTATCGGCCTCAGCCATACCGTTCGCGCGAGTGGCCTCGGCCTGAGCCAGACCGTTGACCTTGGCGACTTCGGCCTGAGCGGCACCGCGTGCCTTCTGAGCCTGGGCGTCAGCCTCGGCCTGCGCCACTGCGGCAGCGGCCTCACCCTCAGCCTCGGTCTTGGCAGCGCGAGCCTTCGCCTCGGCAGGCTTCTGGACCTCGATGGCGAGCCGACGTTCGGCAAGCTGTGCTTCGAGGTCTGCGCGCTCGGTGTCCATCTGGACGACGGCCTTGAGCGCTTCTGCCTGGGCGAGAGGGCCAGCCTGGGCTGCCTCCTGCTCGGCCTTGTCGCGCTCGGCCTTGTACTGGGCCGCTGCGATGGCAGTCTCCTTCTCTGCCGCCGCGATTGCGCGCTGGGCCTCCTGCTCGGCCAGGGTCGCTTCCTGATCGCGCTGCGCCTTGGCGATGCGGGCCTCAGCCTGCGCCTCCGCGTTGCGGCGCTCGGAGAGCGACTGGACGAAGCCGGACGGGTCACCGACGTGCTGAACCTGTAGCGAGTCGATGACCAGACCCATGCGAGACATTTCCTCAGCGGAAGCCTCTCGGGCCTGAGCAGCCAACGCGCCACGGTTGCCGATCAAGTCCTCGATCTTCATGCCACCCACGATGGAGCGCATGTGACCGGTGACGACCTCGGTGACGAGGTTGTGCATCTTGGAGCGGTCCTCGCCCCGGCCCTGGGTCTGCGAATCGAGAAAGCGGGAAACGGCGTTGGTGATGCTCTGTACGTCGTTGCCGACCTTGAACACCACAGAACCTTCAACGTCTACCGGAATCTTCTGGGTGTCCCAGACGCCCGTGATACGCACGGAGGTCTGATCCGATGAGAGCTTGATGTACTGCGCTCGCTGGAAGCCCGGAATGACGATGGAGCCACCACCGATGTGGACACGGAACAGGGCATCGCCCTTGCCTGCGCGCCAACCAGTGACGATCAACGCCTCATCCGCTGCGGGCGTCTTGTAGACCGCCTTGATGAGCAGAATCAGCACCAGAATCAGGACCGCTACTGCGATCACTGGAATGAGAACTGCGGGCATATACCTCCTCTAGTCTGTGGCTCTCGCCACGGTTACCGTTCGCGGTGGGTGGTAGTCCACAACCACCACTTCCTCATCCGCCTGGATCACGCCCTTCGTATCGGGCGTGCTCTTGGCGTAGAAGTATTCAGTGCCTCCCCATAGACTCATCCGGACCTCACCGATGTTGTTGGTCTGGATGGCTCCGTAGGTAGTCACGGTGGCGTATTTGCCTACGGGAGTCTCCTGCGGCTTGTGACCGCTGAGTAGCTTGGCGATTCGACGGATCATCAGTGGTGGATCAGCTTGACGATTTCCGCCCACGCGAGCAGAGCTTCGACGTGCGCGTCGATCATCCCCTGCTGCGGGTCTGTAGGTAGCACCATGGTAGGGATGCCATCAACCCCGCGCGCACGCTCGCTCGCCCAATTTGCGGCTTCATTGTCCAGTTCGTCGTCCACGAATGCGAAGGGCCGGTCTTGCAGAAGCGGCGTCTGCGCGATCCACGCGCCCTTCCAATGGGGCATGTCCTCGGGGCTGACCTGATCTGAGAACCGGATGATCGGCAGCACCGGCATGTCGAACATCAAGCCCGCCTCGTTGGCGCTTGTCTCCCATCCCGTACACCACATGACGTTGAAGTGAGGGAGGAGTTCGTGTACGCGCCGACGCATCGCGCCCTTGTCGAAGTTGTCCTTCTCGAAGGGGATGAGTACGCCGTCAATGTCTAGGAGGAGTGCTGGTTTCATAAGTATCATTGTTGCCCGCTCGGGTGGGCCTAATCCCCAACTTCCCAAAACAACTCACCCCGTCACCGTACGCGCGGTATGCTTCACCGAGCAGCGGAGGCCAATTCACCTTGTCTAGCTTGGCTACTGCTGCGTCCGCTCTACAGACAGGGCGCGAACCCTGTGGCTACTTTCGGAGGATGACCTGAGATAGTCGTGCTTCGGTTTCCTTTCGTGGTCCTCTGCCCTTTGACCCAAGCAGGGCGACTAAAGAGGAAGGACCGTGATTCGCAACGGGCGATTGGGTGCGGTTGGCTGAAACGTTGCGCCCATTCCTCAGCCACTTAGCCTACGACGAACCGGGAGTTACAGCCTGCTTGGCACGCCCGCTCATTTTGTCACGCTCGTAGGACCGCGTAAGTTTTATCCCAGAGCCAATCGGGGTTCCTGAGGCATAGCTTGTGCCTCGTTCTCACTTCATGACTCTGGGTCGCCCTCGACCTTGCTTTCGAGGACTCAGCCGCCACGAGCCTGTGGTTACGTGTAGGATTCGAACCCCGGCTGTGCCATTAGTATAGCACAGCTACATCTGAGGTTGCAAGTCCCATTCTGCATCTTCCCATTCTGACTCGGGAACGTATCGCAGACGGGGATCGACTTCCGAGAGGTCAGCGAGGTTGTAGCCCGCCGTAGCATTGAAGGTTGGCTCCCACTCCTGCGGGACCCGGACCTTGCCCTCGGGGTCGATATCGAAGGGCGACTTCATCTCCCTGTAGGGGATCATGTTGCCTTCGAGCATGTCTTGATGGTTGGGAGCGCCACCCTCAGCCGTGGACCATGTATAGATGGAGGGAACGCCCTCGGGACCCATGTGGACGAAGCCCTTGCCCTGGAACCCCGGCATCCATCCAAGTGAGTGGTTGCCCTGCGGCGCTAGGTCCCAATCGTTCATACGTCCCACCCGTTACCGATGTAACGCTCATGCAGCGCGTCCTCCACATCGTGCGGAAGTCCCACCCCGTTGAGCCAGTCGATGCCCTGAGGTCGGACGTAGCCCCAGAAGCCGTTGTGTCGGGGAATCTCGAACTCGTTGCGTAGCTGCGTGTGGTGCATCGCAGGCTGGCCGACGTAGATGGTGTTGCGCTGCGGAATATAGGCGACGGGTCGCCGGTCGGCTACATGGTGTTCCTCACCGACGACGGTTAGCGGCTGGCCGATGCTCTCAACGAGGTTCGGGGCGAGCAGGCTACTCGTCGTGTAGTGATCGGGCGAGAGGTAGCAGGAGGACGTGATGCAGTCCCGGCTAGCGTTGAGGCCGTTGCCACACTCGGCGCACGATCCCTCAATCGCCCATAGCTCCTCGTCGGTAGGTTCCATCGCCCCTTACGGGCGGGAAGAGGTCAGTTCCTACGGACTCTGCGCTGGAAGTGAATGGTGACGGGCGGCTCAATCCCTGGCGGGGTTTCGTGGATTGCGCGCCTGACAGGGGGAGCCTGGGCGTGCCCATTCATTTGCGCGATGGCATCGTAGAGGTCTTGTGGACTGAGTGGCTTGGAGGGTGCTAGCACGCCCACGTCAATGAAGTTGTAGTCGTTGAGCAACATGTCTCCGCAGGGGTTCTCCACCGCGTCTACGGTGACTGCCGTCCGCATACGGATATGGGGTGTCGGGAAGTCGCCGAAGGTGTAGACGCTGCCATGCGGAAGTGACGGGTCGAGAATCCACCCTCCGGGCAACGGAGTGGTGGACCTCGGAAGCCACACGTCCTCGCGGATGCGAAGCTGACGAGAGGCGTGATCGAGGTCGCTGACGAGGCTCGCCACCTGAGCAGTAAGCTGGTGGACCTTCTCGTTGGCGTTGCGCAGATTCTCCTGCGCTCGCTTCCGTCCGTCCAGAGCGGACTTCTCTGCGAATTCCAACCTCTCGATGGTTTCCTGCGCGCGTTCGAGGTCCACTTGCAGGCCCTCGGCGCTATTCTGCCATTCGGCCTCGCGCGCTAGAGCGGCTGCGAGGTCATCTTCGACCGACCGAAGTCGCCAAAGCTCCTCGTACTCACTTTCGGTTAGCTCGGGCAAGGCTCTCGATCATAGCTCGTCGTTCAAGCTCTAGGCGCTCTGAGTCAACGCCCGCGTACTCGCGGAGCAGCGCCTCGCCGCTGCCAAAGACGTACGGCACGTACTCCTCAGTATAGGTGTTGAAGCCGCAGATATCGTAGCCCTCTGCGGCCAACCAGTCGAGGAATTTGGTGAGGATGGGTCCCTCCTCCTTGGCGATCTGATGGTACTTGATCGACTCGGGATAGTCGCCGGTCTGCACCAAGTCCTCAAACTCTCGGCAGGACTCACATAGGTAGTCCTGACCGAGAGTTGGTCGCTTATCACACTGGCCGCAGTTCACTCGTCCTCTTTCCACCCTCGGGTGAACTCTATGCCGGTGCTCCAACGGCCCTCCCACGTGAACTTGAGGATGGTTGTGGTGGAGCGGTCGCCGTGATTGTCGATCCGCTCCACCTTCCAGTGCCAACGCCAGAGGTAGCGCCAGCCTTCCTCGTCACGGCGTGGCATCGTCGCCCTCGGTAAGTTCCCGCACAATCTCCTGCGGGTTCTCAAGGCCGATCTGCTCAGCCTTGGAGAGCACCATGGCCTCAATGTCCACACGGGCCTTCTGCACGACGTTCTCCGCGTGCTCCTCAAGGGAGTCGCCAGCGAACTTCATGTTGGACCGCACGCTACCCATGGCGTGCCTGAGGCTGTGCAGCGCCTCCCGCATGGCCTTCTTGCCACCGTTGCCGTCAAAGACCTCCTGAACCTCAGCGAAGGCGGCTTCGATCCGCTCCGTGGCCTTGCTCGCAGCGTTGGTGACCTCATCCATCGACTCCCGAAGGCGAGGCTCGTAGGGAAGCTCGGGGATGAAGGGGTCATTCTCCCGCGCCGTGATGGTGCAGGGCACGCCCGACGTGTTCATGGAGGACACGAAGGAGGCCCACTGAGCCTCAGACATGGCGACTTCGATCAGCCGCTTGCGACCGAAGAACCAATCCCGCATGAGATTGCGATGCCGCGTGCAGGTTTCGATCTTCACGGTGACGTAGTGACCGTGCCGAATGTCGGAGTCGAAGAGGACCGCGCCAGGATTTGACGACACCCTGGAAGCGGCGATCATGCCATACGCCGGATGAGAGTGGACTACCTCATCCTTCCGGCTGTGCGACTCTTCAACGATTGTGGGAGCTACGATATCTCGTTTCATGCTAGTAGTATAGCACAGATACCACGAAAGGCCCAACACATCTATATAGAGGGATCACTGTACGAATCTCTGATATGGACGTGTGGGCCAGTCGGGTCAGCTACGGCTAGGCTCGCCGTGAGTCGGGGCGCTATCCCTCCCCGCTGGGCTAGGCTTGTCACCCGACACGTGCCCTCCACGAACCTACTCAGCTTCGCCCTAGGGTCCAGAAGTGATGGCCGCTGAGCCATCGCCAAGTCGCTGTGCCTTTCGGGCGGCGGGAATCTAACCCGCCGCAGCCGTAGCTACTCTTTCGCCGTTCGCGTTTCGTGGTAGCGTTCGAATCGAGCCGCTGAACCACCGGCTAGCAGTCTAGCTGACGTTGGCCATTTCGAGAAATTCCTGCTCGTCAGTCTCGATCAGGAGCTTCTGCGCCAGCAGCACATCACCGGTCGGGTGCGGCTCCTCGGGATGCAGGCAGTAGGTAGCGACGTTGCGCACGCCTCCGTAGAGATAGCCCATGAGGTTGATGTTGCCGTTGGTGAAGCCTCCGTGAAGGCGATACCGCCGACCCGGTGACTCGGACAGTCGCTTCGGAAACACCGTCACTTCGAAGTAGCGGTAACGGGAGTAACTGCGCTGCTGGTCGCGGTCGAGATGGTCCCACAGCAGTTGGGTCGCGCGGTGGCCAGCGGGCGAGAGGTCGAGCTTCTTGACGGCCTTCATGTAGGCGTCAAGCTCGCGCTGCTGGTCGTGGCGCTCGCCCGCCTCGGCGTCCACGCCCTCGTAAGGCCGCATGAACCAAGGGAAGTCGTCTGACTGAACGGTGTAGAAGCCTCGCAGCCCCGCGTCCTGAGCGGCCGTGTGAACTACCTCAAGTAGCTGCTGCCCTGAGAGGAGGAGTATCCCGTCGCACTCCGGAGCACCTTCCGGATACTTGTCCCGGATGAAGTCCTTGAACTCTTCAAGCGTCTCCCGGTCGTTCGTGCTGCCGTGGTGGACCTCAGGGACGTGGAACCGGACGGTGTGATCGCGCGTGTGTAGGCGCGCGGGAGGAACCTTGAACGTCTCCCTGTCAATACCTGAGGAGTCCTCGTATCTCGGGATCACCGGAGAGGCCACTCCGAAGGGGTACTGCCGTGTGCGCATTTGCATCCGGAGGAGGACGCTGTAGCGGTCGAAGCTCATCCGGGCCTTGAGTTCGCCGTCATAAGCCATCCGGCGATAAAGACGCCCGCGTTCAGCAAGCGTCTTTCTCGCCAGAAGTGCAAGCTCGGTGCTATCCACCGGCCATCGGGGGCGCGAGGAGGATCGAACCGGCGGCGGGATCGAAGTCCTTGATCGCCTCGCCGCGCTTCTTGACCGTCTCCTCGACCATCTTGTACGCCTTGTAGCCCTTGCCTACGAGCTTGTCGAACTGCTCCTTGGCCTTGGATACCGAGGCTTCGTCCTCGGGGTCCCACTTGACCTCTTCGTCGCCATGGAGCGGGCGCATGATCTTCATGGTGTGTTCCATGCGCGGCAACCTATCACAAGACCGTGATCGTGCCAGAGTTTCTTGCGTCAACCAACGAGGTCTGGGACAGGATCATGACTCCCTCCTTGGTCAGGCCCACGCCCACGTCCAGCCCATAGCGGCGAAACGTCGCCAGGAGTTCGGCCTGTAGGAGCGTCCGGTTGAGGCTCGCCGGTGCTGTATCGCTGGAAGCAGTTGGTGATGGCTCCGTCTGGGGCGAATGCATGAAAGACCTGTCCTTGACGCTTGAAGTGCAGTTGATCTTCGCGTACGGGGCGCTTGCAGAACCCGCACGCCTTATGTGGGAAGCTTAGAACGACACCCTCCGCAGATGTAGTCCTCGGGGTCGTAGATGGGTTTGTTGCATTCACAGAAGCCATGGCGGGAGACTTTCTTGATCTGGGGTCCAGAGCCGACGGAAGCGATGGTAAGCGCCTCCTCGACCTCTCGTATGTCGGGGCGGTCCTCATGGCCCTCGCAGTAGATGATGTAGTCCTTCTGCGTGAGCCTGCGACCTCTAAGGCTCTCCGGGCCACTGACGATGACCGCATCCCGGCGAGTGATCCTGTGCCAGCCAATCTCCTGCATGTACGGATCAGGGCTGACGCCTGCTTGCTTGAGGACTTGGTGAGCGGCTTGGAGGTTGTAGGCAACCACATAAATCAACGGTTGTCCTTCCTACGCACATTCGTCCAATCCTCGACTGCGCTCTTACCCTCTAGCGCAGCCATCCTAACCTCATATGGAACCGACTCCTGCTTCTTCACCCACTCAGAGAGGCGGCTGAGTGAGGATTGCATAAGGTCGCCTACTGCGCGATGGTCGCCTACGTAGGCTTGGATGACTCGCTCAGGCGTGAGGCCCAAGCGCTCGGCCGTCTGGCGGATCAGCGCATCGGTTGGGGTACTCATGCAGACGAGACTAGACCAGCTTCGTCCCACTTGTCGATTGCCGCTTCGAGCCGGTCGGCGTCCGCACGCAGATCGGCCACGATCCCGCGCAGGTAAGCGGTCGTCCAGTTCATCCGGCCCTGGGTGCGAATGCCGAACTTCTCAAGCGCCCAATCCGGGTAGTGCTCGACCATGAGAGCTAGCGGACCCACGGAGTAGCTGTTGCCACCCTTAGCCCAGACCACCTGTAAGTCCTGGGAGTGTTGGAAGTAGTGGACCGTCAGCCAGTGCGGGATGAAAAGGTCGCGCGGGCTTTGCTGATGGCGCAGCCCTCGCATCGAGCCGACGCGGAGCATTTCCACGAACTTGGCGGGGTCCTTCTCAATCTCATCGAAGTGGTCGGTGAGATAGGAAGCGATGACCATGTTACCCATTCAGAATCTCCTTTAGCTCGGCGAGGTTGTCGCCCTTGATCCACACCCGCTGTGAGCTACCCCACTGGTGCGCCGACTGACGAACGGTGAGGAGGATCGCGCCGTCACCACGCACGTCCACCATCACGTAGTCGTGTTCGCCCACGGAAAGGTGGTGGGCCTTGAGCGTGGAAACCCAGTCCTCGGTGACGCAGAAATCGTGATAGGGCCATCCCGTTTCGGGATGGAGGCGGCATGTTGGGTCGTCGTCGGGAATAAGGTCCTGACAGACGCCACAGCGGTCAGGAATCGTCTTGATTTTGCCCTTGACGTTGATGGAGCGCGACATTAGCCTCGACCTCCCAACTGGTCTAGCCGGTACAGCACATGCTGAAAGAGCGGATTGCCTACCAAGTCTGTGTTGGCACGACAGCGAAGGCAGATGTAATCGTCGGTGCGCATCTGCTCCTCGCTACCGCAGTTGGCGCAGAGATTGTTACGGGAGTAACCGACGTACTCATCGACTTCCTTCGAAATCTTGATCCGTCGCGCCTGCTCGATCCTCCACTGCCTCTCACGTTCTTCGGCCTCCGCTTCGGCCCGTTCCCGCTCGATGAGAGCCGGATGGCTTCTCAGGGCCTCCAAGGCGGGTCTGACGGTGTTGCAGTCGGTGCAGAGGAACCCGAAGGCGAAGATGCCTCCGCACTCGCCACAGAAGTCGTCGTAGGGGTCGGGTTCGCCACCGTGGATTGCGCCAGTCGTGATCGTCTGTGAGGGACCCCATGGGATACCCGGAGGAAGGCGACGACCCTCGCAGCGGTCAGAGTAGACCACCGTGCGCATCATGTTGTCGGTCGATAGCTGCTCGGTATAGCTCCGACCATGCTCGGGACCCGGCATGAGTACGTCGGCGATGACCTCGGCCTTCTGGCAGTCGTGGCAGATGTACTGCCCGTCACGACGGCTCATCGGGTTGCGAGCAACGTCCGGGTGCAGGTAGCGCCGTCCGCATTCGCGGCCAGGGCTGGCCAGGAGGTCGCCGTAGCGCAGGAAGCAGTGCGGGCACGGGGCGAGGGTCGTCCCGGCCTCAGGAGCCGGGAGAACAGGGGTCGGAGGGAACGTCATGGGTCGTATGACCTCAGGCCGTCGTCAAGCTGGAACTGCTCGTTGCGACGACGGGCTTCGCTGATCTGCGAAGGCGACGGCTCGTAGCCACAATTGTCGCACTCATACGCAGTCTCGTACTTGGTACGGACGGTCTGGATGGTTCCGTTGTGGCAGTGCGGGCAGTCGTTCATGCTAGTAGTATAGCACGACCCTGCACTCTGCACAAACATAGTCATCTACGGTTGGACGACCGCACTCGATGCACTGGCAGTTGGCCTTGTCGTGCTCGGGCACCGTTACGGTAGTATCGGATACCTCGATACGTACGCTGCAACCCGGACACCGGACAAAGGTTCTCCCGCCCTGTCGGGTCGTCACGAAGGGGCGACGACCCGACGCGTAACAGGTCACAACGTGATGCCCGCGTCAGCTAGGGCCTTGGCGATCTTCTCGGCGTGCTCGATGGGCATTTCGACGCGGCCCTGCCACCTGACGATGGCTCGGCCATCGGGACCGCGCTTGTAGTCACCCGTCTTGTCATCGAACACATTGTCACGCGCGAAGCCCGTGCGGCCATGCCAGTTGTTGCCCTGCCTGGGGATAGCGAGCGCGGTCGCAACCTCATTCAGGCGCGCTGTGCGCGCCTCAGCCTCTTCGCGCTCCTTCTGGCGCTCGGCCTCGATCATGGCGTACTCGCCCCACGGAGCCATGATGCACTGCGCGAGGGTGACCATCTGGACCCTCTGCGACCCATCCTCGCCACGGATGACTGTGGTGTGCGGGCGCTCCTTGTAGTAGTTCGCTCCGGAGCGAGTCTGCGTGCCGTTCTTGGTACGCACCTTGATCTTGTCCGGGCAGTCGAACTCGATCAGGACGCCGTTCTTCTTCTCGCGGGTGTACTCCTGATCGCCGCAGCCGAGCGAAAACTTGGCATCGTAGGGCTGGCCCATCTTGACGACGCGAGCCTTCTTCAAGCCCGTGGGGCAGGCGCGAACGCTCCGGGCCTTGTTGGCGTTGCGAATGTCGTGTGGCAAGTCCTTGACGCCCTCTTTGGGCACCGGGATAGCCGCTACCGCGAACTCGTCGGTGGAAACCAAGATGGCTTTGAGTTCACTAGGCTGCACGGGATTCTCCTTCTCGGCATTGGACGCAGAGGTAGTCATCCTCAGGCGTCGGGTTTGAACAGTTTGCGCACTCATTGGCGGTGCGCGGAATAACAAGGTTGGGGTCACAGGCCGCTCGGTCGCCCGTTTCCCACTCATAGAAGGCGGGTTCCTTCACGCCGTCCTCTAGACAAGTCTCGCATAGACCGTCCCGATGGGACTTTGCGCCGTGCCGGTAGTCGCAAGTGATGTGGTATGACCCCATCGTCTTGGGGAGACACGCAAAGCAGACGTTCTCGCCCGATACGCTGACGGCGAAGAGGACTCCGCAGTATTTGCAACGGTCGGTCTTCACAGCAGGCCCTTGTCTGGCGTATCTACGCCTCGGCAGGACCAACAGAGGTAGTCGTCCTCATCCATCGGCTGTAGTCTGTCACAGCCAGCGCAAATCTCTTCTGAGGGCAGATCGAAGTCAATGAACCCGATTGGCTCGGGGTCAAGGCGGTAGCTGCCCTTGACAATGCTGATTTGGTCGAAGAGGCGAAGAGGGACTGTCTCGTCCTCCCAGCGGTCGTACAGCACGGCGAAGCCATGCCAGCGGTCAAGCTGTTCGTCGGTGGGTCCTACGCGCGCAGGCTCGCGGATGATGGTCACAGCACCGTTGCTGTCGTAGTGCCTCCGCTGGTTGGTAGGGCCGATAGCTCCTTCCTCCACAGCGGTGAGCTTCATGTCTTGGCTCCACGGGCTAGCGCCCTTGATGGAGCCTTCACGTAGCTCGTTGCGGTAGATGAAGTAGGTCATTCTTCGATCTTCGCCATGCGCTCGATATGGGTGACGATCATGGCACGAATGTTCTCAGCCGGGTTGACGCCGTTAGGAAGGTCGGCCTCCCAGACCCAGGTGATGACTTGCTGGACGACTCCCTCGAAGAGTCGGTTGTAGACCAGCGCGGTTGCCTTGTCGATGCCCATGGGCACCATCTCGCCGCAGTCGATGATTGCCTGCTCGATGGCCTCCCGAATCTGGTCGTCCAGTTCCTCGGAGGGGAAGTGTTTGATGACTGGATCATGCATGGCGCATCCCTACCAGGGCCATCACACAAAGCGGGATGAACACGACCATCCCGTGCTCCATGATGGCAGCGGCGAAGTAGGCCACGAACCACACAGTCCACTCGGCAAAGTTGGTTGGGTACAGCTTCATAGCAGGATCACCACGTACTTGCCCGCGATCATGCGAGTGACGAAGGGTTGTGAAGGCGCGAGGGAGCGGATGAACTGCTGGCGCTCCTCATGCGTGTCGAACTCATGCTTGACCAAATCCTCATTTGGCATCGCGGATGAACTCCTGCATGTCCTCAGCCATGCCGTTGAGCTTGTCCAGCGCCTCGCGCAACTCACCAGCATCGGTGTTGACCGGATCGACAACGATGACGACTTGGCGCTCGGGGAAGTAGTCGGCCGTCTTGTACTCAAGGCCGATCTTGCGCAGAATCTCTTCTACGGGGCCATCGCTATCGGTGTCGTGAACAACGATAGAGGGTGAGCGCTCGCCGTTGGGTCCAGCGTAGACGGTGACCTTATGCCTCATCGTCATCCTCCGAGCGGTTGATGTACGGCTCGAAGGTGGACTCCTCTTCGATCTTGCCCTCGGCGGTACGGAAGTAACGGTTGGTGCCCATCCCGTCGTACTCCTCCTCGACGCGCTCGCGCCCGTCGCCGTCGAGCCACAGGATGATGTGGCCATCGTGAGGAATGTCGTTGTTGAGGTAGATCGACTTGCCTCCGTCGATGGTCAACTCGACCGACGTGGAGCCGTCGCCTGCGTCCGTGAGTTTCACCTTGAGGGAATCCATGCCACTAGTCTAGCAAGCCTCGGTGGAAATCGCAAAGGTAATCGCTCTGTTGGCACGGATTGCCGCACTCAGCACAGTGCGAGTGAAGGTTGCGAAACAGGGGCGACTCGACCATCACCTGTCGCAGCCCTTCGGCAGGGTGAAGGTGGTCCCAGTCAACCCATACGGCATGGCCGGGGCGGTAGTGGCTGATCGTGCCACCGCGACCCTCGGGCGTCACGACGCGCTGGCCCTGCTCAAAGAGCGGCACGGCACTCCTGGCACAGGTAGTCATCATCTTCGGGCCACGCCCTCTCACAGTTAGCGCACGCGACTCCGGGCGATACGAGGTCCGGCCGGACGTAGATTAGCCTTCGGGTGAACGGACCCAGGATGGCGCTCACCCAGACGCCGGTATCGCGCGTACTCATACGTTTGACCACAGCGAAGTGGGCCGACCATGAATCGCAAGTAACGAGCCTTGGACCCTGCATCGGGTCTACGACCGTTCCTCTCTGGAACTGCTGCAATCCCCGCAGGAACACGGGCGACCCGACCGCGTAGTCAGTCACAGATCATGCTCTCTGTTGGGACTTCGAGCCAGACATTGATGCCAGTCTGCTCCAAGATGTAGGACGCGCACTGACTCTGGAAGTCGTTGTAGGACTTCGACTGGAAGATGGTGGCGTAGAGCCTGTTGCGCGCTTGATGGCGGGCTAGAGCCTCTTCGGCGGTCTGGTCGCCGTCGTGCTTGTGGTGGAAGTCCACAAGTTGTACAGCGAAGGAAAGGAACTCGCCTGCGTTTGGCCGCTCCTCAACCATCCGTGCCCATGTAGCGAGAATATCCATGCTAGTAGTATAGCATACTAAGGCCAAGGGAGGAATCGAACCTCCAAGCGTCTACTCCGGGTAGTTCCGGCACTCATCCCCTAAACGGAACTTGGCCATCCAGCCGGGACTGACCAGTAGGCCGTCCCGGCTGTTCACTAGGCTGTCCACCTAGCTAGGAAGGCGTGGGAGGACGGGGTTGCCACCACCCTAGCTCCACTTATCTTGGATTGACCTTCCTAAATGAACCGGGGTCCTTCCTCGCATGGATGGTCCGGCTCAAAGTATGGGATGAGGGGATCGAACCCTCCGCGCATTGTAAGTTGCGCTCAGACCAGCCCTGATCCCACAATGCCCACGGATTCGAACCGTGTGGCGTGCCTTACCTCAGTGCCCGAGGGCACCATCACCCTAAATATGAATGACGTGAGGACTAGCGGGAGCTTGTGTGCGGGCCTAGGTTCCCGCGCTCCTGGCGCTGCGGGTGCAGCGTACCAGCTACTCGCTGGCGGTGTCCTCGGACTTGGCCTCGATCTTGACGAGGCGTCCCGTGGACGACGTGTACTCCGGATCGACCTCGGCATCCGTGGTGTCGGCGTCGATGGCGACGAACACGCGCGGGCGCTCACGACCCTCCTCGTCCGGGGCGATGCCCTGGACGTTGCCCTCGGCGGTGTCGCCGTAGCGGCTGGACCCCGTGATGCGCACGCGGTCACCCTGGGAGAGCGGGTTGCCCTCGCTGTCGGTCAGGGTGATGGTCAACGGCTCGGTCTGCTCGGTCATACCTTACCTCCGTCTGTGGTTGGACACTGCTAGTAGCTTAGCACGATTAGCGAATATACGTCAACCCGTCAGGGTCCTCTGCGCGGTTCATCTGATCGGCCAGACGCTGTGCGGTCTGCTCGTCAGGGATGCCGGTGACAACCCTCTTAGCGAGTCGCGTTCGCTTCGAGAGGGTGCGGGAGTCCACAACCTGAAAGTCGTCGTACTGGACGCTGCGGTAGCGGACTGGATGGCAGATATGGTACCGGGCGAAGTTCATTCGACTGTCTCGGGGCCGTGGCGGCAATCATGACAGAGGTAGTCGTGCGGGATGAAGTTCCCACATTGGCCGCATTCCATGCTCTCGAAGCCGAAGAGGTCGAGGATGGTCGCATAGAGCGCCATCGGATCGACTTGCACCCACTCCCGCCCGACGTTGACCTGCAAGCCGAGTGCTCCTCCACCTTGGGCGAAGCGGGTTATAACAAGCTGGTCAACGTCGCTGCTGGCGGACTTCGCCTTCGGCAGCGCGGGGATTTCGACGGTGGTGCTCATGATCTTTCGAAGCTGGTTAGGGTGGCCCGGACACGACTCCAAGCGTCCCTCCCACCAACTGTGTAGCGCGCGTGTCGGTGGCGAGGCTCCTGTTTATGTAGCAGGGCCGAGTGGCGAGTACCCACGGACGCGGCCCAAGCCTCGCTGGCCAGCGTAAACGTCCGCTTCTCCTCTTCTTCGGTCTACACCCTGCAAGCAGTCTAGCACAACGGGTTGAGGCAATCAACCTTCACTTCGACGCCAGCCACCGATAGGTTCACAAGCTTCGACGGTTCAGGAGTCGTTGCAACGACGGGAGCAGGCGTGGGAGCAGCAGGTTGCGGAGTCGAAGCGGGCTTGGGCAGCTTCGGCTGTGAGGGACGTGTCGTGGGCGTCACTACGACCCTCTGGGAGCGCTTCTGCGGGCTTGTGATGGGTTGAGGGGTACGCGCGGAAGGAACGGGAGTAACGGAGGGCTTAGAAGGGCTTGTAGCCCTCTTAGCCTTCTGAGGCTTCTCCTTGACCTTCTTGGTCACCACAACCTTCTGCGGAACCTTCTTGATCTTGACGACTTCAACGACCTTGGGCGCGGAGACAATGGTGCGGGTCACAGTCTGAGTTGTGGCGAACCACAGACCTGTCGAGACTGCGACCAGCACCACTGCCATCGCTACCGCTGCCCGCTGCGCACGTCGTTGATCTTCACGTAAACGCTCAGCCATCCTCCCATAGCCGCGCACGACTGTGGTGAGGACGCCTTCCATTACTTCACCATGACTACGACGGCGACAATTACGACTAGGAATACGAGTAGGGAGATTGCGGACATTCTCCTATCATACCCGTAGGTTCACTTTACAATCTACGGCTTTGGAGGAACGCCAGCATCACGGCAGACGATGCACACGTAGTCACCCTTGTAGGCGAAGCTAACAACGCCGCAGTTAGGACAGTCAACGGCCTCCATGGAGTCCTCATCTGTCTCCCGGCAAATCGCGTCCAGCATCTCGTAGGTCCACGGCTCTGCGGCTAGGCGCTCGGGACTATGAGGGTCGTCCTCAGTCAAGACATTCCACAAAGGGCGGAACTTCGAATTCCGGGGCACGCAACTCCTCCCACAACCCGTGGTCACATCGCCGGACGAAGAACCTTCCGCAGAAGCAGACGCCGCCGCCGTGAAGGTCGATGTGGTTCGCCACTGAGGAGGGCAACCCACCCTTCAAAGTCGGGAGGCCACTTCTCGGGACCACATATGCCTCCGCACGGGCGCGGGAGACAAGCTCGTCGCCTACAAGTTCTCGAAACTCTCGCAGATCGACAGTCGTCCAACTATCGAGGACGCCAAGCGACCGCAGTGCGGCGAGTATGTCAGTCGGTGTATGTGCGTCGTTCATGGCTGACTTTGCGCTCCGGAGTGCCCTCTTCCTCTTCGGTGCCCTGCACGCGGATGGTAACCGAGGTAACGCCCTGGCCATCGAGGTTCAGCAAATCGTGGACGAAGCTGTTGAGGCCGGTGAGGGCGCGATTCGGTTCCAAGTCTGTGTGAATGTCCTTGGATGAGTTGGATGCGTAAGTGACTTCGAGGACGAGTTTCATGGCGGCACTCCTTGGCGGGTTATGCCACTAGTATAGCATCAACCAGAGCGATGTGCGAGTTCCGCCTGTAGCTCCTCGCGCAGATCGCCTACGGGAGCAACGACGATACGCAGGGCGAAGGCCAAGCCCATCAGTTCCTCATTCGTCAGGCGCATGAAGCGCCGAGCGCGCGGCTGTAGCTCCGGGGCCTTGGAGGCACACCCGAAGGAGGCTGCGACAGGTCCCGGTCCGTCGCCCTTTAGCTCGTCAATGAGCGCGGACGCTTCGCCGACGTTGAGCTTGCGAGGCAGACTGATGCCGTGCTGTTGGGCCAGTCCGCGAAGGAAGCCCCACTGCGCCTCGGTGGCCTTGCGCGGGTTCCAATGCGCCTCGCGGGTGCGCTGACGACGATTTGCCTTTTCGTGATCCATGCGTGTTGCCATGAAGGCAACATACATAGCTATGGCATCAACGTCAAGAGGTATGTTGGAAGCGCGAAGCGCCCAAGCGGCTACGCCGCTTAGTGCTCTACGGGCACGCGCGTGTGGTTCTGGATGGCGCGGCAGTTCTTGCACAGGTAGTCGTGATCGGGGATGGACTTCTCGCATTGCGCGCAGTCCACCATGGCGTACTCCCAGCCATGGCCGTAGTTCTGGTTGATGCTCATACGCCGTACCCCGTAGTCGGCTGCGTCTGGACGGAAGCCGTCAACGGTCCATGAGAGGCTTTCGCTGCCATTCACAGAGGCGTAGCGCTTGTGTACGCCGACGACGATCCAGATGGTGCCGTAGTAGCGCCAGCGCTGGCCGGGAAGGACGATCTGCCCGTTGACGTAGAGGCTAGGCGGCATCGGAGAGAAGGTGGGCGGAAAGCTCTGTGATGGTCGTCAGACTAGACCTCTCGAAACTCGACGCCAAGGGCGTCGGCGAGCTTGAGGGCGTCGGGGCGCGAGCACCAGCTTGCCGACAGGTGGTAGTGAGCGGCGTTGCCGTCTGCGCGCACGTAGAGGCTCACGGGGCCGATATCGACGCCGTTGACTGAATCCTCTGCTTTGAAGGTGAGATACTTGTCTGGCATTGCGTCCTCCTTGGTCGATGCAATGCTAGTAGTATAGCATCACTCCCTCACTCAGACAAGAGCTTGCGGCAGTCGTCGCAAAGATAGTCGCCTGCGGGAGTGGACGTACCGCAGTTGCCACACTCATCCCAGTCCTCTTGGGTGGACTGCTCCATGAGGGCATTGCTGGCCTCGCTGACCGACATGCCGTTGTCTACGGCGTAGCGCAGAATCTCCATGCCGTCCTTCACGTCGGACACATCGGAGAGAATGTTCTCCACCACATCAGGCTTGACGCCTGCGGGTCCGCGCTGGCCTCGGGTGCCGGGAGGACCAGCAGGGCCGACTGCGGCCTGTTTCTGGTCCTCAAACAAGGAGACGTAGTAGCGCAGCGTGTTGTTAGTGGTGTCCAGACGACCTGTGAGAGTCGTGACTTGCATCCAGAGAATCCAGATGGCTCCGATGAGGGCGACTCCCACAAAGGAGACGACGAGGACGGCGGTTGTGCTCATAGTGGCTCACATTCGATGGAGTAGTCCCATTCGTCGTACTCATACGACGCGCGGTAGGTGCGGATTGACCATTTGATCGGGATGGCGAATTCTTCGAAGTCCCTGAGGTCATCGGCGATCCGGAAGCCCAGGTTACCCAAGTAACTGATCGGCACGTCGATGAACGTCTTGGGGTGGCCCACGTCGCCAAACATGGCATCCTCAAGGCCCGAGTATTCCACTTCATCTTCGAGCGGGCAGCGCATGTCCACGTGCGCGTGCAGGAAGCTCGCGTAGTGGTCGCAGTCTCGGAACGGGTCCAGAGCAAAGGGGAAATCGCGCTTGCGATGACTCCTCGGCGGGCGCACCATGGAGTTGCAGCCTCGCCAGACTTCGCACTCGCGGGGGTGTTCCAACCACAGTTCGATGTGGGTCCCTAGTTCCTCGTCATCCCAGATGATGTGGCCGTGCAGGACGTGTTTGGAGTTAGTCCAATTCACGGCAGAAACCACAGAGGTAGTCATCTTTGACGGCGGGAGCCACGCGCTCGCAACCTCCGCAGTCGATCATTACGCCATTCTTCTTGACCTTGGCCGAGCAGCCGGGGCAGATGGCCGTGAGGCCATTCGAAGTGGACACATAGTCCGTGGGCGTGAGCGCGTACCTGTTGGAGCAGTTGGGGCAAAGGACGCTGGTCAGGTTGTTCGGGCCGTCCTTCGGACGATCCTTTGCCGACTCCTTGTGACGGCGGCGAAGCTCCGCTTCGACCTCCGGGGCTTGCCCCTTGAGCATCTGCATCACCTGTTGGCGGGTGAGGTCTAGCGCCTCGGCGACCTCAGCGACCTTATAGCCATGCACATACATGTCACATGCCTTGCCAGCAAGGACTTCGTAGTTGCGGGCGACGAACTCCTTGCGGTCCTTGTCAGCGTGGACGACAACCTTGTTGCCGTTCTTGTCGATGTAGCTAACCGGCATGTGTGACCCACTCGCCGTCTACGAACTCCAAGACCTCGCCGTTGATGAGCTTCCACCCGAACTCCTGCTCAGCTTGCTCATGGAAGCCCTTGCAGGTTTCGCACTCGACGGTGCCATGCCAGTAGATGCGCTTGCCGTTGTTCTCCCTCACCGGGTCGTGCGGGTGTTCCTTGGCCAGATGCATGGCGCGGACGCCCACATACGGGCCGGTCTTGAAGGAGTGGCTGTAGATGGCCCAGTCGAGCGTCTGGAAGCCCATCATGGTTTCGGGCATCGGGAAGCCGGGATCATCTACCGGGATGGCCGTGCAGTAGATGAGGCCCGCGTAGCGCGGAGCGCCCTCGGCGGCGAACGGGTTCGGGATGCGCTCCTTGCCCCGCCAGTAGTTGACGACGAAGGTGCAGACTGGCTCAGGGACCTCGAAGGGCGGCTCGGCCGACTTGGTGAGCGGCTGGCCCTCGAAGTAGCCCTGAGCCTCGTTGAGCTTGCGCAGTTCCTCGTCGGTCATCCTCCGCTCAGCCCCTCAAGATGATCTTGGAAGGCGTAGTAAGCACCCTCCATGATCTGCGCGGCCAGCCCCTCGTACAACTTCTCCACGGTCAGGCCAGCCGGGTAGCCCGAGCCGGGTTGTGACACTTCCTGCAAGATGTGCGCGAAGTAGGCGCGGTCCATCTTGAACTCCGCTTCGAGGATCACTCCGTCTGGGTTCTTGACGGTAACGGTGTCGCCATTGATTGTGGTCTGCATCACTTCCTCCTCTTCCAGTTACGAGACACCCAGCGGTACTCCACCCACACAGTGCCGTCCTTCTTGGACCGCTCCTCGCGCACGGTGGCCTCGATCAGCCCCTCAAGCCCCTTGAGGCCCGTGAGGTCCACACCCTCCCACCACTCTGCGCGGT
>JACCDR010026339.1_pt1 | contig 20916 bp, 28 predicted proteins | sample 7446431 | NCBI WGS metagenome assembly JACCDR01 (sample SAMN15323443, study PRJNA562643) | freshwater metagenome | isolation source: river surface water | place: USA:Blue River Watershed | collected 2017-08-17 | reverse complement strand
CACACGCCCGTTCAACTGGTACACTTCATTAACAAGCTCCTGTACCTGAAGAAGGGCGACCCAAACACGCCTCAAATTGAGGTGGCTGCCCAAAACCGTGAATGGTTCTCGCAGTCTCGTCCGAGCTTCGACAAGACCACCGAAGTCATCACGGTGGGTTTTCGTCTGCCCCTTTCCGTTTCAGAGATCAGCTTCGAAGCTCTAAGGGTGCCCTGCAACGTATCCATGGAGTATCTGGACCGTTCCAATAACTGGCGCGAGGTGCTGGATACTACACGTATTCCTTTGCAGCTCAACCTCTCTGGCTCCACCACCGTAAGCTGGTACAAGTACCATAAGAAGATCTGGCCTATCGTAGCCAAGGGTGTTCGTTTCAAGTTTCAGCGTACTGAAGACCCAATCCTGGGTAACCAGCCTTATGTCGTTGGCATGAAGGAATGCCTGATCCGCCGCAACATCTACACTCGTCGTGATGGTACCCAGATCATGGAATCCGAAATGGATATCCTGGGCAACATCGTAGAAAAGACGATCAAGGATTGGGACGCTCCCAAGGCTATCGATAACGACTCAGTCACCTTCTGGCGCAGCGCACCTCAGCCTGACCCCAACGCTGTAGTGTCGCTCTATCTGGACGTCCGCAAGCCTGACGGCTCTCCGTCTTTGGTGGACCGCGTCTATATCGATCCGGTGCATTCTGGCCAGAATCTGAATGTCTATCACAGCTCTGATGACACTACCGGCACGCTAAAGCTATCGCCCATCACACTGCCGTCCATCACGGACACCAACACCGCCTGGACTATCGGCAAGGGTAGACGCTCGACAAACCTTGTGACCAGCCGGTATTCGTTCCAGGGACAGTGGGGTCCGCAGATCTCCAAGGACATGTGGATCGGTATCGAATGGACTCCAGATTTCGACCCCGCAAGTGACGACCTGCCAGGCTCGGATCCCATCCTATTCGAGGCTGAAGGCCCCAACGTAACGGGAGTGTTTCGTCCTACCCTGTCGTATGATGTTGGCGCAGAGGCGATTGTTCTGTCGCTATCAGACGGCACCACCACTACCACCTATGAGGCTGCGTTCTCTCCTTTGTGGGCTGCTGGCGATACACTGCGTATTGTTGCTGGCTGGGCCTACGATCCAGACAATGTACGAATTGTGGTGTACACCAAGGCTGGTGAGCAGGTAGCTTACATGAGCCAAGGCTCTGCAGATGTCCTGGACGGTGGTCCTGTTGGTGGTTGGACCGGGGACTCGGTCGATGGAGGTACTCCAGAGTCCGAACTGGACACCGAGTTCTCTGGTGGCTCCCCTTCGGAAGCTGGTGGCGGAACACCGATCTCGCTGAAGAAGAACATCAACATCGACGGCGAGATCGGACTGAGAAACTTCCGAGGTCTAGTCTCTGCCTACGTCCTCAAAAGGGAGAACTGGGGACGCAGCACTGAACAGTTCCTGTCGAACCCAGGCACTTACGTATCTCCCGATCCAGTCGTGCCAGGACCGGACGGCCGAATCCCTTCTACCACACTCGATAACGCGCTCTTCGCTGTCGGATGGGAGCTTCAGGAATTCGTCACTGGCGGCAGCCATGAGAGCCACTACGAAGACAAGGAATGGACTCCGATCTGGAAGGACTACACTTCTCAGAAGGGCATGCTATTCTTCCCCCAGTCCATCTTGATGAAGTACCTCAAGCTGGAGTTCACCAACCTCACCGAAGAGCCGTACCCCATCTATGATACCGGGATCGAGACCGTCTATCGCGTCTATCCCGTTTCAGTGGAACAGGTTTCGTCTCGTGGTCTAGAGGTGTACTCACAGCCTTCTGGCTTCCTGGGACTCAATGGCATCATCAGCGTCAATGGTGTACGCTCCATCAACTGGCTGAACCCCTCATCGATCATGGGTGCCATCGACGCCGTCTACGGTCGCCAGGTGGATCCTGTCAATGTACAGATCGGCCCTGCCTACATCACCGACACGCTGCCGAATCTGGACAACGATACGGTACGCACCCAGTATCGGATGGAGCTGGGAAACCGATACATCTACCGGCGGGATGTGTTGAACCCCTACATCCTTGCCCAGAATCAGTACAACACCATCATCAAAGCCGAAGGGCTGCAACAACTTGCGCCCTTCACAGACATCCCATGGCAAGAGATTGAAGAGGCCAATCAGGGAGCTATCCAGAAGAGCCCATCACCAGGAGCCGTTCCTATCCGTGGCGTAGACTGGTGGATCTTCCCCGGCCAGACGCTGCAGGTGCCTGCCTCCATCATGGAGCAGCTTACCGCTGGCTCGGTGGTCACTGACTGGAAACAGACCTCGGAAGCTCGCGTGCGCTTCCAGACCACCTCGGTGCACCGCTACGACTTCCGCACTGTCACAAGGGATAAGGCTATCGCCTACTTCGCTGGTGTGCGTGAGGTAACCCCTTACACCATCTCTTATATCGCCAAGGAAGACAAGGCGTCGTACGACTTCAACATGTTCGACCAGTCCCAGTGGGTACAGGACAACATCTTGCAAATCGCAGCGGGGCCTATCACCACAGACGGCACAGGAGACGGGACATTCTACCAGGAGTTCGAATCGACGTCCACCTTTGCTAAGGTTCAGGTGGATTTCCGCGACTCTGGTTTGCTGCGCTCGAATCCTATGTGGGCAGACATGGATCCAGTCGACGGCCTATCTACTGCTCTAAGTCCTTGGGCCGTAACGAAACCCGATGACATCCCTGCAGGCTTCTGGGGTGACGCATTCTCCGAGTGGGCGGACACCGACATTAACTGGGGTGAGCCTCAGGCTGTCGTGTCGGTCAATATCGACGGCAACCGTCAGTACCAGAACAAGCGCGTCCTACACTTCCGGCGTGAGGCGGGCGAGGGCGAGGCGGGCCTAGAGGTCCGCCAGATCGTACACTTCATCCCGCGTGGGCTCTTTAGGATCTGTGCCGTCTTCTACAAGCCGTACGCCAACAATAACGAAGTCACGGTTCGACTTCGCGGTGTCGGTGGTACCTACGACGGAATCTACTTGCACCAGGCCACAATTCAGCCTCCTGTAGGCTATTGGTTCCAGTATCAGTCAGAATTCGTGGAGATCCCCGAGGATGCGGTCGATCAAGAATACGTGGTCGAATTCGTAATGGACGGTGCTGACGCCGACGAGATGTACCTATCTGACCTCTTCTGCGAGATCGCGGGCGTCCGGTATTATGTTCAGCTCGGTGACCTCGGGTACACTCACGACGTCACGTCGCTGCGCTACGCGAATGGTACCACCATCGTCAGCAGCCCACTACCGGTGAACTGGTTCTCCATCTCTGGGAAGATCCTTTCCGACGAGTACTGGGCCTATGGCCTCAAGGCCACCCCCCACTATCTGAAGTAGCCATTGCGCGGCCTCTCTTATGGCTGTAGGGTGGCTCGCATGACACAAGTACTGAATGATCTGACCGCCGCCCGTGACCTGCTCCAAGAGGACGGGTGGTGCTCTGGACTTTTCAAAAACAAGCAAGGCAGCCACTGCGCGCTCGGAGCGGTCTATGAACCTCTCGTGAGCTGGGTGGATGGGTCCGGTGCCTACTATCCCAAAGAGGTCTACACCATCCACAACGACTCTCGGGTGTCGCCGGTCCTGGATGCTCTTTATGCAGCAGTGCCCGAGCCCTTCCGACAGCGTACAGCACGCGAATTCAACGAGTGCTACCCTCGCGGAGAGGTTCCATTCGGCGACCTGCGTACCGAGACCATCGCCGCCTACAACAACCGGACTGGCGAGTCGTCGGTCATCGAAATGTTCAACGTCGCTATCGCGGCCCAGGGCGGCAAGATCGAAACCCCCACTGCCACAAAGGAACCGGTGCTTTCGGTATGAAGTACATCCTCATGCTGGACACCCCGTTCTGGATGCTGGTATCCGCCTGTCTGACGGCATGGGGCTTCTCGTGGAAGAGACGAGCCAAGGCGCTCAACGCTCCCTGGCTTCTACTTCCGCGCAAGGAGCGACGGGCTCAAGCTCGTTTGGAGACAGCGGAATACAACGAGGATCGTCAACGCGCTCAGTATGAACGTGACCTCGGCGTGGTCCACGGTCATGTCAATGTTGACCCCATCAAAAAGGAGAACATCTAGGTGAAGAAGTTCCTACTACTGCTGGTCGCCATGACCTTGGCCTTGGTTGGTTGTTCCAAGGTCAACGCAGGTGAACAGGCCGTCGAGGTCGATAGCTGGGGCAGCCCAACTGTCAGCGGCTGCGCCAAGGAGGAGAGCCAGGTCGGCACCTTCTCGGTGGACCTCTACAAGTACCCAGCTCGTGACATCTCGTGGGATGCCAACAGTGAGAGCGGTGCTGAGCGCGGACCTTATCTGGCACTCACCAATTCGAAGGAACAGGCCGAGATGGCAATTCCGGTGACCATCATCTTCTCGATGACCAATGACTGCGAATTGCTCAAGCAGTTCCACCGCGACCAGGGAACCAAGTACCAGGCATGGATCGGTTCCGACAACCCCCAGGGGTGGAATCAGTTGCTGCAGTACGCCGTTGGTCAGCCCGCCGAACAGGCCAGCATCGCGATCAACCAGAAGTACGGTAGGCCGAAGGTCTGGAATAACGAGACCGTGCGTGCTGAATACAAGAATGCTCTGCAGAACCAGCTCCCTCAGGAGGTCAAGGCCCGTACTGGTGGCAAGGAGTACTTCACCGACTTCGTTGTGACGGTAGGCAAGCCGTACCCGACCAATGAAGGATTGCGCGATTCGGTGGAACAGCAGCAAGCTTCACTGCAGCAGGCGACCGCTGCTCAGATCAAGGCTGAGGCTGACGCCAAGGCGACTGAGGCCAAGGCCGTCGCAGATGCCAACGCGGCCAAGGCTGCTGCTGAGGCCGAGCGAGCCGCGTCGATTGCCAAGACTGACCTGGCTCGCCAGGAAGCTCTGCAGCGTCAAGCCGAGATCGCTGGCTTCGGGACGGTGGAAGCGTGGCAGCGTGACCAGTGCATGCGGACCCCCAACTGCAAGCAGTTCGATCCTCCGGTAGTCATCGCACCCGGTGTTGGCCCGGTGAACGGTAAGTAGTACACTCTAAGGGTCCCCCGTCCTGGACCAACTTCGCCCAGGCGGGCGCGCTGGGGCGGGGGACCTTTAGTACACCTAAATAGAGCAAGCCCTTGTAATGGCCGCGCTTCCTAAGCGAGAGGTGCATAACGGATAATGCTGGTTCGAATCCAATCAAGGGTACAAGTAGGGTCGGGGAATAACTCCCCGGCCTCTCTTGTTGGAATAGGTGTAAGACCAAGAAAGGAAACGCGATGGCCAGCAAGGATAAGGCTCACGAGGCCGAGGCCCAGCGCCGTCGCGAGCGCACGGAGCAGGGTCGATCCCCTGCCCAGCACACTACCCGCAGCGTCAACAAGGCTAGGCGGGCTAAGTATCCCGGCAAAGGACACCGCAGCGAGTGGAAGCGGTCAGCTCAGTAAAAGGAATCCCATGAGTAAAAACAGCCCCATTCCCGGCAAGACCCCCGACCAAGCTCGTCGGTACGTGGAGGCGGTGGAGCGTCAGGCAAAGCATGACGCCCTGCGACCCGACGAACAACTCGGCAAGCTGGCTCTTCGCCCCGGCAAGTCTCGGAAAGAGCGTGATCGGCTGAAGGGCCAGGTCTAACCCAGACCCGTCCCCACGGTGAGCTACCACAGGAGGTGATTGTCATGGGCCGTCCCTAAAGGGCCTACACCACGACACCCTTGAATTTTGAGAAAAAAATTGAGCGTACGAAGCAGAGCCCCCGGCAAGGTGTCGGGGGTTTTGCCTATCCAAAGATCAAGTAGCTCAAGTCTTCTGGAGTGTAGGACAACACCTCATTGGTCCCGAGGGTGGCCCCCGCCAAGGCGCGGCGACCCTGAAGAACGTCCCAGATCCGCTCCTCCACCGAATCCCTGACGATGTAGCAGTAACTCGTCAGACCGTCCAGGTAGCTATCAGCCCGGTCGATTCTGTTGTTGCGCTGGGTCAATAGGTCATAGGAGAACGGCACGTCATAGTTGATCACGTACCGAGCCATCTGGAAGGACAGACCGGCCGCGCCAGCATCCGAGGACAGGAAAACCGTGATGTCAGGATCGGTCTTGAAGTCAGCGACCGCTTTGTCGCGCTCCTTGTCGGTCATGCCCGATCCGTAGTGCTCCACGAACTTGATCTTGTGCTTGCGTAGTTGAGCCGCAATGAGCTTCAACGACAGATGGGTCCACTGAGTGAACACCACGACCTTGTCTCCAGAGTCACGCATGGCCGTGACCTGCTCAATCAGGTTCTCCATCTTGGCCGAGTTCTTGGAGTTGATCATCGAAGAGTGGTTCTCCACGAACTCCTGAGCTAGCTCGGATCGACTATGGCACAACGACTCTGGGGTGTTACATACGTAACGCAGAAGCCTCAGGTAGGGCTCTATCGAGACCCCTCGCTCCGCATCCTCTGCAGCTCGCTCTTGAATGAGCTTGTAAAGACGACGATCCTGGCTACTAAGCTCCAACGAAATGGGTTCCACTTGAAGTCCTTTGAAGTTCTCTCTGACCCCTGGGTCAGTCTTCCTAACAGATTGAGTGCGGTCAGCGACCCTATGGCGGACGTCGTGGAGGGCCGGTAGGTCCCAGGTGAAGTAGGTGACAGGGAACTCTCGTCCATACTTGGTCGGGATGTAGACGGTACGCTTCGACTCCAGATAGGCATTCTCAAACTCCTTCCGCGTCCCTAGTGGGTTGGTAGCCGCGCCGCTAAGGTTGAACACGTCCCTGTACCGCACAGGGGTCTGTGAGACCACTGTAGCGCTCATTGGCCAGACGATGGAGTCACAGCCCTTGATGAGCTTGTCCATGCCCCTACGGGCCAGTGTTCGGGTCTGGTCGGTCAGGATCCTCTGGACTTCATCCAGGACGAAGAGTACTCTCTTGCCTGCGACCAGCTTAGCCAGCTCATCCTGGTCGAAGTGGGCTTTCTCGTAGTTCAGGACCAGAACATCTTGTGCGCCTTGATAAATGGACGCACGCTTCTGAGCCGTGCCTTCCACCAGCTCCGTATCGAGAGGTGTTGTGCGGGTGTAGAAATCAAACACGCTGCGTCGGAGGGTCTTGAGGGTAAATGAAAGGACAAGGTCAATATGTCCCCGGTTGAATAGTTCCTGGGCACCCGCTGCGCTGACAGCAGACTTCCCAGCTCCAGCAGCCCAACCGAAGAAGAATAGTCGATCCCCTCTAGCCCTGCCACATGCACGTTCAAGTGCTCGGTTGAGGGTGAACTGTTGATATGGGAAAAGCGCAGCTTCTCGCCCGTTGGGAAGATACAGGTGATAGTCCCGTATGTGGAGAGGCTGCGACCAGCGGTCATAGTTGTCCTTCAGCTCCTTGGCCGACTCGGCGAAATGTACTGAGTAGCCATCCTTTTCGAGCAGCTCCACGAATGGCTGGAGCATGAACAGCTCATTGATCACCAGGAACCGGCTGACCCAGTCAGAGTACTTGGCGTAGAACAGCTTTGGGTCCTCTACCTGGAAGAGCGGAGTACCTGACCACCGAGGACTCTCAGAGACGACGGCAAGCTTCACTCTGTGAGAACCTTCTCCACCCGGTCTTCACCGTAAATGTCTACGTTGCGGGCATATTCGGCCACCAGAGCTTCTTCAGTATAGGCCGCATCCCGATAGACTCGTCCATTGGCCTGGATCTCGATGTATCCCACCGGCTTTGTCTTCTGGACTAGCTTGTGGCGTTCCTTGGCTCGGTGATCCTGCTCGCGCACATACGTATTCCAGGCTTCACCGCCCATGAGGTCAGTGCCATCAGGCCCTTCGATGACCTCGACGGTATGGGCCGAAACGTCGGCATCCTCCAGGTAATAGGCGTGAGCGAAAGCTTCTTCCTGGGACTGGAACTGCTCATATTCACCACAGCAAGCCCAGGTGGTCCATGTCTGATGAGTCATTGCCAAAGCGTATGGGCCAGAAGGGAATTAGCCAAGGAACCAGGGAAGATAGCGTGTCTAAGAGACTCTTATAAAGATCTTATGAAACTCTTATCGTGTCGTTGCAGCGGAATCTCCCAGGAAGCCAGGAAGGTATAGGGGACAGTACGCGGTGAGCGTGCGTAGCTGTCGGAGACAGCCGGGAGCGACCAGCGACCTGTGTCCCGAAGGGATGCGCCTCCGAAGGAGGGTACGAGCTGTCATCACCAAACACCTTCATAGACACCATGATACACCTAAAACACCTGATCAACACGTAGAAACACGGTCAAACACTCCGTCGAATGTGTGTCATGTTATTGTTCTTCTTGACACCAGTCTGTCCAAAATCAGAAGGGATGGACAAAGATCCTCCCGTACCCTATAGTGGCAGCTAGGCCCAGCAATTATTAGCTGAGCAATGACGAAAGGTTTGCTGATGGCACCGACGAAGTTCCGTGATCTCATCCCTGAGCTGGTCACCCTGGGCGTCAAGGTGGTCGATGCCCTGGATGACAAGATCGATGGGTTCCTGGACCCCGAGCCTGAGAAGGACAAGGACGGCCCCTACTACATCCACGCCTACGATCTGGTGGATGGGACGTGGGTCTCGGCCTTCTCCCTGGGACCTCTCACCACCCCTAACGATGCGGTGGTGGTTCAGAACTTCCTGGCCGTCAACAAGGTCAAGGGAAAGCCCGCCGTCCGGTGGGTGACCAGCCAAAACGAGTTGCCTAGCCCCACAGCCAACCTGTGAGAGCCTGGGATCCAGCCGCGTGGTCTCTAGCAGAGAAGGAGATCGCGAGTTCCCCTCTGGGACAAGGCTTTCTGGAATTCTTCACCTTCTGGGTGGACGCCGCTGAGAAGATGATGTCCGAACAGGACGAGAATTATCCTCATGTCGTGGGCGGCATGGAAAAGTACACAGCCCATGAGGCTATCCAGAAAGCGTTCGCTCTCAGCGAAACTCAATTCGGTCGGCAACCCGCCGAGTTGGTTCTGCAGATGTTGGCGGTCATGGTGACATACTGGTACTACAGAGACCCCCTCTTTCGGGATATGACGGAGGTGGAGAAGTACCTGGTCCGAGAAGTTCTCGGCACCAAGCTGGTTCAACTAGCGGAGGACGCGCAACGTGGCTGAACACAAGACCCTGAAAGAATTTCTTGCAGGCCATGACGGTTTTGTGATGAAGACTGAGGACTTTGAAGTCCAATGGGTCAAGAAGCCATAACCAGTGCCTGACCCCTTCGCGATGGATAGCAGTCTGGCCAAGGCAGAAGCACCGTCGCCAAGTCTCGATTATGTGAAGGCTTCGCCCTGGTATAAGGCTCTGAAGAACCTGAGGCGGGCTCGGATGGACTTCGGCGAGGGACACTATGATAGTGCCCAGAAGAAGATGGTCAACGTAACTGATAACGTTATCTATCAAGAGAATCCGCCGATCAATGAAGCTACCGGCTTCTCCTCAGAGACCAGTACCCTCCCTGGTGTGCATAAGGTCGTCCTGGACATCGACATGGAAGCGGTACTGATCCCGTCGAGTAGGCGTGGTCACTACCATCTCGTCATCGATAAGTACATGCCTCAAGAAAAGTACTTCTCCTTCTTGAAAGTGATGGCCGAATACGGCATCATAGAGAAAGGTTATGCGGAGCATAGCATTCGGCGCGGAGCATCATGGATCCGAGCCCCGTGGTTTAAGAAGGGCCAAAAGGTCAAGGCTACTCCTTTCGACCTAGCGCCTGAACAGAAGGTACAGGAGTTCAAATGAAATCTGATAACGAGGTCATCGACGCGATGATCGACACTCTTCAGGCCGAAAACGGTTGGTGCAAGGGCACCCTCTATCGGGATGAGGATGGCGTGCCCACCGGCTTGGCATATGCTCAGTCGCAGTGCCTTCTGGGCGCGCTGGAGCGCCACACTGTAGGCGTGAAGGGCCTTCTGGGGGAGGATACCACCGAGGAGGCAAGACAGATGAACCGCCTCCAAAATCGGATCATCCATGGTATCCAAGACTTCCTGGAAACCAGGGCGTACACCAGTATTCCCGGCTTCAACGACCGCAATGAGACCACCAAAGAGGACGTCATCCTCATGCTCAAGCACACTCGTGAGCAAGATCTCTTGTCGGAGTCTTCCTCAGGCGAGTAGCATGTGGTTAGGGCGGACATCGGGTCCTCCTAGTTACATGAAAGGGTCAGTGATGGCCAAGCACGTGACGGTGAGCCTTGTCGATGACATGGACCCCACCTTGAGTGCAGATCGCACTCTCCCCTTCTCCTTCGATAAGGAGGAGTATGAGATCGATCTGTCGGAACAGAACCAGGCTCGCTTTTATGCGGCGGTTCGACCGTTTATCACCCACGCCCGCAAGGTAGGTAGCAACGCGGGCACCAGCATTCGGCGGCGTAAGCACAAGCCGACTGCAGAAGAAGTGGCTGAGCGCAATGAGATTCGCGCTTGGGCACGAGCACAAGGGCACGAGGTCTCTGACTTCGGCCGCATCCCAGCGGACATTCTAGAACTCTGGGAGAACGCACAGCAGGTATCTGCCTAGACGAAGGAGCACGCACCATGGCCGATAAGCCAGACGAAGCGCAGGCCATGGTGGTGACGTCCTCTCCAGGAGATCCGCTGCCCGTGAAGCTCACGGAGTTTTCCATCACCCTAGAGGTGGGGGCCTCCGTTGAGGTGAACGGTCGGGACTGGATGAAGACCAGTGCCGTAGGCGGGGCCAAGTGGAATAGTTTGCCGAGCCCTGAGACGATCAAGGCTGCTGTTTCTTACACGCAGGGGACTCTACTTGGCCCCGTCATCGAAGAGTCACTGATGCAGATCCAGGCTGCCCTAGAGAAGCGCCAGAGTCAATAATCATTGCGGAATGATCCCCGACCCTATAGTGTTGTAATAGGCAACGGAACCACTCAGCAAGGAGAAACACATGGCTACTGACGTTCAGCTCAACGATCTGGCAGAGCTGCTGAATCAGTCTGGCGGGTCATTCGTCAAGGCTCTGGAGAAGTTCGTTGCCAACGAACAGGCAAAGCAGCTCAAGCCGTCGCGCAAGCCGACCAAGGCTGACCGAGACGTCGCTGCCCAGGCCATTCTGGCCACCAAGGACACCGCCGCTCTGGCTGAGCTGGACAGCCTCTTCGGCTCCTTCATCGATCTAGTGCGTGCCACCGATGAGGTTGACGTCGAGAATCCGACTGAAGAGCAGAAGGCGCAGCTCATGCGTCAGCAGTTGGTCAACAATGAGCTGTCCGACTTCCTGCAGTCGGCGCGTGAGCGCGTCCGTCAGACCGTCTTCGACATCGTCACCGAACAGCACCGCGCCAAGGGTGTCATCGACCCCGAGAACCACAACGGCCAGGTCGACGTACCGGAGCTGGGCAAGAAGTTCATGAAGTACAACGCCGGGTACACCAAGGCTACGCCTGACCTGGCAGGCCTCAAGGCCGATCTGGGCGATGAGCTGTGGGATTTGGTCACCGACAAGGAAAAGGTCCGCCGCCAGATCATCCCGGCGCACACCAAGGTCACCTTCAACATCGAGAAGTTCGCTCGTCTCGCTGCGGAGCGTCCCGAGCTGCTGACGATCCTGCAGGAGAACCTGGTCCCAGGAGAGCCGAAGTCTCCAAGCTTCAAGATCGGGGATCTGTGACCAAAAAGAAGGAGGTGGATCGTCCAGCACAGGTTCTGGTAAGCCTGGACGATCTCGCCCTCCTGTCCCGAGTGATCCCCCACGAAACGGGGGATCTCTTGGCTGATGCTGGTCACGAGAGGTATTACTCCTCAAAGCAATTCGCCAAGTTCTTCGACCGGTCGGTCCAATGGACCTACTATGCCGAGGAGAACTTTTTCTTTTATCCTGATGGCTCTCCCATCCGACCCAAGCGAGACCACCGAGGGTGGCGTCTGTGGACGCTGCCTGTTATGCGTGACTGTGTGGGTGCCTTGTACCAGCGCAACATCATTGGGCCTGAGACAGCTAAAGGCATCCTCACGCGGATCCTTGTGGCCGAGGCTGGTGGGGAGCTATCGGAAGTACTTAAACTGCCTATCTATGATGACGGCGAGCCTACCTCTGAATAGAGGCGCTGTGTCTTAGCCTTATTGGCATGCCAAAGGTTGAGCATCCCAATCGCCACTGGTTGAGAAAGTGGCTCCGAGGTGAACCCCACCTCGTCATTGGTGGATCTGAAGATCCCTATATGCTGCGCTGGTATGTCTTGCCGCGCAATCGATTCGCGAACATCTATCTGCATAAGTTCATGCGTTCTGACGATGATCGCGCTCTCCATGACCACCCGTGGTGGTGGGCCTCCGTGCTACTCAATGGTACCTACATTGAGCACCGTGACGATGGGTCCGCCACCAAGCGCAAGCGCGGGTCTGTCGTTTGGCGTAAGCCCGAAGTCCTGCACCGTGTAGAGCTGGAGCCAGCCCCTGTCTGGAACTTTGAGCAGGATACCTTTTACGAAAAGCCTTGCTGGACACTATTTTTCACCGGCCCCAAGCTCCGAAAGTGGGGCTTCGCCTGCCCCGAGGGGTGGAAGGTCTGGGAGCAGTTTGATCACGACGGCGGATGCGGAGAGCCACAATGAGCGAAAACGAAGAAGTCAATACCAGCTCCACCGGAGCGAAGAAGGCCGGTAACGATCAGCGTGGAAGTCTAGTTCCCCCAAGGCAATTGCTGGAGCTGGCCAAGCACTACGGCGTCGGCAGTAAGAAGTACGACGACCACAACTGGGCCAAGGGCTACAAGTGGTCGCTGTCCTATGACGCGCTGATGCGCCACCTGCTGGCCTTCTGGGACGGTGAGGACATCGACGCCGAGACTGGATCCAAGCACATCATTGCGGTGGCCTGGCATGCGTTCGCTCTGTCTTACTTCATGGATAACTTCCCGCAGTTCGATGACCGGCCACCGGCCGGGAAGCCAAAGATCAATATCTCTCCCCTGATACAACCACCAGGCGGTGGGTTTCTTCCCACTACTACCTGGAACACCCTTGCCAACGATCCCTTCTCTGAGGACCAAGCCCTGAAAGGCGGCTAGCGATGACAGATACCCGCGCCCTCGTGGAGGCGGCGCTGAAGCCTCGTGTAGATGCAGCTAAGCTGTACATGCCAACCTTCAGCAACGCAACGGATTTGGTCCTGGCTCGTCCTGACATCATCTACTGGACGGACTCTTACGGGGACACATATCTGGACTTCACGTCGGGTGCGGGTGTAATGCCGCTAGGCTGGGCCTACCGTAGGATGTACGAGGCTTCAGCCGACCAGCTCGACTGCTACTCTCACGCTGCAGAGCTGGGACAGACCACTCAGTTCTGGGAGGCTGAGTACGCTAAGCGGATCTCAGAGACCTTCCCCGCTAAAGATGGTGTGCCACAACAGGTTCTGTACACCGGATCCGGTGATAGGGCGAAAGCCATTGCCTCCTATCTGGTTTCGGGCAATAGGGGTGCCATTAGGACGCTCTACGACGGCCACGAGCTGACAGCCGATGATGCTGCACTGGTGGTCGAATTCTGTTCACCCACATTCGAGGTCTACAATGTTTCGCTTCTCCATGAAGAAGTGAAGAGGGCCAAGAGTCTGGGCGTACCCGTCATCGCAGTAGAGACCAACACCGGTTTCGGCCGCTGTGGAACTCTATGGGCACAAGAAGAATGGCGTGTCGAGGCTGACATCACCGTCCTGGGTGAGGCTGGTGGTGGAGGTTTCGCCTGGGGTGCCATCGTGGCTGACCCCAAGTACTTTGCCGCAGTGGCCAATATGGAACCGCTGGTTCTTCCAGGTAACGAAATCGCTTGTGCTGCAGGCAATGTCCTACTCAGTGAGATCACTGAGCCCATCTTGGAGAATGTACGTGACACCGGGTATGTGCTAGAGGCAGGGCTAGCTGGATTGGTTGAAGACTTCCCCCCTCTGGTGGCTAGCTTCAGAGGAATCGGCTTGAATTACGCTCTGGTACTGGAGAGTCCGGCCATGAGTAAGGCCTTCATCGCCAAGTGCCGCGAGGCTGGCGTGATCACTTCCGCCAGTCATAGGCGTCCCGAAGTGATGCGCATGACTCCTCCGCTGATCATCAGTGACCTGGAGCTTCGTCGTGGTGTAGATCGTATCGGTAGTGCCCTGATGGACCTGAGCCAAGAGAACTAGTGACAGTGACTAGTTCCGAGTGGAGAAGGCCGTGGATATCGACATCGCCCTGCCGTCAGGCCAATGCGCCCAGCGATTCTTCGTGCGCAGAATATATCGGTACGCGGAGTTCGTCTTTCACCTGATGGACGGTGGCGAGCGTCAGGGTTATGTGACGGCCATGGACGACCAGACGATTCAGATCTCCACTTCCGATGAAGAGCAGCCGAAGGCTGTGCTCATTCCTTGGTCTGCCGTAGTGGACATCGAGGAGACGGGCACCGACCTGTCCGACAAGTTCCCTGGATCCGAATTCCAGAAAGACATCAAGAGCTACACCCGTGCTTTGCGTCTCCAGGCTGAGTTCGCTCTGTCTGGTGGAAAGAAAGGTTCGGTGCGCCTGCCGGTCGAGGGGCCAATAGGCGGGTAACCTATTGCGAATGTTCAACATTCGTGAGGCCTTCCTTCCCGAAGAGGAAGCGTCCAGGCTCTATAGGACGTACCCCAACCTAGGCCATAGCCCCCGAAAGTATTGCCCCACTTGCCATAAGAAGGGCACCTACACCTTCAACGGTGAAGAGCACGAGTGCGACTGCGTCATGCAGCTTCAGCTTAACAAGCACTATCTGGCATCCGGCATCGGAGTGACTTACCAACGTCTGGGCTGGGACGATCTCGTGAATGAGGACGTAAAGTCTTGGTGTAGGCAATATCTGGAGCACAACCTGGCTGATCGTGGTGTGGGGCTTCTATTGACGGGTAGCTTTGGTTCTGGTAAGACCCTGTCGGCCACCCTTCTGCTCAAAGAGTTGGTCAAGCGCGGATATCATTGCTATGCAACCACTTTCGCCTCCATGGTGGAGACCTACACTGCTGGCTGGCGCGACCCCGAGGATAAGAAGTACTTCATCCGTAAGGTGGTCAATTCTGACGTCCTGCTCCTAGACGATCTAGGAAAAGAATTCAAGAGGTCAAACCGCCTGGCAGAGACCACTTTTGATGACGTGTTGCGCACGCGGGTTCAGGCCGGACGCGCTACACTATTGACGACCAATATGACCAAGGAAGAACTTGGTGATGGCTATGGTGGCGCGGCGCTGAGTCTGCTCCGTGAGGTCATTTTGACCTACCAGTTCTCTGGAGACGACTACCGAGTCATGGCAAACAAGCGGCTGCTTGAGGAAACCCTCAAGGGAGAGATAAGGCCCATTCAATGAGCATTGAACGTAAGCTGATCGCTCGGCTTTCCACCCCCGAAGAAATGAACCAGGCTTGGGATCTTGGCTTGCGCGCCAATGTCTTTGAGGATCCGATCAACCAGGCCATCTTCAACCATATCGTGCAGTACTGGCAGGACGCGGCAGCTACTGCCGTCCCCACGAGAACCGTTCTGGAACACGACTTCCCAGGGGTGCACTTCCCTGAAGAGGTCGAAGAGTCCATGCACTGGCTCATCAACACCCTCCAGGATCGCTACGTCCGTAACGAGGCCCAAGACCTCATGATGGAAGCTGCGGAGACCCTAGAGGACGACCCTCGTGCTTCGCTCTCTCGTCTCCACCAGGCAGCCTATGCCGCTTCGGAGCTGGTAGCCCCTAGGGTGAACCGCTCTGACATGAGCAACTATGAGGAGCGTCGTCAGCGCTATTCTGCCCTACTGGACGTCGGCCAGGGGGCCACCTACGGCGTGCCTGAGATCGATGAGCACACCCAAGGCTGTGCCGATGGTGAGCTGGCGGTGATCGGCGGCTTCGCCAAAACCGGCAAGACCTTTTGGGGCGTCAACGCCGCCGTCCTAGCTCGTCGCCAGGGTTTCCAGCCCATCTTCTTCACGCTGGAGATGGCAAAAGAAGAGGTCGAAGACCGCATCGACGCTTTCTGGTCGGGGGTTTCCTATGACCGGCTTTCCAAGCACAGGCTAGAGACCGAGGAGATTCGTCGGTATCACCAGGCACAGGAGGAGCTAGCCGACATCGGCCGGATCTTCGTTGAGAAGCCTGAGCGTGGCGAGCGCAGCGTCCGAAACCTGTTGACCAGAGCTAGGACTCTAGGTGCCAACTACGTCATTATCGACCAGCTCTCCTTCATGGACGCCGCCGTTGGATCCAAGTCAAAAGACTTGAAGGGCAGGCACTCCGAGATCGTCTTTGACCTCAAGGACGAGATCAATAGGGAGTCGGCCGGTAAGCTTCCATGTCTGTTGAATGTGCAGTTCAACCGTAAAAGCCAAGAGCGCGGCGGTCGTCCATCTATGGAGAACTTCGCTAACGCCTCCGAGATCGAACAGACCTGTGACATCGCCTTCGGCCTCTGGCGGGATCCTGAGATGCGAAGCAATGCGGCCATGCAGGTGGATATCATGGGCTCGCGCCGCTGTGACAACTTGTCTTGGATGCTCAACTGGGAACTCAAGGACAAGTCCGAGATTTCTATGATGCATGTGATTGGTGAAGATGACTGAGACACCTGACTTTAGGGATCTGCTTAAGGAAGACCTGGCCAAGTACCTCTGCTACACCTACGAACCAGAGATCCCCCTAAGTACCCATAACTGGGAACCTAAGAAGTGGGAAGAACTTTCGGAACGCTTTAGGGAACGTTGGTATGATGAGGCCGAGCGCTTGGTCAAACGGATCGAGCGGATTTCCGAGGAACTTGACCCCAGGTGAGTAAGTCTCTCGATGCTATCCACATCAATAGCATGTATCGGAAGTACTTGCAGCGCATAGATGTTCAGCAGGTACTAGATTACTACGGTGCGGAGAACCAGAGGGAACAGCTCAACAAAGATCGCACGACCACCGAGGTTATTCATTCTTGCTTAGTGGACAGGGTTGAGCCCCACCACGCTAACGGTGACCAAAACCCTTCTGCCTGCGCCAATCTCGACAAGAAGAAATATATCTGCTTTGGGTATTGGCAGGGCGACATCATCCAGCTCATTATGAAGATGGAGAGGAAAGATGATCTCCAGGGGATCGTACCCGTTCTCGCCAAGTTCCTTCAGGACGCAACCCTATCTCGTGACGCCTTCATTGCGAAGCTGGGTGATGTTTTCGGGACCACGAACTGTGACCTTCTTGACGTCTCCCTGCCCTCTTACGCCGAACAGATACTCATTCCTTGGTCCAGGATCCATCCATACCTTGTTGAAGAGCGCGGAATTGATCTGGACACCTGCCGAGAGCTGCAGCTTGGGTACGACTCCAGAACGAACCGAATCGTCTTCCCGCACTTCGTCTCTGGATCACTGGTTGGCTGGCAACAAAGAGCGGTTCCTCGAAGAGTTGGTCGCTGGCCTGGAACGGTACCTCCTTGGCCTAAGTACAAGAACTCACCAGGATTTCCTAAGTCCAACACCATCTACCGACTCGACGCCGCGCTTGACCATGGAGGATCTGTGGTCTGCCTTGTCGAATCTCCTATGTCCGTTGCCAAGTCGGTTTCCCTCAACTTGGATATACCCACCGTTGCAACCTTCGGGGCAAAGATTTCTCAACGTCAGTTGGAGCTGCTACGAGGATTCCGTGAGGTAATTGTATGGATGGACGACGATGTCGCTGGCCAAAAGGCCGAGGAGCAGGTCGTTAGAGGCCTATATCGCCATACAAAAGTGAGTGTTGTTGAGCCTGATGCCGGAAAAGACATGGCAGACTATAAAAGTATAGATGAGGTGTGCGAAAAGGTTTCAGGGCGAGTGCCTGCACACCTCAAACTAGCTGAGTATCACAGGGAGTCACATGGCCGACACATACGAGACCTTGCCCAACGGGCGCACGGTGCGGATTGACGCCAAAGGTCGCAAACATCTCGTTCCCGTAGAGTCACCGATTTTGTTGGAACTCAAGGAGAAAGAGGAAGAGCTTAGGTCTGCCGCTGCCGCAGTTAGGCAGGAGCATATCGACGCTATCGAGGCCAAACTCGCTGAGATGTCTCAGGGCAAAGAGGTACCAGCAGAAAAGAGGAGTCTCTAATGCCTTGGTGGGGTTACGTTTTGGCCTTCATAGTGGGCGCATCGCTAGCTGTCAATATTGCGCTATTGCGCTGGGCCTTCAAGGTCGCGGACAGCTTTAGGTTCTAGTGCCGCTCTACAAGTCTCGTAACGGGATTGGTTTCCCAAGCTGCTCTAGAGCTTTGGTGAGAGTCCCCCGAAACACGAACGACCCCGGTGGATATTATGCTGAGATCGGGGTCGCTCCCGATGCTACCCATAATGAGATCCGCAGGGCCGTAAGGCGACTTTACCGAATTTACCATACGGATGGGTCCTTTCCTGACGCGGACAAGTTCAGGCGAATCAAGTCTATTGCCGAGGTTCTTCTGAATCCGACATCTCGGGCCAAATATGACCGCACTCCCAAGGGTGAGCGCCTGTTGGATGCCGTCTACGCCGAAGAGCTTCGTCAGGTGTTGAGCCCCAATGAGATTCAGGCCCTCCTGCAGACGATCAAGCCCAAGAGCGAGTCAAGGTTCTTCGACTATTTCTCCGACTCGCAGGATCCCGGTGACGTCTTTGTCGCCAACGAGTGGTACGCTCAGCTAGTGAAAGTCGCTCCCGCAGTTGGCTATTCGGGAGTGATCAAGGTGATGCTCTGCCAGGGAGAGCCAGCCTGGCTGGAAGAGGGTCATATTCTGTTGGTCCCAAGGACCTGGAATCCCACCTCTGCCAACGCATTTGCGCTGCTAAATAGGTTCATTTCACGGCGTGTCGTAACACCTACGAGTGACCATAAGTAGTGTAGGGTAACTACCTACAGCCACAAGAATGTTGGCTTTTTTTAGAGAGGGAATACAAGATGGCAAGCACCGGTTTGGAAGCTCTTAAGGCTTCAATTGAACGGGCCAAGACAAAGCAGAGTGGTGGCTACAACGGCAAGTTGAACTACTTCTTCTGGAAGGAAGATGACAAGCAGCTCGTTAGGTTCCTGAGCGACGACGTCATCAATGCGCTCTTCTACGAGTGGGTACAGACTGCGGACGGTAAGAGCACCCGCGATTTCATCTGCGCCCCAGACTATTTCGCCGACCATCCTACCGAGACCAACTGGCGCGGTGAGGATTGGGTTCTCAAGTATGGCGGACAGACTCGCGACTACAACACCAAGCAGTTGGTCGCTCCCAAGCCTCGTGAAATGACCGTAGGCCTCGCCGTGATTAGGGAAGAGTACTCCGATGGCGGAAAGCCTGCAGTACGTGACCTAGTCGAGGAAATCGACGTCAAGGGAACCAAGTTCAAGGCGAAGAGATACGGCGTCATCAAGCAGCTCCAGAGTAACTTCTGGTCTTCTCTGATGGTCTACTACAACCGCTATGGCACCATCTGCGACCGTGACTATGAGATCACTCGCACAGGTGGCGGCAAGGACACCAAGTACCACTTCCTTGCTCTGGATCCGATCCCCGAGCTGGACTCGGAAGAGAAGGTGCAGAAGGCATACGGCTATGGCGTCAAGCAGAAGGCTGACGACAAGAACCGATTCCTGTACTGCCCCCAGACCCTTCGCGAATGGGCGGACAACTACGCCAGCGAAGAGCGTGCCAAGTTCTGGATCCTGGGCGATGGCAAGCAGGCCCCTGTGTCTCGCTCGTCTGATGACGACGTTGTTGCCAATGAGCCGACTCCCGACACCGTAGACGGTGATCAGACGGATGAGTTCGACGCTCTCCGTCAGAGTCTGCGCACCTAACCACCCACCCCTTATCCCATGAGGCTCGGATTCATAATCTGAGGTGGTGGCTGAGGCCGGGGTATATGGGACACTGCCCCGGTCTCGGAAAACTTCCCTCCCTCTGTACGGGGCGTTACTCCCCTGGAGGGAAGGGGTTGCTGGATCTTTCGGGGTGCGTCCGGCAACCTCCCGCAGTGGGCCGCGCATACTTGACAACGCGGAATTCTTTCTCAAAGAGAGTGTCTACCATGAGCATTAGTAATGTAGTTCCTTACAACCAAGAGAGTATGAACGCGGTGGCGTTCACGACCTCTTCCATTCTGGTGACAGATTCGAAGAACGCCGAAGTGGCTCTCTCCATGCCTCATATCGTTACCAATACCGGTACTGAGTACCAACTTGGCCTGGCCTGGGAGACCGATTCTGAGCTATCGTCTTCTGACCAGCTTCGAGAGATCATCTTCTGCCTGTATCAGGAAATTACTCGCGAGCCAGAGGGTGAGCCTGAGGCTGGAGTCGATGAGTAAATACGTTGGGCTGCACGTCCATTCGGAACACTCACACCTCGATGGGTTTTCCAAAGTAGAGCAGATGGCCAAGAGGGCCAAGGATCTAGGTCAGTCTGCTGTTGCCATTACCGACCATGGTGAAGTGGGCGGTCACCTCCTTTTCTCTAAGGCATGCAAGGAGCAAGGCGTCAAGCCTATCCTGGGCATGGAGGGCTATTGGGTTCCTGATATCTCAGAGAAGAAGGAGCACAAGAACTCTCACATTACCTTGCTGGCTGCTAACGATCAGGGTTTGCGTAACTTGTGGGCTTGGTCGTCTGTCGCCTACGAAGACAAGTACCACCACTACCGCCCGCTGGCCGATCCGGCACTCATGAAGGAGTACGGGGAGGGTATCTATGCCTCTGATGGGTGCCTGCTCACCGACTTTGGAAGGGCTGTAGAAAAGGGTGACGACCTGGCGGCACGTCAGTACATCGCCACGCTCCTCGGGATCTTCGGGGAGCGCTTCTTTATGGAGCTACACACCTTTCAGATCATCGACGCCACCAGCGACGAAGATAAGGCCCT
>JACCDR011739279.1_pt1 | contig 20922 bp, 41 predicted proteins | sample 7446431 | NCBI WGS metagenome assembly JACCDR01 (sample SAMN15323443, study PRJNA562643) | freshwater metagenome | isolation source: river surface water | place: USA:Blue River Watershed | collected 2017-08-17 | reverse complement strand
TCGCGCTCGGCGGCGACCTCTCGGTATTTTGCTGCTTCTCCCAACACGTAGCGGATCGCCGCCGTGTCGTTTTCGCTTAGATCCCAATCGGTGTCAGGTCGCCCCATTAACCGAACACGGTCGATCATACCTTGCGGTGTTTCCATCACTTTCCCTCCCGAAGCCGCTTGGCGGTGAGGCCCGCAGCGTATTGTTCGTCCGTGAAGTACACTCCGCACTTCCGGCAGTTTGGCTTCTCGGAATACCCTTCCGTCTTCCAATCATGGGAGCAGTCCGCCGCCACGCCCGCCTCCAGAAGCCGCTGGGCCTCTTCCGTCAGAATCTCGCTCACTTGGGCGGCGGTATAGTGTGTGCGATCCGGCACAAACAACCCGTCGCCGAAGCGCCCATTGGCTATGTCTAGCAGGGCCTCCGCCGCACCCTCGCGCCGCTGCTGGGCGTCTCGGGCGGAGATGGCCCCAAGCACATTAGATTGCACGCCAAGGCCCTCGCAAATGCGGTCGTAACAGTCAGCCTTAGCCCTACGCTGCGTCTCATCTTCTTGGTACTGCCGCAACGAATCCCGCTCCGCCTCCAGCTCCCGCACGTAGGCCAGGAGGTCGGGGAAGGCTGCATATATTTCCCGCGCCGCTCCCGCCTGCCATGTCGTTTTCTGCGCTTCTCCGTGCAGCCGCGCCAGTTCTTCCAATTTCTCACGCATCGTGGGCCCCCTTGTATTTGGCGATTAGGGCGAGGACAGTGCGGGATTCCTGAATAACCGCCTCCACATGTGCACGCATTGTTCTTCTAGAACCAGCGTTAATTTCCAGCGCCTCGTATTCGCCTAGCACTTCAATCGTGTTTGTCGAGCGCAGGAGCTTCTCCAGCGCCAGCTCCGCCGCCGCGATCACCTCCGCCGCCTTCTCCAGCGCAAGCTGCTTCTGCTCGGCCGTCTCACTCCACCCCCCACGCGCATCCACTGCCTTCGCCTTCTGGGTCACCAGCGATGCAATGCTGTTTTCCACCGGCCTTCGAGGCTGTAACGTCGATCATGACGTGCTGGCAGCAGTCGCACTTCATCCCGTTGCCGTCGATGTAATCAGCGATGATTTGCGCTTTCACCTCCGCCGCCGTGGGCACTCGCTTAACGCCGCGCCGCAAGTCCTCAGCCCGGTTGCGACAGATCCGCCGGATGTCGTCGCGGCAGTCATCCGGTCCGACGTACTGCTGGATATGAGCCGCCAGCATGTCCAGTTCGTCCGCTACGGCGAGGTCCGCCGCCGAAGGCCCGTGGCACGTACACGGATCAGGAACCAGGCAAGTGCATGGATTCGGTTTGCCTCGCGGGATGGCTGGGGGCACGCTGGACCCCTGATCCAGATAGTAGTCGCCCAGTTCGCACTCTGCCGCCGTGGGCACGCTGGCCACGCGGGACCGTTTACACCTCCAGCCGTTTGTATCCGGCCAGTTGGATGGCATACAGTTCGCACAGGTGCATTCCTCCGGCACCCCGGCCTCGCGGGCTTCGGCTTCGGCGAGGTTTTCGGTGGCGATTTGCAGCATTGCCGCCAACGGTGCAATCGTGTTGTGCTGAGACGGACGCACGTAACTGGAGATATCCTGCAACCCGGCGATCCGGCCACGCCAAAACTCCGCGCTACGCTCCTGCGACATGCAGCACCTCGTCTTCCTGTGAGCCATCGATCCAGTCCTCGATATATGTGTCGTGTTGCTCGGTCGTTCCATTGGTCGTCTGGAGGTAATACACCAGCCGTCCGTCGCGCTTCGTGACGTGGTAAATGCTTGTCGTGCCTTCCGCGCTGAACGTGGTGATGTCGCCCGCCTGCGGGTCTTTCCTCGGGTCACGCATCACGCTCCACCTCCTGCGGCGGCGCGGGGATGGGGGCCCAGTGGGTGGCCTCCTCTAGAACCATCGCTCCATTACTCCACCAGCGCCACTCGTCGCCACCTGTCCGCGTGGGGCATTGTTGCGCGTTCGGGATGCGCCTACCACCTGCCCAGATGTCCACGTACTGAAACTTCGTAGCCGTCTCAATCGCCTGCCACCGCCGCGCCTCGTGAGCCTGGATGGCCGAGGTTACCCCAGCCTCCCACGCGGCTTTGTCCTTCGCGTTTAGCGCACCCCACATTGGTCGCGTCATCGTCCATGCGTGCGTCCAGTACGCCTCATACGCCAACTGCCCCAACGTCTTCTCTTCCATCACTCGCCGCCTTTCTTCGCCTTAATCGCCGCCAGTTCCGCGCGGGTCGCCAGCCGTTCCCGGCCCATCATGCCGCGCACCATAACTGGCTTCTTTGCGCGCAGCTTTGACACGTTGTACATCCATCGCGCCGGGTTGTTATTCCACGATGCGAATACCCTCCGCTTTTCCAAATCCACCTCGACCACCACAACGGAGTATAGGTTCTTCGTCGTCATCGTCGTATTGCCCATGCGCCCGCTTTCGACGGACCACAATACTTGACCTGGAACGAGCTTCTCAATCTTCGCCATAGCTACTCGCCGCCTTTCTTCGCGTTCTCGTTTTTGTCGTACTGAGCCGCCACGATTTGCAACGCTTGCGCCATACTTAGGCCAGACTCCCAGCACTGGAACGCAGCGTATATTAGCCCCTCTTTGGCGGTTTTTTGATACCGTAAGTTCGCCATCACTCGCCGCCTTTCTTGGTTGCCTTGCTGCCTCGTTTTGTCCTCCGGATCACACCAGCCTGTAAATCATGCTTAGCTCCGCACTCGCAGGTATGTGAAAGAAGTTCCCGCCAGTGCGCCGCAACCCACACGCCGAATGCCTCGTGCTTACCGCACCACGTACAATCCCAGCCGTCCTCGATCTTCACTCGCTTCGCCATCACACCACCTCCGCATTCAGATACTCACGCTTCCGCGCTTCCCGCGTAATCGCCGCGTCACGATTCGCAGCCGCCCAGGCCGCGATGTAGTTCCAGATGCCTGCGCGGGTGGGCTTCCACTTCAGGTACCCGATGCCGCCAAGGCAGACCATGCCAGCTAGCGCCACTTCCATTTACTTTCCCTCCCAGCACGGGCAGTTTTTCCAGTCTGCTAACAGCCGCATTTTGAATGGTGTTTTGCGCTCTGACGGTGTAATAGAAATAGGCCACTTCTGCACCTTGACATCCCACTCGCACCACCCTCGTTCGTTTTTGTTGATTCGCGGCGGGTGGTGCTTCGTCATCGTCCAGCCGCTGCTATATCGGCAGTTGCCGCATGTTTGCTCAGGCATTCTTCCCTCCCGTAATCTCCATGCGTTGCGCGTCAAGGTAGCTTTCGTTGCCAACAGTACGCTGCTCTTGCGGCGGCGGCGTCGGCAGGATGACGAAGTGGGTAAATCCAGTCTCCATCGCCTCACGCTTGTAGTAGCCGCTACCTCTAAGCCAGCCTTTTGTGGTGCCGGGGTGGTGACAGCCAACCATATCCAGTTTCACGCCGTCCAATGCCTGCTCAATTGGCAACCACTCCCAAGGCTTCCACTCCAGCCCGCGCAGGGCGGTTAGGGCCTCCAAGCACTTTTCTTTCGACGCCTCGCCCGGCTTATAGACCGACGACTCTAGCGCCTCTCTGATGATTTCCAACATTTTTCTCTCCTATTCCGCGCCCGCACGTCTGGCCGCGCGCTTCGATCTGCCTTGATACAGCCACGCTTCCGGGTCCGCCAGCGATGACGCGTAGCCCATAAGCCGCTCTGCTTCTTTCCGCGCTTCCTCGCCCCATGCGTCAGCCGGCTACACCACGTCAGCAAACCTGCGCCGCGCGTACCGTTGGCACTCCCGCTGCTTGCATAGTCGGCATTCACCGCCTTTACAGCTTGCTTCTCGTGGCATAACCTTCCTTTTTTTGGCGGACCAGTGTCTCCCCGGCCCGCCTCAAGAATCAACAATCCTCAGGTTTATTCAGTGGTTTATAGGCTCAGACTGCCTCTTTTCCGGGAGCTTTTCGCCCCCGGTCTGCCGTCCCGCGCTGATTTCCGAGATCGTGCGCTGTATTAGAACGGCAGGCCGCGGGCGGTTGCCCGCTGGGTCAAAAGGGGACGTCTGAATCGTCAATCTCCATCGACACAGCCCGACGTGCACCCTGTTGGCTAGTGCGCGGCTGGCTCACTAACCCGCCGCCGTCTTGTTTTTCGGCGCCACCGCCAACGAGAATAACCTCGTCCGCGACTACCTCCGTGGCGTACCGCTTCTCGCCGTCCTTTTCGTAGCTCCGCGTCTGAAGCCGCCCCTCCACATACACCTGCTTGCCCTTGGTCAAATACGGCGTCAAATTTTCCGAGCGCCAGAAAGATACGTTGGTCCACTCTGTCTCTTCCTTCCACTCGTCCGAACCCTTGTCCTTCCACCTCCGGCTGGTCGCCACGCTAAACTTCGCCACGTGGATTCCAGACGGCAGAAACTTGCCCTCCGCGTCTTTCCCCAAGTGCCCGAGTAGGGTCACTTTGTTTACGCTTCGTGATGCCATTTATTTGGCCTTTCCGGCTTTCGCCACTAGCGCCTTATAGCAGGCGGTTGCTTGTGCTTTGTCTGTGAAATCCTGCGGCCGCGCTACGCCGAAGTCATTCAAGATCCCCATCACGTCATCGGCCGAAAGGTCTTTCACTGCCTCCGTGAATGCCGCAATCATCGGGTCATTAGGTGCCCATGCTGGCGGCTCAGGCTTTTCTTCTGCCGAGCCGTGCAGCCATTCGCGCAGAGTGTCGGCCATTTCCGCGCCGGGGCGATTGATGACCGCTCCGCTCAACTTCGGGCATCGTGACTTGGTGATCGTGAGGTTGTTGTCCTGGTCAATCTCGCCGCATACGTCGAACTCAAATTCAATGCCATCGCGCATCACTGGCGCGAGTCCGATCTTACGTGGCGACTTCTTGCCGTTGACCTCTTCGATAATCCATTCCGTCTTGGTTCGCATGGAAACCAGTACGTGAATCTTCGCCGACAGCACCTTGTCTACCAGTGCGTTGTGGTGAGGAGTCACGTTCTTCCATGCGGCAAACGTATTCCCGCTATTCGACCGTTTCGCCGCCGCGTCCACCATGTCCAGTTCGCCGCCCTTGCCCATCCAATAATGAGACAGTGAGTCCACGACAATCGCCGCGTAGCCGCCCTCTACCGCCGCGTCAATGCACTTGACCAACTCGCGCGGGTCGAACGTAGACGGCTCCACCACATCGAACTCGAATAGGTCAGCGTACTTGCTGGCCGATCCATGCTCGGTATCAATGACGGCCACTTTGCCCCCGCCCGCTAAGTTCTTCGCCAGTTCCAGCAGTGAGTAGGTCTTACCCGCTCCGGCCGGCCCGCAAATCGCAAAGCGCAATTTAGCGTTTCGTTTTACTGCTCGCTCAAACATGCTTCCTCCGTTGTTGTTTTGCAATCTTCCACCGCTTGCTGGAACGCCACGTCCAGCTTCTCGACCAGCGCTTCTAGCCCAGCCCGTCGCGCATCGTGCATGAGTTGGTCGAGTGCCGCCGCCGCGATCATCGCCACATTCTCCGCGCTGCCAATCGTCGGCAGGCCCAGTTCCCGCCGCTGGTCGTTAACCGCGCCCATCTTCGCCCTCCTTGACCGCTTGCTGTAAAGCTCGCTTGAGTAGTGCCGCCACCTCCACCCGTCCCCGGTCCTTGGCCATCGACACAAGTTGGTCGATCTCATACACCAGTTCATCGGCACCGCCGTCCGGCACATGCCGCTCCAGCGCGTCAAAGCGCGGGGCGTGGACGAAATCGCTCATCGCGTCACCGCTTTCCATACAGTCGCTACGATGTACGTGGCGATGCCAATGAATGCCGAATATCCGACAAACACCGCACTTGCCGCTGCCAGGTACGTAAGTTTTTCGCGCCGGTTCATCGCGTCACCGCCGTATACGCCAGATTCCCAAGCTCGACAACCGCCACGAACACCGCAAAGACAAAGCACAAATTCCCGTAGCGCCTTTCCCGCTGCGCCTCGTCGCGTAGCGCCAGCGCATAAGCCGCGTGCGCTTCGTTCAGCCTGTCGATAGTTTCCTTCATGCCGCACCGCCCAGCAGGCCGCGAAGGTAATCATTTATAGGTCCGCCCGCCGTCGGGATAGGCTCAACGCCAGCCAACATCGCGGCGCACTTTGCCTCAACGCTAAACCGCCAGTAGGAGAGAAGCTCTGTGGGTAAATTGGCGCAGCGCTGCTTCGCCTCGTCCAGTTTTGCCCTGACTTGCGTGAATTTCTCTGAGGCGACTTTAATCGCCCGCTCGCGCGGCCCCCGCCGCACCGTGATAAGAATATTGCCGTTATTTGCGCCGTCGGCAATCAATTCGTCTTCCGCCGGAGCCCGCTCGGTATAGGCACTGTGACTGACGTAGACCACATTACCGCTGATGTCAAACGTGACTGTCGTTCTTTCCTGTTCCGGCGTCCACGTATCGAGCGGCCACTCTCGATAGCTCGCGTCGCGTGCTTCCGAAAATTCCTTCGCCTGCGCCTCAGTAGCGAAAATCCCCGTCACACCGTAGTCGCTGTACTCGCCTTCCTCGACAATCCAAACGGATGTCATGCCGCACCTCCCGCGTCCACAAACGCGATTAGGTCAGCGGCTTCGTGGTCGCCTGCTTTCGCCTTGGCCTCGACCAGCGCCCAGGCCATGCGCCACGCGTTTTGACGTCGCATGGCCTTTTCCAGTATCTCTCCAGCCACTCGTGCCGCCTTCGGCATCGGCAATGCAGCGGCGTTGCTTGGGTACCTGCTGGTACCAAGTGTGTCGTTCATACTCCCTCTCTTTTCCGGTTTCGGCTTAAAAATCGGGGCGGTTGCGGTCCCGCCCCAGGCTCGCTGCGTCGGAGAACTTTCCAAGGGCTTTGCGGCTTGTTTTCGCAACGCCCCATGCCCACTCGACAAGTCGCCCCGGGTGGATGCCCTTACCCCGCGCCGTGTCGATAATTTCCTGGTGCACCGACGGTAGCAGCGTAACCTGAACCGCCTTGCGCCGCTCCCATTGTGTTGTGCTTGTGTTGCTCACAAACCAACTATAGCCGCGCCACCGAGGCCACGCAAGCAGAAAAACACCATCGGCGAAAATTCAGCTATATAGCATTCCAAACGCAAAAAAGCCGCCCTACCTATACAGGCAGAGCGGCTATAAGCGCGGGAGCGGAGTGGTGCTAAGGTGCGATGCGCAAGACGGGTGGCAGCGTGGGTTTCGCGGCGGTGATGCCGAGCACCACATCGTCTGCTGTCCATTTTTCGACGGGCGTTAGCAGCCCGCCGGAAACGGCGTAATCCTTGCCCGCCTCCTGGACTACGCCGTTGCGCGTCACAATGCCCACGACGGCAGGATAGCTGCCGTTTGCGTCTCGTGCCAACCGCGTGGACACCAGCACGGGAGCCGTAGCGTCCGCGGGCGTCGCGGTGATCGTACTGCCGACGATCTGGAGGCCGGGGCCGATGTCCAGCAGTATCAGGCGCCCGGTGGCGTCGAAGGCCAGCAGTCGCACCGCTGGCGCGGGTGCTGTGCGGATTTGTTCGGGTTTAACGGACGTTTGCGCGGCCAGGGTGACGGCGCAGAGGATCAAGAGAAAACGCATAGGGAAGACCTCGGGATTGGAGTTGGCGGGAAATGGTCAGGTGCGCGGTGCTGGTCTATCCATAGCTCCTCCCAGCGGTCACGGCACGCCGCGCGTTCGCGGGCTAGCTTACGGGTGGCGCAGCCGCACCAGCGGCCACGGTAGACGCCGGAGCCGTGACACCAGTTGCAGGCGAAGTAGGAGTGGGCTAGGGGGTGCATGTGAGCCAAGGAAAAATAGTTGGTTTTTCTTAGTGGAAAGGGTATTGACAACCATAAGCGGTTATAGTGTAATTAAAGCATGAACAGCGCACAACAAACCACCATCAACCATAACGGCCAGACGGCCAAGATCAACGCCCGAGTCGGCGATATCATCACGAAGCGCCAAATGAATCGGCTGGTAAAGCTATTCGGCACCAGCGACTTCAGCGACGGGCACCAGGTTTTTCACCACACTGGCGGTGGAGCGAACTACCGCACGCTGCGATTCTTTGCCACTGCCACCCGCTAACCCAGCCCGACGCCAGCGGGCGGCGTGAAGCCCGCAGAGGAGATGAGATGAGAGTAAATCCAGACAACGCGCCGGATAAGCAAGCGGAATACCGGCAGCGCCTCACTGGCATGAGTGACGCCGATCTGTGGAAGGAAACCAAAGATAAAATCTGGCTTTCCGCCTACGCCAATAACAACCCGCGATCCTGCTACCACTGGCAATGTGACGCTACCTATGATGAGTGGCAACGCCGCGATGGCCACGCCGACCGATACAGCGCGGCGCATACAGAAGTGGTTAGGGCGAATACATGAACACCCCCAAAAACCCCGCCGCCGTCGCCATGGGCAAGCTAGGGGGTGCCACCAAGCACCCCCGTAAGGGCTTCGGCTCGATGACGCCGGAACGACGCGCGGAGATCGCCGCGAAAGCCGTGGCGGCAAAGCGGGCGAAAGCTACCGCAGCAGCTCCCACTCCCGCAAAACCCGGTCCCACTGCTTGATGTCTAGTTGCCCGCGCATCAGCTTCTCGACGTAATCGTTGTATTCGCGCCCGAACGCATTCAGCCGCGCATCGTCCACCGGGCAGCGCGGCTGTTCGCATTTGGCGAGTGCGAGGAGATCACGGCGTCGCACGTTTTAACCTCACCAGCGCCGCCGCAACGTCCCAAATCCACGCTTTATGTGTCGCATCGGTAAGCCCGGTGCGGACGTGTAGTAATTCGTGGCACATGATTAGGTCCGGGTCCGTGTGGTACCCGCGCCGAATCTTGATAGTCCACCGCGTCGCCCGGCAGTCATCAAAGTCAGCGCGGGCGTCACAACCGGGAATCTCTGACGCATGGACGATCAGCAAGCGAGGGCGCTCGGTGATGCCGAGGATGGTAGCCCATTCGCCGGCTAGAACGTGCCACTGTTCGCGGGTCATAGCTCCACCCGCCGATAGTGCGGCACGGGGTACACCCGCGCGCCTGCCAGGATGCGGAAGACGCGCTTCTCAAGTCGTCCGGCTTTGATACTCATGGCGATGATGCGCTGCGTCTGCGCTTGCCTGTAGCCAGATTCGTCCGACATCTGGCGCGCGGTCTTCCAGCCATCTGGCACGGCTTCGATGCCGTCGGAGGCGAGCGCGGCGGCTAGGTCCGCTAGGAGATTAGCCATCGTGGTGACTCCTTCGCGCCATGCCTGCAATCCCATTGCAGCAGGTGCATCGTGCTGTCGTTGTCGCAATACTCGCCGTATGCGATGCCGTGATTCCACGCCAGCGTTTGCCGCCGTCGCCGCGCGTATGCCATTGTGCGAGGATCGCCACCCGTGCCGACGCAGACGCCCCAATGCCCGCCGTGATTGCGGGCGCGGAACGTGTGCGCAACATGCAGATGCGCCATAACCACATTACCGCCCATCATTTCGACGTGATCCCGCAGCGCGTTGATGTTGTACATGTAACCATGGCCCATGTACATGTTCCCGAGCCGCGCCCAGCCTTGCTCAATGTCGTATGGGTAGACCTTCGCGCCCGCGTCCCGCGCGGCCGCCATCATGTCGGCGTGCAGTCGCCGCGCAAGCTCAGATACCATCGCAGACGGGTGAGCCAGCAGCGCGTTCACCCGGTCGTCGTGGTTTCCCCACATCCACCGCTTTGGCCGCATCTCCCGCACCCAGTCAAGTCCAATGCGGAGGTCGGGTTCCAGCGGCTCGGCTTCGTCCTTTGTGCCGCGCGCGCCGGATCGGAGGCAGCTGGTTTCCAGAACGTCGCCGAGTTCGGTGTGGTCGTGCGGGGCAAATGCCGCCTTAAACTCGCGCACGTTCCGCATGTACTCGCGGCAGGCGTGGGTGCTGTGCAAGCAGCCCGTTGCCATCCAGCGTTTCCAGACGCGGTTAAGGTTTGCCACTACTTGCCCCCGTGCTGCGCCCACCACATCGCGCCAGCGCCGATAACCGAGGCCGGTATCGAGGAGATGAGGGCGACAAACTTCCACGCCCCGCGCTGTTCCGCCCGGTCGTTTTCGAGTGACCCGAGTCGGTCTTCAGATTTGCCGACGCGCCCGTTTAAGCGCGCCAAATGTTCAACGATTTGACGCAACTGTTCAGTCTGAACAGCCTGAGACGTGGTGAGGCCACTCACGTCCCCGCGAACATCGTCGAGCGTCCCGGCAATGCGTTCGAGTTGTTCCAATTCGTTCTCCGCCATATTATTTGCCACCGTTGGGCGGCAGTGGAGACTGCTTGAGATAACCAGCGACGCCTATAATGGCGCCGATTACAGCATGTTCGTATATTCGATCAGAACCACCAGACAGAGCGTCGAGAGCGGCAGCAGCGGCCCCAGACATCGCGGCGGCAGCAAGTAGGTGCCATGTGATTGTCATTTCGCTAGCCCTTCCCAAAACGCCTGCCATTTCTCGATGGCGCGAATGTTCAGCGCGTCGAGCCTGTCACGGTTTTCCGCGCTCATCGTTTCGCGGCATTTCGTGGCGTATTCGAGGATCGCCACGATCACCAGCTCACCCGGAAACGTCGCCATGAATACCCCGCTTTCGTAACTGCGCCGCGATCTTGAATGGGTCGGTTTTGCCACCCGTCCACTTATTCCTCAGCACTTCGACCGCGTGGCCGATGCCGTCCACTACGTCGCGCGGGTTGTGCAGGTCGAAGTCCATCTCCACCTCGTCCGTGTGGACGATCACCTGCGCCGAACAGCGCCCCACGGCCTCCCGGTAGCCGCGTAGCGCGGTCCCGCCGTGGTTGGTCGGACGGGCAGTCTGGACGAGGACGCCGCTCACCACGAGGTCGCAGATGGCGGTGAGCAACTTGTCCGTCGCCGCGTAGTAGCAGCGGTCTGGCGCCGTGCGGATAGGGTCCGGCGGGATGTAGCCGTGATGCGCCCACCAGCGCGCCTGGTTAAGCGCGGACTGGGCTTCGGGAGTGGGTGTCATTGCGCCGGCGGCGTCAGAATCCGCACCGTCCCCGATACGTCAGCCACGCTGGAATACCCATACATGCGCCGAAGCTTGTAGGTGTTCGCCGCCCCCCAGCCCCACACGTCAACCTGCACGTCTACGATGTGCCCGTTGGCGGCGAGTTCCTTGGCGCGGGCAATACGGCCTTCAAACGGCACGCCACGCTCCATCTCGCTGTCAGTCGGCTCGATGGTTCGCAGTAGCACTACCGCTGGCGCTACCTTGATGCGCGTCGGCCCGTCTGGTCCCTGATATGCGCGTTCCGTCTCAGGGTCAAATCCGTTCCAAAAGTCGCTCATTTTGACTGCTCCTTAGTCTTCAACTCCAGCCGCCCAAACTCGCGTTCAAGCGTCCTGATTTCGTGTTTTGCCGCATCGTCGAGCGGCAGGAAATACGGTCCACCGACGCGGTTACCGTTGTCGTCGGTGGCGGCTACGGCCACGGTTTTCAGCTTCATTGCTTCATCCCCGCTAACGCCCGGTCGATGTACCAGCGCGCTTTCTCCAAGTCTTGCCGCATGTTGCCTTTGTCTTGACACCGCCAGAGGTACTTCATCGCGGCGCCGAGGCAGTAGTGGAGGCCCCAGCTGTGATCCTCGATTATCTCGATGCATTCGGCGCGGCATCCCGTATAGTGCGGCGGGTGATTGATTAGATCGGGCGGTGGAGGGGCGGGTTTTGGCGGTAGAGGGTGTTGTTTCATCGGCACTCCTTAGTGCGAAGCGCCAGCGCCAGGAGCGCGGCGGAAAGTGCGAAAAATAATGGATTCATTTTTGAATGATTGCGTGATACGCTTTGCTCAGATAAGCACTATTTTTACAGGAGAACTTCCCATGACCAAGAACTTGACCACCAACGAACTGACCGCCGCCCGCGAAGGCCGCGAAGTCGAGGCCCTCGAAAGCGCCCGGCGAAGAATGCCGCTGGCGGATGCCTTCCGGTTGGTGGCGGATGCCCGCCGTTAGCCCTGAGCTGGAGAGCGTGCGCTGCCCGTCCTGCCAGCGCGAGTGCGTCGTCATTGACGGAGGACCGGAGGAAGTCGGGCCGGACATCTGGATGTCTTTCCCGTTGGCGATTCGCTGCGAGTGCGGGCGCTTACTCACGTCCACGGAAATCCGCGATCTTCTGTACGGCTAGCCCTGGACCTGCACAAGCAGCCAGCCGTCCGTAGCTGCGGAATCGGCCGAAATCACCTCGATGGTGAAAACGTCGCCGTGATCCACGCGTAGCGGATTGGCGCTGAAGTTGAACTGCACTTGCTCGGATGTCGCGCCAGCCGCAAACGTCATGTATTCGCCCGTTGGGAATATCGAGACGCCATTCTGCTTCACGTCGATCTCGATTAGGCCAGTGGTGAGCGTGCCATCGTCTACGGACTTGAAATACAGGCGGCACTGCCGGATGTAGCCTTGATGCTTCGCAAACGTCCGCATCGCGGGCTTGACGCCCACGGTTAAGCCAGGGTTCGTGACACCCTCGATAGTTTCCGCGATCACGAAGCGGATGTCGTCCGTTACGCGGTCCACTGGGTTCCGTTCCCGCGCGATGCGGCGGTGAGTCTGGACCATAGCCGAGCCATTCCGCGCCCCGGTCGTGGACGCCTGCACGGTTGCCGTGGGCAGGTCGTTGTAACGCTCGCTGATGGCAACGGACTCAATGAGGAAATCGTCGCTTAAGCCGTTGGCGTTGATCGTTAGTAGTTGCCCTGGTTCGAGTCCCATGTCGTCGGTTTCAACGGTTGCTGAAATCGGGATCACTTTGAGCTGCGCGAGGAGTTGATCGGCGAGGGCTTGCATGGCGTCCAGGTCGGTGAGGTCTTTGGCCTCTTCTACGTGGTCGTAGCGCCCATACAGCGCGATCTCCGCAGCGTCCTCGGCGATTGCGACATAGGACGTGCGGGACGGGTAGGTGATAATCATGGCCCCGGTTGTGGGGGCAAGGTTGGTGGCAAATAGTCCTTGCGCGTCGGGGATGTAGTAATACTGAGCGCCCGGCGTGATGCCGAGGTCTGCCATGGCGCAAACGACCATGGACACGCCCGCGACGGTGACGAGAGGACGAACGAACTGCGGGTAGGTCGTGTAATAGGTGGTGGCGGTCGATGCGGTGTCCGAGTCCGTCCACAGCGCGCCGATGTCCTGGCTGTTTTTGACGATGACGCGGTTGGCGTACTTGGAGATGTTTTTTCCCGTCGTCAATGACCGCCAGAGTCCATTGTTTTGCGTGATTGAAAACGGTGCCGCATCGTAACCCGTGGCGCGGTCGATGAACTTCAGCGCGCCGTACTGGTCCACCCGGTAATCGAGTCCCGCAGCATCGCACCCCGAACGCAAAACTTCGCCAACCATGACCCAGTTGTAGAGCTGTTCGCCGATGTTTGCCCCGAGCGGCCCGATGCCATCGAAGGTGATGCCGCTGCCCACCAGGAACTCGTCCACCACGTCGCGGGCGATGATCGGGATAAAGCTCCCGATGGGTACGGTGTACCACTTCGCCATCGCGCGCCGGAATAACGTTGATCCCCAGTCCGAGCAGTTGACCTTGGTGATGATCGCCCCCAGCGTTCCAGATTCGCGAATCGTGGACAGGCTTTCGACCACCCCGGCGAAGAGGCGGTATCCGCTGGCGTTGTGGTGGATCACGACCGACTGGCGCACGTCCGGCGAGAGCGTGGACGCGATGGCCCCGTTGGCGAACTCCTGGATAACCTCGAATGACGCCGTGGCGAGGGTGCCGAGTTGCGAGTTGATGGATATGGACGGGTTTTTGACGTACTTCGTCACGTCCGCGCCCGCGATGTAGATGGTGAATGCGCGCGTGGTGACATCGAGCAACGCGCCGGAATTGCCCAGCGCTTCGCCGGATTCAATGCCGGTGAGCCCGAAGAGCTGGTTAGCCATCGGAGGCGTAGACGTGCGCCCGCGCTGGCCGGGGTGCTGCCGTGTGGTCCGTAACGATGGGGGATATTTAGACGGCACGGCGCTCCATTATTTCCAGTTGGCGTTCCATCGGTACGCACACGTCACAAGCAGCCGCGCCACAGGTCACGGCAAAGCAGCACCGGCAGAAACCGCGCCGAATGCCGGAGCCTTTGACGCTGACGTAGTGCTGGCCACAGTGGCAGCATTGGCGAGTTTCCGCGACTTCTCGGCCGTTGAGGACGATGGCGCCTTGTTGTTTCATTTTTTTTTGAAGAAAGGGATTGACTACGTTAAGCGCTTATCGTATAGTTAGAGTATGAACAGCGCACGCAACACCAACCACCCAACCAAGACGACCTTCAAGAGCTTCATTAAAAAAAATGCAGCCAATCTGCTTGTCAAAGTGAACGCCGAGTTCGATAGCATGTCTGATTGCGTGCGCACTGCCGACGGAGCCTGGCGCATGGTCGATCAGGGCACCATTGACCTTGCAACGCCGTATACGATGGGCGTGGAGGGCGTGTGGTTGGTTGGCGGCGGGCGTGACTGGTTCGAGCACTACGAAACCGCCAGCGTTATCGGCGTTCGCGGCTTCAATTGCTGCGGCTCTTTTACGGTAGCCGTCGCCAAACAGCAGCACATCGCCTAACCCCCCCCACCCCCCGCCTTAACGCCAGCGGGCGGCGTGAAGCCCGCAGAGAGAGGATGAAATGAATAACCCGAACATATCCGCCGCCGCTGCCACCGAAGCAGCCGCAAGCGTCCGCGATGCCTTTGCGCCTGCCGACTACCCCTGCGTAGCCACCGCCTACGAGTTTATTCGCGATGTCTGGGCAGACAGCGAAGATCCCCGCTACAAGCGCCTGCCAGTAACGCCGAACGCCACGTTTTCGGCGGTGTATCTGGGGTTGATTGCATGACCCGCGCCACACTAGATTACCTGCTGCGGCTGGCAATTGCTGACCGGGACCAGCACGCGCGGCGCATGATCGAAGCTGGCGAAGAATGCCCTGATGGGGCATACGGCGAAGCCAGCGCCGCAGTCCGCGAACTGCTGGAACTGTCCACCAGTCAATCGCCCGCCGCTACACTAGGCCGAAAAGGCGGCAAAGCCCGCGTCAGCAAAGGCCCCAACGCCAACAAGACGCCAGGGGAGCGCGCGGAGTGGGCGGCGAAGATGGTGGCATCGCGTGCTACTCGCAAAAGTGCATCACAGCCGCCGCGGTCCAAGCCGTCGAAACCGCGATAACCGACAATCCCACGCCATTCGCCGCCGTGGCCGGGAGTACGATCTCACACCCCGGCGCGGCGTACCACTGGTAGTTGTCGCGCATGTGGACGCCGATACTCAACAGCACGGCGTTCGCGGTGTACGTCGGTTCCGCTGAATGGGCCTCACCAGCCGATGACAACGCCGCCGGGTCCGCCGGGTCCAACGCTTGCGGCGTAACAGCCGTGGACGTACCAGCGGCGGTATAGCGGCCTAGCTGGTACTCGGCACCGTAGTCGCCGGGCGTGCCGTAGGAGCCAACGCCAACGTAGTAGATTTTCGGGCGGACAGTCGTTGCCGACGTGAGCCCGAGGATGGAAGTTCCGGCCGTGTTTGTGTCGCGGCCGTCGATGGAATAGTTGCGTGGCATATCAGATTTTTCCTAGTTTGTTGGCATCGTTGGGCCACTGGATACGAAGGTCCAGCCCCGCGTGAGTGTAGCTCGAAAGTCCGGCCATGGTGGTGCCGTCATGGCGCAGAATCAGGCGGCTGGTGGCCTCGACGCCCGTATCCCGATAGACCACCAATTGCGTCGCCGGCCCGGTGTTGAGGAATGACGCGGCGGCGATGGTGATGTCGTCCGCGTCTAGGATGCCGTCTACTTGCGTCTTGCCGCTCAGATTTCCGGTGATCGCCACTCGGTTGGCAGCGAGGATGTCCGATAAGAAGTTGTCCGCCGATTGCGAAGCGGCGTATCCGGCCTTGCACAGCACCGCCTTGATGTTGTGGGTGTCCCAGTCGATTTCGGCACCCGCAAACGCTTCGCGGGCGCCGTCGTAAAAGTATGCTGCCATTGGTGTCCTAAGGTGTTGATTCGATTGACTTGTACCATGGTATAGTTGGCTGGTTTATACCATGGTACAAGTGCGCCATTGGTTACCTGTACCCCAGTTGCTCGTAATAAACCGCCATGCGCTCCGCAATCACGCGCCCGTCCAAGGTGACTTGGATCGGCAATTGCGGCGGCATCGGATATCCACCGCTGGACGTAGTGACGGGCGTTGGCGTCCAGTTTGAGACCTGCGGCGCCCGTGTGTTCTGCCAGTCCATCTGCGCGTCCCGCCACTCGGCTGAGTTGACCGGGTAGAGCGCAGGGGCGGAAGGTAGTAGATTCGCAGTCAGTTCCGGCACCGGAGATGGAAAACCAGCCGAGCGTGGGAGGCTGTTGATATAAGAGGTTGAGTCCGGCGGGATGTATGGCGTTGCGGTGAACTCGCCGGGAGTGTATGGCGTCTTCGCCACGGACTCGGCAAACTTTTCAGGCAACGCGGAAAATCCGGCGAACGATTGAATTGCTTGCTGCGTCTTTTCCGCCGCGTACTCGACGGCTTTTGTCTGGAAATTGACCGCTGCGGTCGTTTCGGCGGTGGATGCAACTACCGACGATGACGCGCTTTGAGTCGCGTTGGATATCACCGTAGCGGCGGACTCGGTGGCCTCGCTAGCCTTCGCCGTGCTGGTCACACTTTGCGCGGCACTCGTAGTCGCGCCAGCCGCTAAAACCTCAAACAGCCGATCCCAGTAACCCGCCATGCGGTCTGAAAGCTCATTGATGCGGTTTCCCAGAAACCCGGTATCAATGCCGCCTTGGGACGGGAGTATGGTCGCCCGGACCTGCGACGGGTTGAATCCTTCGGCGGTCCCGGTCGATGTTGCGGCCGCTGCGGCGGGCTTCAGTGAGTTGATAGCCGAGCGGACCTGTTCCAGTTCATTGGTGATTTTCAGGTAGCCCGACAGCGCCTCTTTTGTCGCCTGATCTTGCCCGTTGACGAGTTCGGCCAGCTTGCCCGCGTTGATGGCGGTTTTGAGTTCCGGCGGCAGCGCCTCGAACGCTACCGCCTGATCTTGGACCAGCTTCGCGAGAAACTGACTCATCTCGTCAGCATTGCGCAGTACAACGGTTTGCGTGACGGTCGCGGCTTCCCCGGTGGCTTTGCCGAGGCCATGGATGGCCGAAACAATCGACGCACCAGCCGATTGGATGGCGGAGATTAACCCCTCTGCCCCGTTGAGTTCGCCGCCCTCGCCAACGGACAAGCCAGCGAGTGAGATGCTGCGAACGGCGGTGATGAGCTCGTCGAGCTTGGTCCAGGTGAACTGTGCCAGGTCGTCAAGTTTGGTGAATAGATGGCCTTCGCGGGTCCATTCGTCCGCGCGGAGATTCGAGAGGTCGTTGGCCGTCTGGAGCGTGTGCTTGACGATAATGTCAAGCGATTTGTTCATTCCCGCGAACTGGAAGTTGGACACCACTCCAGATACGGCAGAAACAACGCCAGACACGGCGCCAACAATCGAAGTGAGGCTGGAGGAGGCAGCGGCCCCTGCAGCGCTTGACGCGCCGCTAGCTGCGGCGCTTGCCGCCTTGGCCGCATTAGCGCCGGTCTTAGCAGCACTGACGGCATCAACGCCAGTTTTCGCAGCATTTACCGCATCCACGCCAGACTTAGCAACATCCTTAATGCCTAGAAGCCCTTTGATAACGCTGGCAATGTCCTTGATATCCTCTTTGACACCGGACAGCGATCCCTTCAATAAGTCCCGCACGGTCTTCCCAAAGAAATCCGCAAGAGCGTTTTTCAGTGGGTCAGTGAACGACTTCACGGCGCTTTCCGCTACGCCTTTCCACATGGACGAGAACGCCTTACCAACGCCCTTGAAATCGCCCTTGATGAGCGCGTCGAAAGCCTCGCCAAAGCTTTTCGTGATTGCGGCCCCGGCGGAGTTGGCGAAGTTCAGGAATGCCGCCTGTAAGTCGCTCACGCCCTTGAGTGACGTGGCGCGGGCGAGCTGATCCGCCACGCGTGAAAGTTGGTCGTCAATGCCGTCCCACGCCTTGCCGGTGGCAATGGCTACTTCGCGCTGCGCTTCGAGTGCCTTCTGCTGCGCGGTGAGAACGCGCACGGCGGAATCTTTGCCTGTGGTGGCAATGACTTCGTAGGCTTGAGCGGTAATCGCGGCTTGCGCTTCGAGCGATTGCAATGTATCGAGTCCGGCAGCCTTATAGGCGTCGTTGTCGGAACGGATGGCGCTTAGGCGTAGCTGGACTTTCGCCAGCTTTGCCTCGTACTCGTCCGTGGCATTGCCAAGCGCGCGCTGTTCTTCGATGGCTTTTTTCAACTGCATCACTTCGGCGATATCTGCCATGCCTTGCGTGATCAGTCGTCCTTCCTTGAACTTGCCGACGTTCTCGGCCAGCAAGCCCCACAGCTTCGCCATTTCGTCGGCGCTGGTGAGTTCCTGCTCCGAGAATCCGAACGCCTTGAATGCGTCTTTGATGTCGCCGAATTGCGCCTTCCCGATCTTGACGGCTTCCTTCAGGTCTTCGGTAAGCCCGCTGGTTGCGCCCTTGATTTTGCCGAGTCCGGCCACATAGGCGGGAAGCGCGCTGTTGGCGGATTTCAGCAGTTCGACGGATAACGCCTGAGCGGCGGCAATGTTGCTTTCGAGCTGGGAATCCCAGTCGCGGCCCGCCTGCTTCGCCAGTGCAATCTCAATGGTCGCCCGCGCGATTGCCTTCTGAAGCGCCTGGACTTTCGCCTCGTACTCACGCACGATGGCGACGGGGATTCCATCGGCAAACTCTTTGATTGAGTTGCGAGCCAGCTTGTGATCTGCCGCGCTTTCGCGCACGGCTTTCCCGAGTTTGCCGTGTGCTACGGCGACATCCTCGACGGGCTTCACCGTGTTTTTCGCGGCGGTGCCGAAGATGTCGAGTTCAGTGGCAATAGCCTTTAGGTCGATCTTCGAGCTCTGCTTGGGCTCCTGGAGCGCGGCGGCGGCCTTGTTGGCATCGGCGGCGAGAGAGTTGAGACTCTTGCCATCGCTCGCGCCGGCAATCAAGTCTTGCTTGCCCGTGCGGCGGCGTTCCTGGTCGTCAGCGAGGTCTTTGTACCGCTGGCGCAGCTTGTCGATGGCGTCGATGGTCAGCAGGATGGACGCAACGGCGGCAGCGCCTACGAGCGCGGCAACGCCTACGGCTGCACCAGACGCAGCGATGCCGATGGACTGGAACGCACTGGCGACGGAACCGATGCCACCGAGCGCCTGGAACGCAGTAGCGAGTCCAGATACGGACGTAGCCATCTGACCCACGATCAGTAGGAGCGGCCCGGCGACGGCGGCCAGCGCCACGAATCCACCGACGGCAAGCTGTACGGGCGAGGGTAATTCTTTGAAGCCTTGCGCCAATTCACTGATGACGGAGATGAGTGGCTTGATGGCTTCCAGCGCCGACTTGGCGAACGGCAGGAGCGCCGTGCCTAGTTCAATGCCGAGGGCCTTGGCTTGCGCGGTGAAGGCGTCCAGTTGGCGGGAGAATGATTTTTCGATTTCAGCGAAGGCGGCGTCGGTCGCACCAATGGAATCATTCAGAGACTTCAGATCTTCGCGCGCCTTTTTCGAGTTCTCGCCGGTCAGTGAGAGGATGGCATTAAAACCTTCAATCCGTCCAGTGGCTTTACTTAATACATCGGAACTTCCGCCTGCTGCGTCTCGCACGGCTTCCAGTGCGCCTTGCAGTCCCTTTGATTTAATAAGCGCTTCTCCTGACGATACTCCGATCTTTGCAAATAGCGCCTCCATCTCTTTGGATGGCGCAATGATGCTTCGCATGGCGGCGGCGATCTGCGTCATAGCCTCGGACACCGGAACGCCCTTGCTAGTCAGCGTGGCGGCGGCGGCGAGGAGGTCCTTAAAGCCTACGCCAACCTGGGCCGCGATCGGCGCAGCAACGGACATCGACGCGGCCAACTGCTCGAAGGTGAACTTGCCGAGATTGACGGCTTGAAACATAGCGTCCGAAACTTCGGCGGCCTTACCTGCTTCTAATCTGTACGAGTTCATGATGGTCGTCATGCCATCGACAGCAACCTTGGTCTGTGTCACACCAGCGATAGCGGCCTTGCTAGCCACCTCAATGAAGCCCAAGACATTCTCTTTGGGAACGCCCGCACTAATGGCCTCATAGAGCGCATTTGCGGCCCCTACCGCATCAATACCAAGGCGCTTAGAGAGTTCCAGTACACCGTCCGAGAGTGGCTTAAACGACGCTGCGGCCTCCTTGCCAAGCAGCGAAGTTACTCGCCGCATTGCTAGTTCAAAGTCAGAGGCGAACTTCGTAACGGCAACGGCAGCGCCCGCAATAGGCAGGCTGATAGCGGCGGTCAATGTGCTGCCGATGTTTTTGAGCCCTTCGCCACTTTTGCCGAGTTTTTCCATCTTTTCGGTGATGGTCTGCGTAGGCGCAGAAAGCCTTTCCAGTGACGTTTTTAGCCCTTCGTTAGCCTTTGCAAAGTCGGCCGCGCTGATCTTGCCAGCCTTGAACGCGCGCTCCAGCAACTCGAAGCTGCCCTGCAGCCGCTTTGCTTCAGCCGCTACTTTCGCGGATGAGTCCTGGATGCCAAGATTAGAGAACGCGCGAGAGATCGAGGAGCCAGCCTTCGCCGCGCGGTCGCCGGTGGTTTCAAGCGCTTCAATGGCATCCTTGAAGGCATTTTTGAACGCAGGAATCCCTTCAACGCCGACGCGGACGATTAGATCGTTGAGGCTTGCCATTTATCGTTTGCCTTTCGGTTTGGGTTGCACTGTCGCGATGCCGTTTTTGATGGCGATGTCGCGGTCCATTTGCGCAATGAGGTCGTCGTAATACGCCCGCTCTTGCTCTTTTGTCGCGATGCCCTTGCTTTCGGCCAATGTTTCCGGCGCGTGGTACGCGCGGGCGGCTAACT
>JACCDR011291263.1_pt1 | contig 20925 bp, 48 predicted proteins | sample 7446431 | NCBI WGS metagenome assembly JACCDR01 (sample SAMN15323443, study PRJNA562643) | freshwater metagenome | isolation source: river surface water | place: USA:Blue River Watershed | collected 2017-08-17 | reverse complement strand
CTGCTTCCTTTTCATTGCTCAGACCTACTTAGACCTGAGTATGTGGATAATTCGCTCTCCGCCCGGCGTGCCGGGGCTGGAGTCCGGGAGCGGCAGTCTGCTCCGACGACGATCGGTCCGTTCCCGCAAGATCTGCTTCACCCGCGTGTGCGGGGTGTGCAGGGTGATGTCGCTGTCACCGTGTCGCTGCAGGACGTTGATCGCGGCGTTCGCGTCGGCCTGCCACACCACCCCGCACGGAGCGCAGTGAAACCGGTCCCCGCTGCGGCGCCCGAGGGTTCCGCAGCGGTGACAGATTTGCGAGGTGTAGCTGGCATTGACGTGCACGAGCGCAGAACCTCTGCGCTGCGACACATTCTGGAGCGCCTCGGCGGTGACCCCTTTGGTCCACGCGGCGAGACGCCGGTTCATGTTCTTCCCGAGCGGCTTGCGGCCGGCGAAGGTCTTGGTGAGGTCCTCGGCGACCACCACGGCCGCCTTGTCGACGACCCGGTGGACGGCGGCGAAGATCTCGGTGCGGACCTGAGCCTGGTGCCGGGCGGCCTGCCGGTCACGCTTGATGGTGCCGAGGTTGTTGCGGTGGATCCGGTCGGCTTTGGCCCGGTCGCCGCGGGCGGCGGCCGAGTTGGCGATGGAGCGGAGCTTGGCCCGACGCCGGTTGCGTTCCTTGATTCGGTCGGACTCGGCGGTGAGCAGCCGGCCAAGGCGTGTGCCGTGGTGGTCGCCGTCAGAGTCGGTCAGCGCCTCGGTGTAGCCCTTGTCCACGCCCACCGCGCGATCCCCGCAGGGCCGCTGCGAGCTGGGCATGTCGGCGGCGTCGATCTGGTAGTGGGCCTCGACCCGGCCGCCGCGCAGGATCAGCCGCAGCGTGCCGGTCGGCGCAACGGTGGTGTTCAGCGGGATCTTCACCATCTGGCGGCGTTCCAGCCCGGGGATGGCCAACCACAGCCGGCCCCTGTCGTCGGGCTTGGTGTTGTGCTGGTCGGCGCGCACGACGATCTGATTCGCGGTGCGGTTCTTGCCGCGCTTGCAGTGCCGCCGCATCTGCCGGGTCAGGTACGGGTCGTCGGCCCACCGGTCGGCCTTGAGCAGGGTGAACAGGCGTTTCTGCTCGGCCGGATCGGCGGTGCGTCGGCGAATCGCCCGGCGCACGTTGACCTTGGCGGCCTCCCGGTTCGCGGTGATGTCGGCCATCGCGTCCCGCAGGGTTTCCTTCCAGGCGTTGGCCAGCACCCCGAACTGCTCGTGATGCCCGGTGGCCAGCCATCGGTCGCGGACCTGCCGGTCCCGCAGGCCGGCCCCGGCGACCGACCCGTACCTCTGCCACACTTCCGAGCGGACCCGGCCCAGCCGGCGGGCCTGCTCGGACAGGGCGGCGTACTTCCCGGCGTTGAGCCGGTACGAGTACGCCACCCTGGTCACCTTCATCGAGCGCCTCGGTCCAGGAACCAGGTGGAGCGGTTACCAGGGGTCACGCCCGCCCAGCGCAGAGCGGCGAGGTCCATCTCACTCAGGTAGCTTGTGTCGCCATCGGCCCTGACGAGGTCTTTCATCGCCCGGAAGGCGATGTCGGAAGCGATCAGCTCCTGGTCAGCACCGCGAACGGTCCGGCCGGCCAGCAGTCTTTGCGCGACCCGGTCTTCCAGCAGGATCGCCCGGTGTTCGTCTTCGATGTTCCTGTCTTGGGTGATCGCCGCGTTCCGGGCGGACCGGGCGGCAGCCTCGGCCAGCAGCTTGAGCATCCACGCTGGCGGCTCTTGCGCCATCGACTTCCACGCCTTGGCCTGACGAACCGTCAGCGTCTCTGTGACTCCGGCAGCGCGCATCGCACCCGCGACGACGTGGACCTTCATGCCCAGCGAGTTCGCTACAACCACCGGGCAGAGGGCACGGTCGGCCTTCTTGACTTCGGAGATCGGCCGCCTGGTCATGGTTTCCCCTCACCCGTTAACTCGTCCTTGAGCGTCTTCTCGTAGCGACGCAGCCCGTAGAGCCGGCAGGAGAAGGTGTGGATGATGGCCAGCAGGTCTTCGACCAGCTCCTGCTGCGGCGACAGCGACTCCTGGTTCGCCACGACGATCTCGCAGCCGTTGCGGACGGCGACGTGCTCCAGGTAGTCGAACCCGAACCGGGCCAGCCGGTCCTTGTGTGCCACCACGAGGGTGGCGACCTCTCCGCGGTCCACGGCGTCCATCACCGCCAGGAACTTCTTGCGGCGCAGGTTCATCCCGCCGCCGACCTCGCTGACCCATTCGTCCACTGCCAGGCCCCGGGCCAGGCAGAACTGCTCCATCGCCGCCACCTGCGAGGCCAGGTCGTCCTTCTGGCCGGGCGACGAGACCCGGCAATACACGACGGTGCGCCGGCTGCCCTCGTCGAACCCGGGCTGCAATACCCGGCGCACGTCGGTGGCGTCGAAGTACCGCTGCCCCGATGGGGTACGGCGGGCCGTGATCCGGCCTTCCGCCTCCCACCGGCGCACCGTGCTTACCGAGCGCCCGATGCGCTCAGCAAACTCACCGATCCGATACACGCTGCTCATAACAGGCAACTCTACACAGATGTAGACAGGAAATCAAGCACTAGTAGATGGCTCCCTTGGGCTGCGTCACGCGCCCTCCGGGGGCGAGCAGCCCGACGCGGTAACCGAGGGCGACGGCATGGGCGCGGTTCCGGGCACCGCCGAGCCGGTGGCGCAGGTCCTCGATGTGCCTGTGCACCGTGGCGATGCTGATGTGGAGCGCGGCGGCGAGTTCGGCGTCGGTGTGGCCGTCGGCGAGCAGGGCGAGGACCTGGTGCTGGCGTTCGCTGAGCTGGTTCATGCCGGCCATGTCATGCGGCCTGGATCTGGTAGTCGGCCAGGACCGCCGCGATTGCCATGCCCTCGGTGGTGTCGAGGTCCAGGCCCATGTTCTTGGCCATCGCGTTGATCAGGGTGGCCCAGGTGGTGGCGTCATCCATGCCGGATTCCCGGCAGAGCCGCACCCCCAGCGCCCACTGTCCCCGGATCTGGTCCAGCTCGGGGGCCATCTCCTCATACAGCGCGGCCAGCTTCTTGATGCGCTGCTCGGCGCTCATCCCGGCCGGCATCTGCGCGGCGTTGTCGATCGTGCTCATGATCTTCTCGCTTTTCTGACTTGTCGATCTGACGGTCACCGCTCGCGCCCGGAACGGTCCGGGCGCGACGGGAACGGTCAGCTCTGTGCTGGTCTAGCCGGGATTTCGGCGGGTCAGTTTTCCAGGCTGATCCCGAAGATGTACGGGCTCCCGGCGGGGGCGATGCCGGTATGACCCTCGCGCAGCAGCTCGTCGAGCATGAACGCGGTCACCGGGCAGGGCACGACCCCGGGCTCCGAGCCCAGCATGCGCGTCCCCGAGGGATACAGCAGGACCATCATGTCCTTGTCGCTGCGCACCGTCTCCGGCTGGCCGACGGCGATGCTGGCCAGACAGGCGCGCGACATCGTCAGCTCATGGCGGTTGATGCTCATCTGCGGATACCTCCTCCTGATCGCCACCCTGGCGACCACCGCACGCGACCGGACGGATCCGGTCGCGACGGTGAACGCCAGGACGATCAGAGGGCGAAGATCACCTTGCCGAACACCGCGGTCTGCACCACGAAGTCCACATGCATGGGGGCGATCTTGCAGGTATCGGCTTCCTGCTCGGCCAGGTGCAGCTCCCGGCGCAGCGGTCCGTAGTGGGGGATGGCGCCGTCGCGTTCGAGGATCTGGGTGAGGGCCGCCTCCACGGCATAGCGGTCCAGCACGAAGGCCGGTGCCGGGCTGGTGCCGGGCCCGGCCGACAGCGTCGGCCAGGCATCGCACAGCTCCTGGAAGGGGTATCCGCCGGCCGGCGGTCGCAGGGTGACGCTGTCCGGGAATGCCGGCTCCGTGAAGGCCCGGCACCAGTGGTCGCAGGCCCCGGAGCGGGCCAGGCCCACGATTTGGTCATAGAACCGGGCCAGGCGCTGCTGGTCGGCGAGGGTCATGGTGGGAGAGTCCTTTCGCTGGGGGTTGTCGCAGCAGCGTACAAGCCCGCTCGCCATGCGTCGATGTTAACTTGATCTATGGCGAGCGGGATGAGCGGCCGGATTCGGTCAGCGCGGATACCTGACACCGCCGCTGTAGGTCTTCGGTCGCACCCGGATGTTGTCGTCGAGCACCCGGATGTCGCCGCTGTAGGTCTCAGCCCTGACTTCCGGCCGCAGATTGCCGACGGCGCCGATGGTGATGTCGCCACTGTAGGTCTGGACCGTCGATTCGGCGGCCAGCCCCGTGGCCTTGATGTCGCCGCTGTAGCTCTTGAGCGCCACCTGGCTGACGTCAGCGACGCTGATGTCGCCGTTGTAGGTCTCGGCGACAGCCGCCGAACCGTAGGGCACGACCGCACGGAAGTGGATCGGCATCGGCGGATCACCGGCAGGTTCGCCGCCCCCGCCCTGGTCGGTGATCTCGACACCGTTGACCCAGGTGCGCCCGCCGCGGATCCGGATGCGGTTGCCGTTGACGTTCATGTCGGAATCGCCGCCGCCCCCGCTCATGAAGCTGGAGAAGCCACGGCCCTGGAAGGCGACATCGCCACCGCTGCTGATCACGACGTTGCCGCTGCCGGCCACCATCATGCCGCCGCTGCTGCCGGCACCCTCGGGCAGATGCACCCGCAGGTCGTTGCCGCGGATGCCCGGAAGCGCATCGATGACATCCACGCTGGGACCCGAGCTGGCCTCGGTATAGACCTCGACACGGGCCATGCGGCATGCCGGATCCGCGACGATCTCGATGTTGGAGCCGTAGCCATACAGATCGACCGAGGCCTCACCGTTGGAGGTCGCCTCGAAGGTACGCGAATACATGACTGTCCCTTTCGTTTCCTGGCCACCGGCTGGCAACCACCGCTCACGCCCGAGATCAGCTCGGGCGTGACGGAAGGCGTCAGCTGCGAACATGGCAAGAACCGGATCCGGTCAGGAACCCGATACCAGTAGGTAGCTGTCCATCATCTTGCGCCGCTGCGGGGTGTCCGGCCCGCTGCCGAACCACAGCCGGACCAGCTCATCATGGCCCGCCACCGTGCCCGGCGCCTGGCCCTGTTCCAGGCCGGACACCATCAGCACCCACTGATTCACATCCTCGTCATATTCCATGATCTCGTCGCGTTCCTCGTCCAGGTACCACCAGCCGCCGGCGCGCCGCAGCGCCTCGACGACCACCGGATAGTCCTCGAACCCCCCGATCGAGGCATCGATGGTGTCCCAGTCCTGGTCGCACAGCGCCTTCGCCAGGACATAGCAGACCCGACCCAGGTGCTGATCGCTGGTGCCGGCATCGATCAGCGCATCCGCGACCATGTCGAAGATCTGGCCAGCGCTTCCCCATCCCATCAGGCCAGTTCCTCGCGGTCGACGTAGTACACGGTCCGCAGATCCCGGCAGCGCATCACCAGCGCCGAACTCATACCGTCCTCGCGGACCGTGTCCCGCGCGACCGCCTCGGCATCCGCCCGCTCGTCGAACTGACCCACAGACCTCTGGCCGTTGATCACCAGCATGTCGTCGCCGAACCCGTAGACCTGGTACCGCTTCTCCTGCTCGTTCTCCTGCTCGTTCTCCTGCTCGTTCTCCATGTCGCCTTTCCTGACGTCCGCCCTGAACGTCACCGCACCGCACCGGCGCCAGGCCGGTGCGGCAGGGAAACACTCAGGCAGGCCGGCGGGCCAGGGCCGCGCCCTCGGCACGGACCTCACGGTGCCGTTCCGCGGTCAGGTAGTTCGCCCGGGGGTCGGTGTACGGGTGGGATTCGCGGGTCGCGGTGTCGCGTACCTCGCGCATCTGGGGGCTGGTGTCGTAGTAGCGGTTCCTTCCGAGCATGGCTGGCTCCTAGGGTGTGATCAGTTGTTCCTGCATGGCCGGTCGGCCACCGCGCGAACCCGGCATTGACGAATGCCGGGTTCGACGGTTGAACGACAGGATCAGGCGCAGGTCACAGCACCGCTCAGACTGTGGGTCCGTATTCCATCGTCAGGTTGAACGCGATGGTGCCGGCCACCCGATCCAGCACCGCGGTCAGGCCGGCGATGTCGGCCCCGGGGACGTCACCCGCATGCGCGCTGTAGTAGAGCGCCAGACTGACGAACGCATCGGCGATCTGGCTGCCGGTGGCCACATCCCGCTGCCAGGTGGTTGCCGCCCAGTCGGCCTCGCCCGGTGCCGGGAAGCGGCCCTCCCGGCGCACCCAGGCGATGAAGGCGTTCCGGGCCTCGACCAGGAACGTCTGGCCGTTGGTCCGGAAGCCCGGGATCGTGGCCTCGTCGTCATATTCGTGGGCGGCCAGCTTGGCCAGCTGTTCGATGCTCAGATCCTCGATGACCTTCAGCATCTCTTCGCGCAGCGCCGTCGCGCGCTGGGTGGTGGTGGGCAGGTCGTCGATGTAGCTCATGGTGCGCTCCTCGGGTGTCTCGCCGCCGGCGCAGCGGCGCCGGCTCGTTTTCCAGTGTGACAGTTATCGCCGCGCCGGCTGACGGTGTCGCGCGCCGGCTGGTCGGCGACCCCGGCCGGCATCATCACCCGCGCGTTTCGGGCAGCCACATCCGCAGATCGTTGATGATTCCCCGAGCCACCTTGCGGGCCACGTATTCCTGGCCGAAGTTCTCCCCCGCCCGGGCCGGCTCGCGCTCGCCATGCAGCTCCCGGCCGATACGCACCATACTCAGCGCATCCAGGCATTCGATCAGCCCGGCCCTGGCGGCGCAGATCGCACCGAAGACGATCGGGTCGAACGCCGGATCTTCCGGATCATCGAGGAACCGGAGCGTCAACTTCAGCGCCCGCTCGATGTCGGCCTCGGAAAGCAGCCTTACCGGCAGCGGTTCCCGGACCGGCTTCACGCTCGCTGTCGTGGTCGCTCTCCGGTTCCCAGCCGGAACGGGGATGGTCGAAGCCCACCGTCCACAGGTAGTCCTCACCGTCGGGCCGGCGCACGTAGAAACTCACCTGATCCTCTTTTCCTCGCTCATGACTGCGCCGGCAGCTCTTCGTGGCGGTCGGCATATTCCACCGCATGCGCCCAGGTGTAATGGGCGTCCTGTTTTTGCTGGACCATGCAGACCCAGGGGCTTTCCAGGGCTTCCAGCGTCAGCAGCCCAGCCAGCTCCGACTGCGTCGCCCGGCTGCCCCATGCCGACCCGGGCAGGGTGGCGCCTAGCGCATCCAGGGCCTCCAGCTTCTCCCTCGGGATGCCGAGCAGGCTCAGGGCTTCTCCGACGATGCAGCCGCAGGTGTTTTTCCTGTTCGGCAGATAGTTGCAGGTGGGCCCCCCCCAGTCGGTGTAGTAGATCCGGTCGGGCTCGGTGGCGGCCACCTGCCGGATCGCCTCGATCAGCTGCTGCTCGGTGATCATCGCAGCACCCCCGCGAAGTAGTCATGGGCAACGAGTGCCAGGTAGCTGCCGTCGTCCCGGAAGGACCCCAGCCGGCTCTCCTGATCGTGGGGATGGTCACCGGCCTGCATGTACAGCCCGAAACCGTGCCGCTCGCTGCGCAGCGCCAGGTCGGGGTCGTCATAGCTCACCGCCAGGCACTGTCCGACGATTTCCGGCGAGTAGTGCCGCAGCACCGGATAGAACCGGATGATGAACGGCTGGATCAGATCCCGGGACTGTCCGAGCAGCACGGCATGCTCGCCATTGTCGTTCAGGTGTCGCGTGCTTTTGTGCCGGAAGGCCCCCACCGCCCGATAGACGTAACTCGATTCCTCGCTCACGATCCCCCACTTTCTCCCGCCCGTGCGGCAGGTGGCGTGCGGCCGGGAATCCCGGCCGCCACCATCCATGCACGGATCATGCGGCCCGGCTGACACTAACCACCCGCCAGTCATACAGCTCGACCCCGTCGATGACCGGATGCTGGTGGTGCAGCGCCGCGCGCAGCGGTGCCCGGACCGCATGCCGGCGGCTCAGCGCCCGCACGGTCACCGCGCCTTCGGCGTGCTCGTTCAGGGCATGGCGCGGATTGCGGCCAGCCAAGCTGATCACGTAGGTCTTCTCCATGGGGTTGTGCTCCTCTCGGCGAGCCGCACGCGAACAGCGTAGCAGCTGGATATGACATGTCCGGCCATGCGCCGGTGACACGGAAGGCCGACACCTGAACGGTGCCGGCCTTCCCCATCATCACCACACGGAACGGCGGTGCGGCCTGCGCGCTGCAACTGCCCCCGGGGTCAGCGCCAGGCGGATTCCTGCCCGGACCAGCCGATCTCCATCTGCGGCTCGAAGTCGGCCGCGGCCGCCGCCCGGTCATCCCGGGCAGCGCCGTCACGCTCACGCCTCGCTCGGGGCGGCCAGCGCCTCAGCCTCGCTGATCTCCTCCACCTCGCCGGGGAACGCCCAGCAGCCGCCCTTGAGGAACAGCCACTTGCCCCATCCGCCATACCGGCCGCCCACCTCGTACTTCGTCCTGCCGATGTCGGTTCCGACGATCCTGCCCACGAAGGCACGTGCCGGACCCGTTTCCTCGCAGGTCCGCTCGGTCACCCGGACATAGGTGCCGTCGGGGAGTCTCGCGCTTCCGTCATACATGGTCGCCATCTCGATCCCGCTTCCTCCGCCGCACCGCGCGCCGGCGGCCACCGGCCGGGAAGGACCCGGCCGGCACCGTCACGCTCACGGATATCCGATGGCGTCGCGCACCTTCCTCGGCAGGTTGTCGCCCAGCCAGATGCGCCGGTTCCAGTTGTTCCGCGGATGCCCGTGATGCGACACCGGAACCTCCCGGCACTCATACGACACCGCCTTGAAGTCCTGGCACAGCGACCTCACGATGCCGGAGCTGTCCCAGCATCCCTGATCTCTGACCCAGCGGATCCGGTGGACCTTGTCCATGATCGTGTCCAGGAGGTCCGACCCGCGCAGCACCCGCACGATCCAGATCTCCGCGACCTGCTCGACGTAGTAGCCGCCGAGGTAGACCGCGATGCTCGCGCCGTCATCCTCCGGCCGCACCCATGCCGCGGCGCTGCCGTAGTCCAGCACCCGGATCCATTCCGGGCCGCCCGGACTCCACCGCTCACTCACCGCGCCCGCCCTGCCTGCTGATGTCGTGCTGCACGGCCAGCGCCCAGAAGTCGATCCCGTCGACGATGGCCTTGATGTCGAGGCGCCCATCGGCGGTGAGCGGGTAGCCGTCGAAGTGCTGGTTGTCGGCGTAGTAGGGCCCGAAGAAGAGGTCGCCATGCAGCGACACGTCATCGGGCAGGGCGCTGTTGATGGCCGCCCGATAGGCGTCGATCAGCGCCTCCACATCGAAGTCGCCGACGTGGTCGCCGAGGGCCGCGATGACGTCCTCGCGGACCGAGTGGCTGTGGTTGTTGATGCGGTCGGTCCAGGTTCCGTATTCGGTGGTGGCGGTCATGATCCGTTCCTTTCCATGAAGTCGTTCATCGGGTCCGTTCCCAGCCGGGCCGGCCCTCGGTGACGCCGAGCGTCACACTGAAACCGCCGACCGGGTGGTCGTCCTCGACGAACAGCACCCGGCTGCGATCTCCATCAGCCAGTTGCAGCCTCACCTCGTCGAGCACCTCCGCGATCTCCGCCAGGACCTGCTCGGGTGGCTGCTCGGTGAACTCCGGGCCGTTGTCGTCGATGACTAGGACGAACCTCACCGCGGCACCACCTCCAGGGCCCTGGAGACCACGGCAGCCACCGCCGTCGCCTCCGCCACCTCAGGCCCGTCGATGTCCTGCCCGATCATCTGGGACGCCAGCAGCACCCCGTCCTTGACCGTCCAGACATTGTCGCCGTCGGTGTAGACCTCGAACAGCTGAGTCCATGCCCTCGTCGGATCCACGATCCGTCTCCTCATCTCCATACGCACCATGCGCCGGCGGCACCCGCCCGGCCGCAGCCGGGCGAGCACCGTCACACTCACGGCTCAGTAGATGTGCAGCTGCCTGAAAGTCTTCCAGCCCCTGTAGACGCTCCCATCAGGCCGACCCGCAGCATCCAGGGTCTCACCCCACATGCCTCCGGGCTCGACCGTCCGTAGGCGCAGGTCCTCACCCTCGCCATCCGGCGCGCCCGGCTGCTCCAGCGCCCGAACCACTCGGCGACCCCCGGCGATCTTCCGCAGCAGATCCAGCACCGCGCCATCGCCCTCCGGCTGCACCCGGATCATCAGCTGGCCGATTTCGCCGATGCCGGCATGCTCCAGCAGGCGCCGCATCAGGTGCCGGGCATCCACATCGAAGCTGATCGTCTCGATCATTTCTTCTCCCCATCTCCATACGCACCATGCGCCGGCGGCACCCGCCTGACCTCAGCCGGGCGAGCACCGTCATGTTCACGGCTCAGTCGATGTGCAGAATGTCGATCTCTGCCCACGAAACGCCCAGGACCTTGCCGGTGGGCCGCCCCCGTTCATCGATCGGGTAGCCCAGGACGCCGCCGCTTTCGACCTTGCTGAGCGCGAGGTCGAGGCTGTCGCCGGATTGCCCGGTAACCCCCACGATCCATCCGCCCTCAGCCATCCTCCGCAGCAACTCCAGTACCGCGCCGACGCCCTCCGACCGCACCCGGACCGCCATCTCGCCGACCTCGTCGATGCCGACATGCTCCAGCAGCTGCTCCATCAGGTGCCCAGCATCCGCACCGAAGGTGATCGTCTCGATCATCTCGTTCCCCTTTCCTCCACGCGCACCGTGCGCCGGTGGCGACCCGCCGGACCTCAGCCCGGCAGGCACCATCACGCTCACGAAACCTCGGACCCGTCTCTGTTCACCGCCGTACCCGCGTCCGCACCTGGATCTCGAAGTCCGGCTCGGCACGCCAGGTGCCGTGCTGGTCGGTGGCGATCCACCAACGCCCGGCCTCCTCGAAGACCCGCTCGACGACCGCCAGCTCGAACTCGATCAGGGGATGCTCATCCAGGTCGATGTCGTACGGCAACTCCTGAAGATCGATGACGTCGCCATCGGTCAGATCCCGCACCTTGGTCATTTTGCCGCCCGGCCCTTCATGCATGAGCCGTCGCCGTCGAAATGCTCCACGCCCATCTCAGGCCCGCCCATCGATCGAGTAGCTCGCCTGCTCGCGCGCGCCGTCCGGGAAGGTGACCGTAACGACCGGATAGGCCCTGTCGTCGTGGTCGAAGCACCCCACCCCGGTGGCCGTCCAGATCACCGGCTTCAGCTCGTTGAGCGGGTCCAGCGCGAACACCTCACCGATGATGTACGCGTCCGCGTCGCCGTAGTGGCTGCCGCGCAGCCGCTCGGCCAGCTCGGTGACGTCACCGAGCTGGAGGAACCCTTCCCCGATGCCGCCATCCAGCACGAACACGATCTGTCGCCCCTTGACACGCATGTCGATTCCCTTCTTTCCGTCGCCCTGTGCGCCGGTGGAAACCCGCCGGGGTGAACCCCCGGCGGGCACCATCACGCGTACGGATGCCCCGGCGGCAGGTCCCGGCGCCGCTGCTCGGCATACAGGACCTGCTCCCGCTCGGTGGGCCAGCCGATTTCCCGCTGATGCCGGCGCATCCGACGCTTCTCGGCACGCACCGCCAGCGCGAGCACCGCCTGACCCACGGTTCTGCTCTTCATGTCGATCCTCATCTCTCCCGCGCCTGATGCGCCGGCGGCCACCGCCCGGAATCCCCTCCGGGCGGCCACCGTCAGAGCATCAGAGGCGGCAGATGCGCCACGGCTATGCCTGCCCGTCCGGGATCTTCCGCAGGAGCAGCCGCCAGGCGTTCTCGGAAACCTCGCCGATATCCAGGCCGCAGTCCCAGGCCACCCGCAGCAGCTCGGCCATCGCGCCGACCACATACTCGCTCGCCGCATCGGAATCGGCGCGGGCGAACTGGACCCGGACTCCACCATCGCAGCACCAGCCCGACGGCGCGCCGGCCGCGATGGTGGCCGCCGCGTCATCCAGGGCTTCCTGCACCGCACCATCATCCGGGGCGGTGATCAGGATGGCCAGGTGTTTCATCGCACGTACACGATGTTGTCGCCCAGCGCCACGGGCATGTAGTCGCCCTTGAGTCCGTCGGCGAACCTCTCCCAGTTCACATAGGGATACAGGAAGTCGGCGTCGCCACCGGCGATCTCCGCCGCCCACTCCCGGGCATGCTCGGCGAACAGGTTCTCCGGCACGATGGTCGCTTCGTCGAAGTGGTTGCCGGTCCGGCCCGCCACCTCGTCACGGAAGTCGATCAGAGCGGTCAGCTCCGCCAGGTCGTCGTCGGCGAACTCCATGCCATGGTCGAAGTCGACCCCGTCCCGGTAGGTCTTCAGCTCGTCGATCCGGGCGGTGATGTCGCCGTGGTAAATCTCGTACTGTCTCGGCTGGAGGTAGTTGCTCAGGTCGATGTTGTTCATGGTGACTCCTCGGGGTTGCTGTTGCTCGTGGAACGTAGCAGTGGGATATGGCAGAATCAAGGCGGCCTTGACATTTCCGTCCGGCGGGGGAGTAGGAAAGGCCGCACAGGCCAGGCTCAGCGCGGGAACGGATCCCGGCCGTCGCCGAGCACCCACAACAGCGCCGCCTCCACGCCCTCAGCGAACGACCGGTCACGCAAACGGTCGTTCTCCTCGGCGACATCATCGATGTCGGGCCAGTCCCGGTCCCCGTCAGCCGTCCAGCCCGCCTCGGCGTACGCCTGCGCGCGCTTGGCCTCGATCTTCTCGCGACTCATCATCGCCGCTCACCCTTCCCGGCGCAGCGACAGAGCCCGCCGAGGCTGCGCCACATCGGTCTCCGAGGTGTCCAGCAGCAACTCCCCGTTGACCCGGACCTCCAACGCGGGCGCGTCGTTGAAGTGCGCGCACATCTCCCCGTCGATGGCCAGCTGGATGACGTGCCCGTCCTCGCTGGCCCGCACCCGGAACCGGACGTAACGGTCGTCTCCCGGCTCGCCGAAGTCCACGAAGACCTCACCGGTCGCCTCGCTCAGCCCGTACCTGCTCTGTCCATGGATGTTGCGTACCTGCGCCATCTCGCTCCCTGTCTCCGTACGCACCGCGCGCCGGTGGCGACCCGCCGGACCTCAGCCCGGCAGGCACCATCACGCTCACGGTCGATGCTGCGTGACCACCTCGGTAGTGGTGGTCACCTTGAGGATGCGGTAGCCGTCCTCGTCACCTCCCTGAGCCCGCGCCGCATCGATGGCGGCCTGCTCGCCGCGGAACGCGTAGTCGCCGCTGAACGGGAGAACCTCGACCCGGCGCCATCCGCGATCCTCGTGGGCCACCACGGCCTCGTAGTGCACCGTCTCATCCATCGGACTGCCCCGGCCCGGCATGCGCGGGATGCCCGGGGAACGCCGCCCCGGAACAGGCGGTCCCCGCCGGGCAGTCCGCGCCGTAGCGGAAGTGACCGGCCACGACCCGCCGGAAGTTCGGCTCGATGTCGCGCTCCACCGAGGCGTAATCGACCTTCACCCCCTCGCACAGGATCTGCCAGGTCACCAACCTGGCTCGACCCTTGCCGAACTCCCCCCGCTGCAACTCCACCAGCCCCCGCGCCCCCCGTTCGATGCGCACCGTCTGCCAACTCATCGCCTACCCCTGTCTCCGTACGCGCCGTGCGCCGGTGGCGTCCCGCCCGGCCGCAGCCGGGCGAGCACCATCACGCTCACGGATCAGCGGCGCACGTTGCGGGTCGGGTCGCCGCACTGGCAGGACCCGTCGGACATCATCGCGTGCACCGTCTCGAAGTAGTCCATGACCGTCGTGTTCCAGCACCGGGTCTCGCTGGTCAGGAACAGCGGCGGCAGGCCCATCTCCGCCCGGGTCACCGTGAAGAAGTCCGTGTGTCCGCCCGTCACCTGCTGCCAGGCGCTGTAGCCGAGGCGCATCTCCCGGCCATAGACCGTGACGCTGCCCAGCATCGAACCAGGACCCAGCATCCGCTCGGCATCCGCGCGGGCCTGCTCGGCGGTGTCGGCGTTGCAGTAGCTCATGCCGCCGTTGATCTCGCGTCCGTCCAGCCCGCATGGCTGGATCAGGTACGACATCTTCACCGTCCCGATCGGCGTCTCACCCATGTCAGTCCCCCTCTCCCCGCCGCACCGTGCGCCGGTGGCGACCTGCCCGGCTGCAGCCGGGCAGGCACCATCACGCTCACGGAACCTACCGAATGCGCTCGCGCACCCAGTCCACATCCGCCCGCCGGTCCTGTCCCGGCGCCAACTCCTGATCGAACGGGTACGGCAGGCTGGCCGGATCCGTCCGGGCCAGCGCCACCAGATGCGCCATGTATTCCGAGGCTTGCAGTGCGGAGGCCTTCACCGTGCCGTCGCCGAAGACCCAGCGCTCGATGCCTGGTGCCGGCACGCTGCGGTAGCTGAACGCCTCCCGCCCGGTCAACCCCCGGAACTCCGAGTCCAGCGTCAACACCAGTTTCATGATCGTTTCCTTGCTGGGCATGTCGCCCTCCATCTCCCCGTCGCACCGCGCGCCGGTGGCGCCGGCCCCGACCGTCACCGGCCAGGACCGCACCATCATCCGTGCGGATCAGGCTCGCGCGCCGTATCGGACCTCGCCGGTGACCAGGTCGACGATCAGCACGCTGCTGCGGTCCAGGCCGTACTCCTGCTGCCGCATGCACGACACCTCGGTCAGCACATCGGCTACGACCGTCCGCGAGAAGTCGACCTCCACATCCGAGCCGTCCCGCAGCACCAGCACCCCGCTGCTCTCGTCATAGAAAAACCCGTCGTCGTCGCGACTGCTGGTGAAGTTCAGCCTCACCGCACCACCACCGTCGGCGATGGTGGTCCGCAGCGGGTGGCTGGCCCTCCCGGACAGCCACTCGTTGACCACCTCCACGATCCCGCCTTCGTTGCGGACCCGGATCTCCTCCGTGATCAGGCGCAGCGCATCATACAGAGCGCTCTCGTCCATGGCCCTGACGTCGGCCTCGGTTAGCTTCATGACTCATTCTCCGTCTCTCCGTCACACCGCGTGCCGGTGGCGCCGGCCCCGACCGTCACCGGCCAGGACCGCACCATCATCCGTGCGGATCAGGCGCCCGCCTGCTGTTGATGTGCACCAGCGGATCCGGGTCGCCACAGGGGTCGGTCCGCTGCTCCGTCCTCGGCGGATCCACGATCCGCCACCAGACCGTCACCGGATCACACTCCGGATCCCGCCACACGTCACCCAGCCGCAGCTCGTCGACGTGGCACATCCCCTGCGCCGGCTCCGCCCCCGACCGCACGAACTCCACCAGCCGGAGCGGGCCATATGCGGCGCCGAGGTCGGCCGTCATGCCGCACCGCCGGTCTCCGCGACCGGCGGCCTCGCCCAGCCCCGAACCGGCCCACACTCGCCGGCCCCGTCCCGCCAGCGCGACTCCAGGTAGCGGCGCATCTCCTCACGCAGGAGCGGCACCCGCCCCTCGACATCCCACGGATCGGCATGGTCGTCCATCCACCACCACAACGCCGCATCCATCGCCTCGACCGGGTCGCGCCCGCCATAGGGCCGCCCCTGACAGGTCGACGGCAGGCATTCGGTCGCCACCGCGAAGTTGCCGGTCTCGGCGAACCAGCACGTCGCCCAGCTGCCCGTGAAGGCGTTGACGATCATCGAGGCGGTCAGGTGGTCGATGACCTCGCCCGCCTCCCGCGCGGCCAGCACGGCGGGCATCGCCCGGTCGTCCATGTGCACGTAACCCATCTCGATCTCCATTCCTCCGTCGCTCCGTGCGCCGGTGGCATCGACCCCGGCCACTGGCCGGCCGGGGTCGCACCATCACGCTCACGGCTCGTTCACCAGTCCCAGTGTGGCAACCCGTCGACCCGGTCCGCGTCGCGGTCCAGCAGCACGTAGTCGCAGCCCAGACCCCGGGCGAACACCTGAAGCGCCACCACCTCGGCGGGGACGTCGCCCGTCTCCCCGGCGTGCTCGGCGGGGTCCTCCGGCACCCAGAGCAGCCAGCCGTACGTCCGATCGGTGGCAATCACCCCGTCGTAGCCGTTCAGGTCCTGACAGATCTCCTGCGGCAGGTGACCCGTCGTGGCATCGAGCATCTTGATGATTCGCGGCTTGCCCATGTCGCTCACTCTCTCCGTCGCACCGTGCGCCGGTGGCCAGCGGCCGGGCGAACCCGGCCGCCACCATCACGCTCACGGTCAGCTCTTCTCCAGCAGCTTGACCCGCATCTCGATCAGCTCCAGCAGTTGCTCGGCCAGCTCGTGCGAGGCGGCCCGGATCGCAAAGCTCTTGCGGGAGTCGGCGGAGTCCTCGCGCGCCTGGCCGTAGCGCTTGATCGTGTCGATCAGAGAGTCCATCAGATGTCCTCCCACTTGCCGGTCTTCTCGTTGAAGTGCTGGATGTCGGTGCACCCGTAGTTGGGTCGGCCGTAGTCGTCCAGCGGACCGAACGGCCACTCACCCTCCGGGTCCCACATGACGCCCTCGTAGACCACGCCGTACAGCTCGTGGCCCCGCTGCACCGCCTTCGGGTTGTCGTAGTTGCACTCGTCGATGTCGCCCTCGTCCAGCAGTCGGAACCGGATCCGCCCCGGCACACCCAACTCATCCGGATCGCCCACATCCGGTGCGGTGCTCGGCCCCTCGATCCCGACCGCGTTGGAATTGGTGCCCGGCTCGGCCGGCACGTCTTCGAACTCCGCCGAACGATCCCTCGTAATCCGCCACATGTACGGATACTCGATGGAACGCTCCAACCGAGCCTGTTCCGCCCCGGACCAGCCACTCACCTCGTAATGCGCCACATCGGCCTCTCTCCGCACGCATACCCATGCGCCGGTGGCGAGCGGCCGGGCCAACGCCCGGCCACCACCATCAGGGCACCAGCCACCCCCCGTTCGGTCGCCTACCTCCTGGCCACCTTGGCCACCTTGGCGGCGAACTGACGCCTGTTCATCGGCCCGACGTTGGTGGTCAGCCCGATGCGCCTCCGTACCTGCTCCAGCGTGTATTCCTGGTCGACGACCTCCCCGCCCCGCATCTGCTGGAGCATGGTGCCGCCGCGCCGATCCGCGATGACGGCGGTGCGCCGGACGAACTCCTCCGCATCCGCCTCGCTGGTCAGGGCTCGCATCCCCACATCCATGAGGCTGAAAATGATGGCCTCGGTGACCCGATACCCCTCCGGGTCGTCGCTCAGGATGAAGTCCTTCTCGGCACAGCTACGCACGTCCCAATCCAACGACATGATCACTCCCGGTGTTCTCCTCCGCACGCACCATGCGCCGGTGGCGACCCGCCGGACCTCAGCCCGGCCGGCACCATCACGCCCACGGCTCAGCCGAGATACAGCGTCCCGTCAGCCAGAAACTCGTATCCGTTGGCCTGGATCAGATCCTCGGCCCGCCCCTCGCTGGTTTTGTAGTCCATTTCTTCCCGACCGGACTTCAATGCCGCATGCATGGCCTGGCGCACCGCCTGATCCATCACCCCGATCAGCACCTTGCAGTCCTCGCGGACCTCGATCGGGTCCCGATCCTGGCCCGGGTCAAGGGCCTCCTCGTCGACCACGACATCGACTTCGGTGCGCTCCCTGCGATGATGCAATCCCACCTCCACCAACCCATCGGCCCAGGGCAGCGCGGGGGCGTTCTCACGGGTCAGAGCGCCCCGCAACTGCAAGTAGCCGCCTCCGTCCAGCCCCCAGCCGTCCAACTCGACCCCGTCGATGCCAGGGAAGTCGCCCACCCCGTAATCACCGTGGCCCAGCGTGCCGAACTCGCTGGCCAGCGTGTAGCGGATCACGTTGTCGATGTCGTCGATGTCGGCGGAGTCCCACCACTCGCCGCCCAGCTTCTCGGCGACCGCCGCGACGGCCTTCTCGCGGGCGTCGCCCCACAACTCATCGAGTCGGTAGGCATCGAACTCCTCGGCTTTGATCGTGCGGGGCATGTCCATCTCTCCATCTCCGTCGCACCGTGCGCCGGTGGCGACCCGCCGGGCACGCGGCCCGGCGAGCACCATCACACCCGCGGTGATTGATCAGCTCAGCATCGCACGTAGCTCGGCCTTGATGCGCTTGGCATGCTGGCCGCGCCAGCCGCCGGCGTTGCTCAGGAAGTACCGCACGATGGACTCGGCCGAGTCCTGAAAGTAGCGGTCGCCGATGCCAGCCAGGCTGGCCATGGCATCGACATATGGCACTGCGGCATATCCGGCCATGGCCAGGGTCGGCCAATTGGTCCGGATATCGGCGGCAATCTGCGACAGCGGCCGGATCTGTTCGTCAGGCTTGATACCCATCGATCTCTCGCTCTCTCCGTACGCACCATGCGCCGGCGGCGCCCGCCCGGCCAGATCGGCCGGGCGGCACCGTCATGCCCATGGTCAGGTCGCACGTCCGTTGCGCGCGACAATCCATGTCGTGGCCTGCATCGTGCTCGGATCGACCCCTACCCGCTCGGCCGCCACCTGATAGGCGTACTCGATGGCGTCGTAGATCCCCGCCCGCTTGATCAGCAGCTTGGCATCATCGCGCTCGCCGAGGGCCACCCGCAACGCCCACACATCGACAGTCACCGCCTCCCGATCACCCAGCAGGTTAGCGGCGAACCGCTGGGTCTTGGGCCCGTTCAGCGTGCCCAACGGATCCCGCGAGTCGACAGCCTGCCGCGCCCGCTCCACGTTGGTGCCGATGCATCCCGGCGCCTCACCCAGCATGAGCAGCGAATCAGCACCCTGCATGTTGCGCTGCCATGTCGTACGCGGGGACAGATGGGCTACGACCGCCGCGACCGTCTCCTGAGAATGGCCTGTCATCCCGGCCAGGGTAGCGATGAATGTCTCTCCCTCCTGGTACCAACGCGAGCCGGCCTCCCTATCGGCTGCTGTCGCTTGCTGCCAGGTAGCGACGATCCGATCGGCCACCTGGCGAGTGCTCGTGCCGATCGCGCTCAGTCGCTCGTTGTGGCTCATGTCGGCCATGATCAGCCTCAGTCTTTCTCCGCACGCACCCGCGCACCGGTGGCGACCCGCCCGGCATACCGGGCGAGCACCATCACGCGAACGGGTCAGGCATCCTCGGCCTCGGCCTCGGCCAGCATGTCGGCGAACCGGTACACCATGCGCTCGAGAATCTGATAGAGCGCGGCATCGGCCCGCTCATCCAGATCGCTCGGCCATTCCCCGTCTTCGGGTTCCTCCGCATATGCGGCCAGGTCGACGAACTCCATCCACTTCTGATGGGTGTAGATCGACACATCGCCATCGACGATCTCACCCGCATTCTCGCGGATGTCGTCCGGCATGGCCTGGGAGCTGTCGTCGATGAACGTCAGGAAGCTTTTCCTGGTCTCGGCCAACAACAGCGCCCCCGCCGAGTCGGGGGCGTCCGGCCGCCCGCAGTCAGCCAGGTCACTGTTTGACAGGTCGCGCGCCGAGTAGTTGCGGATCTCGGCCAGGGTTTCGTTTCGGTTCATGTCGATTCCTCGATCCTTCAATGTTCCGGCCCGTATGCCGGTGGCGACCCGCCCGGCATACCGGGCGAGCACCATCACGCGAACGGGTCAGGACAGCCAGGCCGCCGACGGTGACCATGCGGACAGCAGGTGATCGGCCGCGTCGGCGCGCGTCTCGAAACCGGACACCCACAGCTTGTCGTCGTTCCCGATGACCCGGTAGCACCACCCATCGGCGGCGATCTCGGCCCGGGTCACGTAGCCGACCAGCGTCCCGGAGTACTTGACCGGGGTGGCCGTTCGCGGTGACCCATCCGGATTGGCCACCTCGACCGGGCGCCCGTATGAGATCTTGTCATGGGCCCAGAGAAAACGCATGATCTTCCTCATCTCTCCGCCGCACCATGCGCCGGCGGCGCCCGCCCGGCCAGATCGGCCAGGCGGCACCGTCATGCTCACGGTATGGGTCAGTTCTGCAATGCTCCGATCTCGGCTGCCTCAGCCTCGCTGACGGCCTGCACGCTGTAGGCCGTACCGAGGTCATACTCACCGCTGCGGCCGGGGGTATCCCCGCGCATGCTCCCCGTACCGTCGGACTCCAACCCCAGCACCGACGCCGGCACGTTGTCCACCCACAGCGCCTCATCCGCGCATCGGGTGAGGGCCCGGAAGGTGTCGCTGTAGGGCGTTTCGGCGTCGCATTCGTCGAACGCGTGCTCTTCGCTCTCCATGCGCACCACGGCCAGCCAGTCCCAGGCTTCGCGGGCCGTGTCGAAGATCGGAGTGTCGCTCTCTGGCAGGTAGCCGGGGATGTTGACGACCGCAACGTAGTACCGCTTCATGATCCAACCCGCTTCCTCCGCACGCGCCATGCGCCGGCGGCGACCCGCCCGGCTGCAGCCGGGCGAGCACCGTCATGCAAACGGGACGTACTCCCATGTACCGACGGAAGTACCGTTGCTGTCCCGCACCACGCCACGCAGCGTGGAGTGGCCCCCGGTATATCCGAGGCCGTCGTTCAGCTTTTCCTTGACGGCGTCCAGGATGTCGCCCAGCTCGGATTCCGGCGCATTGACCAGCGCGGCATTCCCGCTGTCGATCAAGATACTGAACTTCATGATCCAACCTGCTTCCTCCGCACGCGCCATGCGCCGGCGGCGACCCGCCGGACCTCAGCCCGGCGGGCACCGTCATGCTCACGACTGCTGGATCAACCAAGTCTCGGTCAGCGCCCCATATGCGGCCAGCGCCCCGGCAGGGTCGGCGAACCGCTGATCGGCCAGCGGCGACCAGTTCCCATCACCACCGGTCACCGCCCACCGGTCGTCGAACCACGTCGCTTCGAGCAGGCAGAAATCCCCCTCCGCCCCTTCCCACGCCCGCACCAGGTCGGCATCCCGCTCGGCATACGGCTCCCCCGTGATGTCGGAGCCGCCCTGGCAGTACTGCCAGCGGAACATGACCACGCTAAGGATGGCGTACCCCTCATGTGCGAGGGCCCAGTCCGTCGACATCGGCTGATGCTTGAGCAGCCACG
>JACCDR010925210.1_pt1 | contig 20928 bp, 21 predicted proteins | sample 7446431 | NCBI WGS metagenome assembly JACCDR01 (sample SAMN15323443, study PRJNA562643) | freshwater metagenome | isolation source: river surface water | place: USA:Blue River Watershed | collected 2017-08-17 | reverse complement strand
GGATCTTCACCCCGAGATCTTTCAATTGGGTCAGAGCTTTTGCATTCACTTGATCGTTCGCAAAACAGCAGACAGCGTCATAACCCTTGGCCAATGGTGCGGTCCGCTCATTGAGTCGGACATCTAAAAAGTGAAGTTGATGCTTAGACTGATTCGCTTTCTCGAAGCTTTGCAATTCAAAATCATGAGTATCAAAAATAATAACTTTCATAAACAGCTTCACTAGCAGAATGCATGCCGTCGCAATGGCCTCTGGCGGATAAAATAATGAGGTAAAAAGAGTCGGTCACATTTCCTACTTGAGCTCTTTTGTCTCAAAACAATGCATTTCTCAGGGAATTCGCCTGGTCCAGGGCTTGCTGTAGTGAACTTGCGATCGACAAGGGTGTTGATCAAAACCATTTGGGGGTTCTTATGAAAGCATTATCATTATTATTTATTTCTTCGATCTTAGCTGTCGCGGCACAAGCAGATCCAGGTGATCTTCCTGTCTACAAAGATGTTGTGGTTGGCGTCAGTGACGTCTTCGTTCCAGCTGGATTTGATTCCGATACTGAAGCCTATGTTGTTGCCAGCGGTATTTTTCCAAATGGCTGCTATCAGTGGAAAGACGCTCAAGTGAAAAATCTCTCGGATTTTTCTCACGAGGTCGTGACAACAGCTCGAGTCAGCCAGGGAATGTGCATTCAGGTTCTCATTCCTTATTCAAAAGATATCCGTTTAGGGAAATTAGCAGCAGGAAAGCATAATCTGCGCTTTTTGAGCGGTGATGGAACTTACTTGGAAAAGAGTTTGGTTATCCAATGAAGAAATTAATCCTCAGTCTTCATCTCCTACTGATGGCTTGTAATCCGACGACCCTGCTTCAACAAGGTCGTTGGAATGGACAAGGAGAAAAGCCCACCGTGGAAGCCAAGGGCTTGCAAGCTCCAACGGTGGTCACGGGGGCAGGAGAGCGCATTGAATTTGCTGAGCAAAAAGCAGGAGATTTCTTGATTGAAAAAGCTTATCTCAAAGCGATCTATCAAGGAGATTCTCCTGTCTTTCAAAGCTATTCAGTAATCAGTGAAAAGAAAATCAAGAATCTTAAGCAGCGAGCGGAGCATCTCCTGCGCCAAAAAGACATGCTGTTGTCCACATTCCTCAGCCAGAATCCTTATTACCGGAATCTGAAACTGGAAAATTCTCCTCAGGTCATTGTGATCAATGTGCAGAATCAGTTGCAAGCTGCCATTTGTGGGAGCTTCGCTGAGAAAAGCGGGGAGCTGCTAGAGGTTTGTCTTTCCCGCAAAGCCAAAGTATTGCGAGAAAGAAGATTAGGATCAGGGCTCGATCAGCAAGAAGCCAAAACGCTGATTTTCCCTAAAGGTCCCAAGAATAGCGAGCTAGCAACGGCTGTGGTTTCCCGAATTCTGGTGAATGAAGGGGTCAAAAGTTCTTGGGTCGAAGTTAATACCGAAGGGCCGCAGAAAATCTTAAAAACATCTCTTCTTGAAATTCAACCTCAAGATGAAAGATTTGATCAAACCCAAGCTTTCTTTTTTGCCAATCAAATATTTGCATGGCTCAAGAAAAATCAAATTATCGACTATTCGATTCCGCTCAAGATCACGACTCAGATGGGTTATCCGGATAAAACCAATACGGCCTTTTACTTTGGAGGAAGAATTCGTCTAGGAACAGGGGATGATGTGACTTACTCGCGCATTCCTTGGGATCCGAGCATTGTCATGCACGAAGTGTCCCATGCTGTTATTGAAAGAATTGCCCGTTTACCTTTTGAAGGTGAGGGTGGGTCTATCAACGAAGGCTACGCGGATTTATTTGCCAGTTTTCAATTGAACAATCCCCATATGGGAGAAAATTCCTATAAGCCGGCCCCTTTTCGTCGGAGCGCCGATGCTGTTATGAAATTATCAGAAAAAAATGGCGGCCTTTATCATGACGCTGCGATTGTCAGTGGATTTTTCTGGGCTTTGAGAGCCCATCTGCCAGAAGAGAAGGTTCTCTTGTACGCGGTCAGAGTTCTCAACCGCTTGGGTCCAGATACCGATTTTGAAAATTTTAAACTGAGCTTAAAAGAGCAGAGCGAGGCTCTGTTTTCAGGGGAAGATCTGCAAAAGGTGAATCAATTGCTCAAAGAAAGAGATTTTGAATGAAAAAGTGGATTTCAATTTTAATACTTCTTTTTTCGCTGCCCAGCTTTTCTCAGGAGATTGTCGGCAAGTGGAAGTACAAATACTTTATTTACGATGGCCAAGAATATCCTCCTTCTAATCCCGATTTGGATATGCGTTTTGAGTTTACGCAAGACGGGGTGTCGATTTTAAGATGGCAAGTGCTAGGTCAGACCGAGTTTTGTGAAAGAAAAGCTCTCTATGCTTTTCATACGGCTGACTTGATTTATCAGAAAAATGTCTGGGCTCATCCAGGAAATCATATGTCCTGTGGCTCTGATCCCGATATGCAGTTAGGCCGCGAAAGCCTGACCCCTTTCCGAGTCTTGGGTCCAAATCTTGAGCTCATTTTGCAGCTCAATGGAAAACCCTATGTCTACATATTCGAGAGATTGGTGCCTTGATGGATAACCGAATGAAGCTTTTTATTTTCACAGTCATTTTCTCAGTCTTCTCTTCGGCGGAAATGGGCCTTCCGCCGGTCGACCTCAGGGCTGGGCAATTTGTGGAAGGGAATCTTTTTTCGGTTAAATACGTTCCCGGAGACAAGGCAGTCAGTTTTTTTATTGTGGGCAGTAAAAAAGCGGGTCTCAAGTTCGCTCCGAAGCAAACAGTCCTTGAGGTGAATGGGAAAAGCTATTCGCTCAAACAAGATTCTTCAGGGAAAGCTTATGTTTACTCTTCCTCTTTAGAATCAGAAGCTGTTTTGAAACTGGAAAAAGAAGATGGAAACACCGAAGAATTTCGTCTTAAAATTCCCTGATATGGGATTTTGATCCAAACTTGTAGATTTCCTGAGAAAGGTGATTGATACTGGAGGAGAATCTTTGGCGGAGTCATGACAAAACTGATTAGTTCTGTTGAAAACCCCATATTAGTCATACCTTGAAAGAGGATTGCTGTGATAAATGCGTGCCCATGATTTTATCTTAGTTCTCTTGGCTTTTTGTTCCGAAGTCTTCGGAGTCTTGAGCGGCTTCGGAGCTTCCTCTTTCTTCGTCCCTCTCGGCAGTCTTTTAGAAAGCTTTTATTTCATACTGGCTTTAACCTCGATCCTGCATTGCTTCGGCAATCTCTCCAAAGTCTTTCTTTTTCGAGAATCCTTTAACAAGAAGCTTTTTTTGAAGCTCTTTTTGCCATCTGTTTTATTGACTGGATTAGGAGCTTTGATGCTTCCCTATTTTTCAGTTCCTTTTTTAAAAACAGTTTTGGGAGCTTTTCTCATTCTTCTAGCAGTGGTGTGGTTTTTGTTAAAAAGAAAAGAGGCGGAAATCCATTCTCGTTGGGGATTTTTTCTGACAGCTTTATCTGGATTTTTTACAGGTTTAGTCGGAACAGGGGGAGCCCTGCGGGGCATCGCTCTTAATTTTATGAGCCTTGAAAAAAGCAGTTTTGTTGCTCTCTCTGCCAGTATTGACTTTGGAGGAGATTTTTTACGGATGATCATTTACCTCAGTAAGGGAATGATGGATTGGAATCAATGGTTTTATATTCCTTTGCTGGGGGTCGCTGCTTTTGCCGGAGCTCAAGTTGGCAAAAAATTGCTCTTAAGAATTCCCCAAGGATTCTTTGAGCGCTGGATAGCCTGGCTCGTTTTTGGCAGTGGCTTATTGATGATTTTTTTACCGTCTTCTTGATTCAGAACGAGACCTTTGTCAGCGAGATTTCTTGTCTCAAAAATGACGGACTTGGGACACTAAGTCTCAAATCTCATGTCCCAAGGGCTTTATCAATGGCACCTCCCTTGCTGTTATAGTTCATATAACAATTCTCAAGCAAAGGGGCCACCTGTGAGCAAAGTATTACCAAAAATCAGTAAATATATGTCAAGCACTCCACATTCGATTAATTCCGAGTCCGTGATTTCCGAGGCTATCGAGGTCATGAGTAAAAATCATATCCGTCATCTTCCGGTGATGAAGCAGGGAAAAATTTTTGGTCTGGTCAGTGACCGAGATCTCAAAAGCGTCATGGCTTTCGCCGGCGCTAATCCCGGCACAATCAAAGTGGGTGATGTCTGCATTGACGATCCTTATATTACAAAACCAGAAGCTCTATTGAATGAAGTGGCGACAGAAATGGCCTCTCGCAAGGCGGGAAGTGCTTTAGTTATCGATAATGGAAAATTAGTCGGAATTTTTACAACAACGGATGCCTGCCGGGCTCTTTCGGAAATCTGCGAAACTCGATTCCATAACTAGTCCGGAGATCTCAATGTCGGTCAAGCAGTGGGATTATTCATATTTAGATTCTCATGATTTACGCCAGCACTATATGGATCCTTTGGACACTTTGAGCATGAAATTTCATGTTCAAGGTGTGAAGTGCGGTCGCTGTGCTGAAAAGATCGAATCCCTGCAAAGTGCCTTTCCCGAAGTCGAATCTCTGCGCTTTAATATGGCCAATCGGCAACTGTTGCTGGGTCTCAAATCGCCTGAAGCCTCAGTGGCAAGAATCGTCGAAGCAATCGAAGACAAAGGTTTTGTTCTGACTCCGATTGAGAATAAAAATGACCTTGAAAAATTAAATAAAAAAGAGGACCAAAAGCAGATTCTTCGCCTCGGTGTTGCAGCGACTTGTGCAAGTAATATCATGATGTTCTCTTTTGCCAATTATTTTGGAGCCTCTGGTTCCATGAATGATCTCTTCAATTGGTTGAGCTTTGCTTTGTATCTTCCCATTTTGATATATGCCGCTCTTCCATTTTATCAGGGATTTTGGCAATCCCTGAAGGATCGGCGATTATCAGTGGATGCTCCGATGACCTTCGCCTCGGTTGGGGGTTTCTTATTCTCGAGCTTCAATCTGATTCGTGGGCAGGGATCCATTTATTTCGACTCTTTGGCCGGATTTCTATTTCTGATTCTGCTATCTCGATTTTTACAAAGACAGCTTCAAAAAAAATTTCTTTCTTTTCACGGCGAGATGCCCAGTGAATCTTTGTCTCGAGCTCGACGTTTATCAGAGGGCCAAAGCTTGTGGGTGGCGACAGAGAATTTGAGAATAGGTGACCATGTTCTCATTCAGAAAAACGAAATCATTCCTGTCGATGGTCAATTGATTTCTTCGCAAGCTATGCTCAGCACAGCCTATCTGACGGGGGAGTCAGAGATTCTTCTCCGTTTGCAAGGTGCGCAGGTGATGGCCGGCAGCATTTTACGATCTGGCCAGGCTGAAATCCAAGTCACAAGCTTACCCTCGCAGAGCTTTTTTTCTCAATTAGTAAAACAAATTGTCGATCAGTCCCAACTGCAGAAGCGCTCTGGGATTCAGACTTTGTCAGATATTTGGTCGCAAATTCTTTTGGTCTCGGTTTTCTCAATTGCGGGAATTTTTCTGGCTGTCAACTGGCAAAATGATTCACAGATGGCGATGGAAAGAGCCCTGGCTTTGATTGTGCTGGCTTGCCCCTGCGCGATGGCCTTTGGAACTCCGCTAGCCATTTCATTTTCTATGAAAAATGCATTTAAAAAAGGCCTGTTGATTCGATCGCCCGAAGTTTTTGAGAAAGTCACTCAGGTTCGAAATGTGATCTTTGACAAGACGGGGACTTTGACGGGAAAAAAAATGCGCTTGGCGAGAATACTTCCCGAGAAAGCCTCTCAAGAACAGATTAACATGATCCTTAGCTTAGAGAATATTTCTCAAAACGCTTACGCAGATGCCTTCCGTGCTCATTTGAATTCTGATTTAACGAAACTTCTTCCGGTCGAAAATTTAAAAGAAATTCCGGGTCAAGGTGTTCAAGGAAATTATCTTGGAAATTCTTATGAACTGAAGGCCGCTCTGTCCGAGGTCGGTCCAAAAGGTGGGATTGGTTTTTTCAAAAATGGCGTTCAAGAGCTTGTCTTTTTCTTTGAAGAGGAGATTGAGCTTAAGGCGCTTTTTTTATTTAAAAAATTGCGTGAAAAGCAGATAGGTCTTTATCTTCTTTCGGGAGATAAAGAATCCGCAGTGAGAGCCGTTGCGGAGAAAATGGAACTTTCAGCAGATAGATGGTTTTCCGAAGTCAATCCCAGAGACAAAGCGGAAACTGTCAAAAAGATTCCCAATGCCATGATGATCGGAGACGGGGTCAATGACTCTTTGGCGTTTCAATCGGCCCATGTCGGGGTCGCCGTTCAAGGAAGTGTGGAAATGGCTTTGCGCTCTTCAGATATTTATTTGCTTTCTGAAGATTTGATCCAGATTAACGAGATTTTTTCCATTTCTCATCGAGCAATGAGGCTCATTAAAGGAAATTTATGCATCTCTTTAATCTACAATCTTTTGGGGGGTACAGCCGCTTTATTGGGATTGATCAATCCTTTCACAGCTGCGCTGCTCATGCCCGTAAGTTCGGGCTTCATCCTCCTGTCAACGTGGTGGGGGAGTCGTCAGTGAATATTCTCTATCTCGCTATTCCCATCGCCATTTGCCTTGGAGCCTTCTTTCTCTACAGCTTCTTCTGGGCTGTTAAAAATGATCAATTTGAAGATATGGAAATGCCAGCATTTAGAATTTTATTTGAGGAAAGAAAAAAAGAAACAATAGGAGAAGAGATCACATGAATCAGGATGAAATCAGATATAATGACGACATCGTCAAAAAGTTTGTCCTTGTGACCTTGCTTTGGGGAGCGGTGGCTTTCCTGGCGGGTCTTTTGGCAGCTTTGCAATTAGCTTATTGGCCTTTCAATTTTAATTTAGAGTGGCTGACCTTTGGAAGATTGCGTCCGCTGCATACCAATGCCGCTATCTTTGCTTTTGCCGGGAATGCGATTTTTGCGGGGATCTATCATTCGACCCAAAGACTGACAAAAGCTCGTATGTTTTCCGATCATCTGGGAAAAATACATTTTTGGGGTTGGCAGTTGATCATTGTCTCGGCGGCGATCACTCTGCCATTAGGCTATTCACAAGCCAAAGAATATGCCGAACTAGAATGGCCCATCGATATCGCCATTGCTTTGGTCTGGGTGATTTTTGCTGTGAATTTTTTCGGAACATTAGCCAAGCGCCGTGAAAAACATATGTATGTGGCGATTTGGTTTTATATCGCCACGATCGTCACGGTGGCTGTTCTTCACATTGTGAATTCAATCGAAATTCCTGTCAGCTATTTCAAAAGTTTTCCTGTTTACGCCGGGATTCAAGATGCTCTTGTGCAGTGGTGGTACGGGCATAATGCCGTCGCCTTTTTCTTAACCACTCCTTTCTTAGGTTTGATGTATTATTATTTGCCGAAAGCGGTGAATCGTCCGATTTATTCCTACCGCTTATCCATCATCCATTTTTGGGCTTTGGTCTTTATTTATATCTGGGCGGGGCCTCACCATTTACTGTACACCTCTCTTCCTGAATGGGCTCAGACTTTGGGAATGATTTTCTCTCTCATGCTGTGGGCTCCCAGCTGGGGAGGAATGATCAATGGTCTGCTCACGCTGAGAGGTGCCTGGCATCTTTTAAGAACAGATCCCATCGTTAAATTTTTTGTTGCTGCCATTACTTTTTATGGAATGGCGACCTTTGAAGGACCCTTGCTTTCAATCAAGGCTGTCAGTTCTTTAGGACATTATACGGATTGGATTATTGGTCACGTTCATGGCGGAGCTTTGGGCTGGAATGGTTTTCTGACTTTCGGAATGCTTTATTATTTGGTTCCTCGGCTTTGGAATACAAAACTGTATTCGATCAAATTAGCGACATGGCATTTCTGGGCAGGTCTGTTAGGAATTTTACTCTATTATATTTCCATGCTTGCTTCTGGAATCACTCAGGGGCTGATGTGGAAAGCGATCGATCCGAGTGGTCGTCTCGTTTATCCGGATTTTATGGAAACGGTGATCCGAATTGTTCCTTTATACTGGGTGAGAGCCTTGGGTGGTCTTCTATTTATCGCAGGCTTTGCCATCATGCTCTACAATATGTACAAGACCCTTCAGTCGGCTCCGGAGCAGAAGTCAGAAAGTGTCTTTATTCCCGCTGCAAAATTTGACAAAGTCGATCCAGGAAAGGGACATCGCTTTTTGGAAGGTGTTCCTGGGATTTTCACTGTACTTACTGTCGTCGCTATTCTTGTCGGATCGATCATTGAGATTTATCCCACCTTGTCGATTCAGAAATATATTCCTGTGACATCAATGACAGAACCTTACACGCCGCTCGAGCTTGCGGGCCGCGGGATCTATGTCCGAGAAGGTTGTTATGTTTGTCACTCTCAGCAAATTCGTCCCTTAGCGGAAGAAGTTCTTCGTTACGGGCCTCCGTCAAAGATGGAAGAGTCCATGTATGATCGACCTTTTCAATGGGGATCAAAAAGAACGGGCCCTGATTTAGCTCGCGTCGGGAAAAAATATCCTGATCTCTGGCATCTTCGCCATATGGTTGATCCACGTTCGGTGACTCCGAAATCAATCATGCCCTCTTATCCTTGGTTGATGGGAAAAAGCACCGATTTTTTAAGTCTCAGAAAAGAACTGGCTGTGATGAAGTACCTTGGGGTTCCCTATACTGAAGAGCAAATCGCCAACGGCGACATGATGGCCGAAAAAGAAGCTCTGATCATTGCACAAGCTTTGGAAAAAGAAGGGGCTCCGCCGGGATTAGAGAGAAAAGAAATCATTGCCCTGATCGCCTATCTTCAAGCTTTGGGACAAAAGTCGAAGGGAGAGAATAAATGAAAGAGGGATTAAAATATTTTACTGACACGCATTTCACACTTCTTGGCCTTTTGATTTTCTTCATCTGGTTCGTGCTGATGTGCTTTTGGGTATATCGTCTGCAGTCGCCTCAGTTTCATGAGCAAATGTCTCTGTTGCCACTGAATGATGAAGGAGGCCGTCATGAGTGATCGATTCTCACCAGAAGACGAAGCCCCGCTGACAGGTCATGAATATGATGGAATTCAGGAAAGAGATAATCCCTTGCCAATGTGGTGGCTGGCGACATTCTTTGCGACGATTATTTTTTCATTTATTTATTATACTCATTATGAAATTTCAGGAGTGGCTTTAAGCCAAGTTGATGAGCTGAATTTGGAGATGAAGAAAATTGAAGAGATGAATCAGGCATCAGCTGGGAAAGGCTCCTCTTATTCGGACGAGCAGTTATTAGCCATGATGACAGCAAGTGGTGTGAAAGAGCAGGGCGCTCAGGTGTTTACAGCCAAATGTGCGGCCTGCCACGGGCAAAATGGCGAGGGTCTGATTGGTCCTAATCTCACGGATCGTTTTTGGATTCACGGTCAAGGCAGTCGCAAGGATGTTTTAGCAGTCATTCAAAAAGGGGTCCTGGATAAAGGAATGCCCGCTTGGCAAGGGGTTATTCCCGATGCCGAAGTCATCGCAGTATCAGCTCATGTCTATGACATCAAAGATACTCAGGTTTTGAACGGGAAAGCGCCGCAGGGCCAGGAAGTCAAATAATATGAAGCAGACGGTGGCCAGTGAAAGACCGAATTCTTTTGATGAAAACGGGGGGAAGATTCGTATCATTCCTGCCGAGGTCAAAGGTTATTTCCGCCGCCGTCGTGATTGGGTCCAAGGGATTCTTGTTGTGTTCTTCTTGATTCTTCCATGGACAAAAATCAATGGCATGCAAAGTCTGCAGATAGATATTCTGAATAGAAAATTTATTTTCTTTGGCGTGCAATTTTTGTCTCACGATGCGCCCCTTTTATTTCTTATTTTTGCCATGCTCACTGTGGGGCTGGCTCTGGTGACAGCATTGTGGGGAAGAGTTTGGTGTGGTTGGGCCTGTCCGCAGACTGTATTTATAGACGGGGTTTATCGCCGTATCGAAATCTGGATCGAAGGAAAATACATCGAAAGACGAAAGCTTCACCAAGCTCCCATGAGCTTTGCTAAGGCAGGGAAGCTCTTGATCAAGTGGAGTCTTTTTGCATTGATTTCGACCGTGATTGCTCACAGTTTTATTGCCTATTTTGCGGGGGCTCAAGAGCTGATCTCTATGATGATTAGAGACCCTGCTCAGAACTGGGGATATTTTGTTCTCGTTTTTTCAATCACAGGAATTTTGACATTCAATTTTGGATGGTTTCGCGAGCAGTTTTGTCTCGTGATGTGTCCTTATGGTCGTTTTCAATCTGTTTTAATGGATTCAAATACAGTCACGGTTCTTTATGATGAAAAAAGAAATGACTGTGTTTCCTGTCAGCGCTGCGTGCAAGTCTGCCCAACGGGGATTGATATTCGCCATGGCGTTCAGATGGAGTGCATCGGGTGCACAGCTTGCATCGATGCCTGCGATGAGATTATGCGCAAAGTGAAAAAGCCTGAAGGCTTGATCAGCTATAAATCCTTACATGAAAAAGCACGCCTGCTTCGCCCACGAACGGTTATTTATTCTTTAACTTTGTTTTCAGTCATGGGTCTTCTCGGATTTAATTATATTCAAAGAGATAGCTTTGGGGCCAGTATCGTTCGGGCGTTAGGCAGTCCTTATCAGATATCGAAAAATGCCAATGGGACCCAAGTCATCAACCACTTTAAGCTTCATCTTTACAGTCAAACTTCGGTGGAGGCTCTGTTCCAACTGGTGGTTTTTCAGGAAGATCAGATCAAGGGTCTTCGGCTCATTGTTCCCCAAGATCAATTGAGACTGCAGCCTTTTCAGAATAAAGAAGTCCATCTTTTTATAGAAGCTCCGATGGAATCTTTTGATTCAGATGGAAAGAGAGTTTTTGAATTTACAATTCAAAGCCCACAGTTTGCACAGGTCACAAAAAAATCACTCATTCTTGTAGGTCCTCAGCTAAAAGGGGAAGATTTATGAAGCTTAAACCGACAGCCTATAAAAGTATATTAGATCCAAAATCCGAAGAGCTCTTGGAACACGTCTTTCATGATCGTATGGAATACCTTGGAATTATGTCCTCAGCGGTCGTTCATCAGTTGCAGATTCCATTGATTATCATGAGAGGGAAAGTCGAGAGCTATCTTCGTCATCCTGAGCTTTCGCCAAAACAGACTTTGAGCGAATTTGCCAAAGAATTTGAAAGTCTTCTCAAACTATTAGATTCGATGGTATTTGTTTCTCCCTCCAGCAGAGAAATTAAACAGGAAGCCCTTTCAATAAAATCTCTTATCGAAAAGCTCATGATCATTTTTGAAAGTGCTTGTACGTCAAATGCGATCTCTTACCAGATCAACATCGATCCTGAATTGAAAATTTACTCGGAGCCAAATCGTCTCAAGCATATTCTTTTGGCGCTCATCACCAATGCCGTTGATTCTTTTCGCGATCTGGATAAGGCAATGAGCAGAAATATTCTTTTTCATACACGTTGTGATGCTCAAGGCATTCATCTCATCATCTCTGATACCGGTTGTGGAATGAGTGAACAGGTGCAAAAAAAGATTTTAACCCAAGCCTTTTTTTCAACTAAACATCATCAGGCCTCGTCTGGGTTAGGTTTAGCTTTGGCCAGGAAGATGGCTTCGGATTTAAAGATAGATATGAACTTCTTAAGCGAAGAAGGGAAGGGTACTAGCTTCAGTCTGACTTTCCCTAAAAATCTTTACTCGTTGGGATCTAAATCTGAATCTTCATCGGATTCCGAAGTTAAATGATAGTCTTTCAGTTTTCTGTACAGAGTTCGGCGGTTAATTCCTAATATCTGCGCTGTTTTTTCTTTTTTCCCGCCGGTTTTTTCCATGACTGATTGGATATATCTTTTTTCTAACTGCTCCAGTGTTGGCGTATCCTGAGAAGCTTCACCGTAAAAAGATTCCGTGCTTTTCTGATCTATTGTCGGGATATCCGTCATCTGAATAACAGGGTGCGGGGTTAAGACCACCAAGCGTTCTATGAGATTTTCCAGCTCGCGGACATTTCCCGGCCAGCTCATATTCATTAATCTTTGCATGGCCTCAAAGCTAAAGCCTGTGATCAACTTATTATTGATCACGCAGTACTTGTTCAAAAAGTGCTGACACAGCAAAGGAATATCATCTGTGCGGTGACGCAAAGGCGGAACAACGATGGGAATGACGGCTAAGCGATAATAAAGATCTTCTCGAAAATTTCCGTCTTGAATAGATTTTTTTAAATCCTTATGTGTTGCCGCTATGATTCGCACATCGATATCTTTAAATTGATTGTCGCCGACGGGTTTGATTTTTCTTTCTTGTAAGACGCGCAATAATTTGGCTTGAAGAGAAATATCCATGTCGCCAATTTCATCTAAAAACAGTGTTCCGCCATTGGCTTCTTCAAAAAGCCCTATTTTTCTTTCATGGGCTCCCGTGAAAGAACCCTTGGCATGGCCAAAAAGTTCGGACTCTAAAAGAGATTCAGGGATAGATGTGCAATTAATCGCGATAAATGGTTTTTTCGATCTTGTGCTTTGGTTATGGAGAGCCTTGGCCACAATTTCTTTTCCAGAACCGCTTTCTCCTGTAATCAGTACATTGCTCTGAGCAGGTGCAACTCGCTCGATCATCTCAAAAACGGTTTGCATGGCCGTGCTTTTTCCAATGATATCGCTTTTCGACCAATTCTTTTTGAGCTCTGTCGCTAATGTTTTATTTTGTCTCTGGAGGCGACCAAAGCTGATAGCTCGCTCAATTGAATAGGTGATTTCAGCCAATTTGAAAGGCTTCACGATATAATCAAAAGCCCCTTTCCGCAGACCTTCGATAGCGGATTCGACACTGGCGTGGGCAGTCATTATAATTACAGGAATATGAGGTCTTTGAGGGCGAATCTGCCTTAAGACAGAGAGACCGTCGACCTCGGGCATACGCAAATCTGTTATGATCAAATCAATTTGGGATGAAAGAGGATCATTTCCCAAAAGGAATTTCATCGCGGCCAAGCCGTCGTCAAAAGACTGAACTTGGTAATTTAAAAGCTCGAGATGATCGACAAGCAAAGAACGCATCTGCGGATCATCATCGATAACAACGACAAGGCCTTGGGTATTTTTTTGTTCCATCCCCCTAAGATGTATCATATGCTCTCAGAATTCAGGTAAAACTAATCAAAGGATGAGACATTTTTTCCCATGGAACAGAATGAGAGCTCTGGCAGTCTATTTAAACTATTAGGGCAGCTTAAATTTGCCTTGGATCAGTCAGCCATTGTAGCCCAGACCGACCAGTTCGGGACGATCAAATACGTTAATGATAAATTCTGTGAGATTTCAGGCTATAGCCGAGAAGAACTGATTGGTAAAAACCATCGCATTATTAATTCGGGGACCCATCCTGTCGAATTTTTTGAGACCATGTGGCAAATGATTTCCACAGGTAAAGTTTGGCGCGGAGAGGTCTGCAACCGGGCCAAAGACGGCAGGCTTTACTGGGTGGCAACGACTATTGTTCCCTTGGTGGACTCGCTGGATACGCCTTACGAGTATTTAGCGATTCGACAAGATATTACGGATTTGAAACTGGCACAGCTGCAGATCGAGGAGCAGCAAGCTCAGTTGGTAGCGAGCTCCAAATTATCGGCGATAGGTGAGATGGCAGCGACGATTACCCACGAAATCAATAATCCTTTGGGTGTTATCCTAGGTCGCTGCGAAATGATGAAGACATTGATTGAGCGTGGGAATGTCAACATGGAGAATCTCTCTCGCTTGGTCGATACCATCGAAATCACAGGGAACCGAATTGAAAAAATTGTGAAGAGTATGAAGGCTCTTTCTCATCAAGGGGATGAAGATCCTTTTTTACCCTGCATGGTAGAGGCCATATTGAATGATCTCAACGAGCTCTTCTCGCAAAGATTTTTGAATGAAGGGGTGGAGCTTTCCATCAAGGATTACGACAAGTCTTTAAGTTTTCATTGCCGCAGTCATGAGATCTTGCAGGTTCTCGTTAATCTTGTGAACAATTCACTCGATGCACTGAAAGATCTTGAAAAAAAATGGGTGAGAATAGAGGTGAGAGATCGCGGAGCGCAGATCGAGATTTCTGTGACGGATAGCGGGAGCGGAATTCCGGACGCATTTCTTGAAAAATTATTTATGCCCTTTCATAGTACCAAGCGGGTGCGATATGGAACAGGATTGGGCCTGAGTATTTCTAAAAATCTCGTTCAGCGCCATCAGGGAAGTCTTGATTATGACCGTCTCAGTCCCTTTACTCGCTTTGTGATGGTGTTACCTAAAGAGCCATCTTGATGTCACAGAAAATGCAACTCCAGTTCTTAGGCGCCGCAGAGACCGTCACGGGATCAAAGACCCTCATTCAGTATGATCATAAAAACTATCTTTTAGATGCGGGGCTTTTCCAAGGGCCTAAAGAGTTGCGTATCAAGAACTGGCAAGAGCTCGGTATAGGTAAAAATATCGATGCCGTCATATTATCCCATGCCCATATTGATCATTCAGGATATCTGCCGAAATTAGTGAAAGATGGATTTCGTGGACGTATTTATTGCACTCCGGGAACACGGGCATTATGCGAAATCATGCTCATGGATGCAGCGAGATTGCAAGAGGAGGACGCTCGTTTTGCCAACGAGACGGGATATAGTCATCACGAAAAAGCTTTGCCATTATATGATTCTCAAGATGCAAGGAAATGTCTCGAGCATTTTTATGAGATTCCTTTTCACCAGCTATTTGAGTTGGCACCGGGTATGAGTTTTCAGTTTTTCAGAGCTGGGCATATGGTGGGTTCCGCCATCACTCAGATTTCTTACCATCAAGAGGGTACGCAAAAAATTCTGTGTTTTTCAGGAGATCTTGGCAATGGCCGTTCAGTGATATTAGAAGATCCCGAATTAATCAAAGAAGCGGATTTTTTGGTGCTAGAAAGCACCTATGGTGATCGCCGCCAGAATCGAGAGAATATTTTTGAACGGTTTCAAGAAATTATTAATCGAGTGATTTTAAGGCAGGGAACTTTAATTATTCCTGCATTTTCCGTAGGAAGAACTCAGGAAGTTCTCTACATTATCCATGAATTGCAAAAACAGGGCAAAGTGCCTTCTTGTCCGGTCTACATTGACAGTCCTATGGCTCAAAGAGCGACAGAAGTTTATTTGAAATTCACCGATGAAATCAAAAAGGAGATTGTCGGGAACCAGCTTCAGTCAGTATTAGCCGCTGCACAATTCCGGGCCGTGACCTCTCCCGATGAGTCCATGCTTCTTTGTATGAGTCAAGAGCCTAAGATAGTGATTTCCGCCGCTGGAATGCTTACGGGCGGAAGGATTCTTCATCATCTCAAAGCTAAACTTCCTGATGAGAAATCTGGAGTCCTATTTGTGGGATATCAAGCGCAAGGAACAAAGGGTTTATTGTTAAAGAACGGGTTTAAAGATATTCGTATTCACCATCAAAAGGTCAGTGTGGAGGCGGAGATTTTTTCGGCGGAATCCATGTCAGCCCATGCAGACTGTCAGGATCTGATGAATTTTGTTTCTCAGATGGGAAGAAAGCCACGGAAGATTTTCCTCAATCACGGTGAGCACAACGCATTACAGACTTTGCAATACGCTTTACAGAAGGATTTGCAAGTTCCCACCGAAATCGCTCGTGAAAACGAAATTTATCAATTAACTTGAGACAAAGAGTCTCAAACCTTCCTTTTTCTCAAAGGCATAGTTTATGCATTTATTCTTAAACATCAAAATAGGGGTGTTTATGTATAAAGGTCTTTGGGGATTTATTTTTTTCTTTTCACTAGCAAGCCAAGCTCTTCCGCAAAAATTTCTGGATTCAATGATGACGATCCCTGCTGAAAAACCAGAGCGATGGGCGAGCCCCGCTTTGAAGTCCGCCGAGTGGCGGGCCTGCCACCAGAAATCAAGTCGCCTCTTTTCAGAAGCTCAGGATACAAGAAGCCTCAGTGCGTTTCTCGAGTCATCCCAAGTCATCTCCCATCTCGAAGAGATGGATAAAAGAGGACTTCTGCGAGGCGAGGTGTCTGTCTCTCCTTGGTCGGGGGATTACTGGCCTTATGCAAATGGACTGATCGCGGCCAGATATAAAGATGAAGGATTTAATTCGCAGTCCTCTTGGCGAAATAAATTAGAGTATGTAAAAACTCATCCCCTTTCTCAGGTGATTGCCGATGAGGCTCAAAGCGGAATAGATTTTCTGAGCCCCGCTGAAAAATATGATCTTTTAACGGGGAGTGCTCAGGCTTCTCTCAGCATGAGCATGTGGGCGCAAGGAGAAAATTATGAAGATGAAAACGGGGAGGTCGACAGTTGGATGGGAATTTGTCATGGTTGGGCTGCAGCTGCGATCATGGAAAGCCGTCCGGCCAAAGAAGTGCAGCTCAAGTCCCTGGATGAAAAATGGACTTTGTCTCTTCTCCCCAGTGAAATTAAAGGATTGATTAGCTATAGCTGGGCATACAATCCCTATTCCTCTGTCAGCTTGGGGTCTCGTTGTAATAACCGAGATCCTATTCGAGATTCCAATGGCCGTCTCACGGATCCACGTTGCCAAGATATGAATCCAAGCACTTGGCATCAGGTTGTTGTGAACATGGTGGGAAGACAGAAAAGATCTTTTGTGATGGATGCGACTTATGATTATGAGGTTTGGAATCAGCCGGTCAAAGCTTACTCTTACACCTATTATAATCTCAATACTCAAGAATCATCCGCCCGCTATCAAGATGCGATTCTGAAATTGTCAGATGTTAAGAATGACAAATTTTCTTCTTATCGCTCCGCCAATGCTCAGTATCTGATTGGTGTTGAAATGAAATTAGCCTATGTTTCCGAGAGACCTGCTAATGAAAGTCCCCAAGACTTTGAGAAAAATGATTCTGTGGTCTGGGTCAACTATCGCTATGATTTAGAACTTGATTCAAACTATAAGCTCATTGGCGGCGAATGGTATACCGAAGAGCATCCGGACTTTGTGTGGACACCGATGAAAAATGCAAAACCTAAATCTACTTACGATACGGCCTTGGGAGCGGGAGAGTGGTCGTCTGAGCAGAGCGTCCTCTTAAAAGATTGGGCCAAGTGGGCTCGGGCCAGCTCAGACAGAGGAGAAATTCTTCACAGGATCGTGGAAGAAATTGTGAACCGATCTCTCTAGTCTAAAGCTTCTCCGCTCGTGTGACTTTGTGCAGGGGCGGAAGTGGTCTTGAATGGTAAATCGCTTTTTTTATCCAAAGACGCAAAGCTTGAAAATGAATTCTGAAAACCACCATCACAGTCATCCATCCATATTTCTTAAATAAGCTAAAAGAAGAAACATTCCTCAAATTTTGATGATCTAAACAAATACGCGTAGAAAGCTCCAACGTATTTTGTTGGTAATATTCGATAATGATGTCGATAACCGATTCTTTGAATTTAAATTTGAAAATATAATGCCCCTGAACGGGGAAAAAAGGCGAAACATATAAATTTTTATCTGCTTTGTAGTTAGCCGTCGAATTTTCATTAAAATCGGGGAGAAAATAAAAATGTCTCTCTCCAAAGGTATTATTGACTTCGCACAAAATGGCATCGAGATTTCCACCTTTATAACAATACCAAAAACTGATGGGATTAAAGGCAAAGCCTAAAAGGCGAGGGAGAGTCTGCAAGCATACCTCATCGCAATGATAGCTGAGATTCTCTTTTAAAAATAAATTGATACTTTCTTTCAGATTTCCAGATTGGCCGTCCAAATAATCTTCTGATTTAATTGAAATCGCAGATCTTGAGGCGAGATAATCTGTTTCCGAGACTTGATGAACGGGAATAAGCAGATTAAATATTTTATAGCGAAAAGAATTTCGGACACCCCTTTGATTTCGAGCATGAGAGACCCAGCCTTCGCCAATCTTAATTTTATCTTTCTCGCTTATGTCCACGGAGCTTTGACCCCTAAAATCTCGGCGACCTTGATCGCACTCAGGATCCCGTCTTCATGAAATCCGTATCTTGTCCAAGCTCCTGCAAAGTAAAGATTGTTCTGTCCCTGAATCTCAGGCAGTTTTCTTTGAACAGAAAGAGCTTTAAAATCAAATTGCGGATGGTCATAGGTCAGTTTTCGAAGAACATTTCTCAAAGCGGATTTAGAATTAAGAGTAATAAAATAATCCTGCTTGGTCTTTAAGGGCTGCAGTTTATTGATATAATAGGTCAGGCAAATTTCGCTCTCATCATGGGTCGAGTCTCTTGCTTCCACATTCCAGGCCGACCAGCAAACTTTTGTTTTTGGCATGACAGAGTCGTCTTGATGTAATTCCACCTTATTCGAAGTGACTTGTAAAGAGGCCAGTTCCTGTGCCAGCTCGGGGAAATCATCTTGAATCATTTTTCGGGTGGTAGGAGCATGGGTGGCAAAAATGACTTTGTCGAAAAGATATTCTCCTTTGGAGGTTTTGACTTGTAGTTGGCTAAGGTGAGAGGAAACTTTTTGTACGGGCTCTACAAGGAAAACCCTTTGCAGTCGCTCATGGACCTTTTTCACATACTGAATAGATCCTCCTTGGATCGTTCTCCATTGCGGACGATTATTAACCTGTAAAAGGTGGTGGTTGATACAAAAGCTCAGAAATGTCTCCGCAGGAAACTGCAGGGCTTGGGCAAAGGACATAGACCAAATAGCACCTGTCATTGGTAAGAGATAGAGTTTCTGAAAATCCTCGCCGTAGCCTTTGATTTTCAAGAGATCTTCCAAAGTCCAATCGTTTTGGCGGCTGAGAGCGAGATTTTTATGAGCATCTTTATTAAAGCGGAGAATATCTAAGAGCATGGACCAAAAAGCGGGTCGGAAAATGTTTCTTTTTTGCGCAAATATCGTTTTCAAATCCGTTCCACACCACTCGAGCCCATTCTTGTTTTTAATAGCCAGAGTCATTTCAGAATTGACCGTGGGAACCTGCAGATAATCTAAAAATCGAGTAAAGTGAGGGTAGGTCAAAGTATTATAAACCAAAAAACCCGTATCTAAGGGAAGGGAGCCCGAGTCTTTGGGTTCGACAAAAACCGTGTGGGCGTGTCCGCCAAGGCGAGATTCTGACTCAAAAAGAGAAACTTCATAACGGGAGCTTAAAATCAGGGCGGCTGAGAGGCCACTAATACCCCCTCCAATCACGGCTATTTTCATTTTAAGAGCCTTCTATTCTTGTATGCTTCAGTTAAAAAAGCTTAAGGGTTAAGGTTTGTTTTAAAAGCATTTGATGCACAATGACTGGTACTACGTTGATCGAGATCATTTGGATCAGTTAAAAATTTATAGAGAAAGTGATCCAAATGACAGGCAGTAAACGTATTCAGGTGCATGAGCCCAAGCTTAATTTATTCCGCAGCGGTCTATTTGAATCTATCCTGGTCACATGATAGGGTTTTTCCTCAAGAAAAGGGGATATTGCATTTGGTAGATCAGGGCGGCGACGAGTATTTTAATAGTCTCATGATGCGAGTAAAAGAAAATCGCAGTGAAGAGTCCTTTCGGGAGCTTTTCGATATTTTTTTTGAAAAGGTCGTAGCCTATCTCCAAAGAAGCGGTATTGATTCGAGCAAATCTTCGGAAATTGCTCAGGAAGCTCTTTTAGCTGTTTGGCACAAATCTGCTTTGTTTGATCCCCAAAAAGGCAGTTTTAAAATGTGGGTTTTCACCATCGCCAGAAATCTCAAATTCGACCATATGCGCTCAGGGAAGCGGGATGTCTTGAGCCTCACTTCCGAAAACATTTTTGATCATATGGATGATTCCTCTTTTGAGCAGGACTCTTTGGGTCTCAGCGAAGGGGTCCGCCGTCAAATTGATATGCTTCCGCCTGAGCAAAAAGATGCAATCGAAGGAATGTATTACGATGGATATTCTCACGCCGAGTATGCGGAATTAAGGAAAATTCCACTAGGCACGGTCAAATCTCGAATTCGGTTGGCTTTAGCTCAATTGAAAAAAGGGATGGAGTAGATATGGTAAGCCATCACCCAAAACCTGATTTAATTCAAAAGTTTGCTCAAGGAGATCTTCAGGCTCCTTTAGCCAGTGTGGTCTCAGCTCATATCGAGTTTTGCCCGATGTGTTTTGAGAAAGTGAAAAGTCTTGAGGCCGATTTAGCCGAAGATTTTTTCTCAAACTCTTTGTCGTCTCCGAAAAGTGAAAAAAAGCAAGCCTGGTCTCAGCTCGCTTCTCGTCTTCAAATGACTCCGGTCAAAAAATCAGAAAATTCTCAAGCGAGCGTTCTTCAAATCCAAGGGCAGAGCTTTAATTTGCCTCGTTCAATAAAATCTCTCGATTCATCCAATATCAAGTGGATGCCCTTTGGTCAGGGTGGAAAGATCACCAAACTGGCTGAAAAGTCGAACGAGAATTTGTATTTAATTTATTTAGCTTCTGGTGAGACGGTGCCAACGCATTCGCATCAAGGTGTCGAGTATACTTACGTTATTTCTGGAAGCTTCAAAGCCGACGGGCAAGAGTTCACGACTGGCGATTTTTCTAGATCAGACCAGAGCACTGTCCATGCTCCACAAGCGACCAGTGATGATGGCTGTCTTATTTTAAGCAGTGTAGAAGAGCGTCTTAATTTTCTACAAGGTACATTGAAGCCTTTGAATGGTGTTTTATGGTGGTTCCTTAATTTTAAATTTAGGAAATTGAACACATGATGAAAGGTTTCATTTTTATGATGAGTGTATTGGGTGTGCTCACCGGGTGTTCCAGCGCTCAAATTAAAGATTACGAAAAAGAAAAACCCGTATTGGTCTTAGAGGATTATCTTAAAGGATCCCTTGAAGCCCATGGTTTTTTCCAAGATCGCTCAGGAATGGTGGTCAAAAGGTTCAAAGTTCTTATGAAGGGAACGTGGAATAACGACGTGGGG
>JACCDR012461881.1_pt1 | contig 20940 bp, 18 predicted proteins | sample 7446431 | NCBI WGS metagenome assembly JACCDR01 (sample SAMN15323443, study PRJNA562643) | freshwater metagenome | isolation source: river surface water | place: USA:Blue River Watershed | collected 2017-08-17 | reverse complement strand
TGCCTAATGCCTAATGCCTAATGCCTAATGCCTAATGCCTAATGCCTAATGCCTAATGCCTAATGCCTAATGCCTAATGCCTATGTTGTGAATTGTTTTTGATACTTTACAACATGGAAATCTAAGTGATGAAGGTGTCTTCGACACATTTTTCTTAAATTAGACATTAGACAACTATTACAGCTCCTTGAGCACGTCATTGACGGTTAAGTTAGGGTTGTTAGCAAGCCTATTGTAGACACCCTTGGAGATTAGATTATCTGATGTGTTTTTATTGTTGTTCAGCGCTTCAAGGTATGCAAGGAATGATGGTTTTTTTTGTTGTTTGAACAGCTGAGCAATCTTTGTTGCTAATACTGTTTGGTCTTGAGAAAATGTCTCGACTGCAGGCAGGCTACTATTGAAATGCTTGTATAGCAGGTATAGAAGGCAAGCGCCAATGACAATGTAAAGATAGTTCATTATTACAATATATAACAAATTTAATTTACAAAAAAAAGTATTGTTGTATATTAACAAGCTATGCCTATAGATTGCAACTCCCCGAAAAATGAACAGGAAAGATCATTGTGTGCATGTCAACAAAGTACCAATGCCCTTGTAAAATTACTAGATGATTATACAGCAAGATATGTACAGTACACTGCTTCTGTCGCGGAGTATAATCGGCTTGATACGGAATATAAAGCAGCTTTATCATCATGGACAAGTAGAATGGAGGCAGAAAGAAGTAGACTTGGTAACGAAGACAGTTACAGAAAATGTGGTGGATGTGGTACCAACCAAGGTTGTCAGTCAGGTTGGAGATGGGATAGACAAGAAGGTTGTGGTTTCTTGGGTTGCAGGGCAATTTGCAAAAGAAACAATGATCAGATTGACAGAGATATGAGTGCTTGGTATTCTGCGAACGCTAAACCTCAACCTCCAAATAAAGATGCTATTGTGCTTGCTGTTCCAACTGCACCTTCTAATAACAATATTATGTGTTGTTCGCAAATATTTTCAGACATCAATGTGGAAGGTGGAAGTGCAGAGTTGTCAAATATTAACCAAAACTGTTCGCAAAAGATTGATAACGCTATAAAAGCCGGAGGGTCGCAGCCGTCTGGTACGTCAGGTACAAGCACACCAAGCACACCCAGTACAAGCGCACAGAGTACAAACGCGTCAGGTGCAAGTTCATCCAGCACAAGTTCTTCACCCGCAGTGAAAACTACATTTGGGATTGATAACAGGAAATTTGTTGTGTTGGGTGGTGTTGCTTGTGCTGCAATTGTTTCTTCATCTATATTATCTTTGTTGATCTCGGCAGCAAGTTCGAGTAGGAAGGCAGAGAAAATGGAGTATCCAATGGACTGAATACATTATGGGTTTCAAAATAGAAAAATCCGATCTTTAATATGATAGTAAGTAATGCGGTGGATGGTATTTGAATACATATATCAAGTTTCTCACAAGTTGTACGAACGTTAAGAGTTCTTCCGATGCCTTACCAAATCCGACTCTACAAAAAAACTGGAAAGTATTATGGTCATGGTTTAGAAATTGCTTACAGCTTCTGTTCAGGACAACAAAATTGTCAAGAATACTTGTAAGAATGCTATACTTACTGTTAACTGGAATAGTCTCAACTATTGTTTGTAATGTATTTGATATGCAGAATATCACATATTTACATTCAGTTTCATACACGTCAAATAGGAAGTTGATTTTGCTGTACTCTATAAGGTAATTATGTAGCTCATGTTTATCTATGACATTAATGAATACGGAATTTGAAGAGATCATCCATGTTTCCGTATTAAGTTCTTTGACGATTTTGTATTCGCAGCTAGCTACACAACCTTGCTTAGTTGTTAGGAGGTTTATGTAGTCCTGTTTATGTTGTTGAACGAGATGCTTACAAAACTGTACAAACTCAGAGGATTCTGTAATGAGTTTGTTGGTAAGGAACTGGTTAATAACACACGCCTTTTTGCGTTGAAGCTTCTTTGTCAGCAACATACTTTGATTTAACCTGATATTTTAAATCAAAGGTTTAGGGTTAAGTTAATTGAAAAAACCCCTACTCAGTCGTGTTCACGACCTTTTGGGGTTAATTTTTCACTGGTATGGGACTTACTTCCGTTCAAACTCCTTGAGGAATTCATAAGCCTCATCGAACTCTTCGTTGGACTGTTCAGGCGTTCCCTCTGTTGAGTCTTCAGTTGAGTCGTTCACATTCTGTGCCTCCAAATCGCGCTTTTGCTTTTTCTTTTCGGCTTGGGTATGTTCTCGACGACTTTTAGTTGTGAGACGTTTCATCATTTGGGCCATAGTTTCAATACGTTCTTTCTTTGGTTCAGACTCGTCTTGATCTTCATCGTCTTCTATCAAACTCAAGTCGCCAAACTTATCATTTAGCACATTCTCCTCATATATTTCTCTTCTGCGCTTGGAAATGCGTTCTCGCTCTTCTTGTACACTGTGTTGCTTGAGTTGTTTGTCATGCATGCTTGCAATGTACTTGGCTTTCAACTTTTTTAAGATAACTGACCATATTTTTCCTAGCTTGTCAAATTTTGCCTTATCAATCTTTAGTTTAGTCTTGTTAAAGTTGGCTTCTTGTTCCTTTAGAGCGAATGGTGCTCGTTCAAGGTTGTCTAGTACATACGTATAGATGGCAGCAGTGGTCTTATTTGGGGCTCCATTAACAGCATCTTGAAGAAGTGATTTATAGTTGGTCAAGATGTCTTGATAAGAAGGTCCCCAAATGATGCGTTCTGCAGTTGAAGGGTAATCGCCGCCCAGGAACTCTCTTGCAGTGATAACTTTACGCGTGGCCTCTTCCTTTGGTTTTGTACCAAGTGGGATAAGGTTCAACTCATGAAGATTTAGGTTTACATTTAGGCTAACTGGTCCAAACCATTGTTGTAGAACTTGGTTGCAGTTTTCAAACATTATACGGTGCACGATATACCTGTTTCGAGTGCTAAGATGAGCTTGGATTGTAGGAGCATGAACAGTGAATGCTGTGGACCATCCATTGGTTAAGAAAATGGAGTTGGAAACATCATTTCTGTTGAAAAAGTTGTTGTCTGATAGCTGTTTGATAAACGTACCGATAATATCACCGTCTTGTGTGTTCAAAGCGTGGTTGTAACCCATCCGGACAATTTCAAAGAGGACTAGGCATGCAATGATATACTTTTCATCAGTTTTATTCCAAAACATTTTTCGTACAGCATTCGATTGTGCTAGCATAGATTTGATTTGCTTGATAGCGCCTTCAACATCTTCCAACACTTTATATGCATTAACATCGTATCCACCATACTGTTGCAAGACATTTTGAATTTTCGTCATGAGTTCTTTTTGAGTGTTTGTGAGTTCTGGTGGTGTAAAGGCAGTGCGTTCGATATCTTTGAAAGTGAAACGCATTTCTTGCTCATCAGGAGCGTCTGCATAGGTACCTTCTTCACCCTGGTCATACATTGAGTCTGGATCTGGATTGTCTGTATCTTCACTGTCATCAATCTCTTCTGTTTCAAGTGGACTCTCTGTTTCCTGGACAAATTCAGTATCAACATCGCTGGTGTGTACTTGCTTTTGTTCCGTAAAAGAGAAGCCTGGTTGTAAGCTTTCAATTTCATCTTTTGTAATCGTAACAGGAATGTAGCCCCCGTCACTTTTCATGATACCAACTATTTTCCCATCATCAAGGACGTCAGTAACTTCCATAAAGTTCCCATTTTTGAGACGGATGTCCATGTAGAATACATCAGATGGAGTGATTGATTTTGTTTTGTACTTTCCGTTTTCCTGTCTAACAGAATGAGTAGTGACTTTTCTGCTGACAGCATCGATAAACACTGTTAACTCGGGTTCGTGAATAACAGCCAACTCACCAATCTTGCCTTTAAAGGGTCCATTCTTGATTTCCATTTTACTACCAACAGCAAGCTTTTTACCATTGGCGCTAGTAACGCTTTTCTTTTGAATTGGGATGGTCTTTTTGTATCGTACCAGGTACTGTTCATCAATGACACGTGTCAACGGTCCAAACAGACCCAAGTGAGATGGTTCTGTGACTAAGTATACTTCAGGAAACCTGACTTGTTTTCCAGTGCAGTTTTCCTGAGTTGTAACTTCAACATTGCCTGCTTTTAGAGACTCCGCAAGCATGTTAAATACCTCCATTTCAGACTGACCTGGTTGGTAAGCAAGAACGAATGGTTGAAGCTCGCATTGCAAGTCGTTTTCGATAGGTTGCACATTGATAAGCTTACCAGCTTTCATCAAGCCATCGCTGTCCGTAAATGCAACAACTCTGATAAGATCAGAGTCTCTGAATCGTAGCTCAACAAGCCTTGATTGAGCTTTTACTTGAATGCCGTACAAGACCGGGACCTTTTCTACGACAGTAGCCTCACCAAAGTCAGTCATCAACTTGTTACCGATTTCTTGTTGACCATACTGTCTTGACATGATGTATTGTTCTTCATCAAACTGTACTTCAACTTGGGCTGGATTGAAATTATAGACAAAGCCGTAGTAGCCTTTGAACGTACCGTTTTTTAAAATTACATTATTTCCATGAGTAAACTTTTTTTTGGTGTTTTTTGATTTTTGGTTGTTATCTGGTTGTTTTTGTTTATCTTTCTTAGATGGCACGATCGCCATTTGTGCGAGTTTGTTGTTAACGAAATTAAGCGCAGACATGCTTATAAATAGGCAATAAAAAGAGTTTAGACATATTGGCCGTATTGATATAAATATTCATTTTTTTGTGTTCTGTATATTTCCTAAGTAAACAGTGGCCAGAGAGAGAGCCACAAGCTGGCTGACAGCATATTAGCAACCAAGCTCCTTGATATAGTATCGATATTCTTCTATTGACTCTAGAATGTCCTCCATTGCTGTATGCAGGTGTTGTTTTTGTGGTCTGGAGTTATGGACTTCTTCATTGTTGTGTTTTACAAACAAGCTGACGCTTGACACGTCTAGTATACGATGTGACAATCGTTTTGATAATGTAGGCATATGTGACGTCAAAAATGATTTGTCAAAATGCACTGAATTTCCTGCAAGGTAAACAGTATTCCTAATAGCAACATGGAGATTGAGATTGTTTATGATATCCAATTCTACTTCTTGAATGGTCGATGTGCTATTCAGTGCTTTTGCACAAAGGCCTGATGCAGTATGTTGTCTTATACACCACTCGTCCATTTGCTGAAGTGTTGTTTGGTCGCACTTGATTACGTAATCTTTCGAGAAGTAAACAGTATTAGTTGTTGTATCTGTTAACACACATGCTATTTGCAGGATTTTATCCACATTATGATTTAGTCCAGTCGTTTCCAAGTCTAACCATAGTAACAAGTCCATTCTGTACTGCTTTTGACTATGGAACACAGTTTATCAACTATTAAGAACAACTTTTCAATTACTATTCCTTTTTTTGTTGGTTAAGAGTAGATTAGGGATGTCATTACGACTCAAGAAAGCTGATGCATTTGCGATTAATTTTAGTATGTCAATCAAAAAGCTTGCTGATAAAGATGTTGATACAAACGCTTACATAGACCTATTCAACAAGCTTCTGAAACAACTTACAAAAAGGAAGCTATTTGTTCAAGACCAGGATTTGTGGGTTGAATTGTATAAAAAGGCCCTTCCATTGTACAATGAAAGAAGAGATATTGCAGGTATTCCTGCTACACTGGTAACAAAACATAACAACGTCCTTCCCTTTTACATGAAGCAACAGTTTGTAGACATGACAATATTACATTTTGATACACACAGTGATCTGAATTCAGTGAAAGGAAGTAGCGAGTTGCCAATGTTACTTTCCGCGTACAAGACAAGCGGTGAAGTCTCAAATATAGATAAAGCTCAAGAGATTGTATGGGACATTGGAGCTGCAGTAAGCGGAGTCTTATTTACAACAGGCATTAGAGACGTGGTTTGGTGCATGCCCAGTTGGGTTCCTGATAAACAACTTTCGCTTGAATACTTTATAAAAACAGGTAAAAGGGACATGACATTGTGTACAGAAGTTGATGTATCAAGACTGCATAATATGGATGAATGGTCAACAAACAAGCACAAAAATCAAGAAAAGAAGATGTTTAGCAAGCTTCAAACAGGAAGGTTGACGAAAAAAGGATTACGTAATCTAATCCAGTCCTTAAATGACAAAAGGGAGTATATCCTTGACATTGATTTAGACTATTTTGTCTGCAATGGCCAAGGGTTTAGTAATAAGTATTGGAAGGAAAGCTATGACTTGCAATCACATTACAGAACTGAATTTCTAGAATTTAATCAACAAATACCACGTAACAAATTAGATGCTTCTACATTGAAGCCGTACGTACACAAAGTAAATCGTGAGCTTCACTTTGTAAATAAACGTATTAAACAGTTTCTTAAGTTGGTGAAATACCTAAAGCACAAGGGACATGTTCCAAGTGCAATCAGTGTTTGTGATTCTGCCAACACTTTATTTTCTGACTGCGAGGCTTGTAACAGCTTAACAAATGGTTATGTTCCCAATAACCTGGCTTTGTATGTTCATTCCAAGGTATTGTCGGGATTAGAGAAGGTATTTGCTTGAAGTTGTTGTATAACGATTGGATTAATGTTGGCAATATGCACATCTGTATTCACAAGTTTCTGTATTTTTTCAGATATTTCTTTATAGAAGTTCCATGCAAACACTACTATAAGGTACTTTCCACCAACTTGTAAACAACTCAAGCTGTCTGGTCCGCAAACATGTATGTTACTACCTGGAGTGTAGGTACCTTGTTTCAGGTTGTTTTCATCTATGATGTAGTCGACAATGTCATTTGATACACCACAAAAGTTGAGTAATGTGTTTGATTTTGCTGTAGAACCATATCCAATAATAGAGTATCCTTGCAGCTTGTAGTCCAATAACATGTTGTGAAAATTGTTTTTATACAGCATACATTTGTATGTATAGTTTGTATATGTTTCTTCAGAATACAGACCGTTGCTTAATTCGTTGTACAAAGTATCTACAAGATTGCTGTCGCTCAACTTGCAGCCAGTTATTTCGAACAGGTAACTAGTCCCGTGGATTGGAGTCAAGTCTACTCTGTTCAGCACAAGTCCTTTAGCAGAGCATAGATGTCTCATTGAGTTGGTATTAAAAAACGACAAGTGTTCATGATATGCTGTATCAAATTCACCATTAAGTATCATATTGGCTTGAGACGTCTGAATATAGATAATGCTATTCTCATTAGTGAGCTGTTGACAATATTCAAGAAACTCGGATGGGTAGCTTATATGAGCAAATACATTCTGTGCAACAATGATATTAATAGAACCGAATGTTTCTTCAAGTTTTGACGCTACATCTGCGTTGAAAAAGTCGCAAATGACATGATGACCCTTGCTGGAGCTGATTGAGTACAAGTTCTCAGCTGGATCTACACCAATTGTTTGCACTAAGACTCCGAGTTCCTCAGCTGCTCGTTGGAATGCATCCAACTGTGAGCCATCATTACAGGCAATGTCAAGTACTTTTAAAGTTGTTGTGTTGCTATGTAGTTGCTGGTATCGCCGTAGTTTATCCTTTGCAAAGTTGTAAAAGTATTCTCTACCGGTTGCGGATGTACCACTTACATAGATGTAATCCTTAAAGAGAATATCCGGTCTTACAGTGCAGTTTAATTGCACATGGAAGCAATTTGGACAATAGTGAAGCTGAAGAGGGTATTCCTGGGGAATGTCGAATAAGCCGTGGTAGTTGTTTGCAAGTGGCTGTCTTCCTAAGTCAAGTAATTGTTTTGTAGACGTTTTACAAACTCTGCAGTGCCATTCCATTTCATATGGTGGTTGATAGTTGTTGATGACCTTTTCCAAGTCCGTTGTATGACTACACAAATCTTCAACGATTGTTTCTATTGTGTCTTGAAACTTGAAGTTGAACGTTTTGCAGAAACGTGTTGTGTCAAGTTGAAAATGATACTTTTTTGCTTGTTGTTTTTCCACTATATCAACTTTTAGCTTATCAGCAACATACTTTGCAATTTTAGTAGCTGAACTATTTAATGAGGCTATATTATATACTCCTGCATTTGCTTGAGTTCCCATGTGAATTATCTTTTCAATAACGCGACAGAGGTCAATAGTTCCTAATATTGCTCGTTTGCAATCTGACACTTCAATTTTCCCATACGCTTGTGCATCATGAACCATTTTGTTAATCATGAGGTCGATTCTTTTAACTGGAGCAGACCCATTGAGAGTACCTATTCGCAGTCCATACACTTGCTTGGTCAAATTCAGCATTGTGATGTTATCCATAGTTGATTTAGCTAATGTATAGTTGTCACTGATATAAACGTTACTATTTTCGCCAATAAGTTCCGCTTGAGCACCGTAAACAGCAGCTGAACTGATATAAATGAGTTTTTGCGTTGGTTGAAGTGCTTCAAGTAAGTATGTATAGTTAATAACATCATTATTCAGAGTAACGATTGTATTTTCACTTGATTTTGGTGAACTTTGTCCAGCTGTTAATATAATTACATCAAAAAGATGGAAGAATGAAGTTGGTAAATTCTCATATGATGCAGTTACAAACTGACATTGACATTGTGAAGAAAGACGTGAAGTATCAACCTTTGTTCGTGTAATACATACCAGTTCGGCTTCTGGACAACTGCTTGAAAAGTATTGTACAAGCTTACTACCAATGTAGCCATGTCCTATGATGCAAATTTTCATATGTGGTAAAGATATTCTTTTCTATGAAATAAAAACTCTGGTGTAAACGCTATTGTGGCTTGTAAATCGATATTTTTTTTTATAATAATATATAAAGATGGGAGCAACTCAATCTAAATCTACAGCACGTACAGACATTGTAAATCAAGCAGTGACAGATGTTATAATAAGTAGTGCATCAAATTGTTCTAGTAACAATGCTGCAAGTCAAAGTCTGACCTTTAGTGACATTAGAGCCAGAGGTTGTAAAGTGAATTTCAGTAATATCAATCAAGAAGCATCTATCAGTACCAACCTCTCATGTGCCCAAGATTCCAATCAAAATTCAAACCTTGCGTCTGAATTTGCAAGCAAGTTGGATCAATCCTTAGAAGCATCTCTAAAAGGTATACCGGGAGCTGTTTTAAGTAATACTGAGACTAGCACAGTAACGAATATGAAGAATAAAATTAAAAACAATATAAACATGTCACAAATCGCTTCTTGTATATCAAGCAACATGACGAATCAAAAACTTAATTTTGGTAAGATTGATGTGGACTGTAGAGGCGCAGATCCAGGTGATAAGGAATTAAATTTCAATAACATTGGTCAAAGATTGATTGCAACACATGCTGCGTCATGTATTCAAGGTAACAAACAAGTATCAGAAGCTGCCACAAAGATAGAAAACATTTTAAAGCAGAAACAGGCAGCAACAAATTCTGGAATTGACCCTACAGCGTCTCTGGCATCTCTGGGCGTTTGGTTTTTACCTTCTATTATTTCCGCCATTATTTGTTGCTGTGTTCTAGTCCTTGGAGGTATTGCTTTGTTTAGCATGAGTGATGAATTTGAAGGTATAGAGGGTATGCCTAACATGCGCAATGTAGCAGCTGAATACATACGTTCTAGAAAGTAGATTCGTATTTTAGTGAGAGGGTTTGCGCATCCGCACGATTCTTAGGAGATAACCTTCAGGTGCGGCTCTTGAGCCTGTACGTTTTAGTGACTATTTAAATGAAATTATGGAAATTAAGAAATGCTAAGAGCCCGAGTAAAGTGTCCACTCCTAGCACCATGTATGAATTTTTATTTTTGTATGCAATGTAGTATGCAAAAATACCCCACAACACACCGTGTACTGGACGTAGGTGATTCCACCAAATTTTGTCTCCTAACACTTCAACGCCTGTTGTGCGCAGACCAAATGCATATATTGTGAGAAAACCAATGGACAATATGCCAGCAAACCAGGATAATTCCTGGCTTAAGGTTTGTGAATACTTGTATGCTAGGAATACCACACCGAGACGTGCAACCATACAACCGAAAATGAACGCATTAATGCGTTTCTGAAGCTTTTGTGTGGTGTGTTTGTATACAGTTTGCATTGTTATTATACTACGAATTATCAACAATTAAATTTAATCAATTTAAAAGAAGGCAAGTTTTTACTATAGAACTAATTCTTGTCTACAAGAATGTCAATAGGTACAAATGTTAACTCTGAAATGGACAAAGTGTGGTTGATTACTGGCACATGTGGAATGGATGGTAGTAATTTTGTTGATTTACTACTATCCAAAGGGTATACGAACATTCATGGTACAATGAGAAGGTCTGCAACTTTTAACACTGCCAACATTGAACACGTTTTTGATAAGATTCAGCTTCATTACTGTGACTTAACAGATGCCATGAATGTTCATAGAATAATATCGAACGTTAAACCACATTACATAGTAAACTTTGCAGCTCAGAGTCATGTGAAGGTCAGTCATGATCTAGAGCACTACACCATGATGACTAATACGATGGGTGTACTTAACATATTGCAGAGTGTTAGAGCACTTGGAATGGAGAAAACATGCAGAATATACCAAGCAGGCACGTCGGAAGAGTTTGGAAACATGTCAGATGGTAGCGTGTTGTTAAATGAAGAATCTTCAAAGGTGCCAGTTAGCATTTATGGTGTCTCAAAGCTTGCAGCAGAGCATCTTTGTAACATTTATAGAGATGCTTTCGGTATGTTTGTAGTGTGTGGCACGTTATTTAATCACGAAGGGTCACGTCGTGGTGGTATTTTTGTAACAAAAAAAATTACCAATCATGTAGCAAAATACATCAAGCATCGAAGGATGATTTCCAATACAAAAAAAGGGTCGTTTCCACCATTGCAACTTGGAAACTTGAATGCAAGACGCGATTGGGGAAGTAGCGAGGACTACTGTCAGTCAGTTTACTTGATGTTAACTAGAGAAACTCCCCAAAACTACGTCATTGCAACTGGTGAAACGCACTCTGTTCGTGAATTTGTAGAGTTAGCATTCCAACACGTCAATATTGTTGTAGAATGGGTTGGTAGCGGTATTTATGAAAAGGGTATAAATCAAGAGACAGGAGAAGTTCTTGTCATCGTGAACCCAAAGTATTATCGTGACATCGATATCCATTGTCTCATCGGTGACTCGAGCAAAGCACAATGTGAGCTGGGGTGGAAACCCACTGTAAGTTTCCAGAAGCTTGTATCAACTATGGTAGATTCAAGTGTTAAGAAGAGTTAACAGGTGGTACTGAACTCCACTGGTTACGTATTTGATAAGGAAATATGTTCATTTCGCAAAATGTTCTGCTCAAAAGTTGTTGATGGCGCATTAGCTCACATAGCCTGACGCCACCAGAATACACTTTCAGCATTGATGTAACTCGTGATTTTCTCCATTTTAACATAGTGAATAGCAAAGTGCATTTCCTGGTAAATGTTGTCAAAATTTCTATGATGAACAAGATTATTAACTGGTATAGTTTCATCTGCTCTGTTTTCAATCATTAGAAATTCTTCTTCTACTGATTTTGGGTTTAGGGTTGTGTCTTGTTCAAATTCCGGTTTATTTTGTGGCATGCACATCTCTGGAGTCAGCTGAAGTGACCTTTCTTGCTTCTTAATTTCAAGTAGTTCATTGACAGGCTTCGCATCTACTGTATTTTCTGGTTGGTTCATCCTTTCGAGCTCGCTTTTTTCTGTCACGACATGATAAACACCATCAATCGTGAATGATGGTTTTCTCCAGGTTTTTGAAACATTCCCGTCTGTGATTTCTTGAGCACGCACATGTAGGAGTTGGTGCAATTCCGGTTCGCTTATGGGGGTGTCCTTGATACGTGATAACACATCTGATGGTAAAAGAATGGTCATTTTAATATGACCACACAATTTTTTGATGTAATCTAACCGTGTATTCTCGTTTTACTTTCATGTATTGGAAGTATCCGTTGAATTTTACAATACATTTTCTTATTAGGAAATGAATTGTAGACTTTTTGCCAACAAAAACAAATATAGCAATGAAAGGTCCAAAAGACATTTTAGCTTATATCTTTGTAAAAAAAGTTTTGTTAGTAATATGTAAGAGAAACAGATGTCATATTGTGCTCCAAATGTAGATATTAGTGATCACTATACATGTTTTACTATGGATGAACTGAAAGAGATAGCTCTAGCATTCAACATATATATACAGACTGAAAATGTATGCTCAAGCTCACGGAGACAACAAGTTTGCGTATCAAAGAAACCAATAGGTATAAGAGGTAAAAATAAAAAGCAGTTGTGGACTTCCATTTACAAGCGACTCCAGAAGTTATGTCCGTATGAACGTTGTTGGCTCGACTTCAACTTCATTGACACTATCCCAGACACAAATCTTAGAGACAAGATAAAGTACTTTACTTATAAACCAAAGATTTCTCACGGTCAAAATTCTTGGTTGAGCACGATTGATATTAACAGCGTAATGCAACAATACCAAGAGCTAGACAAGAGTTTCAAGTTTGTAGGTGCTTTGCCCTGCGATTTTTACACAAAAGTAAAAGTTCATTACGATGATGTACACAAGTACAAACGTGTTGGGTTCGTTTTCAATCTCGATACTCATGACAAACCTGGTAGTCATTGGGTGGCGTTTCTCGTTGACAATACAGTAAAGACATGCGAGTATTTTGATTCAGCAGGTGATGCACCTAATAGACACATCGCATATTTCATCAAGAAACTCATGAAACTGCAGTTACCAAATTATACCTATCTACAAAACAGTATTGTCCATCAAAAACAAAACAATGAATGTGGTGTGTATGCGTTGTACTTTATCATACAAAGACTGCTGGGTAAAAGCTTTCAACAGTTGTCATCTAACGTAATACGTGATTCTAGTATGAACAAGTTCAGAAATGTTGTTTTCAGACCGGCGTAACTTACTTGACGATGTTTTTGTACTTGTCTAGTATTTCGTCATTCAACTCTACGATTATGTCAGAGCCAGTGTGCTGGAATGCATCCGGCCAGATTGCATGGACGAAAAAATAGAAAGAGCATTTACATGAAGTCCATGAATAGCGCATGGCATCTTTGAAGTGCTGATGGTATGTTTGGCTTGCAAAATCAAGGTGTTTGAAATAAGATTGTCTTACTTGTTCGTTTCTTATCAATGGTGTTCTTTCAGTGTCTGGGATTACCGGTTCATCTGGACTTGCAGGTTCTGTTCGAATTGAACCTAAGAACTTGCTTGGAGCAGCGGCTATGAAAGAAACACCTTGGCTGATTAGAGCAATTGTATTATTGGACATTACCACAATAGATTCAACCGCAGCTTCCAAAACCATTTAGATGTATGTGTATATACATTAGTTAGAAAATACACATACTTTATGAACCTGTTTGTGAGCAATGTTGCTAACAACTTACTCTGTAAGTATTGTAATTGGAGATATAATAAAAAAGTTTTCATCATATTATTTAGTTCGTGATTGAGTCCTGACTACTACAATTCTCACAAGTGTAAGTTCCATTAACGTCAACATAAACATGGGTTTTCTTAAAACATTCCGAGCAACGACCTGTTGGATCATTCTCATAGTGCAGTTTGTCAATTACTAAACGTTTTTGTTCTTGCATTTCTTGTTGTTTTTGTATGCTTTTTTTAGCCAATTCATACCGCTGTTTTGCGGCCTCTGGCGTATTATATTTATAACAAGAAAGTGTTGTACCAAGCATGTTATCAATGCATATCATAGTACCTTCGAGAAGAAAGTATGGTATACTTATTGGCCAAAAAATTAAAGCACCAAGAAGTCCCTCCATTGTATTTTAATAGTTTAACAAAAACACTGCGCTATAAAAACGCACAGTAATTGCGTGAATAAAGGATATCGTTTCCATGAATAGTGCATTTGATTGTTTGTTAAAAAAATGAAAACAAAAGAATCAACTTTTGGTCTTACGCAAAGAATGACAGATTCAGAAAGTAACTCAACATTGTCGTTGGCTTTTAGCATATTATCAATCATCTTCTATAGCATAGTTTATCTTCCTCAGTTTTTGTTGATCTATAAGACAAAGTCGTCTAGTGGAGTATCACCATTGATGATTCTTCTTTGGTGTCAAGGAGACTTATTCAGCTTGGTTGGAACATTAGTGCTAAAGCTGAACGTTATAATGATTGTTATTGGATGGTATCACTTAATCGTCAGCATGGTTATGTTCTACACTATTTTTCATTACAGTAGAAGTGACTATTCCCTCGTTCATAGAGCCAGTTTAATAACTGTGTCATATGTGATGATAATAACGGGTATCGTTGTGACGGTGTTGATGACGTTTTTGTCAAGTCAAGATGTAGCCGGAGAAGTCATTGGGTGGATAAGCACAGCATTTTATGTAGGAGGCAGATTTCCACAACTGTATTTGAACTATAAAAGGAGGTCTATAGAAGGATTATCCACTACAATGTACTTGTTTACAATAGCTGGGAATGTAAGTTACCTTACATCTATCCTCACTGCTTCATCAGAAACAGAACATTTAAGAAGGAACATGCCATGGATTGTACTGGTTCTCGGAATTTTAGCATTAGACTCTATATTGCTGTTGCAATGGACTTATTACAAGAAAGCTGAGCAACGTAGTAACGTAATTACAGAAAACACAACAATTGACAATGTTGTTTGATACGTCAAGCATATGGGATTTCAAGCTTATTGAATAAAAATTTCTACATGGTCTTTAGTTCTAAGAATTATTTTTAAAAGATACTTTAAAAAAACACGATGCAATCAAAGATTTTGCAAATGACTTGGATAAGGATTTGCACGGACAGATAAAATGTACTTTGTTTCAAAGAAAACATATTTCCCCGCCAACTGCAGTGGAAGACCACAAAAAGGTATGTGAAGTGTAATGTTTGTCTTAAGGCATGTACCACAAAAGCTGATAAGTGACTACTATACGAAGCTAGAAATGGGCACGCTGATTTCATATTCAGATTACTTCACGAAGAAAGAAGACGGGTTAATTACATTGGAGGACCCTGTGCAAATTCTTTTTGGGAGAAAGTAATCAAGAGAGAGAATAAGAATGATAGGAAGCAAACGTTGTTTACGGTCAAATTTTTTTATTCACCTTTTGTATATCATCAGCATATGGACAAAAAATTGTCTTGTTTTCAAGTATTCATCCAAGAATCCTTATGGGACGATAATGAAGAAATATTCAGAAAAAACGTGAAAAAATGGGCAATAAAAAATCACCCAGATAAGAACCCCAACGCTGACTTGTCAATGGTTAAAAACGTTTTCAGTTGTAGAGAATCACATTCAGAACTAAAAACTCTTAAACCATACATTGAACGTATTTTATCACTTCAACAATCTTTAGAATCTCTTCAAAACTCTGTCCAAGAGTGTAAACGGTTAGGAAGCATGTACTTTCAACGCACGCAAATTCTTGAAAACAACTTTGGTCAACTTGAATCTCAACTTGCTCAATGTAAATCGCTTGGTAGTCAATATTGGAAACAAAATCTTGATTTAGAATCTAAACTTACAGAATGTAAATTATTATCAAACAACCGTGAGCTCGAGACTAAAAGTCGTTTGCATATACCTCAACGAACACTAATCACACAGACGCAAATATCCAATCCATATAGTCGTTGTGAAAAGCAATTAGATGATTTTACACAAAGCGATGCACCAGAAGTTGTCAATTTTGAACGTTGCGATTTTGATGATAAATACGCAGATAAAATCATCGCCATGTTGAAAAAGAATCCACATATAAAAGAAGTACGATTAGATAAAAACAAGTTCACAGATATTACAGTCATGACTATACTGGAATACATGATAACAAATAATAATAACATTGAAAATCTGATTATACATGAAAATTGTTTAACACAAGTGTTGATTGATCACATTGTTGATAACATTGATAGAATACATAAACATACAAAGTTATTATGGATTTGGTTGAAACCTAATCTTAATTGTCACACAAAACTCGACATTACTAAACTTAATAGTTTGTTTGCAAAATTGAATAGCCGTATATCAATCGGGCATGGTTACAATGTTGGAAGAAAATAACCTAAAACAGGACGCAAGTTATTAATCTTTTGGCGAAACGACAATATAAATATCTGAGTCAGTTAATTGAAAGATTCCATATTGTTCCAAGATCACCAACCATGTCATCAACATTCTTGTCACATGTGATGGTAATATCACAGTTTGGCATACCTTCAACAATCTTCTGAAACAATTTATATCTCAATGATGCTTCTACGTGTGGTTTAAGTACTTTTGATGCAGATTCACTAATGCAAAAGATGTTCATAAAACGCTTAAACATTCTGATATCGACCTTTGTGAAATACTTCTGTTGTGCTTCGTTTGTAAGATACAGTTTTCTATTTAGGATTAAATCATCTACGTCAACTTCAAACAAGCCATAGTAGTACATCTTACCAACTATATTGTCCAATGCAATCTTTTCAGGACCGTCTTGTATACTATTGCAGATATCAAGCTTTTCTTTCTTTGATGTATTTTTGCCCTTTTTGTTGTTATCAAAGTATGTATTTAATGTGTTTAGTTGATTGAGAAAAACAGATACCATGCTAAAGCACACGTCTATATTGCAGTTATAGATGCCCGAAAACGGTACGGTTATGTCTCTGCGTAAATGTGAATTATATGCATTTTGACCACATACTTCTTTAACCTCTTGAAACGAGTTCATGAAGTTGTAAGATACATCTTTGAAAGGGACAAGGTTGTATTGCAGATGATGTTTGACATCAACATCACCATTCTGTTGAAACCCATCTTTGACCAACATGCTTGGTGCCACACATGAGTTCATTGCATAGTCGTTGTACAGCTCCCAACATTGCTCTTCAAATATTTTTGAGTTGAATGTGTTTCCTGATGATATACATTCTGCTACAGAACTCATGACTTGAGATATTTGAGCTCCTTGATTATTACAGTTATTAACAGTTGGCGCAGTGTGTTTGAGAGGTAGTTTTCTTTGTAAAAACTCTAGGGTAGTTGGGTAGTTTTGAAAAATTCCATTCGTGATAGTCAATGGCTCTGCTGCAGAGTAAAGATAACTTGTTTCGATATCATATGTGGCGTTTGGATCTAGTAAGTACTGAAGCTTCTCATTAAGGTCTAAATCAACATGTTTGCGTGCAAGAGTCTCTATAAACTCCAAAAAGTTTGTTGTGCTCAACCTCCATTGTTCAAGGATGTGTAAGACTTGACGCACATCGAACTCTGATGCTTCAACGACATCTTTTATATTTTCTTTTGTTAGTTGTAACTGTTCTTCACGATTGATATCGTCAATTAATTTGGTTAATTCTAACAAACTTGGTTTCTTGAATTCTATCATGTGAAGATTTGGATGACCATTAAGAGTCTCCTTTATTTTTGGACTTGTTCCTATGAGAACAATCGGAACATTGATGTTTTTTTGGGTGTGTATTGTCTCAATCAGTGTGTTTAGTGAACGCTCACAAAGTTCAATGTTGTCTACTAAGACTATGTTGCATCTGTCTTTTTTGCCCTTTTGATTCCATTTTTCAATATTACTCAATGTTCTGTCAGTAAAACCAGCAATAGAAGAAGTAATCTCTTGTATTTTTGCTCCTGACCGCACTTGTACAGCGTCAATGGAAGTAATGTTATATGCTTTGAACAACACATCAACTGTTGTCGTCTTGCCGCAACCTGTTGGACCACATAGAAGCAGCACATGTTGAACTTTCTTGTTGTTGTCCGCTAGGCCTTGGATGTGCACAATCCATTTGCGAATGTGTGCAACTACGTCCTTGTGAAACAAAGCCTTCTGTGTAGTAGGGGTGTACTTGACACTGAGCATTCCTATGACCGACTATTCTTAATCTAGGTTATTTAAATCAAAAAATTGATTTTTATTTAAGAGTAACCGAAAGACAGAAATCAAAATGAGCCAAAACATTCATATCCCAGGACAATTCAATACATTTCCACGTTCAAGAAGAATGTTTCCTCCAGTTGTGGTAGGGAAACCAATGTGTTTAGTATGTAGAATGGAACAAGACATCAGCGCTACTGAGCACAAATGTATGGCAAGACAAGACAATAATTCATCAATAATAATTTCACCAAGTCAATTGCAAGGGTCTGTATTACGTTCTATTTAAACTTTGATTATATTGTACATAATAACAACTATTATTATGTCTGAAGCAGTGCAACAAAAATTTGCTGAGTATCTACAGTTGAACAAGGACCTTACTGCATTACGCAAACAGCAAAAAGAACTAAAGAAGAAGTCAGATGCGCTGGAAAAGGAAATTAAAGAGTACATGACCAAAAATGAGATGGACAGTATCACTATGCGAGAAGGCGAAATAGTTATGTATGCAAAGAAAATTCCACAAACATTCAAAAAGGAGTCGATTGTAGAGAAACTGACTGAGAAGTTAAACGACTCTCAAAAAGCCGAGGAACTGACACAGAGTATCTTGGCGAATAAGAAGTATCTTGTTGAAGATAAAATTAAAGCTGTCATTAAGAAGAAGTCTGCTTAATTTGGTGTTAATTTGTATATGACTCATCTAGTTCAGTCGAGTTTGTTCTTCATTTTCATACAACATAGTGTACCCGTTTATGCTTACGGCAGAAACTACCGCATCCTCAATGCTAGATTCTGACTCTGAGTCTGTGTAGCTAACAAGAGGTCTAAGTTCGGAAGATTCTACAGCTGTAACAAGTTGTTGTGCACGCTCTTCAAATGCTCTTTCTATAATGTTTCTACTCCATCGTGCTAGGTCACTTGTGTCTTGAATAGTTGTGTCTTGGAGCATTGTGTCTTGAAGCGTTGTGTCTTGGAACATTGTGTCTTGAAGCGTTGTGTCTTGGAACATTGTGTCTTGAAGAGTTGTGTCATAAGTTGTATCTGCAATTGCATCTACAATAATCTGGGTTATGTTTCTGCGTGGAGGTGGAATCGGAGGAGAAGGTAGTAATTGTGCACTGTAGAAGGATGCAATGTAGTCAGATGATTTTACCGTGAGAATTTTACTTGAGAATGAGATAATGTCTCTCGGGTGATTGCATTCAAGATTTTTGTACAAAACATCTTCGCTGTAATCTCTTTGTCTATCTTTGTATGTATCTAGCAATACCAAGGTCTGTTTGTATGGTAAGAACTCAATGAAACTATCATCTTCAGCATGCGAGTTAAAGAGCGTGTCGTAAACTTCATAACGGATGGTTGGCAAAAGTGATTTGATAACATGATACACGTATGCTTTCTTACGAATAGTATCAAGAGCTGCGACGCCGGCTTGATGCTCTGGTATATTACAATCACCTTTATCATGATTTGCACAAGACGTATCATCGCACATGTATGATGGAGCATACAATTTGACATAACTTTCAGTATCGAATCTAAAGCACCCTTGATTACCAGTTGCACTCCAATGGTCCCCGAGGCCCTTGATTTTGAATCCAATACGGCTACATGCATAGCATCTTTCAAGACCGTGATGTGACAGGCCGTTGCACCTTTCTGTCTTGTAAAGGCTTATCTTGCATATTGGACAAATCATGTGGGTATGCACATCGTTGATGATGTTTTCAATACATTGTACTGCTTGTTCAATTGTAATTTCTTTGTTGAGATAGAGATAATCAGACTCCTCAAATGACAGTCCCCCTTCTTCTTGTTCTTCATTGATAGTTTGGGCAATAGGCGTACTGGTATTTTTATTGAAGTAGTAGTTGTACACATTTGGATTTTCATTTTCGTGCAGTATTTTGCAGTCATAGCAGTCGTTGGCATAGTGTCCGACATTTTTTTTGCAGTAGTAACAAAATCTTTTCATACAGCTCTCATTTTGAGTGCATTCAACTATCATGTCTCCAATTGCCTTGGATTTTAGTTCGTCTATCTCAATGAGGATGTCGGCGTTGCAGTACATAAGACCAAAGTCATAAGTAAGCCTCATAGGTAGCGTGAAGGGACATTTAATGGTAATGTGCCCAGGGAAGGCGTATTGACTTGCATATGCCATGTAGTTGTCCCATTCTTGAGATGTTTGGCAAATTTTTTGAATGATATTGTGGTCAAAAACATATTTGAAGCCTATTTCGGTGGTACACTCCTCAAAAGGATATGGACATGCAAAATGTGAGTTGTTCTCATTGATTGGATGATTTTCATATTTATGGACAATAGTTCTCATACACTCAATACACAAGTAGTGCTTAGCACACGGGTTCAGAAACATCATATCATCTGGGATAATACTGCGTTCAAACTGTTGAGGATAAACATCGTTCAACATGGCATCTCTACACAAGGCATCAATGTATGGAATCTGTTCAGACGAGTAACATACACAACAAGTTTTGTCTGGATCTGTATAAAATGTCAACGTGTACACTACAAGTGCATCATCTTCGCTTTGATTACTTTCACCTGGTAATGCGTCAATTCTATTTGCGTCAGTTGTCGCTTCATTCGCGTTATCTGTCTCTTCATTCAGAAGGTTAGATATATCCATGCTTGCATCAGGCTGAAGGGCTTCGTCTTCTGTATTAGTGTGCGGAGTGCTTGTTGTATTTGTGCGCTGAGTGCTTTCTGAATCGTCTATTTGTACGTTGACAAGTTCAGTTGTCTGCGCCTCGTGGTCGCTATTCATTACATAATATGTATAATTTAAATTTGCATAATTGGAGTCCATTCTTCAATTCAGACGACTTCAATACCATTCAGACGACTTCAATACCATTCAGACGACTTCAATACCATTCAGACGACTTCAATACCATTCAGACGACTTCAATACCATTCAGACGACTTCAATA
>JACCDR010514488.1_pt1 | contig 20953 bp, 26 predicted proteins | sample 7446431 | NCBI WGS metagenome assembly JACCDR01 (sample SAMN15323443, study PRJNA562643) | freshwater metagenome | isolation source: river surface water | place: USA:Blue River Watershed | collected 2017-08-17 | reverse complement strand
GCGAAGGTACAGAAACCCATGCAGTGCCATCGCTCTGAAGCCATGCACCTGTGGCTCCTGCACTTGGTAAAGATCCTCCTGCAGGTGCAGGTCCTGTGGGACCAGTTGGTCCAATAGTTCCTGGCTCACCATCATCGCCCCCAGGTCCCGTTGGCCCTGTTGGGCCTATAGAGCCCTCGCCTTCTTCGCCTGGGGCTCCTGTCGGTCCTGTTGCCCCAGCGCTTCCTGTGGGCCCTGTAGCGCCAGCATTGCCCATTCCTGTAGGGCCTGTGGACCCGGCTGGTCCCGTATGGCCTGTGATCCCAATTCCTGTGGCACCTAATAGGCCCCGTGGCCCAGTTGGTCCTGTGGGCCCTTGACCACTTTGATTGAATATCACCCCACCTCGGTTGGGTACATTCATGTTGAATTCTGAACGACGTGCCATGGGGTATTATCCGATTTTCAAAGCCGTGAGCTTTTGCCCACGTATACGCAGTAATTGATTTGAAAGTGGGGGTATTTGATCTGGAATGGTTGTGAATTCTAAAGACCAGACATGTACTCCTGCATCCAGTTCTTGGATCGCAATAGGAGAAAATGTACAGATTTCATGTCCCACGATTCCTGAATTGAGTGTCAAATCATACGCGGGAATAATGGCTTGTCCCGAATTTGGTTTGCTTGTCGAATGTCCTATGTACTGCGCTTGTGCCAATGTTTCTCCGAGAGTTGCGTCATACAATCTCGCGAGCGCAACTTGGGTATGAATCTGGGTCGTAACAAATTCACAGTAAACGCAAAGCCGATACGTACCCCCAATAAGATTTGCGGTTAAAGACGCAGGAGGCGTGGTCCTTGCCCAATGAGGACGATACTGACCAGGTGCACCATGAGGCTCTGTGACCTCGATATTGGTAAGTGGATAGTCCGTAAGATCTGAGTAATAAAAACTTTCAGATACGGTTCCTGGTCCCGTAGGACCTGTATATCCACGCAAGGCACGTGGTCCTGTTGGACCAGTAGGACCTCGGAATGTTTCGCTAAGACTTACGCCACGGGGTTGATCGACCACATCGTGGATATTCTCTTAAATCAAGAGAAAACGAAAGCCCCTTAAAACGCCTAACGGGTATATCCACCAACTCAAGCGAACTGCGTCTAAAGGGGCTTTCTTGGGGAACTCGCAAACCGACTCGACTACTCGACTATCCAGAGATCGTCTCGAAGCGTTGACCGATGGCGTGAGTATGCGGCATTGCCATGAATTTTGAAAGATCAGTCAAGGGGATATGAAACTCTTTTGTACTACAGTCTTCTACACTGTAACCAATTACAAGATATTCATTTACTAATCGGAGACCTGTCGCATATTCAATTCCAAGATGCTCAAATATAAAAGCGTCTGAGTAAGTTAATATCCCAGTAGTCAAGGTAAAGTACACCAATCTATGTAAATATATCCTGTGTATTTTTCCTTCGATTTCTCTATGTGCTACTTCGTGTATTAATGTGAGATATGTATTATTAGAATCAGGTAATTGAACTGCTTGTGTTCCCCCACGAAACCTGAGACCTGACCATTGTTGAATACTTCGTAATACCTCAGTACATTTTCCAGATTTATTTACCGAGAGTACGACAAATGGATCCCAGGAATATACAAGGTATCCTGTTTCCTGTTCCCAATCCCATTGTACTAAAATCCAATTCTTTTCATATTCTTTGGATTTTTCATATTCCAAGAATTTAAAATCTGAAATAGTTACATTGTTTAAGTCCAATGTACCTATGCCTACTTGTGGTTTATTTAATGACTCTGGGAACTGACAACAAGTAGCTGTGAATTTTATATTGTGATCCTTGGAAAGAGGACCCCCTACACGAATATCTTCAATGCCCTGAATCTGTGTATTTTTTACACATCGTATGTTCTCAGGTTCCACAAGAGGCATGGTTTCGTTTTTATGCACCAGTAAATTCTGAGTTCTTATGACTTTGTCATCGTGCCGTGCCTCGTACCATCGCCCACGTGTCTGGTCATAATTCACCATGCGTACACAAGTGTGGTCATTATCTATGAATGTAGGACTTGAAGAATTGTATTGAATTCTCCCATCTGAAAAACGCTGAGATATGTCCTGAATAAAGACCGTGGTCTTTTCTGCATGTATAGGTTTTAAGTACCAAGTCAGCAGATATAAGACATGTGAATAAAAATCCTGACTCTGATATGGGATTTCCAAAAGTGTCTCACATGCCCTTCTGCCCTTTTCTATTAATCCTAAATAGAAAAATGCTTGGGCTAATATGAGACCAGGACCCACGGTGTATGCACTATTCTCAATAAAGAAATTCTCTTGAGGATTATGTGGGATGTCCTGAGCACGTTCAGCATATTCAATTGCTAATGCATGCTTACCGGTATTAAGAAAATACTGTGCGATAGCAAGATATGCCTCGCGGCGCTGAGGTCTAAGACCATGTGCTGTGAACAACAGAGCTACACCCAAGGCCTGTTCTGAAGGCAGGTCTGATTGTAAGTAAAGCTTACCTAGGCGGTACTTACTTACCCATATCTCAGCAGCAAAGGACCCTAGCTCTTGGTGTCGTTCGTATGCGCGTATCGCACGTATACGGTCCCCATCTTTATTTCGATTTTCAAAAGTCTGTCCGAGGTAAAACCAAGATCTGGGGTTACGTGGATTTTCCTCAATATCTGAATTCAATAAAGCAATATCACGCTCATACTTTTCAGTCCTGTTATTCCCATCAGTATGGTCCAAGATTACAGGAGCATGAACTGTATCCAATGCATGTTTACATTCCACGGCCCAATATTCATGCGTACGACCTACACATGTCACATGTGTATCTAACCTGATTAAACGAATATTATTGTAGGTTAAATCCCTGTCCCGTTGGTGCAGGTAATATGCGCGCGCATATCCTGTATCTTGGATTTTCTTATAGTCAATTGGAGCCACAAGCTCATGGTCTGCATCCAAGAGCAAGGCATACGTACGTGCAAGATCTACGTGATGCCTGGCAAATTCACGGGTCTCCTGAAGCGCGCGCGTGCGACTTGGACCATATCCCTCCCATGGGATCTTCACGCATTTGTAAGCTTCCTGACACACGAGCTCGGGAGTTGAATCAATAGATCCCGTGTCACAAATCACAGCTCCCAGGATATGTGCATGTGCGCGCGCACTATTCACCATGCGCATCAAAATCTTTTCTTCATTTTTTACAATTGAACACAATATGACTTGCGTCATGACAGACCCCCGAAATTCAGACGCATGAGTGCATCTGCATGTTTTTGGTCACGTAGTACCTCAAGCCCAATTTGCAGCACACGACGTATTACCTCGGACCGTGTAAAGCCGTAGGTCTCACCAAGCTCATCAAGTAGGTCTGTGGAATAAGCAGGAATGCGTACACACACGCGTGCATGTACAGGGGGTGGCTTACGGTACCTAGGTTTCATGTGCGCGATATTGCTCCTTTACCAGGATCATTAAACACACAATTCCTAGGCACTTGTCATGTAGAGTCTGACAAGGTCTGAGTTCATATGTAATTTTTCATGCTACATGTAACAGGCTCAATGGCTGAATACTTTATGATACATGTAGAATATTACAGGAACATATACCCATTTTCCAGTGACACGGTTTGTTCCAAAACTTTGTGCAAAACGCCCCAAACTTCTGTAGAAGACGATCTTGTGAAAAATGGAAGCAAACCGACAGGCATTTAATAATTCAATAAATCCCGATCCCTTACATCGATCACCGTAGTAAGATTGATCTACTAAATTTTGGAACATTGGAACATACATCCAAATACAGCATGTTTTATGCTACTTCCAATGTTCCAAAACACGTTCCAAAACCCTGTTCCAGGTTCTCAGGCCGATACATTTTGGAACGGGCCGATATTCAATAAAAAATGAATTACACCTTTATTGGCCGACCGATTGTCGGAACGTTGTTCCAAAATTTTGGATGTTCCAAAACCTCAGAACAAGTTTTGGAACAAACTTCCACGCCCCCATTGAAATTTTACATTTAACGCATCGAATTACGGTTAAATAGTAACCACAATCTTACTATCACACTTAACCACCCCAAATATGATATCTGAACTCCAAAGTGGGAGTTAACACCAGCTAACGACACCTTTCATTGGATATCCAGGTGACGATTGCACCCACACCCATCCCACAATACGCCCTTCATAAAGCCAGCCCCATGACGTGAGTGACCAGGTCAAGTCATGCTCATGTAATCCCTCCTCGAAGAGCCGGCGCCACTCGGTACGCGTAAAAACCCACCCCTCTCGAATCACCACAGGCCACAAGATATTGCCGAAACATAACCAATGCGTGGGTTCAAACGCAGGTACCTCACCCATGGCTTAAGCTCCCATTTTACGAATAGCAAATACACGAGTGGACTCAGCCATCTCCGCCACAACTCGAGAGGCTTCCACAGGTAAATTCTGGTCAGCGTTCGCAATCTCCAGACAATCTGCACACGTTACACGGAGTAAGGACACAGCTGCAGGAAACTCCTGAGGCGGAAAACGCACTCGACCTCTAGATTTTCCGGACCAGTAAAATCCCTTGAATGTCTCCCAACACAGATATTCGCGGAAAAAGACCCACTTAAACCGCACCAATTCCAAGCAATATTGAAACTTGTTCATGCCATCCTCTCACATGAACAGATTTAACCCCATTTTTACGGATTATGTAGCTACTAAATCCACCTTTGTATCCGTAATACCTTGTCTCACAAGCCACCTCTCCAATCGCTCAGAATCACGTGTATTGAACTCACCCCGCATACCTTGATCAATACGTGTGTTACCAAACTTTGCCCACGTTTCATCAACTTCGATACCAAAGAACCTACGTTGTAAGAGCAAGGCCGCAAGCCCCGTGGTCCCAGATCCACATACTGGATCCACGATCACTTCCCCAGGCTCCGTGAACCACATCACCAGATCCAAGAGCTGATCCAATGGCTTTTCAGTCTTATGCTTGCTCTCACCTCGCAAACACTTGTGGCTCAGTCCTGTGAGATTGCCGGGCCCTCCCCATCGCTTACGCCCCTTTGGATGCGCACAGATCAACATCTCACAACCCTGTGGAGGCCTGTCCCCACTCAATTGGGGCATTGACCATCGTACCCATGGCACCGCACGCACATAATCCAAATCATGTGCCTCTAAGGCACGTTTCCAGTCCCCTACACTCTCAATATCCGTGTAAATCAAAACCCAGCGCCGGGTTCGTGTAGCCAATTTACAGATATAATCCTGTAATGATGTGTCTAGATGCGTGAATCCAAGATCTCGGTGCCGTACCCCACGCACCGGGCTACAAGATGTCGCGCGCGCATGCACCCGCTCAGCATACGGCGGGTCGCAGATCAATACGTCAGGCGCCAAATCCGTGCCCACAACACGGCAATCTCCGTTGAAGATCCACATCAGTTTGCAAAGCTCACAAAGCCAGGGCCTATGCGATCCTCTGTATCCGCGCTGATTGTCGCGATGAAAGCCTCGGTGTCTACCGCCTCATCAGCTACGGAGATCAGCTTCTCCACGTCAATTTCATAGTAATGAAACCCCGCCCCGTTCGAGATCCGAATCTTACGCTGCTCACTCCCCTCACGTTGAAAAAACCGAAGCGCGCGCTTGTAATCAACCGTGGTGATGTTCAAACGCTCAGGTAGTAGCTCCACTGCTCGTGACGAAACCCATAACCGCTTCTCTCGCGTTCGTATGAACCAGGCCCTATTAGGGTCCCCAGACACGTACGTGCGTTCAAGCACCTGAGGCTGCTCTAGGTACCTGAAAAGCTGTTCTACGAACCAGTGAAAGCGATGGTAGGTCAATTTACGTGTTACCTCATGAGAGCCACTCTTTACGACCCATCTCCCATCAATCAATAGCGGTCCCATGCTCTCGTTGAGATAGGAAATGTGCTCTGGGATTTGTTCATAAATCTCGTTTGTGTTGTGTTTTTCCAGGAAATTACGAGCCTTGGCAGAGGCAGGAATCACGAGAAATCTCTCTGAAATGCCACTTGCATCGTGGTTGGTGTACTCATTACGCGTGGGTGTAATGAGGTCCAAGTGATTGGCCGATACTATTAGTCTGACGTGTCCTTTGAGCCAAAACGGCGTGCCATAAGGGTCACGAATCCTGCGCCCAGGACACGTAATGAGTTCCTTGATCCAGGTATCCGTGCACCGTGCCGGTAGTCCCTCATCCGCATAGATGATCGGGGAATGTCTTAGAGCCCCGTCATAATTACCAAAGATCTCGCTAATGCGAACCAGAGGCTTTTCCCAGCAATGAGCTACGCCATGTGCAAAGAGATTTTTACCGACGCCTGAGGCTCCTTGTAAGAAGAGCGCAGGGCATTCTTTGTCAAGACGTACCAAACCCCTGAGCCATGTGATTAAGTTATCGTGTTGCTGTCCTGCAAACAGATGTAACCACTCTTCAACGATAGGGTGTCGCACAGGCCTAGCGTTGCGCCAACGGGCTGTTGCCAGATGCAAGGTACGACCATCGAAGGTCGTCTTAGTCCTCATGTAATCACCCTCAATAGACAAGGCGGTATGTGCGCAACGATGCTGAAGCTCAGTTAAACTCCAGGGTTTTCCTTCCTTGTCACATACCTGATTACCGTACTTACGATACATGTACAACACAATGTCAGAACGTCCGTATTGTTCGGCATAGTCGTCACTATTGTGTTCACGTACGTAATAGGAATCGTCCTTTTGTATAATGAGATATGCCGCCTGTGTCGATGCACCCTCGACTACGTCAGAAAGAGGCACGGTATCCAGCTTACGGCGTTTAGCCTGGATTATGGCCTGTTGGCGTCGGATTTGATCTGCAAAACTCTCCACAGTCTGGTTTTCAGTTGTGGCCAGCGCAGCCGCAAATCGCTGAGCAGTATTGGTGGCATGTGCCAAAGGAAATGCTTGCGCAATTTCCCCACCAATCCTGTATAGGACGTCGTTACGAGCGTTGGGCTCGGCGAATTCTTCCCCATTGAGCATCTTGTACAAGCACCTGCTCAAAAGCTGGAGCTCGGGAGATTCCGCACGTCCTAGTCGTTTGACAAGCTTGAAAAGGTCCTCATCCGAGGGCGTTTCAATCTGTAATAGCAAGTCATCCACGACTATAGGGACGTGGGATCCTATCCGCGAAACAAGTGTAGGTATGTCAAGCAATGCACCCTGCCAGCTATCAAACCAGCAACGGTATGTGGAGTTCGCATTGGACTGGGGTGGCAGCCACACAGAGGTTGGGAGCAAGCTTTTACCATCTAGTGCTACGACCCCGATCTCACTGGCTACCTGTCTTGCTACTCCTTCGAAGAAAGAGGCATCTAAGGGCTCAGAGAAGGGTAACACGATACGTAAACGGCCTCTGTAGTCAGGACCTCTATCCCCCTTACCGTCAGCTACCATAAGATGGCTAAATGTCGTGTGAGCCAAGCCCTGGTACAAACGAGCCTTGGTAAGTACGCTTTCGATCTCTTGATTTGATACCCCGTCGTAATCAAGAGCGATGGCGTCCAGTTGTCTGACGCAGGTCTTACCCGCTCCCCCTTCCCAAGTTCCGAAGCTAAGGACTAACCCATCCTTCTTAATTGCAGTAGGGGGAGCCGATGCACATGCCCTAAAGTGGTTGACCAGCTCTTCCCAAGAAATCTCGTATCTTTGCCAAGGATCAGGAGTGTTCGTAGTGTCATATTTAAACGGCCTAACCGAAACCCGCATGTCTACCTACCCCGCCGTATACAGGTTTGCCCCAGGTCAACCAAGCCAATTTTTGGCTTGCATGTCGATTTGCTTTCGGTATAGTGGCCGAGTAGCGTGAATAGAAAAAAACTCATTTCCAAATTGAGACCCATTCTTTGCCCCGATTGCGGCAATAAAAAATGCCCCGTATGTCGATCTGAAATTGAAAATCTCATCGATAGACTCTGTGAATTTCTAGGCGAGGTATGGCACGACGGCTACGCAACTGGAGCGTATACGATTTCTAAAAGCGGAATAAATCCCTACTTACTCAAAAATAGAATGAGAAAATCCCCCTCAGGTATCCGTACTCCTGCATACTCACGCTTACCATGAACACAGAGTGTGCAATACCAAGTGAGTCGAAATCAGAGAAAGACCCACATATCCCTAAAGAGGAATTTTCTCCGACTCAATTGCAGATCGCAAGTCAGTGTCCTGCGAAATGGGGCTTTCAGTATTTATGGGGTTTAAAGCCAGATCCAACGCCCGCACAGCGCTTCGGACTCGCGATTCATGACGAGATAAGGAAGTTCGTATTTGGCATTCCTATGAGCGATACGGAGGCCGCACGCCGTGCCCTAACGGCGGTGAGATGGTTACCCGACTTGACAGATGCGACTTATGTACAGGCAGAGGGATTCATTAAATCCACAGAGACCTCTCCTCGATCAATTCAAATCAAATCCCAAAATCTAGTACCTGAAATCGAACCAATAAAAATTGTAGGATACCAAGATCTTGTAACGAGATTTCCGAACACCAATTCCAGTATTGAAACTCCTGAATGGTATGTATTTGATTACAAATCCAGTACCTCTTTTAAATACATGCACACTGAAGATACCCTGAAATTTGATATTCAAGGTAATAGCTACGCCCAAGACATTTTTGAAAAAGACCCCCACATCGAGACCGTGCACGGTCGTTGGATATACATTTTATCCAAAGGTGTGTATGATTCCCGCCCCGTTGATCACGTTTTTACTAGAACTGAAACCAATTCTTTTGTAAAAAAATGTATTAATAATGCCGACACTCTTCGCAAAGTGATACGTCTTAAGCTTTCGCCCCTAGACTTACCCACCAATATCAACCACTGTTCCCATTATGGGGGATGCCCTTACCACGTTTCAAAAAATGGCCCGTGTAAGGTCACCAACGACTTTTCGAGTTTTCTAAATCCACCAACCGGAGATGCGTTAATGACTGATCTGAAAGCGAAATTGGATGAATATATGCGCCGAAATCAACAGAGCAATGGCGCAGCAAATGGTGCTGCTACTCACCTTTCGAACGGGAATACTCCTGTACAAGCACCACAAGTACCCATACAACAAGCACCGCAAAACCTATTTGTAGGACAGCCTGCGTCGAATCCCCAAACAGGTGTTCAATATCCGAATCAATCACCATTTCAGCAACAAATCTCGAATTTGCCCCCAGGATATCACAATCCTGTGAATAGCCCTGAAGCAAATCAGGCGTTTATTAACCCACAACCACCTCCAATGCCTGCACCTTTACCCCAAACACCTATGCCTGCTCCTGCTAAAAGTGAGTTAAATTCCGTGCTGCAAAGCTTTCAAACGCCAAATGAGATTGATGCTGAAGCAGAGCCCAAACGCGGTCGCGGACGCCCACCAGGCTCGAAAGCAAAGGCCAAAGAAGCCCCCCCAGTAGCATTGATTGAGGATTCTCAGAAATCAAATATCGAAAAGCGTGAATTCCTTCAAGCAGTGTATTTGAAGTGTCTTGATATGATGGGGTTAAACGCCTTCGATGCAGATCTCATTTCAGCTATTGGAAATGATCTCTGGTCTCGAATTGAAAAAGCGACAGAACGGTAATCGATTTTATTTTGCTTCCTTTGTAAATCCCATTTTGTGATTAGATATTGATCTAGCGGGCTTTCAATGGGAGCAAAAGTATGTCGAAAGCCTACATTATTGGACTGGCAGCACTGGCGCTAGCTTGTCAAAATAACCCACCTTCATCCACAGGAGGCACGGGTGGATCAGACGGAAAATTGCCGTTTTGTTACCCGGATCCTGAGAAATCACCAGAGCTCGAAGCTTCATTGGTTGCAGAGCTTGTAGCCAATTGCAAAGAGCCGGTGGCTACATGTCCAGCTGCGCCTGCAATCCTTGAAAAGTACCGCGTGCTACGTCAACGCATCATCATTTGTAAGTGACTCACTGAAGCGGGCAGAAAGCAGATACGACCATGGCAATTGCCGTTTCAGAAGTGACAAAACAGCTCGAGAAACTTCCTTACGACATTCTACAATGGCTAGCGCAACTGATCTCAGATCTAGCCAATCGGGTGCAGCCGCGTGAAGCTCTTGAAAAGGCCCAACGCAACCTGATCTCTGGTACTCAAGAGGCACTCAGCGTATCCGCTGCTGACGTGTTAATCCGAGCACGGCAGGCACAGGAGGGCACAGGCCCAACAGGTGCAACTGGTGCAACTGGTACAGGTCCGACAGGTCCTGATACTGGGGATGACACAGATACAGACTCAGATGACGATTCAGATACGGATCCCACAGAGCCAGCCGGATATCGACGTAGGTAAACCTTGGGAGGTAGTTCGCCCCTACCTCCCACATTAAATATGCGGGATTTCTGCCGTTAGGAACAGCCCTAAGGGGAATCTCAAAATGAAGATCTCACAACTGATTGCAAGACTTAAGACCTTACAGGATACGCTAGGTGATGAAGAGGTATACTTGGCAGAGGATCAAGGCACAGAGCTGGTGGATCTGGCCGTTACTGCTGTGTATGACTTGGGTGATACTGCGCCATCAGGTTCGTACCTTGTGGTGTTACCCCAGCAGTCTCACCATTAGACATTAATTTCCTTAGGAGTGTCCGTTATCAATGTTGGAACCCGTCCACTGGTCTAGCGAATTCGATCGTATATGGCGGCTTCCAAGGCGTCAGGTTCCTGCTCCTGCGACCCAAGAGCGATCGACAAGGGACCTGACGCCACTCCTAACCACGCCTCGGGGGCGAGAACGTGGTGTGCAGCTCAAACCAATTCAAGCCTGGGCCATTGAAGAGGTGTTGTTAAACAAGGGACTCTTTGGTGCCATCTCCACAGGTCGGGGCAAGACCCTCATTTCCTGGCTCCTACCGAGCATCGTGGATGCGAAACGACCCCTGCTCGTGTTGCCAGCCAAACTGGTCAAGGAAAAGACACCCAAGGAATTTACAGAGCTCAAAAAGTATTGGGTCTCTCCCTCATTTTCGTATCGAATTGAATCATATACCAAGCTCTCGCGGATCGAATCCGCGGATTTATTACCCAGATTTCAACCTGATTTGATTGTCTGTGATGAGGTTCACAAGCTCAGAAATCAAGATACAGCGGCGGTTCAGCGGATCGGACGGTATATCAAGGAGGCACGTAAAGAAGGGCGTCACATCACGTTTGTAGCCCTCACGGCCACAATCCTACGTAAATCCCTGAGAGACTTTGCGCATCTTCTAGATTGGGCTTTAGGAGATCAGGCACCAATCCCCCGCACCTGGTCTGTACTTGATGACTGGTGTCGTGCACTTGATGAAAATGTGGACTTTTTCCAGCGGAAAACACCAGGTGTTCTAAAACAGTTTGTAGAACCTGTTGATCAATTCGAGGGATCAAAAAAGGTAGATGAGCTTACAGCGGTGCGTAAGGCCTTCCGACGAAGGCTTCAGGACACACCTGGTGTGATTTGCGATGACGAAGGGTCGTGTGATCAAAACCTGTACATAAACTTCTTTAAAGCCCCGGACGATCAGGTGCTCGACGCGGCGTTTGAAAAGTTTAGGACGCTCTGGGAAACACCTGATGGGTGGCCGTTGTCTGACCCGCTGAGCGTGTATCGCCATGCTTTCGAGCTCTCTTGTTGCTTTTATTATTATTGGGATCCACGGCCTCCTGCTAGTTGGATTGATGCACGTCGATCGTGGTGTGCGTTCGTTCGAGACAAGATCAAGTCAAGTAGACATACACCACGACCCCTAGACACCGAACTGGCAGTAGCCAGGGCTTATCCAGATGCTCCAGAACACGCTGACTGGAAACGAATCAGGCCCACGTTCAAGCCACATACTGTCGCGCGCTGGCTTAGTAACTCGGTACTAAACTTTGCAGGCATCTGGGAAGCAGAGCGCAAGCCCGGCTTGATCTGGGTTCAGCACAAGGAATGCGGCCAAGCCTTGGCCAAGGTTTTAAGACTTCGGTATTACGGAGCTGGGGGCTTGGATGAGAATGGGTTCTCAATTGAGAACGCACCCCGTGACCGAAGCGCTATCGTGTCTACGCATTCCAATAATGAGGGTAGAAATCTGCAGGCGTGGGCTCGTAACCTGATCATCTGTACACCTCAGGCCGCAACGCATTGGGAGCAGCTTCTATCGCGTACGCATCGCGATGGGCAGGCTCGTGAAGTGATTGCGGACGTGCTACTTTCTTGTAGAGAAAATCTCAATGCGATAGATCGCGCTGTCGCTGAAGCGCAATTCGTTCAGCAGACACAGGGACAGCGCAACAAACTCTTACTTGCAACCTATTCTCAAATACCAAATCTAGGCTCATCACCAAGGTACTGGCAAAAGGATCTAACCCCATGACTTTCCGATTACCAAACGCACAACCTGCATCTGCACCCATTCCTCAAGCACCTGTAGCTCCACCTCCTGGACTTGCTGCTCTAATCCCGCCGGGGGCTCAACCTGCTCAGTTGCAACAGCCACCGCAGCCTCAGGGCTTTCCTCAGGCTATGCCTCAGCAACCAGCACCGCAGCCCATGTATCAACAACCAGCCCAGGGTTTCCCCCAGGTTCCAACGAACGGGAATGGGGCACCTCAGCAGTTTGGTAGCGATAAATTCAATCCCTTCGCTGCTGCAACTGCCAAAGCACTCACGCCTCGTCTCCCCTACTTTGAGCCTGGGCATCATCGATGTGAGATTGTAAAGACCGCAGTCACCACGGTGAATCCGAGCTTTGTTGTGGAGTTCAAGATCCTTGAAAGCAACAACCCTGCGATGCGCCCGGGGAACATGCATGTTTGGATCCAGGGTCTGAATTCTCCTTACATTTGGCCCAACGTAATAAAGAGCTTCTTTATGGCCGTGCTAGGTGTGACAACCGCGGAGCAATTGCTTGAGAAGGGTGTGACAGACGCGGTGCTTGCAGAGATTATGAAAGCCGCCTCCAACCCTGATCAGAAGCTGAGCGAGATGTTCAACGCAAATCCTCTCAAAGGATGCAAGGTGGACGGCATAGGCACGCCCAAGCAGGTCTTCAATAAGACAACAAAGCAGCAAGAAATCCGTACCGCGATGGTTTTTTTGCCATATAGTGGACAGTGATACCGAAATAATAACAACCTCGTTATCAACCCGTCGCACGTCTTCCCTGATTGTTGTCTACCTTCTCTGCGAGACGTGCGGCGGGCCTACTAAGGTCGAGAAAGCATGACGCCCTTTTCCAAGGTCGTGGCTTTCGACACGGAAACGTGGGTCATCAGACCGGGGCTTCAAGCACCTCCTGTTGTGTGCTTGAGCTATGCATTGATCACTGATGGCGTGCTCCACCATGTGGATGTAGTCGATCGACACGAGGCACCGAAGTACCTGCGACATTGGCTAGAGCAACCTGATGTGCTGCTCACAGGAGCCAACGTGGCGTTTGATTTTGCCTGCATGGCAGAGTTCCTTCCTCTCGAACTAATCTTCGAGGCGTATGGGCAAAATAGAGTCACTGATGTGCTCACCCGACAGAAACTCTTGGATCTGGCAGCAGGTAAATATCACGGATATGTAGGTCCTGACGGCATTTGGATTCCGTTTCAGTACAATTTACAGGGAGTAGCCAAGCGACATTGTCAGATTGAGCTTGATAAAGAGGAGGATTCTCCACGTCTGCATTACCAAAAGCTCTATGACCTACCCATTTCAGAATGGGGGCAGCGAGATCTTGCATACGCACGCGCAGATGCACAGGCCACTGGCTACGCTTACCTAGGACAGGAGAGACTACCTGCAGAAGCAGCTTATTTCTTTCCTGGTAAAAACCCACTTCTAGATCAATTTGCTCAGGCACGCGCAGCCTGGTGGCTGAAATTGACCTCGATACACGGCATTCGTACGGACAAGGATGCTGTCCTAAAATTCGGTAAAGAGGTGGCACAAGAGTACGAGCGCGTCTGCGAAGAGCTCTTTTACGACGGTCTCATGCGTCGAACATTTACCAAGAATCAAGAGGGCGTTCTAAACTACATCAGAGAAAAGGGGCTCTTGGAACACTTTCTGGTGCGACCACGTAATGCGCCTCCCAGGGTTACTCTAAGTGCAGAAGCGTATCGAACCAGTGGAGATGAGCTGCTGCAGTGGTTGGGTAAGAGCCAAGAACTTGCGCTGATTTGCAGATCAGAAAAACCCAAAAATGGGAGTGATCACGACATCCAGGCCTGGACACAAATCGTAAGAAGAAATTGGGCTATAGTTCAACGCCTATCAAAGGCAGGACTTGTGACGGTATCTCAGTCTCGCAACACAAAGGCTGCCAAGGAGCGCATGATCACCGTATGCAAGGCTCAGGGACTTCAACCCAAGGTCACCTCAAAACCCAAAGCCAAGAAAGGCAAGGCCACCTCTACAACGTGGCAACCGTCGGTGTCGCTAGATGCTGAGGCATGTCGCCGTACCCATGATCCTCTGTTAGAGCAATACGCGGAACAGAGCTCCTTGTCCAAGACCCTGAGCAATGACATTCCGCAGCTATTGATGGCGGGTCTCCAATTGCCTGTACACACGCGTTTTGAAGAGCTTCAAGAGACAGGCCGAACGGGCTCATCCAAGCCTAATATTCAAAACGTACGTCGTTTAAAAGGCATTCGTGAATGTTTCGTACCACGCCCTGGATTTGTATTCGTGGATGCAGATTACGGTATGCTCGAGCTTCACACACTTGGCCAGGTCTGTATCTGGTGGCTAGGTCATTCGAGTCTGGCACAGGCGCTCAACGCGGGGTTGGATCCGCATGTTGTGATCGGCGCCCAAATGGCTGGCATTCCTTACGATGAAGGGATGCGACTCAAGGCTTTGGGTGATCCTAAATTCGACCAATACCGGAGTTGTGGGAAGGTCGGAAATTTTGGACTAGCGGGTGGTTCTGGTGCAGAAACTCTGGTTGCATATGCCAAAAAAACCTGGGGTGTATATATTACACTTGAACAGGCCATTGAGATTAAGCGCACATGGCTGGCTCAATGGGTAGAAATGGCTGAGTATCAGGCCTATGTACGACGCAGGTTTTCGACTGGGAAACTCTTTGCGGTAGTAGTACCTGGATCTGAGCGCCTGCGCGCAGGAGTTCACTATTGTCCCGCGCTCAATAATGCCTTTCAAGGTTTAGGTGCAGATGTTGGAAAACGCGCGGGATGGTACGTTTCGCGTGAATGCTATGCGGATCGCACCTCCCCGCTCTACGGAAGTCGAATCGTGAATTTCCCACATGACGAATTGATCGTAGAGGTGCCAGAGGAGCATGCACAGGAAGGTGCGGCACGTGTTGAATACCTCATGAATCAGGCAAGTCGGGAACTTTTACCTGATTGTCCTGCCAAGACCAAACCGCTACTAGCGCGGCGCTGGTCCAAGAGTGCGAAGAGAATTGTGGATGACAATGGGAGGCTTCAGGTATGGGACAGCCTGTAAACGACACTTTTACGGTACCGATAGAAAAAGTATACGACCCCGTAGAATGCCCCAGACATTATACGACACACCCTTCAGGTGTTGAATGCATTCAAATCACAGAGCATTTCAATTTCTGTGTGGGCAATGCCATCAAGTACCTCTGGCGTGCGGGGCTCAAGGGGGATGCTTTAGAGGATCTTAAAAAAGCCCAGTGGTACCTGTCACGAGAAATTGCTAGACTTTCCGAACCAAAATGAAACCGACAGACGACCTACATGTGCATCCGCAAATCCTTTTAGCGGCACAGGTCGTGGCCCACCTTTACGAGCATATAACTGTACCTGAAATCCTAAGCAGAAACCGAAATCTGCCTTTACCTGAAGCACGTTGCTTTTTGGTATGGCTTCTAAGGGAGTGCACACCGCTTAGCTACCCTGAGATCGCTCGCAACCTCCACCGCAGTCACAGCACCATTCATAGTCTGGATGCTCGATTCCAAGGGCTTATCCAAGCAGATAGAAAACTCAGAAACACAGCCCTTTGGGTAAAGAAGTTCTTACAGGAGCAGTGCGACGTACGAACCGCAGCACAACGCTTTCCTGTAGACGTTTTTGAAAAGACTGGATAGAAATGGCAATTGGGCACGGGCGACGAGTTTCATGGCGAAATGCAACGGATCGTTCGTGCCCACCCGAAATCTGGTTGTCAGTAGATGCGGGGGTGCAGCGACATGCAGTCGCATGCTGGGAAGGTTCAAGACTTTTATGGGTGGGCTTTTACTCGGGAGAACCCCTCACATCAGGTAATCTCGTAACGCGTGTCGTAATCGAGATTCCTAATGCCAATGAGCTCAGAGTACGTGGCATCGATCCTCAGGACCTGATTCGTTTAGCCATAGCTGCAGGTCGATTTGCAGGCCGATTTGATGCACACGCTACCGTAGATTTGATCTGGGCATCGCAGTGGAAAGGCCAGGTAAAAAAGCCCTTGTCTCACTGGCGAATCTGGCAAGCACTGTCTCGAGACGAAAAAAAGCTCTTGCCCCCTGAGTCATTGGACCGAATTAAAAAAGGTCTCAAGGGTGGTCCGTACAGGTGGTCAGGTCATAACTTGTTTGACGCGGTGGGCATCGGCCTGTGGCATTGTAAAAGGCTAGTAAAAGGCGTAAAACAGGATGTGTTACTTGCCCCCCTGTCGGTTTCCTGTTAGTTTCTCTTTTAGTACCTGTTTCAATTAGACAGTAATAAAAGAGAAAAGTTTTTAATAAAGTCTTTAAGAAAGTTTTTGGGTGCCCGTTCTATATGGGCAAGAAGGTAGACACACCATGACGCTCAAGAAACGATCCTATGCACGTCTCGTAGAATCAAAAGAGATTTTTGAAATTCTTAAAGAAACACAAGCATTGCTTCAAGTAGCCAGTGAACGTCTAGCAAAATTGAAATCGGTTTAAGGGAAAGTAGAGGGGAACATGACAAAGTGGTTAATGGTAATGATTTTGGTAACAGGTTGTGCAGCAGAAGTTGATTACTCAGAGGTTGCCTCGCAACCTGAAGATGCGGCTTCAGAAGAGTCGTCAGATGCGGGAGCTCCTTTACATGACAGAGCCGTGAAAGTGAATCCGGAAGGCGCTACCAACCTCGTGCTGGGGTCGCCACGATGAGACTATTGACGGATTGTGATGACGGAGAAGATCCGAGGGTTGAAGATTACAAAGCATTCATTTTGGATTGTGTGATTACACGCGGATTCGCGGCACGTGAAATGAATGATTTTAGAACGTACGAAGTAAGTAAAAGTGTTGCCAAGATGATTGCGGATCAGGAAATTGAAATCTCGTTGAAAGTAAAAGAAACATGAGCAGGCTTTTCATTTTGGGACCGCGTGAATGTGGGAAAACGCGTTTAAAAAACTGGTTACAGGAACGCGGTTTTCGGGGTGAAATTTCAACAACTTCAATCTTCTCAGTTAGGAAATCAAACAGTGGGGCTGATGTCACCATAGACACTGATGATGGTCACGTACAACTCGAAAACGGAGATATGTTTTTAACCATCGGAGAATTCTCAGATCATGCTCCCGTTTCTTTACGCGAGGCATTAGCACATGCACACGACGGACTACGTGAAACGGTTCTAGAATTGATACAGAGAAAAGATGTCTGATTTCTCAATTCACGAATTTTTGAAACTCGCTCCAGAGGAACGTAAACGAGCATTGGAAGCGCTGGAAGCACACGCACAGCTACGTTACGAAAATCGAAAGAAGCAATGGGAAGAATGTGTAAACACTTCACCTCAACCTGTCCCAGAAGAGCCTGAAAACTTTCCTCCAAATTTGGACGTTTTCCTAGAAGAACTGTCCCGATTAAGTAGGAAATATGGGCTTAAAATAGGGGGATGTGGGTGTTGCGGATCTCCGGAAATATGTGAACTCGATGAACCAGAAGGTAAGTATAAATATACTACGCGAACACCTGGTGCGAGTTTGACTTGGGAAAAACCCGCGAAGGAAAAACAGTGAGAAAGAAACGCAAACCGAAAATGAAATTTACAGAAGCCTTTCGTACCAAGGCCTTGGAGATGCTTGCAACCAAGTCCAATGCAGAGGTGGCACGCGAGCTGAAGATCTCAGAGCCGCTGCTCTATGCGTGGAAGAAACGCGCAGCAAAGGGCCCACCACCGCGATTGGGTAGACCTCCTAAGACGCCCAATGATCCTTTGAAAGCACGCCCATCTCGCGAACGTGAAGGGACAGAGGAGCATAATGATTTTACAACTTCTGAACGGAAAGGAAATCTAGTGGAGAAAATTGGTGAGTACTTCACTCAGAAGACACGTGAGGAACATAAACTCGTTGAACAGAACGAACCCGATCCGGAGACGAGAATACTTACCTATCGGAAACTCTTCGAACAAAACCAGGCACTTCGTCGTGAGAATTTGGCATTAAAAAGCGCATTGCGAGTGTACCTGTCAGAAGAGTAGTAAAAACCATGAGCGCGCTTACCATCACCATTGAGGACGAGAGTCACAAGCTCAGCACAGACGTGCGTGATGCGCCGGATATCCTGCGTATGCTTCATGAGTTTGAGATCACCCGTGACTCGCAGCTCACGATCGCCAACGCGATGTTGCGCGAGATTTTGGAACGCAAGGATGAGTATGAGACGCGTCTCAAAAAAGCAACCGAACCCCTTTCCTCTGCGTTGAACGAGATTCGGTCTTGGTTCAAGCCAGCACTGGTCCCACTCAAGGAATATGAGGAGATTCTGAGAGAGAAAATTGGTTCATACCTTTTGACACAAAAACAGGCACGTGAGGCGTTGCATGCGCTTGCTGCACAGGCTCAAGCAGAAGGTGATAACCGAACCACGATCATGGCTCTGAATGCTGCAGGAGCACCTGTCATAGCGCCCGTAGGTACATCTATTCGAGAGGTCTGGGAAGCCGAGGTTGAGGACGCAGATCTGGTACCTCGTGAATATATGATCCCAGATCTGTCCAAGATCTCAGCATATGCACGTCAGCACAAATCCCATGAGACACCAGCACCTATCCCAGGTGTAGTTTTTAGACGCAAGCCCATCGTCTCAGTGAGAAGGAAATGACTTCTAATAATGATCTTCAATACATTGATGAAACTATGCAGCTGCTTAGGCAAGAGCTCGATCGTGAATCTTAGACTTGATCAAATCAAAACTGCGATCTCACGGGTGCCCGGTGCGGATATGCTGCACGATAATCATATACCGCACGTCATTTTTTGGAGAAACGGTTTGGAGTTCGCTTGTCATACAAACCGACGTTTAGATTTCCGTGCTGAAGGTAGGAGTTACACGGAAGCCGAGATTCTTTCCGTCTTAGAGACCATGCTCTTGATCAGACTAGAACTTGATTATGAAGTGGAGCGGGCGTCATTGCACACGCATGACATGAATTGCGAAGCGTGTGCCCGCCTTGGAGAAAAATGAGCCATGAAAACGCACCGTCTCACTAGGCTAAGGTTAGCCAATGACTGCTAAGTACGATGACCTGCTTAAGACAGGGCGTCGCTCAGAGCTCACGCGTGAAGGCATCTACCTATTGCCTCATCAGTTCCCCCGTAACCTGAACGTGCAACGCGCTCTTGGTGGAAAGCTTGGCGACTTCTTCCAAGACGGCGACCACGGGGGTCCCGGTACCTGGTGGATCTTTCCTGAACCTGACGTTCAACTAAGCGGCGAGACCTACGAACCCGATATAGCAGGATGGTTAAAGACGCGTTTGGAGAGCCCTGACCAACGACCCATCCTTGTGACACCAGATTGGGTTTGCGAGGTTGTGTCTGAGGATTTACGCCACGATTATGTAAAAAAGATGGGCGTTTATGGGGAGTCCCAAATCCCGTATTACTGGATCGTAAATGCGCATCCAGACTTTGAATACTTGGAAACCTATGAATTCAGACAGACTCGGTTTGAGTTTGTCCGTGCATACAAACGCGGAGACGTTGCGGAGATACCGCCTTTTACTGGACTTGAATTGAACATCAACAGTCTATTTCTCCCACGTTCGGCATACCTCAGAAAGACTTGACATGGGCACACACCTCGACACAGCATGCGCCCCGTTCGAGGTATGACAATGATCAAACACATCTCTATATTATGTTTGGGTGGCTTTGCTTTGGCTTGCAGTGGGACACCCCAGGAATTCGAATCGCAACAAGTCAAACCTGTGCCTGTATCTGAAAACGTGAAGATTGATAAGAAAGGAAAGCGCTGGGATCGCGTGCGTAAGATCGCAGCAGTGAAAGCTCCGAACGTACATGAGCTCGCGAAACGTGTACGCGCAAGGGGATATGCGAATAGCGATTTGCCAAATGTGGGCGAGATGCTTAAGGATCCGACATTAGCAGATGAGGACATCGTCAAGTATGTGCAGCCGGTGCTCTACGATGGCGATTCTGAGTACAGGCTTTCGATAGAGGATTCACTAGAGATCGTTCGAAAAATGAGATCGGCGTCAGCAGAGCCGGTTGATGGCACCGCATCACCAGGCGGCTACGCAATTATCGGAAATGATGACAGGCAACAGATAAATGTTTGGGCAAATTCATGGCCAAACGTGATGATTGGCGCAATGTTTTATGGCTCGGAATGGCACGTATTGACGAACCATGCGAGCGAGACATGCACAGCTTTCAAGTTGATCAACAACTCAACAGCTGTGACCGCAGGTCATTGTCTCTTCGATGACACCACGGGCACATGGTGGGAAAGACCCAATATTTTATTCGGTGCAGCAAACATCATCAATGACCCTGGGCACCTACCGAGGCCGTTCGTAGAGGGCACGTGCTACTCAGCAGCAGTATCACCGCTTTTCATTTGGGGAGGCGGAGCACCTGTTGATTTTGCAGTCATCCAATTCAATCGTGGAAACCATCAATGCGGCTT
>JACCDR010798561.1_pt1 | contig 20956 bp, 22 predicted proteins | sample 7446431 | NCBI WGS metagenome assembly JACCDR01 (sample SAMN15323443, study PRJNA562643) | freshwater metagenome | isolation source: river surface water | place: USA:Blue River Watershed | collected 2017-08-17 | reverse complement strand
GTGGGGGTGGTGGGGGGAGGGTGGGAAGGTCAAGAAAACGGTGGTGACGGTTTACGCGCCACCAGGTCCTGCAACTGTTGCATGACCTGGCTGCCGCCACCGGGAATGCTGTAGCGGGTGTCGTGTGCGGTGAGTGGCTGGCCGTCGGCACTGAGCACCTGCACCGGGCGCACGGGGCGCCGGGTCTGGCGGTCCAGCACTTGCAGCCGCGCGCCTTGGGCTTTGGGCATCCAGCGGTCGCCCCACTGCTGCAAAAACACGACCAACGGAAACAGCTCATGGCCCTTGGGCGTGAGCTTGTAGTCCACGGCGCGGCCATCGCCAGGCACCGGCCGGCGCTGCAGGATGCCGGCTTCGACCAGCCCCGCCAGCCGCGCCGCCAGCACGTTGCTTGCCACACCCAGGTGGCGCTCAAAATCATCAAAACGGGTGATGCCGTTGAAGGCGTCGCGCAAGATCACCAGCGTCCACTTGTCGCCCACCTGCTGGGCGGCCTGCGCCACGCTGCAGTCGACATCGGCAAAGGACTGGCGGCTCATCGGGTGCGCTAGCCCGGATATTTCACCAGGGCGACGCCCGCAGCGCCCTGTGTTGGGATGCATGGGCGCGCGATGGGAGGAGTCCAGGGTCTTGTGACCCTGGCGACGAGCAGCGCGCGCCCATGCGCCCAAGACAGGGATGCTGCGGGCGTCGAGCTGTTTTGCGCGAATCCAAATTGGTTTTGATAAACGCTCATCGCTTTACCTCGTACGGAACCCGCAAAACAGCGCCCCTGGTGAAATATCCGGGCTAGGGTTGTCAGAGTAAGGGCGGTGCGAGGGGTGGGTGGCAACCCCCGGGGCCAAGTGCACAGAATATAACTTGCTTCAAGCAAGTTAGGCGTGCTGAGGTCGTTCCAATCAGAACCACCGGGTTCAGGTCTGCGGCACAGGCCAGTCCAGGCAAAACAGTTGCGGGTCTGAATGATCCAGGAGTCGGCGGCAAGTGAACGCTGTGCTGCGCACGCCAAGCCGCATCAATGCGGGCCCCAGCAGACGCACCCTGGTGGACCGCGTTATGGCGCGCTGACCCCCGGCTCAGCACCTGGCCCATGCTGACCGAAGCCCGCTTTCTGCCGAGCGCCCGCTTGGGGTGTCGTCTTGGCCCAGGCGCTGTTGGCCGAACGCCTGGGGTACGGCCGCATACTCGCCACTGACACGCTCGACTTTGGCGCCTACCGCTTGAAGAGCAGCAAACCGTTTGGCAACGTCTTGAAGGGTATGAAACGATGACTTCAGTCGAAAAAACCGCAGAACAGACGGCCGCACCCGGCAACGGCCGCCTGGCCGGCAAGGTGGCCATCGTCACCGGTGGCGGTTCAGGTTTTGGCGCCGGCATCTGTGCCAAGTTTGTTGCCGAAGGGGCGCGGGTGCTGGTGGCCGACATCAACCTGCAGGCCGCGCAGGACACGGCGGCCCACTTGGGCGCCGCTGCGCTTGCGCAGCGGGTGGACGTGGCCAACGCCGCCGATGTGAAGTTGATGATGGACACCGCGCAGCAGCACTTCGGACGCATCGACATCCTGGTCAATAACGCCGGTGTCACGCACTTGCCGCAGCCGCTGGAAGACGTGAGCGAGGCCGACTTCGACCGCATCGTGGCCGTCAACATGAAGGCCATCTACTTGGCCATGCGTGAGGTCGTGCCGCGCTTCAGGGCGCAGGCTGCTGGCCGCCAGGGCATACGCGGCGTGGTGTTGAACATGGCCAGCACGGCGGGTGTCAGCCCGCGGCCACGCCTGGGCTGGTACAACGCCAGCAAGGGCTGGGTGATCACGGCCACGCGTGCCAACGCGGTGGAGTTGGCGCCGGCCGGCATTCGCGTGGTGGCGCTCAACCCGGTGGCCGGCGAAACACCGCTGCTCAAAAGCTTCATGGGGCAAGACACGCCCGAGATGCGCGCCAAGTTCCTGTCCACCATCCCCATCGGGCGCTTCTCCACCCCCGAAGACCTGGGCAACGCCGCCTGCTTCCTGTGCAGCGACGAGGCCAGCATGATCACCGGCGTGTGTATGGAAGTGGATGGCGGTCGTTGCATTTGAAAACCTTGCCGCAACCATGGAAGTAACTTCTATGGGCTGTCAAGCACCTTTTTGTCTGGATACCGCCGGCGCGGGCGCGGCTCTAGACTGTTCTTTATCTTGTCGATACAGCGGGCCGCGACTGCCTGCTGGAGCCTGCCAGCGATGAAACGTGTGCTCATCATTGAAGACCAGCCTGAGATTCGGGAACTGATCCGCATGACGCTGGAAATGGAGCCTCTGGACATCCATGAGGCGCACGACGGCGACTCGGGCCTGCAGCAAGCGCAGACGCTGCTGCCTCACCTGGTGTTGTTGGATGTGATGATGCCCGGCGGTACCGACGGCTTCACGGTTTGTGAGCGCATCCGTGCCGACACCCGTCTGCAGAACACCCGCATCGTGCTGCTGACCGCCCGTGCGCAACCCGAAGACCGCGCCCGGGGCCTGAAAGCCGGTGCCGATGAGTACCTGGTCAAGCCGTTCAGCCCGCGCCACTTGCTGCAGGTGGTGAGTCATCTGACCTGAAGCTCAGGTTCAGCAACCGCCCCCCCAGCGATAACCGCTGGGTCGTTCGCCGCCATTGTCTGCCGCCAGCAAAAATGCTGAATGGGCCTGGGCTCGTTGGCGGCGACACTGGTGCCCATGGACACGAAGATGACACTGCACCCAGTCAGCCGCGGCCGTTACAGCGCGGTGGCGATGGCGCTGCACTGGTTGCTGGCGGTGCTGATCGTGGGCAATGTGGCGCTGGGTGTCTACATGGCCGACCTGAGTTTTTCGATGACGCGCCTGAAGCTCTACAACGGGCACAAGTGGGCCGGTGCGGTGATCTTGTTGCTGTCAGCGGCTCGTCTGGTGTGGCGGCTTACCCACCGCCCGCCCGCAGCGCCCGCCATGCGCGTCTGGCAACAACGGGCTGCACACGCCACGCACTGGTTGTTGTACGCCCTGTTTTTTGCCGTGCCCCTGGCCGGCTGGGCATACAGCTCGGCCAGTGGTTTTCCGTTGGTGGTGTTTGGTGTGCTGCCGCTGCCCGACTGGGTACCGGTGGACCGGGAACTGGCCGATGTGCTGAAGCGCGTGCACAAATTTGCCGCCTTCGGGCTGTGTGCCTTGGTCGGCCTGCACGTGGCTGCTGCGTTGAAGCACCAGTGGCTGGACCGCGATGGCCTGCTGTTGCGCATGCTGCCCGGTCGCTGACACCGACCCCCTTTTTTTGCACCCCGCTTGCTCGCCGCTTGAATAACAAAACACACCCTGAGGTCTGAAAACATGCCGCAATCCCGTCACTTCTCTTGGCTCTGCGCGGGCACCCTGGCAGGGGCGCTGGTGGGGGCTGCCCTGGGCCTGGCCGCACAGCCGGTCCATGCCCAAACCCCGTCGGCGCAGTTGGTGGCTGCGGGCAGCGAACTGGGCTTCACCACGCGGCAGTTGGGTGTGCCGGTGGAAGGCCGCTTTGGCAAGTTCAGCGCGCAGGTGGCGCTGGACCCGCGCAAGCCCGAAGCCGGCCGTGTCAGCCTGAGCATCGATACCGGCAGTGCCCGCTTTGGCAGTGCAGAACTCGACGCCGAGGTGCCCAAGCCCGAATGGCTGGGCGCGGCCCGCTTTCCCGCCGCCACGTTTCAAAGCAGCGCCATCAAGGGCCTGGGTGGTGGCCGCTTCGAAGTGGCGGGCAAGCTGGGCATCAAGGGCATCACCAAGGACATCACGGTGCCGGTGCAACTGGTGCAGGCCGGTGCGCAAAGCACGGCCAGCGGCAGTTTTGTCATCAAGCGGCTGGACTTCAAAGTGGGTGAAGGGGAGTGGACCGACACCTCGATGCTGGCCAACGACGTGCACGTGCGCTTCAAGCTGGTGCTCACGGGCGTGCCGCCGCTGTGATTCCCGGCCAGGGCTAACCGGCCGGCCTTCCCCCTCTTTCACCTTCACCTTCACCCTCACCTCAACCATCGATACACACCATGAAAAAACGGCTCGCCTGCGTTGTTGCCACACTGACCCTGGGTGCTGCCCAGGCGCAGTCCACCACCTACGCCATAGACCCCACGCACACCTTCGTCACCTTTGAGGTCAGCCACTTCGGCACGTCCACCAACCGGGGCCGTTTCGACAAGAAGGAAGGCACCGTGAAGTTCGACCGCGCGGCCAAGACGGGCAGTGTCGACATCACGCTGCAAACGGCCTCGATCAACACCGGTGTGGCGCCTTTTGAAAACCACCTGCGCAGCAAAGACTTTTTCAACTCGGCTGAATACCCGACCGCCCGTTTTGTCAGCGACCGCTTCGTGTTCAGTGGCGACAAGGTCACCGAGGTGGTGGGCTCGCTCACGCTGCTGGGCAAAACGCTGCCGGTGACGCTGAAGGCCAACCTGTTCAACTGTTATGACAGCCCCATGCTCAAGCGTGAAGTGTGTGGTGGCGACTTCGAAACCACCATCGACCGCACGCAGTGGGGCATGAACACCTATGTGCCGCCGGGCCAGCGCGGTGACGTGCGCCTGGTCATCCAGGTCGAGGCCATCCGCCAGTGAGCTTGCGGCACGCAGTGTGCAGGGCCTCTCGGCTGGCGGCGCTGGCGTTGGTCGGCGCTGCGGGTGCCGGCTGGGCCCAGCCTGTGGCCTACACGTTGGTGCCCGAGTACAGCTTTGTGCACTTTGAGGTGCTGCACTTTGGCACCTCCACCATCCGCGGCCGCTTTGGGCCGCTGCAAGGCCAGGTGATGCTGGACCGCAAGGCCGGCAGCGGTGACGTTTCGCTGCGTGTGCCCACCGCACAGGTCGACACCGGCATCGGTGTCTTCAACAACCGGCTGCGCCAGGCCGACCTGCTGGCCAGCGCCGACTTCCCCGAGGCCTTTTTTGTCGCCAGCCGCATGCGCTTTGCGGGCGACCAACTGGCCGAGGTGCGGGGCGAATTCACGTGGCGCGGCGTGAGCCAGCCGCTGTCGCTGCGCGCGCTGCGTTTTGGCTGCCGCAGGGATCAGCAGGTCAGCCCGGCCGAGGAAATCTGCGGCGGCGACTTCGAAGGCGAGATTCTGCGCAGTGAGTTCGGCGCCACTTTTGCACTGCCTTTTGTGGCCGACCGGGTGCGCCTGGTGGTGCAGGTGGAGGGCCGCAAGCGCCCGCCTTGAGGGGGGCTTGGCCATGGGGTGCCCGTGGCCCGCGCGCCTGCACCCCTTGTCATCATTACGCGCCTGCTTTGCAAAGCTGAACTGACCGAAACTTGCGGGCCGCAGCGCCCTGCGGGTTGCGACGACAGTTTTTCGGGGTGGATCGTGCTGTTCAACCGGGTAACACCCGGTTGAACAGCCGCCCGGCATGGCCAACCATTCACGCTGGTCTCTTGCAAGATGCAAGTTACCCAGCCTGACAACCAACCCCGGGACAAACAAGCCATGACCGAACCGACCCGCACGCCGGCACAACGCCGCCGTTTCCTGAAGGACGCCGCCGTCGGCACGCTGGGCGCTGGTGCGCTCGCGGCACCCATGGTGTCCAACGCACAAACGGCCACCTTCCGCTTCCAAAGCACCTGGCCGGCCAAGGACATCTTCCACGAGTACGCCAACGATTTCGCCAAGAAGGTGAACGACATGGCGGGCAACCGCCTGAAGATCGAAGTGTTGCCCTCGGGCTCGGTGGTGCCGGCCTTCCAGCTGCTGGATGCGGTGAACAAGGGCACGCTGGACGGCGGCCACGGCGTGCTGGCCTACCACTATGGCAAGAGCAACGCGCTGGCGCTGTGGGGCAGCGGCCCGGCCTTTGGCATGGACCCGAACATGGTGCTGGCCTGGCACTACTACGGCGGTGGCAAGGCGCTGCTGGAAGAGATCTACAAGAGCCTGAACATCGACGTCACGTCTTTTGTCTACGGCCCCATGCCCACGCAGCCGCTGGGTTGGTTCAAGAAGCCGATCAGCAAGGTCGACGACATCAAAGGCCTGAAGTTCCGTACCGTGGGCCTGGCGGTGGACGTGTTCAAGGAACTGGGCGCTGCCGTCAACCCGCTGCCCGGCGGTGAGATCGTGCCGGCCCTGGACCGCGGCCTGATCGACGCGGCTGAATTCAACAACGCCACTTCCGACCGCATCCTGGGTTTCCCCGACGTGGTGAAGAACTGCATGCTGCAAAGCTTCCACCAAAGCGGTGAGCAGTTCGAGATTCTTTTCAACAAGGCCAAGTACGACGCCCTGCCGGCCGAGCTGAAGTCGGTCATCGACTACGGTGTGCAGGCCGCCAGCGCCGACATGACCTGGAAGGCCATCCAGCGCAACAGCCAGGACTACATCGAGCTGAAGACCAAAGACAAGGTCAACTTCTTCAAGACACCCGACGCCATCCTGCGCGCGCAGCTCGCCGCCTGGGACAAGGTCACTGCAGCCAAGTCAGCGGAGCAGCCCCTGTTCAAGAAGGTGATGGACAGCCAGCGTGTTTTTGCGCAGCGTGCCGGCGCCTGGCAGAACGACTACATGGTCGACTTCAAGATGGCCTGGAACCACTACTTCCGCGCCCCGGCCAAGAAGTCCTGACCACATCCCGCCCCTGATGAAGGGCCACTGGTGCCGCAAGGCCGGTGGCCCTTCTTGTTGCTTGCAAGACCCGTTTCCCGCCTGGAGAAAGCCCGATGCAAAGCCTGTTGCTGCGCGTAGACCGTTTGTCCACCTGGCTGGGCCAGCTTTTTTCCTGGCTCATCGTGTTGCTGACCTTGATGATCACCTGGGAGGTCTTCTCGCGTTATGTCTTGAACTCGCCGCATGACTGGGCCCTGGACGCACAGATCATCCTGTACGGCACCATCTTCATGATGGCTGGCGCCTACACCCTGGCCAAAAACGGCCATGTGCGCGGTGACGTGCTCTACAGCTTCTTCAAGCCGCAGACGCAGGCCATGTGGGACCTGCTGCTGTACTTCGTGTTTTTCATGCCCGGCGTGGTGGCCATGACCTGGGCGGGCTGGACTTTTGCCAACGAATCGCTGGCCATCCGCGAAAGCACTTTCAGCGCCACGCCGCTGCCCATCTACCCCTTCAAGTTTGTAATTCCTGTCGCCGGTGGCATGTTGCTGCTGCAGGGCGTGGTCGAGATCGTGCGCTGCATCCAATGCATCCGCGACGGCGCCTGGCCCTCGCGCGAGCAAGACGTGGAAGAAGTTGACGTCGAAAAGCTCAAGGCCATGGTGCATGTGAAGGACGAGGACATCGCCAAGCTCGACGACCTCCTGGTCAAGCAGGAAGCCGCCAAATGAAGATTCGCAAAGAACTCTGGTTCGGCTTCATCATCATGGGGCTGATCATCGCCGGCACCGCCACGATGCTGCTGATGGCACCCAAGATCACCAACGGCCACCTCGGGCTGATGATGCTGGGCCTGGTGGTGGTGGCCATCATGCTGGGCTTCCCCACCGCGTTCACGCTGATGGGCATGGGCATGATCTTCACCTGGATCGCCTACGAGGAAAACACCTCCAAAACACTCACGCTGATGGTGCAGAGCGCCTTCAAGGTGATGGGCAACGACGTGCTCATCTCGATCCCGTTGTTTGTGTTCATGGGTTACCTGGTTGAGCGTGCCAACCTGATTGAAAAACTCTTCAAGAGCCTGCACTTGGCCATGGCGCGGGTACCCGGCTCGCTGGCGGTGGCCACCATCTTCACCTGCGCGGTGTTTGCCACGGCCACCGGCATCGTGGGCGCGGTGGTCACGCTGATGGGCTTGCTGGCCTTCCCGCAGATGATCAAGGGCGGCTACGACGTGCGCGTGGGCGCTGGCTCCATCACGGCCGGTGGCTGCCTGGGCATCCTGATTCCGCCCTCGGTGATGTTGATCGTCTACGGCGCCACCGCCGGGGTCTCGGTGGTGCAGTTGTACGCCGGTGCCTTGTTCCCGGGCCTGATGCTGGCCGGCTTGTACGTGCTGTACATCGTCTTGCTGGCCAAGCTCAAGCCCAACCTGATGCCACCGCTGTCGATGGCCGAGCGTTTTGTGCCGCTGCCCAGCGGCACGGCCCAGGTGTCGCAGCAAATCTCCAACACCGCGTTGCCGGCCTTGTTGCGCGCGCTCATGGGTGGTTTGAAGGGCCCTGCCAACCAGGCCGTGTCCTCCGGCTACCTGCTCAAGCAATTGGGTGTGGCGCTGCTGCCGCTGCTGGTGTTTGGCGCCGTCACCGCGTTCAGCTGGCACATGAACACCCGTGCTCCGGAGCCCGTGGCGACGATGGCACCGATGGGCAGCGAGCCGGCCGGTGCCGAGACCGCCGAGTCGTCGTCCAGTGGCGGCCTGCAAGAGCCGCCTGCCAGCGGCTTGCAGGAGCCCCCCGCTGCCACAGGCAGCCTGCAAGAACCACCGGGGGCCAGCACCAGCTTGCAAGAACCCCCCGCCAGCGGGCTGCAAGAACCCGGAGCCGCCTCTGCACCCGCTTCCGGTGGTTTGCAGGAACCCGCTGCAGCCGCGGCCAGCGCCGGTGCCGCTGCCGCTGAACCAGCGGCCGAGCGCACGCCGCCGACCCGCGGTTTTTGGATTGGGCTGGGCGTGGGTGCGCTGGCGATGGTGGCGTTTTACGCCTTGCTCAGCTTTCAGCGGCTGGAGATCTTCAAGATGCTGCTGGCCAGCTTCTTTCCCCTGGTGGTGCTGATCCTGGCCGTGCTGGGCAGCATCGTGATGGGGCTGGCCACGCCCACCGAGGCAGCGGCCGTCGGTGCCTTTGGCGGCTTCCTGCTGGCGCTGGCCTACCGGCAGTTCAACCTGACCATGCTCAAAGAGAGTGTCTTCCTCACCGCCAAAACCAGCGCCATGGTGTGCTGGCTGTTTGTGGGCAGCGCCATCTTCTCGGCGGCCTTTGCATTGCTGGGCGGGCAGGAACTGGTGGAGCAGTGGGTCATGTCGATGAACCTCAGCAAGACCGAGTTTCTGGTGCTCAGCCAGGTGATCATCTTCATCCTTGGTTGGCCCTTGGAATGGACCGAGATCATCGTGATCTTCATGCCCATCTTCATACCGCTGCTGGACAACTTCGGTGTCGACCCGCTGTTCTTTGGCCTGCTGGTGGCGCTGAACCTGCAGACTGCCTTCCTGAGCCCGCCGGTGGCGATGGCGGCGTTTTATTTGAAGGGCGTGAGCCCGCCGCACGTCACGCTGAACCAGATCTTTGCCGGCATGCTGCCCTTCATGGGCATCCAGGTGATCGCCATCGTGCTGCTGTACCAGTTTCCGGCCATCGGCCTGTGGCTGCCGCAGGTGCTCTACAAATAACTTGCAGCGTGCGGTGCTGCATCGGCACCGCCTTCCAAACAACAAAGGCCTCTTGCACGGTGCAAGAGGCCTTTTTTTCAGCGCAAGCCGCCGCCGCCTGCGGCGGCAGCGTTTACATCAAGCCGATGCAAAAGAGCGGCCGAAGGCAAACACCGAATTGGGCGCCATCGGGCGGCGCAGCTTGGCCACCGGCTGTGGGTTCACGGTGCGGCGGGGCTCGGGCGTGGCCTTGGTCATGCCGGCAGCCACTTGCTCGTCGACCAGGCTTTCCAGCGTGATGCCGGCCATGTGCTCCAGCATCGTGGCTTGCAGGCGCAACCACAGGGCGCGCGACATGCCCATGCTGCGCAGCTCATCGGCCTGCTCTTCAAGCGGCTCGTCCACGGCCTGCACGATGTCGGCCACGCTGATATCGCTGCTGGCGCGGCCCAGCCGGTAGCCACCGCCGGGGCCGCGTGTGCTTTCCACCAGGCCCAGGCGCCGCATGCGGCCAAACAGTTGTTCAAGGTAGGACAGGGAAATTTCTTGCCGCTGGCTGATGGACGCCAGTGCCACAGGGCCGGCCTGCTCACGCAAGGCCAGGTCGATCATGGCGTTTACGGCAAAACGGCCTTTGGTACTCATGCGCATAACAGTCTCCTGAAGAAGATAAGCGGGTGTTGAATCCGCGTCTGGGGCAACAACGCGGTTGACTGTAGGGTTGTTTGCCGCTAAAGAAAATTCGATATTTATAGAATTTCACTTCGAGTTTTTCGAGTGATCGTTCTTTCGAGTGATCATGTGCAGCCCCGCTCAGCCAGTAGACACCACGCATGAACTTCAAGCACCTTCATTACTTTTGGATGGCGGCGCGGGCGGGCGGCATCGTGAAGGCTGGCGAAGAGTTGCACACCTCGCCGCAAACGCTGTCGGGCCAGATCAAGCTGCTGGAAGAACGGTTGGGTCGCAAGCTTTTCCGCAAGAGCGGGCGCAAACTTGAGCTGACCGATGACGGGCGTTTGGCGCTGCGTTATGCCGACGACATCTTCAACCTGGGCGCCGAGTTGCAGGCCGCGCTGCGTGAAAAGCGCAGCACCGAGCAAGGCTCGCAGGTGCTGGAATTCAGGGTTGGCATCGAAGACGCGGTGGCCAAGTCGGTGGCCTACCGCTTGCTGGAACCGGCCTTGAACCTGCGCGAGCCGGTGCGGCTGATCTGCACCGAGGGCCGCTTCACCGACCTGATGGCGCGGCTCGCCCTGCACCAGATGGACCTGGTGATTTCAGACGAACCGTTGACGCGCCGGCTCAGCGTGCAGGGCTTCAACCACCCGCTGGGCAACTCGCCGATGAGCTTTTTTTGCGCGCCGGCCCTGCGTGCTGAACTGCAAGGGCCCTTCCCGGCCTGCCTCAATGGCGTGCCGATGCTGATACCGGGTGCCTCCACCAGCGCGCGGCCGCAGTTCGAGGCCTGGCTGACGCGCCACCACCTGCACCCGCGTGTGGTGGGTGAGTTTGATGACGGCGCCTTGATGAAGGCTTTTGGACGCCAGGGCAAGGGGGTGTTCATCGCGCCCAGCGTGGTGGACGCCGAAGTCATGGGGCAGTACGGCGTACAACTGGTGGGCCGCACCGACGAGATACTGGAAGACTTCTACGCCATCTCTGTGGAGCGTCGCATCAAGCACCCCTGTGTGGCGGCCATCACGCAGGCCGCGCGTCTGGACCTTTTTGCGGCCACGACGGCCACACCGGCCCCACCGGCCCCATCGGCCACTGGCCCCGGGGCTGGCGCTTGAAGGCGGCCCGGCCTTTACAGCTGCCGGGGCCCGTGACCAGCGGCCTGTCGCCCGTTGCTGCAGGCTGTCAACGGCGGCCGGCGGGGGGTCGCATTGCGCTGGCCGCCGGTGGTTTCGTGCGTACATTGCAAGGCCAGCACCCATTGGGGTTGTAGCCCTGCAGTCACCGACGCCATGAACGCCCCGAATCCGGCCACCCCATTCAACGCCCTGTCCTGGTCCCAGCGCTGGCAACGGTTTTCAGCCGCCACGCTCAAGGCGTTCCACGCCTATGCGGGCTGGCTGGTGAGTATCAGCTGGCGCCGGTTTTTCCTGCTCGCGCTGTTGCTGATCATCGGTGTGTCGATCGTGCACGACTTGCCGCCGTTGACCTGGAAGGTGACGGAAGAGGTGGAAGACACCGGCCCGCGGGTGGTGGTGGTGCCGCCCCGCAAGCCGCCGGCCCCGCCCGCAGCAGGCGCCGACGCCCCCTTGCCAGCGCAAGCGCCCATCCACATCGAAACGCCGCCGGGCAAAGACGGCAGGGGCGGCGTTGAAATCACCATCGGCAAAGACGGCGTGCGTGTCAAGCCCAAGCCGGCCGCTGATGCCCCGGCGGCTTCAGCGTCAGCCGCTGCCGAGCCGGCTGCCGGCAGTGACGACCTGGCGGCCAAAGACGACCTTCAGCGTGCCGTGCAAGAGGCCAAGCGCGAAATCGAACGCGCGTTGCGGCAAGCCCGACAAGAGGCCGAAGCAGCCCGTCGAGAAGCCGACGAGGCCCGCCGCGAAGCGCAAGCAGCGCTGGAAGAATGGACGGGCCGCGCCGATGCCGAGCCCCGCATGCGCCGCATCACCCGCCGCGTGGGCATAGGCGACTTCCTGATGCAGTTCACGCTGCTGTGGGTGGCGGCCTCGGCGGCCATCAAGATCACTTACAAGGGCCGCATGCAGGCCGAGGTGAAGGCCGCGCAGGCCACCGAAACGGCCGAGGCCGAATCGCTGAAGCGCCAGGTGGTGGAAGCGCGCATGGCCGCCATGCAGGCGCAGGTGGAGCCGCACTTCCTGTTCAACACCCTGGCCAGCATCGACCACCTGATTGAGACCGACCCCGCGCGCGCCAGCCAGATGCAGAAGAACCTGATCGCGCTGCTGCGCGCCAGCATGCCCACGATGCGCGAAGCCAGCAACGCTGGCACTGGCGGGCCGCGCGACCTGGGGCGCGAGGTGGCGGTGATCAGGCCTTACCTGGAAATCTTGAAAGTGCGCATGGAAGAGCGCCTGTCCACCCACATCGACGTGCCCGACGGCCTGCTGTCGGCCGAGTTCCCGGCCATGATGATCCAGACCCTGGTGGAAAACGCCATCAAACACGGCTTGGAGCCCAAGCCCGAGGGCGGGCAGTTGCGCGTGGCGGCGCAGATCGTGCATGGCAAGCTGCAAGTCACGGTGGCCGACACCGGCCTGGGTTTTGGCAAGGCGGCCACGGCTGGCACGGGCGTGGGGCTGGCCAACATCCGCGAGCGGCTGCAACTGTTGTATGGCGCAAAAGCGGCGTTGACGGTTGCAGAAAACCAGCCCTGCGGTACCGTTGTCACCGTGACCGTGCCTTACAAAACCGTGGCGGGGATGGAGGAATGAACATGCAGGCGTCAGTGCAATCGGCTCAGGAGCCGGGCCCACAACCCGCTGGGGCGGGCCTGCAGCCCACGCTGCTGGCAGCGCCACCCCCAACGCGGCCCCGCCTGCGCGCCCCCTGCGGGCGCCTGCTGTGGCCTGGGCTGCGGGTGGCCTTTTGACCATGAGCAACAACAACCCCATGTCCCCCCGCGCCGTGCTGGCCGATGACGAACGCCTGATGCGCGAACAGTTGCGCGCACGGTTGCTGGAGGTGTGGCCCGAACTGCAGATCGTGGCCGAGGCCAAAAACGGCATCGAAGCCGTGCAGCTGGTGCAGGAGCACCGGCCCGACATCGTGTTTCTTGACATCCGCATGCCCGGGCTGACGGGGGTGGAAGCGGCACGACAAATCGCGCAGTTGCCGCCCCGCGCGGCCGCTGACGGCGGCCCCGCCGCCGCTGCTGCTGCTGACGACGACGAATGGCTGCCCGAGGTGGTGTTCATCACCGCCTACGACCAGTACGCCGTTGAAGCCTTTGAGCAGGGTGTGGCCGACTACGTGCTCAAGCCCGCCGAACGCGACCGCCTGGCGCTGACGGTGCAGCGCATCAAAAAGCGGCTGGCCGCGCGCGGTGACACCAGCGCCGCACAAGAAGGCCCCAGCGGCCCGCAGATGCAGCAACTGCTGCACCAGTTGTCGGCGCGTTTGAACCCCGGTGGCACGCCGCAGCGGCTGCAGTGGATACAGGCTGCGGTGGGCCAGGCCATCCAGATGATTGCCGTCGACGAAGTGCTGTTTTTCATCAGCGACGAAAAGTACACGCGGGTGCAGACGGCGCAGGTGGAAGCGCTGATCCGCAAGCCGATCAAAGAACTGCTCGAAGAGCTGGACCCGCAGCAGTTTTGGCAGATACACCGCAGCACGCTGGTCAACGTGAAGGCGATTGCCAACGTCACGCGCGACTTTCGCGGCCGCCAGATCGTCAGCGTGCGCGGCCACCGCGAACAGCTGGAGGTCAGCCGCAGCTACACGGGCCTGTTCAAGGGCATGTAGCGCGGCAGGCGCTGCGCTTCAGGCCAGCGGCGTGGCCGCTGCGGCTTTGGCCGCCAGCTCGGCGCGCAGTTTTTTCAGCCGCTCGCGCGGGTCTTCCTGGGTCTTCACCTCGTCGAGATTCATCTCGGCGATGAAGCGGCTGGGTATGCCCGCTACCGTGTCGCGGCCCTTCTTGCGTCGGCGCAGCGTGCTCACCACCAGCGTGGTGCGCGCGCGGGTGATGCCCACATACATCAGGCGGCGCTCTTCTTCCAGCCGCTCGGGCGTGATCTCGCTGTCCTTGTCTTCGCTGCCGCTTCTGAACGGCAGCAGGCCTTCGTTCACCCCCGCCAGCACCACGTGTGGCCATTCCAGGCCCTTGGCGGCGTGCAGGGTGGACAGGGTCACCACGTCTTGGTCTTCGCTGCGGTCGGCCAGGCTCAAGATGACGCTGATGGTCTGCGCCACGTCCAGCACCGTCTGGCGTTCGCTCTCCAGCGTGGTGCCGCCTTCCTGGGTGATTTCGCCGCCGCAGCGGCGGGCTATCCAGTCCACGAAGTCCAGCACATTGCCCCAGCGCGCCGTGGCCAGCTTCTCGCTGTCTTCGCTGTCGTGCAGGTGCTGTTCGTAGCCGATGTCTTTCAGCCAGCCCAGCAGCAGCGCTTTGGCGTCTTCGCTGCCGCTGGTGCGGCCGGCGCGGTATTGAAGGTCGTTCACAGCGCGGCCGAATTCCTGCAGTGCGTCCACCGCGCGGCCTTTGAGCGTGGCGCCCAGGCTGGGCGCGAACAAGGCCTCGAACAGGCTGATCTTCCAGCGCGCTGCAAACTCGCCCAGGCTGCCCAGCGTCTGGTGGCCAATGCCGCGTTTGGGCGTGGTGCAAGCGCGCAGAAAAGCGGGGTCGTCGTCGGGGTTCACCAGCAGGCGCAGCCAGGCGCACAGGTCTTTGATCTCGGCGCGGTCGAAGTAACTCTGGCCGCCGCTCACTTTGTAGGGTATTTGCGCGGCACGCAGCTTTTGCTCAAGCACACGCGCCTGGTGGTTGGCGCGGTACAGCACGGCAAAGTCGCTGAACTTGAGCCGCCCATCCTGCCCGCGCAGGCTTTGGATGCGGGCCACTGCACGCTCGGCCTCGTGCTCTTCGCTGTCACATTCCAGCACGCGCACCGGCTCGCCGTCGCCAAATTCGCTCCACAGCTTTTTCTCGAAGATTTTCGGGTTGCGCGCAATCACCGCGTTGTCCGCCTGCAGGATGTGGACGGTGCTGCGGTAGTTCTGTTCCAGCGGTATCACGGTGAGCTGCGCAAAGTCTTGCGGCAGCCGCTTCAGGTTGTCGATGGTGGCGCCGCGCCAGCCGTAGATGCTTTGGTCGTCGTCGCCCACGGCGGTGAAGTTTGCGCGCGCGCCCACCAGCGCCTTCAGCAGTTCGTACTGCACGGCGTTGGTGTCCTGGTACTCGTCCACCAGCACGTGCTGAAACTGCTGCTGCCAGCGCGCACGCACTTCTTCGTTACGCTGCAGCAGCACCAGTGGCAGTTTGATCAGGTCGTCAAAGTCCACCGCCTGGTAGGCCTGCAGCCGTTCCTGGTACAGCCGCATCACACGCGCGGCCACGCGTTCGTCGTCGTCAGCGGCGGCGGCTTCGGCACCGTCGGCGTCCAGGCCCTGGTTTTTCCACAGGCTGATGCCCCATTGCCAGCGCCGGGCCAGCGCGTTGTCGCTGCAACCGCCGGCGTCTTTCAGCACACCCAGCACATCGTCACTGTCCAGGATGCTGAAGTTGGGCTTCAGGCCCACGTGCGTGCCGTCGGTGCGCAGCATGCGCACACCCAGCGAGTGGAAGGTGCTGACCGCCAGGTCCTTGGCCGCACGGGGGCCCACCAGCGCCTTGGCGCGTTCGCGCATTTCGGCGGCGGCCTTGTTGGTGAAGGTGATGGCGGCAATCTGCTTCGGGCCCAGCCCGTGCTGCAGCAGGCGCGCAATCTTGTGCACGATGACCCGCGTCTTGCCCGAGCCCGCGCCGGCCGACACCAGGCAAGGCCCTTCCAGGTGGTGCACGGCCTGCATCTGGGCGTTGTTCAGCGAAAGGGCAGGGGCACTCATCAGGGGCGGTCATCGGTGGCAGGGGTGGCTCAGCCCGGCGGCAAGGCCGGGCTTGGCAGCCTGTCAGAGCCGGACTTTGGGCACCTTGCCGCGCTGCCACGCGCCCAGCGCAGCCGCGCCGGCCAGCCACAACGCCCAGGCGGCGGGCTCGGGCACCGGTGTGCTCACCCACTGGGCCATTTGCAGGTCGGCCCCGTCGTTCTGCATCGTGCTGTCGATCCAGCTGCGGTAGCTGGCCACGCTGACATAGGCCGACGCCAACTGCCCGGGCGCGTTGATGTCGGTCAGCAGCGCCGAGCCTATGCCCAGCAGCGGGCTGGTGTCGTCGGTGACGTGCCCGAAAAACAGACCGCCGCCGCTGTCACCACTCTCCACATAAGGCGCGCCCATGTTGTTGGGGTAGGTGACCAGCCAGTTCACCGAACGCATGATGCTGGGTGTGGCGGGGTTGTTGTCGTGGTCGTCCGGGTACGACGACACAAACTCCCGCAGTTGCCCAAAGGCGTAAGCGCGCGGCCCGGGGCTGGCGTTGCTGTTGCTGGTGAGGGTGACGCTGACGTCCATGCTGGGGTTCAGCACGTCAAAGGCGGTGGCCGAAAACACGGTGCTGGACAGTTGCAGCGACGGTGCCGCGCTGATGGGCGTGGCCAGGCGGATCAACATCAGGTCGTCAGCCGGGAAGCCGGCGCCGGCGGGCGAGTACACCGCGTCGATCAGCGCCGAGCCGTAACCGTTGCTGTACAGGCCGTTGACGGCATAACCCACATGGTGGGCCGACAACACCCAGCTCGGCGCAAACTGCACACCGTCACTGACGCTTCTGAACTGAGTGGTCGACACCGCCCCGGTGATGGCCCAGGCCGGCGTGGTGATGGCGGCTGCACAACAAACCCCTGCGACGACCGCCCTGCAGGCCCGGCTGGCGCTGCGGCGCAACACCCGGCCTTCGTGGTGCGGGGCGGGGCGGCTGGCGGGTGCAACGGGGCGGGGTGTCATGGGTGAACCTGCGTACCTGCTGTGTGCGTGTCGCTTCAGTGGCCGTGGTGGTGTTCACCGGCCTTCAGCCGGTACACCGTACCGCAATAGGGGCAGCGGCCCTCGCCCGTGGTGCCCACATCGATGAACACCTTGGGGTGGTTGCTCCACAGCGCCATGCGCGGGTTGGGGCAAAAGGTGCTGCCGTGGCCCAGCAGGTCGGCCGCCGACAGTTCAACGGCCGCTTTGGCGCCGCCGGGTGCAGCAGGGGTGGTGGCGTGGGGGCTGTGGGGCGTGTTCATGGTGCTGCTCAAACGGCCGTCAGCCAGCCCGCGTACTTGGGGTTGCGGCCGTTGACGATGTCAAAAAACGCCGACTGGATTTTTTCCGTGATGGGCCCACGGCTGCCCGCACCCAGCTCGATGCGGTCGAGCTCGCGGATGGGTGTCACTTCCGCCGCCGTGCCGGTGAAAAAGGCCTCGTCACAGATGTAGACCTCGTCGCGCGTGATGCGTTTTTCCACCAGCTTCAGCCCCAAGTCCTGGCAGATATTGAAGATGGTGTCGCGTGTGATGCCGTTGAGTGCCCCGGCGCTGAGGTCGGGTGTGTAGACCACGCCTTTTTTGATGACAAACAGGTTCTCGCCCGCGCCTTCGCTGACAAAGCCGCTGGGGTCCAGCAGCAGCGCTTCGTCGTAGCCCTCGTCGGTGGCTTCCATGTTGGCCAAGATGCTGTTGGTGTAGTTGCTCACCGCCTTGGCCTGCGTCATGGTGATGTTGACGTGGTGGCGCGTGTAGCTGCTCGTCTTCACGCGGATGCCACGCTTGAGGCCTTCTTCGCCCAGGTAAGCACCCCAGGCCCAGGCCGCCACCATCAGGTGGATGGTGTTGCCCTTGGGGCTGACGCCCAGTTTCTGGTCGCCTATCCACACCAGCGGGCGCAGGTAGCAGCTGGCCAGTTTGTTTTCGCGCACCACGGTGCGCTGGGCTTCCATGACCTGTTCGGGCGTGAACGGGATCTTCATGCGCAGGATCTTGGCGCTGTTGAACAGCCGCTCGGTGTGTTCCTGCAGCCTGAAGATGGCCGTGCCCTGGGCGGTGTTGTAGGCGCGCACGCCTTCAAAGGCGCCGCAGCCGTAGTGCAGCGTGTGGGTCAGCACGTGGATCTTGGCGTCGCGCCATTCGACCAGCTGGCCGTCCATCCAGATCTTGCCGTCGCGGTCGGACATCGACATGGGAAATCTTCCTTCTTGGGGCGCCGTTGGGTGCGGTTGCAAATGATGTGGGCCGCTTGAGCGCAGCGACCGAGCTTGATTTTAGGCGCCTGGTTCGGGGTCGGGGTGCGCTGGTGCCGCTGCTTCAGCACGCTGAAGCAGCCAACTGCTGACTTTGCCCGCGCGCAGGGTGACTTGCAGCGTGTCGCCGCCGTCATCGGCCCAGGTGTACGTTTCGGTGTCTGGGGCAGCGCCACCTGCGGCGTTGGGCTTCACCACGGCGCCAAAACTGCCGGTCATCTTCATCACGTCGGCCAGGCGCAAGCCGCTTTGCATGCGGGTGTGCAGCATCAGCGCGCTTTTCACGCTGCCGATGGGCTGCTGGGCGGCCATCCGCATCAACCGCATGGCGCGGCTGAACTGCAGCAGCAGCCAGAACACCACCACCGACACCGCCAGCAACACGCCCGGCCAACCGTAACCGATGTAACCCGCCGCCACGGCCACCACCGCCAGGGCCCAGCCCAGAACGGGGCTGTTCACAGCGCCCCCGCGTGGCCCGGCAGGCGCAGAAAGCGGCCGCCGGCCGTGGGTGAAAATGCAGACGATGACGGGTTTTCAGACATGGGTGATCAATTTGGACCGCGCGCCGCAACGGTGGGCCGGCATCTCGGCGCAACTGCAGCGCCTGGGCTTGCCCTTTCAGCGGCTGCCAGCGGTGGATGCCCAAAACTTGACTGCCGAGCAGCGTGCGCAGCTCGATGCGCCAACCTACCGCCGCAAGCACGGTATGGAGCCGCTGCTGGGCGAGCTGGGATGTTATCTGTCGCACGTGCAGGTGATGCAGGCCTTCCTGGCCAGCGACGCCGAGTTTGCGCTGGTGCTGGAAGATGACGTGCGCCTGCACAACAGCCTGCCTGCGGTGTTGCAAGGCCTGGTGCAGCACCGCGCCCGCTGGGACCTGTGCAAGCTGTCGGCCGTTCATTCGGGCACGCCGCAGCCCTTTGTGGACGTGGCGCCGGGGCACCAGCTGGCGGTGATGTTGAGCCGCTGCACCGGCTCCAGTGCTTATGCCGTGAACCGAAGGGCAGCACGCGCCTACGTGAGCGGCCCGCAGGCGCTGCTGCCGATGCAACTGCCCATCGACCACGTCATCGACCAGGGCTGGCGCTTCGGGCTGAAGGTGCGCATGGTCACGCCCACGCCCTGCGCGCATGACAACCAGGTGGCCTCCACCATTGGCGCCACTTCGGCTTCCAACGTGACGCGCAAGTTCCCCTGGTATCGGCGCTGGCCCACCTACGCCTACCGGCTGCGCACCGAAGCCGCGCGTGTGGCCTACGGGTTGCGCCAGTCAGCACTGGAGCGCCGCGGGGGCGGCTGAAAGGCCCCCCGGCACGCACTCAGACCGCGATGTCGGCGCGCAGGCCGCGCGGCAGCCGGTCCAGCATGAAGCGGATGGCCAACGGGATGAGCACGATGTCGTCCACCACGCCCACAAAGGGTATGAAGTCGGGCACCAGGTCCACCGGCCAGACCAGGTAGGCCAGCAGCGCCAGCGCTGCCGGCTTCAACCACCCGGGCGCCTGTGGATGGCGCAATGCGCGCCACAGCAGGCGCGCGTCGCCCCGCACCACCGACCACAACACCGACAGACGCTTGAGCAACATGAGCAGGCCCTCTTGAACAGCGTGCAGCGACTTCGCCGCAGCGTGACCGTAACGTAGGGGTAGCGCCGGGCGTCTACAAGATGCCGACAAAATTTTTGTGCTGCAGCCCTACTGCAGCGACCGCACCGCCTCAATGGCCTGCTCGATGCGTTCAACCCCGTGCACGGTCAGCCCCTCGATCGGTTTTTTCGGCGCGTTGGCCTTGGGCACCACGGCCACATTGAAGCCCAGCTTGGCGGCTTCGCGCAGCCTTTCCTGCCCGCGCGGCGCCGGCCGCACCTCGCCAGCCAAGCCCACTTCGCCAAAGGCGATGAAACCGCGCGGCAGGGCGCGCCCGCGCAGGCTGCCCTGGATGGCCAGCAACACCGCCAGGTCGGCCGCCGGCTCGCCGATGCGCACACCGCCCACGGCATTGACAAACACGTCCTGGTCCATACAGCTGACACCCGCGTGCCGGTGCAACACCGCCAGCAGCATGGCCAGGCGGTCGCGGTCCAGGCCCACGCTCAGCCGCCGCGGGCTGGGCCCGCCGTTGTCTACCAGCGCCTGAATCTCCACCAGCAGCGGCCGTGTGCCTTCCAGCGTCACCAGCACGCAGGTGCCGGGCACGGGCTCGCTGTGGGTCGACAAAAAAATGGCGCTGGGGTTGCTGACGCCCTTCAGCCCTTTTTCTGTCATTGCAAAGACGCCGATCTCGTCGACGGCGCCAAAGCGGCTTTTGATGGCGCGCACCAGGCGAAAGCTGCTGTGTGTGTCGCCTTCGAAATACAGCACCGTGTCCACGATATGCTCCAGCACCCGCGGCCCGGCCAGCGCGCCTTCTTTGGTGACATGCCCCACCAGCACCACACTGCAGCCGCGTGTCTTGGCCACGCGTGTCAGCTGCGACGCGCACTCGCGCACCTGCGCCACTGAGCCCGGCGCCGAGCTGAGCTGGTCGGAGTAGACCGTCTGGATCGAGTCGATGACCACAAACTGTGGTGCTTCAGCGTCGATGAGGGTCAGGATCTTTTCCAGCTGGATTTCCGCCGCCACGCGCACCGCCTTGCCTGGCAGCCCCAAGCGCCGTGCGCGCAGGGCCACTTGGGCGCCGCTTTCTTCGCCGGTGACGTAAAGCACTTTCATCTGCGCCGACAGTGCGTCCAGGGCTTGCAAGAGCAGGGTGCTTTTGCCGATGCCGGGGTCGCCCCCCATCAGCACCACCGCGCCTTCAACGATGCCGCCGCCCAGCACCCGGTCCAGTTCTTCCTGGCCGGTGGGGGTGCGCAGCACCTCGGCGGCGTCG
>JACCDR011898699.1_pt1 | contig 20958 bp, 14 predicted proteins | sample 7446431 | NCBI WGS metagenome assembly JACCDR01 (sample SAMN15323443, study PRJNA562643) | freshwater metagenome | isolation source: river surface water | place: USA:Blue River Watershed | collected 2017-08-17 | reverse complement strand
AAGGAGTGTTGCTGAAGTGGTTGCGAGAGTTGAAGTGCCACGAACAGCAAGAGATCCAATTGAGGTTGATGAAGCAAGATCTGAGAGGAAGTTAGTGTTTTCTACCCAGTTAGTACCGTTCCAGTACGCTAAAGCTCCGACCACTGTGCCTGTTGCTATCCCTCCACTTCCGCCAACTGAGTAAATCCACTTTGTTGAAGTCCCAGTTGAGGAAAGCACTTGTCCGTTTAGGCCAACGACACCATTTGAATCAACAAGAGATGAACGAAGTTCAATTGGAGCATAAAAAGTACTGGTACCGTAGGATTGAAAAGATGTTGACGCAACGAGATTCATGACCTGCGCCCCAGAAAAAGAGTTTGAGAGTGAAGAAAAAGTTGTTGTAGCATTAATAAGAGCCACCCCCTCGACCGTCACTTGAGACAAGGTAGACGAGGACAACTGCACGGAAATCAAAGAGCCGCCATTTATTGAAGAAGACTTAACTGTTGAATTTTCAATAGTCGCACCGTTAAGATAGCCAACTGTCGATACTGGAATGTACGTTGGACTAGACTGTGAGACAATAATCGGTGGAATTGCTGGAGAACTCTGAGTCTGAGTTGGAGGAATTGAGGCAATCGGCCCTGAAGTTTGACCTGACGACCTTGGAGCTTCCACGTAGGCAGTCACATACTTCGTGACAACCTGACTCAGGACTGGAAGTTCAGTTCCCGAAGAAACCTTAACCGGCAAAATCCTCTGAGAAGTAAGGTACGAGGTGGGCGCCGTGAGTGTTTGAGAACGAGTTGAGAGGTTCTCACTTGAACTTGCAAACTGCACTGTATCTACCTGACCACGACTGCATCCCCAAGGAAAAAGTGAACTCACCCCACAGTAAAGTGAAAGTGAAAGTGAGTCTATAAAACTTTTAGTTGGGGAACTCTGGATCTCTTGAGCACTCACTCTGGAACCAAAAAGTCCCACTAACCTATTCGGTCTAACAAAACTAGCAAGGAGACTTTCATTCTTAGCACTAGCAATTGCCGCTGCTCTAACTTCGGCCTTCTGCCTTAATTCTGCAAAAAATGAATCTGCTGACGTAGCAGCCATGCCGCTAGCCGTTGCGGTTAAAAAAAACAACACCATCGTGCCTACTGTAACTCTTTGCAAAATAGTGAGCATAGATGTTCTAGAGAAAGACATTGAAATCTTCAAACAGTATACAAAAAAAAACCTTAAACGACTTGAAAAATTGTGAATAACAATGAGAACAGACAGGCATTTCTTCAACATTAGATTCCTACTATTTCCAGATCCATATCTACAACATCGTATAACTCTACCAACCCAATTACACATTGAAAAATTTGGTAAATATTTTAGTAAAAGCAGCTGAAGAGAATTAGGATCTCCTAAGCTAACTGTTTCAGTGAAAGCTTCACGTCCTACTCTGGCTCTAGCGCTCAGGAAAAGAACAGTTACAGTTAAAGCCAACACGCCAAGTTGCAATGCAAGACAAAGGCAAACTAATACAGCCTCATTAAACTTTCGTTTTTTTCTAATTTATTCTCTATATAATATAAATAAGCTTTTAGTAAGACTAGTGAGATAAAGTCATCGACAAACTAAAAGCTTTTTCTGTGCCCAGACACTAAGAACTGGTAGTGATATACTTGCCAAATGCTCATAGCCTTTAGAAATCACACTCACTACTCTTTACTTGAAGCTCTGCCTAAGGTCGATGATTTAGTTAGGCACACTAAAGAACTTGGTTTACCCGCGGTCGCAATATGTGACAAGAATAACCTTTATGGAGCAATCGAGTTTCAGAAGGCATGTATAAAGCACGGAGTGAAGCCAATTTTTGGAGCTACCCTGTTTATAGAGTCGAGAGGTAGAGTCTACGAGCTTCCAGTTTTTGTGAAAAATTTAGCCGGCTACAGAAATCTTCTTAGGTTAATTTCAATCTCTATGACAAAAGATAGCGGGGAACAGTGCATAGTAGACGAGGATTTAAAGAATCACTCTAGTGGTTTAATTGTTTTTTCTGGTGGCGTAAATGGTGAGCTTTTTGAACTTTTCCACCAATCAAAAAGTTTGTTTGAGTCGAGAGTAAGATGGTTTCAGTCAGTTTTGGATCCTGAGAGTTTTTTTATTGAAGTCCAAGAACTAGAATACGATCAAGAATTAGACCATGTGCAGGATCAGCTTTTAGTGGAGATTGCCAGGCTTGGACTTAGTGAAATCGCGTCGCGCCCCTGCTACTACTTGAATCAAAATGATAAATCAGCTCATAGAATTCTCTACTTAGTTGAGGGCTCTGTAGAGAGATCTTCTTCCTACACCGCCCGTCACTCGACAAAAATTGAACACTTTCCGACAGTGGATAATATATCTGAGAAGTTAAAAGGAAGGACTAGAGCGATAGAAAACACTGAGGTCATAGCAAATTTGATCGATTTCCAAATAGAGCTTGGAGCTTGGGTTTTTCCAAATATAGAGTTTGCTACGGGTTACAATGAAGACTTGCGTAACCTAGCGTACGAAGGCCTAAAGAAGCGAGGGCTACCAGAGTCTACTGAAGTTAAAGAGCGACTAGACTACGAATTAAAAGTGATTGCAGACAAAGGTTACTCGCCTTACTTCTTGGTAGTCTACGACCTCTTACGATACGCACGTGAGAATAAAATACTAACCAATATTCGTGGTTCTGTGGCCGGATCATTGGTCACGTACTTACTGCAAATCACAAAGTGTAACCCTTTTGAGTACAAGCTTCCATTTGAGCGTTTTCTCAACCCAGAAAGGCCGTCCGCTCCGGACATAGACATGGACTATGCCGACACCAGGCGTGATGAAGTAATAAATTACGCAAGAAAAAAATATGGGGTTGATAATGTTGCTCAAATAGGAACTTTCGGAACAATGATGGCCCGAGGAGCGATTAAAGATGTCGCAAGAGCAATGAAATTCCCTTACGTTGTCGGTGATCGTATAAGCAAACTAGTTCCAATGCCAAAACAAGGTTTTCCTGTGACTATTGAAAAAGCTCTTGAGGAAGTCTCTGAGCTAAAAGATATGTACGACTCTGACAGAGAAGCTCAGACCATTATCGACATGGCACAAAGAATAGAAGGCTGTGCACGTCATGTGTCAGTCCATGCTGCTGGAACGGTGATATCACCGTCAGAATTGTGGAACTATACCCCAATACAAAAAGATCCAAAAGGTGGGAAAATAATAACCCAGTACGACATGTACAGTATTGAAGACGCTGGACTTCTTAAGTTTGATTTTCTCGGCATTAGAAACCTGACAATACTTGGAGACGCACTTAAGCTTGCAGAAGAGACATATAGTAAAACTATAGACATCGAGGAAATAGCCCTAGACGACCCTGTGACTTTCTCCATGTTGGCAAGAGGAGAGACTGCGGGTTTATTTCAGCTAAACGGAAGTGGTATGACAAGATTTCTTAAAGAGCTAAGGCCGACCACTATACACGACATAAACGCAATGGTTGCTCTTTACCGTCCTGGACCACTTGAAATGATACCTGAGTACATCAGACGTAAACACGACCCAAGCCTTGTCTCCTATCTTGACAAAAGACTTGAGCCAATACTTGACCAATCGTTTGGCGTCATCGTGTATCAAGATGATGTGATGCTTATCGCCATTAACCTTGCTGGGTATTCATGGCTTGAGGCTGACAAACTAAGAAAAGCAATGGGGAAGAAGATTCCAGCAGAAATGCAAGCTCAAAAAGAAAAGCTTTTGAAGGGTTTCAAGGAGTACGGACTGAGTGAGAAAAAGTCTCAAGAGCTGTGGGGACAGATCGAACCCTTTGCAGCTTATGGTTTCAACAAAGCTCACGCAGCAAGCTACGGCCGGGTCGCTTACCAGACCGCTTACATGAAAGCCAACTTTCCTTACGCTTACATGACAGCTGTTCTTTCAAATGAAAGCGGAGATGTCGATAAAGTTTCTGAGATTGTTGAAGAATGTAAGAGGATGGGAATAAAAGTACTCCCACCTCATGTCAACAAGTCACTCGGTAACTTTTCTATCGTGAAGGAAGGCAATAGTGAATCAATTCAGTTTGGACTGTTCACAATCAAAGGGCTTGGGGAAGATGTTGCCTCTGCGATAGTCGAAGAGCGGGAGACTAATGGAGAATACAACTCACTTGAGGACCTCATCAATCGTCTTGATCATAAAAACTTTACCAGAAAGACACTTGAGGTTTTAGCGAAATGTGGTGCACTAGACGGCTTTGCCAAAAGAGAAGACATCCTCGCAAGCCTAGACTCGCTACTTGACCATCATAAAGGTTTACTAAAAACAAAGTCGACAGGCCAAAGCAGCTTATTTGAGTTCACGCTAAGCGCACCTGTCTTTTCACTCGCAAAAGGCGAACCAATCAGTTTGCACCAAAAGCTATTGTGGGAGAAGGAACTGCTCGGCCTTTATGTATCCGGGTCACCTCTTGACCCATGGAAGGAAACCATCCTCGCCAGAGGCGTAGACATCGCCTATATCTTACACACAGCTAAGGACAATCAGTCGGTCTCTATTGCGGCCATAGTTCACAACTGTCGCATCACTCGCACCAAGAAGGGCGACCAGATGGCGCTATTAACCCTTCAAGACTATAGCGGCTCAATTGAGATTGCTGTCTTTCCAGAGACATATCGTCGATATAAAGGTCTTTGCGCCAACAATACGGTAATAATAGTTCAAGGAAAAGTTGCAACTCGGAACGGCGACAAAACAATGGTCACAGACGAAATCCGTGCCTTGGAGATAAAATAAAATCGACCACTTTCGTGATCAGATTTTATTGCTCTAACTACTAGTACATTGGTTCTTCTTCTTTTTTCTGAGGCTCTGGCTCTTCCACCACCACACTATCAGTCGTAAGTAGAATTCCCGCTGCTGAAACTGCATTCTCAAGGGCTAGTCGTGTCACCTTGACAGGATCAATAATGCCACTTGTCACCATGTTGTTTGTGAAGTCATTCTGTGCAGCATCAAAGCCAAAACCTTCGCCTCCATTGCGCACTTTCTCAAGGATTAGCTGAGATTCTTTCCTGTCAGCATTTTCAACTATCTTAAGAAGCGGCGCGTCACATGCATCAAGAAGTATAGCTACTCCCTCTTGAAACTCTGCAGAAAACTGTTTTGTCCCTGACTTAACACCCTTTGCTCTTACTGTGTGCGCAGCCTTCACAAGCGCAACACCACCTCCTGGCACAATACCCTCTTCAATCGCTGCCTTGGTTGCATTTACCGCGTCTTCGATCTTTAGTTTCAAGTATTTCATCTCACTCTCTGTTGGCGCACCAACTCGAAGCACAGCCACACCACCTACTAGCTTTGCAACACGCTCCTGAAGCTTCTCTTTCTCATACTTGTTGATCGTCTTTGCTAACTCCTTTCTAAGACTCTCAGCTCTGTCAACAATTAACTGCTTCTTACCCTTACCGCCTACAATTGTTGTGGTATCCTTTGTTGCAATCACTCGAGTGGCCTTACCAAGATCGGCAAGGGTTACTTCTTCTACCTTTTTTCCGATTTCATCACTTATAACAGTCGCCCCGGTGACAACCGCAATATCTTCGAGCATCTGCTTCTTTTTGTCTCCATAACCAGGGGCTTTAATACCAAGCACTGAAAAGGTTCCTCTGAGTTTATTTACAACAAACGTTGTAAGCGCCTCGCCATCAATATCTTCCGCTATAATAACGATCTCCTTCTTCCCCGACTGAGCAAGTTTTTCAAGTAGCGGTAAAACATCCTGCACTGAAGAGATTTTCTTATCTGTAATGAAAATACTTGCATCATGAACAACAGCCTCCATTCTTTCTCGTGATGAGACCATGTAAGGCGACACGAAACCTTTATCGAATTGTAGACCCTCAACAATGTCACTCTCTACCCCAAATGCTTGAGATTCCTCGACTGTGACTACACCATCCTTTCCAACCTTATCAATGGTCTCAGCAATAATTTTTCCTATTTCTGCACTTTCTGCAGAAATAGTGGCAACTTGAGCGATTTTTCCCTTATCTTTTATAGGCAGAGAAGACGCTTTTAACTCTTCTACAACTGCTTGCCTTGCCGCTTCTAGGCCCAGTTTAATACCCATGGCATTAACCCCTACAGCGGTGCGAGCAAGTCCGTTTTCCACTAATGAGCCAGTGATAACTACCGAGGTTGTTGTACCGTCGCCAACTTTATCATTAGTTTTTTGTGCAACTTCTTTAACAACTTCCGCTCCTATATTTTCTACCAAATCCGACAACGTAATATCTTTAGCAATGCTCACGCCGTCATTTGTAATAGTCGGCACACCAAAAGGTTTTTGGAGTGCAACGTTACGTCCACGTGGCCCCATAGTAAGTCCAACAGTTCTAGCAACTTTAGCTACACCAGATCTTATTTTTGACTGAGCTTCAGCTTTTTCTACAATTTGTTTTGCCATACTTATTAACTATTTACTTTAATGATCGCAAGAAGTTGATCTTCTCGGACAAGGTGGTACTCAGTTCCATCTATCTTCACCTCTTCACCTCCATACGAAGCAAAAAGTACCGTGTCGCCTTTCTTAACTGCAACTGGAACCATCTCACCATTATCTAACAATCTACCACTTCCGACCGCTACAACCTTACCTCTCAAACCTCTCTCTTGTGAAGATGTGTCTGGCAACACAAAACCGCTCGGTGATTCTTTTTGCTTTTTTTCTTTCTGAAGTAAAACTTTATCCCCTAATGGGATGATTTCAATCTTTGACATACTCTTTCTAGTTCTTAAATTTCAGCCACTCAGTCGCAACAACAAATTCTGGTGATATTTTTGTAACATCTTTTGAGACTATTGGGAAGCGGTCTCATTTAAAGCAGTCGGTTTACAGCAAAAACCATTTTTGATAGAATGGTCTCTATGGTTGTTACCCCCCTCTCTCTTATTCAGCTCGCACTTGCTATCGTGCTTGTTATCCTTATATTGCTACAAAAAACAAACACCGATGCAAGCGGGGCTTTGTCAAGTGACGGCGGAGGAACCCACTTCTCGCTTCAAAAGCGAGGAGGCGAAAAAGTGCTTCATCAGCTTACAATACTAACAGCACTCCTCTTCGTAGCCTCAGTAGTGACACATATTTTTGTTGGCTAAACCACCTGTTTAACATCAACATAAACTATCAAAGATTTATAGCTAGATTTGATGGTGTTTGACCCCACAGGTAACTCTCTCATGAAGTTTCTTAAAACTCATCCTAAAATCGGCCTTTTTATAAAGGCCTACAGAACACTCAGCGCAGAACGCATGCTTGTTGTTTGGTTTCTTTTTGTATCATCATTCGTGTTTTTACTCGCAGCGCTCATTTCATTTAATAATAGATTCATTGTTGTGATTCCAAAATCTGGCGGAACTCTCCATGAAGGCATTTTAGGTACACCTAGATACATAAACCCCGCACTCGCGCTTAATGAACAAGATAAAGATGTCGCGTCTCTTATTTTTACCGGCCTCACGAGATTCGACAAAGATGGAAATCCAGTAAATGACTTAGCTTCTAATATCGAAGAGAGTCAAGATGGTTTGACATACACTGTACATCTAAGAAACGATGCTTTTTTCCATGATGGGACTAAACTTACCGCAAATGACATTCTTTTTACCATCAGCAAAGTGCAAGACCCGCTTATTAAGAGCCCACTCAAAATAGAATGGGAAGGTGTAAAGGTGGAAAAAGACGGTGACTACAAATTGATCTTTACATTAAAACAACCATACGCAAGCTTCTTGTCGACACTTACCTTAGGAATCATGCCAGAACATTTGTGGAAAAATCTATCTCCTGAAGAATTTCCGCTCACGGACCTTAATATTTACGCGGTTGGGTCTGGTCCGTTCAAACTTGAGAAAGTCGAGACAAGTTCTGGGGTACCAAAAGTTCTTAAACTTATTCCACATAAACACTATACACGAGGAAAACCTTTTCTTGGCTCGTTCGAGCTTCACTTTTTTGCAAATGAAAAACTGCTACTTGCTGCACTAAAAAATAAGACAATAACCCGTGTTCACGGAATAGGACCTGAGACCCTAAACACACTTAATCTTCCTCCATCTCAAGTAGCCACACTTACCCCACCAAGAACATTCGGTATTTTTCTCAACCCAAATGAGGCTAATTTTCTAGCAAATAAAGATATTCGCATTGCGCTTAATCTAGCCATCAACAGAAAAGAACTTGTTGAAAATGTGTACTACGGGTACGCACGCCCAAGCATTACTCATTTTCCTTATGACCAAGAACCGTCAACCTCGACACCCAACAACACAGAAGCTATACGCTTGATAAAAGAGAGTAGTTATGTTAAAAAGAATGCATCGACGACACTAGAGCTAACACTCGCCATCGGCGACTCCGAGGAGAACCGAAAGATAGCTGCGCATATTGCTAAAGACTGGGAATCTATAGGTATTTCGACAAAAATAGAGATTTACGAGTTCTCAGACCTAAACCAAAGCATTATCAAGGATCGTTCTTTCCAAGCAATCCTCGTCGGAACATATGTGCAAAAACCATTAGACCTTTTTGCTTTCTGGCACTCTTCTCAGAGGAACTATCCAGGGTTAAACATCGCAGGATACGCAAGCGCAAAAATGGACGAAGCACTCGACCGTTTACGTGAATCAAGAACACTTGAAGATCAAAAAATACACTACGACGCGGTAAGGCGTGAGCTTGCCGAAGAGAGTCCTGCTATCTTTTTGTACACACCGCTTCTCACGTATGTTATTCAAGACGAAGTCAGTAGAAACATTCCATCCGTTGGCCAAGGACCAAGCTCCCGCTTTCAATTGGTTTCAACCTGGTACCTTTTAAAGGAAAAAGTATGGGCCTTCTCATACCGCGACCAAACACAAAGAGCAATCGAAAAACTACTTCATTAACTAATCGTATACATTAACAATCAAAGTATGACAACAACCACCCCAAACAGTCAGCCAAAACGCTTTACCCCTCAAACAAAGGGGGTACGGAAAGACTTTCGTCGACCCCGTCCCTTTGGACGTGGAAAGCAGGAGGAGCTAGAAAGGAGTACAGACTCCCTCCCGCCACTTGAAGATGGAAATATTCGAATTATTCATCTTGGTGGAGTTGAAGAAGTTGGTCGAAATATGAGCATGATTGAATACAAAGACACAATTTTACTTGTTGATTGTGGTGTTCAATTTACTGAAACTCATACACCTGGAATAGACTTTATTTTGCCAAATACAAAATACATTGAGGATCGAAAACATAAAATAAAAGGGCTTCTTGTGACCCATGGACACCTTGATCACATCGGTGCAATACCTTACATAATGCCTCGCGTCGGAAATCCGCCCCTTTTCGCGAGACTCTTCACTTCTCTTATGATAAAGAAGCGGCAGGAGGAGTTTCCTCAGAATGACCCGCTTACAATTAATGTTGTAGAAAAAGGAGAGTCGGTGACGCTCGGCGATCTACGTGTAAGATTTTTCGGCGTAACTCACGCAATCCCAGACAGCATGGGTCTTATCATTGAAACACCGCACGGTGACATCGTTCACACTGGTGACTTACGTTTAGACCACGATGATGGTGTGCCAACCCAAGAGGAAGAAGAGCGCTACAAGCTTTTTGAGAACAGAAATGTGCTTCTCCTCATGACCGACTCAACAAACTGCGAAAATCCAGGATTTTCTATTTCAGATCGAGTGGTTTACAGAAACATAGAGTCTGTAATACGAGAAACCCCCGGTAGGCTTATTGTAAGTACGTTTGCCTCACAAGTTGAACGCATGCTTTACATGCTTGAAACTGCAGAGCGTTACGGAAAGAAAGTTGTTGTCGAAGGTCGCAGTATGAAAACAAACGTTGAGGTTGCAAAACTTGCAAACATGCTTAAAGTGAATCCGGAAACACTTATTCCAATTGAAGATCTTGGAAAATACCCTGAGAGCAAGGTTGTTATCTTAGCAACTGGGGCCCAAGGTGAAGAGTTTGCTGCCCTAGGTAGAATTGCCAATAAGACCCACAAGTTCATTCGCCTCTCTAAGCGCGACACAATCTTGATGTCATCGTCCGTTGTTCCAGGCAATGAACGAGCAGTTCAAAACTTGAAAGACAAACTGTCTCGTCAAGGGGCACACCTTATTCACTACAAAACTTCAGATGTTCATTCATCAGGCCACGCCAACCACGATGAACTTCAGTGGATACACCGAAAAATTCATCCGAAGTTCTTCATACCAATTCATGGCTATCACTATATGCTACGTGTACACGCTGACATCGAGCGAAAGCTTGGAATGCCTGAAGAGAACATGATAATTCCAGACAACGGCATGATAATTGAGATACAGAACAACGGTGAGACCCTCACTCAACTAAAGGAGATGGCCCCCCATGACCTTATTGTTGTTGATGGTATGACAATAGGAAAGATCCAAGAAGTAGTGATGCGAGACCGTCAAGCACTTGCTGAGGATGGCATGTTTGTCGTAATCGGAGTCATTGACAGCAGAACAAAAACACTAAAGAAATCGCCAGACCTAATTTCGCGAGGATTTGTATATCTCAAAGAGTCGCAAGATTTGCTTTACCAAACACGAGCACTTACTAAAAAAGTAATTGATGATTCACTGCTTAAAAGTGACCAAGTCGATCTTGATGACATTAAGCAATCGATCGCAGATGTAACGGGCAAATTCTTACTGCAAAAGACAGCGAAGCGTCCAGTTATTATCCCGGTACTCATAACAATCTAAGTTGTATACTCTTTAGTGTATGACCATCTGGAAACAACACCGAGAACTTTTGGCTGCGCTACTTTTGACGATACTCTATGCATTCCATTTCGGAATACCCTTATATGTCACGTCAACATATCTCTCAGTTCACAATATCTCCCCTGCTGGGATCAGTGTTTTCTACTTTCTTTCAGCTCTTGTAACAATCTTCGTCTCAAACCACCTCAATAAATATGTGCGGAGATTCCATACATATTCATTTACATTCTTTATTGTCTTAGCTCAGATTCTCGTTACGCTTGGATTTGCTTTTGCCTCTCACGCTCTCACGCTCTTCCTTTTCTTTGTTGGTAATTTCGTGCTCAGTACCATCATCTTCACGATGGTTAATCTCTACATTGAACACTTTACCCCGCGGCATGAAACTGGCGCAATTAGAGGCATCTTTCTTACTCTCCTGAACTTAGGAATTCTTATCGCTCCATTTATTGGGGGAAGTATACTTAGCCAATACTCAAGTGTCTCGGCAGAATCGTTACGTTCCGTGTACATCGTCTCATCAGCCTGCCTTATCCCATTTCTTTTCTTTCTTCACCACTATCTTAAAAGCCTAAAGGATCCAGCTGATCATAGCGTCGACCTCTTTCATTCATTCAAAAAAGCATTTAAAAACAAAGACTTGCGGGGAGCATTGCTTGGCCTTCTTATGCTTGAGGTATTCTTTGGTGTTATGGTAGTTAACTTGCCACTTTACTTACAAGAACAGTTCGCAATTGACATACCAACCTTTCTTACCGTACTCGCTCCGATTGCTCTTATACCCTTTGTGATACTTCCTTATGAACTTGGCACCCTTGCCGATGAAAAATATGGTGAGAAAGAATTTCTCATTCTTGGTCTCTCGATTATGGCAGTTTCGTGCTTTGCAGTTGGACTCATTACAACATCTTCTCTTCTTGTGTGGACGCTTCTCCTCTTCGTATCACGAGTTGGCGCAGCGACTGTTGAAACTATGCTTTACTCATACTATTTCAAGAAGATTCCATCTCATGACCCGTCTCTTACCGCAGTCTTTACAAACATGCGCAATATTGGACTCATGGTATTCACGGCGATAAGCTTTGCACTCAGCCCTCTACTACTCATCAGCCCGCAGGCAGCATTTATTCTTCTTGGAATAGCGCTTGCCGTGAGCATTACATCAGTTCTTAACCTTCATGACACGCGATAACAATCAACAAATAAGAATAACAGTGAGTGAACCTGTGAGGATAAACAAGTACCTTGCCGAGCTTGGCGTTGCGTCAAGACGTGATGCTGATAACCTCATCTCCAAAGGAGATATCTTGTTAAACGGCCGGAGAGCTAGACTCGGAGAAAAATGCGCGCATGGAGACACGCTCACCATTAAGACGCCGAAGCAAGTTTACGTCTACGCTCTCTACTATAAGCCACGAGGCGAAATAACTGGTGCTTTTGCCAGAGGCAACCTCCACCCTGTCGGAAGACTTGATAAAGAAAGTGAGGGACTGCTCGTATATACAAATGACTACCGAGTCACAGGAGCGTTGCTTTCACCTGAAAACAAACATGAAAAAGAGTACGTTATTGATATCCGCGAACTCGCAACACCTCGTGTTGAGCGCATCATGCTAAGCGGCATAAAAACACAAGAAGCAATTTATCAACCGGTAAAAGCGGTCTCCCTTTCAGAAAGCCGACAAAGAATCCGCGTCACATTAACAGAGGGTAAGAAGCATGAACTACGAAGAATGATGAATGCATTGTTCCTTACCGTAACCAGACTTGTAAGAGTTCGAGTAGTATTTCTTTCAACGAAAGGAATGCATCCTGGTTTTTTTCGTGAGCTTACTGAATTTGAGAGAGAGCGCTTTTTGAAGACCCTTGGGTTAAGCTAGCGTGTAGCTGTAGCTATTATTGCTTTCACTCTTAGCAGGACGCTTTATAAAACCCTCTTTTTCTAAAACAACAAGAGCTTCACCGACCCTAGGATCGTCAGGAAGAGCTTTCTTTTCAACGAGGGCAAAAAGGACTCTAGATCTCAGTTGTCTAAAAGAGCCTTTATACGCACTCTGTCTTCTTGTACTCGTATGACTAAAGCCCTTCTGTTTAAGAAAAGAGCCGTAGTCCATTAAGGCGTAATAAAAGTCTTTTGGAGAGAGTGCTGTGAGTTTATAGAGATCGGTTACTGCTCTATGTTTTTCCTCCTCTGTGCTCGTATCCGTATCAAGGCCAAGCTCGACTGCGAGCACTGTTCGTACATTGGTCTCAAGAAGTGGAGTATATGTATCGTAGGCAAATGCCATTATTGCTGAAGCAGTGTAACGACCAACCCCAGGAAGAGTAAGTAGGCTATCTACCGTATTTGGAATAATAGTATTATTCTTTGCAATCATAAAAATAGCTTTTGCACGCCTCTGGTAACCAAGCCCTTTCCAAAGAGTAAGTACCTCTTCAAGCGTTGTGTTAGATAAAGATGCAAGAGTAGGATACCTTTCCATCCAGAGACGAAATTTCGGTGTGACTCGTGATACTTGTGTTTGCTGAAGCATCAGCTCACTGACAAGAACTTGATATGGGGAACCATTTCGCCAAGGTAATTCATGACGGCCAGAAGCCTTATAGTGTGCACAAATCTTTTGAGCGCACCTACTGTAACTAGACTTTGACGATGTCTTCATACCATTTTATAGCCACGCCTGTGGATAGGCAGCACTTGAAGAGTATCATAATTCACTATACACTCTTAAGTATCCAGTTACATGGTATAGCAATATACACTGTAACTGCGAGAGCTTCACGAAAGCTAAGGCCAAGGCAAACGAAGCCACGCTTCCTAAGCCACGCCCCAAACAGAACGTCGTCTCCCTTCGACAAGGAGATCAAAGCAAGACCGCCAAACTTACCAGAGGGGCGGTTTTGTATTTTACGCTAGATGAATTTCTAATGAAATACGATATAAAGGAGGAAAAAGAGTCCTGGCAGTCCCAGAATGAAAGATATCCTGCGAAGATCTTTTTTACTTAGAGAGAAGCTCGAGCGCATAATGTGGCAGACTCACTCCCGTTGTTGCAATCGACTCTTGAAATCGACCCCCTGCTATTAGTGACGGAGTAAGTGTTATGTCGACAACCATATAACCCTGTCTCGTCTTAATGCAATCCACCATCATAACGCCATCGACATCAAGTGCCGCATGAACATCCGCAGCAAAATGACTAAGCTCATCTTTCTCTTGCTTTGAAAGATACGTCAGCGGCAAGAAACGATGATCTCTTGATGGCACCTCGTATGGACCAGTAACTGTCTCAATAGGAAGTGGGGTGTATTTTGGATGGCCACGATATTCTGGAAGCACGACAATCGTTCGAGGTTTTATTTTTCTAAATGTCATTACTTGTGCATCAGCGTGCTCGCACACAGTCGTTACCGCTGTTCGTAGTGCCTCCAAAGAGGAGGCCATCTGAGCTTTTACACCTCTTTGCGTACTACGCACAAGTAATGGCGTCATATGGGTCCTCCATGTATTAACAAACGCCCGATCGTCAAAGGCTTCTCCTTTTCTAAAAAGAGCAGTCTGCGGCACAAGCACCTTGTGCTGTCGCAAAATTCGAAAAACTGACTCTCGATCGTCGCTTCCATGCGGAAGTGACCCTGCAAAAAGTCGCTGAACGTTGAAACGCTTTGCTAACTCGTGGTGTGACTGGTCACCCTGTTCATGAGCCAAATCAACGTAAGCGTCAACATTTGCAAATGCCTCCTCTTTCTTTATCGGCAGCCCATTTTTATGCCATACATGAGCCGCATCAACATAGACATCGTGGACAACGAGACCAGCCTGACGTGATTGCTCAACGAGTTTTGCGCCCGTCGTTATCGAATCTGCGTGAAGAAATTTCCCTCCGCGCAAAACAAGCACCGCGTAACCATTTCTCTTAATATCACCCCCCAAAGCGGGACTCCTATGCGAAGCTATGAGCTCACTCTCCATACAAAAAGTATACCACGCAAGATTTTGCCACTTTACACAACAGAATGGCTTAGATTTTTAACTTTTCTTCTAACGCGCTTCAGGCAAAATACTCAAAAACTACCAAGAAAGTGTCCCTCCAACCTTGTACTCTGTCACTCTAGTTTCGAAGAAGTTCTTCTCTTTATTAAGATCAACCGCTTCACTCATCCATGGAAATGGATTCTGTGTTCCATACATCGGATCGATTCCAATGCGTGCAAGTCTTCTGTCGGCAATATATTCGATGTATTGCTTGAACCCTTCAGCGTTAAGTCCAAAGATCCCTTTAGGAAAGACTTCGGCTGCGAATGTATACTCCAGCTTTACCGCTTTATCAACAAGCACCCTAATCCTTTCGACAAATGCTTGAGTCCAAAGTTCTGGCTGTTCTTCTTTTATTGTATTAATTACGTCTATACCAAAATTAAGATGCGCTGACTCATCACGCATGATGTACTGAATTTGCTCAGCAGAACCTGTGAGCTTATGAAGTCGCTGAAATCCAAACATCACCGCAAAAGATGAGTAGAAGAATATTCCCTCTAGAATAACAGAGAAGACAATCCAGTTTTCAAGAAACTTCTGATCGTTCTCAAAAGTACCCGTTGCAAAGCTTGGATCAAAAATTCCTTCGTTAAAAGAGAGGATAAACTCTTCTTTATTATAAATCGCATCCACTTCTCGATACATGTTAAAAATCTTGCCACCATCAAGACCCAATGACTCAACGATGTATTGGTACGCTTGAGTATGTATCGCCTCTTCATACGCTTGCCGCAAGAGATAAAGTCGACACTCAGGAGACGTGACATGCTTGTACATCGCAAGTACAATATTATTTGCAGCGATTGAATCCGCAGTCGTAAAGAAACCCAAAACAGTCTCAAAAGCGCGACGTTCGTCTTCAGATAACACGGTCTGACTACGCCACTGCTCAATATCAAGCTGCATACTGATTTCTGTCGGCAACCAGTGATTAGCGTTGCCGGTGTTGTAAGCTTCCCATGCAAAAGTATGCTTCATTGGCCATAGCTGGATAACATCAGCATCCTTGCCGTTTATTATTCGGCGCTTGTTGATATCTACACGTTCTCCATGGCGAGCAATAACTGATGGAGCGGTGTGCGTCTTGGTTCCTGACTGTGGGTTCATAGTTATGATGATAATTGATTAAATGAGAAGACGGTTATTGGCACCCTTCACACGTTGCTTCTGGAAGAGCGGTGATCTTAAATGCGCGAGGTTGTTCTTTGCCAGTTGCCAGACTATGCTTTCCCTCATGATTACCACTAGCGACAGGAATAGCGGTTGGAGCAGTGGCAGGACTCTTTACATACGCTGAAGCTACTGGAGCAGCGACGTGACTGCTGACGGTTGATTGATAAACATCTCCTGCGGACACAGCCAACTGACCTTCGGCTTTGTCACTTCGCTTATGAGTGACACCAAACTCAGCAGTGCTAACAGTACTCTTCTCAACCTGAGACGCTCCAAGAGTGCGTAGATAGTATGTTGTTTTAAGGCCAAGCGACCAGGCATACTCATAAATAGACGCTAACTCTTTCCCTGATGTGCCTGCGAAGTAAATGTTAAGTGACTGCGATTGATCGATCCACTTACCTCGATGCGCCGCTGACTTAATGAGCCACTCTGGTTTTATTTCAAACACTTCCTTGTATTTATCTTTAAGTGCAAGCGGCACTTCTGCGATATCTCGGACTGAGCCGTCGAAATATTTGAGTTTACCTATCATCTCGAAATCCCAAAGTCCGAGCTTCTTGAGGTCACTAACGAGATATGGGTTTACGATAATGAAGTCACCGTTCATGTTCGACTTAACGTAAATATTTTTATAGATTGGCTCAATTGTCGGAATAGAACCAACGATATTTGATATTGTTGCAGTAGGGGCCATTGCTAAGCAATTAGAGTTACGCATACCGTATTGCTTCACAGCCTGACGAACTGGAGTCCAATCAAGACGTACTGAGAGATCCACGTCAATCTTCTGTCCACGCTCCTTTGCAAGAAGTGAGATCGTGTCGATCGGGAAAATTCCTCTGTCCCATTTACTGCCTTTGTAACTCTCGTAGGCACCACGCTCCCTAGCCAGCTCGGCTGACGCTAAAATAGTGTGATACGAAACGAGCTCCATTGACTGGTCGGCAAACTGCACCGCCTCATCAGTATCAAAGTTAATATCGAGCTGGTAAAGCGCATCATGGAAGCCCATAATACCCAGCCCGACTGGACGATGACGAAAGTTGCTAACTTTTGCTTCACTCGTTGGATAGTAATTAACATCAATCACATTATCAAGCATGCGTACCGCGGTGCGAACCGTAGACGCCACAAGGTCAACATCAAACTTTCCCCCACGAACAAGTCGCTGATAATTGATTGAACCTAGATTGCAAACAGCAGTCTCCTCAAGAGAATTATTGAGCGTAATCTCAGTACACAAATTCGAATTGTGAACAACGCCAGCGTGGTCCTGCGGACTCCTCACATTAGACGGATCCTTCCATGTAATCCACGGGTGGCCAGTCTCGTAGAGCATGGTTATCATTTTGCGCCACAAGTCACGAGCTTTTATTGTGCGAAAATGTTTAATCTTGCCTGCCGCCGCCTCTCTTTCATAGTGCTCGTAACGCGCCTCAAAAGAAGCCCCATACAGCTCCGTAAGATCCGGTACCTCATCTGGAGAAAAGAGGGTCCATGGCCCATCTTCCTTAGCTCGCTTCATAAAGAGGTCCGACACCCATAGCGCCGTATCCATGTCATGCGTACGTCGCCTATCATCGCCGGTATTCTTACGAAGCTCCAAAAACTCGTCGACATCATAGTGCCAATTCTCAAGATAGACACATGTCGCACCGCGGCGACGACCTGACCTATTAATAGCAACGGTGACATCGTTTGCGATCTTAAGAAACGGCACGATACCGTTTGAGTTAATGCCCGACTTCTTAACAAGAGCGCCTGAGCCGCGAACTGAACTCCAATTTGTACCAATACCTCCAGCCCATTTCGAGAGTTGTGCATTATCTGCGTACACCTTAAATATACTTTCTAGAGAATCACCGACTGTGTTTAAGTAACAACTTGAAAGTTGAGGATGTGCTGTTCCAGCATGAAAAAGTGTTGGCGAAGATGGCACAAAGCGCAACTGAGACATTACCTCATAAAACTCAATCGCCTTATCGTTCATAATCTCTTTCTCTTCAGCAAGGGCTACCCCCATAGCAACACGCATCCAAAAAGTCTGAATATTTTCAATAATTGCTTTATTGTCAGACACGTCTCTCACCAAATATCTTTCGTGAAGTGTTTGCGTGCCCAAAAAGAGAAACAACTCATCCCTCTCACGCACGAGCGCCTTTGAGAGGCGATCAAGGTCAAATGAAAGCATGCGCTTGTCGTGCAACCCTTTTTCAACACCTTTTTTGATGCTTTTCTTGAACACTTCTCGGTAATCATGGTCGATTTTTGAAAAATCATGTCCAACTCCGATTGTTTCCTCGTCAATTTGTCGAAGAAGAAGTCGCGATGCGAGGTACGAATACGCCGGGTCTTGTTCGATCATGGCTCGCACTATGATGACAAGCGCTTTGTTTATCTCCTTCGTCGTCATCCCATCAAACACTTCGAGCTTAAGCTGTTTTAGAATATTGTCGACACTCACCTCTTTCTCAAAGCCATGCGACAAACGAGTGAGGAACGCTTTAACTTTTTTCTCACTAAACGCCTCTCTTTTACCGCTTCTTTTGACGACCATTAGCGCATTCTCCTCGAGCTTTTCGAGATTCTCCTCTTTTTCTTTCTCTCGATCTTTTGACCGCTCATACCGATAAATGATGTACGCTTTTGCTACATCATAAAATCCAGCAGCCATTACATGCTTCTCCACTAAGTCCTGCGTATGCTCAACTGTTGGCACGTACCCTTCCCTTGTCATTACTTCAAGCTCTAACTCCTTCTCGACAAGCGAAGCGATGTGAGAAGCAAGGGCCTGCTTATCATCTTTTGTCACAGCAATAAAGGCTTTCTTTAATGCTGTTTCGATTTTTGCAACTTCAAACGGAACCGTGTCGCCGTTTCGCTTCTTAATGACAGTAACAATAGACATACGAGAAATGTAGCAAAATGAATAACAAAGTAATGACCGTCGAGACAGGTTTAGGAATAAAGCAGATAACAAGACACGGCATTACTCACCGTGCTTACACAAACATGTTATTCCGCTATGTCATTTCCAAAGGAGTCTGTCTTGTTGGTTGTACTCTAGTGTACACAATCGTAGAAAAGGACAGCCGTCTAAAGAGGTCGTTCACGTGTCAAGCGTGCACTTGACACAGGTTTCTCTACCTGACGATAAAGTTCTTACTCCTCAACTTTTTGTGATACGCAACTGCAAAGCGATGAGCCTCTCCATTACCAAGAAGCACTTCCTTTTTGTGGTTATTCACAAGATCTCTCCTTCCAAGAATGTCCTTTGGCTTATGTCTTTCATCCTTAACAACTGCTAAGACTGGGATAAGAAGTCCAAGCTTTATGATAACTTCTTCAGCTACTCGCTTATGTGCCTCTCCTCCATCAACAACGACAAGGTCAGGGTACCGCCATTCCGTATGTTTGAAGCGGCGACTAAGCACTGTCGCAAGAGCTTCATAGTCATCATTCACACCATCTTCTAGCTTAAAAAGTCTGTACTCTCCAGTTTGTGGCCTTCCACCTTCAATAACCGCCATGACCGCATTCCTTGCAAACCCTGACAAGTGGGCCGCATCGAAACATTCAATCCTAAAGGCGCTGTCTTTAAAAGAAGTAATGGTATCGTCTTTTATAAGTGACGTGTCTTTTATGTGATCGATCGCAAACAGAGTATCTCGCAGCTTTGCTGCGCCCTCAAACTCTTGCTTCTTTATGGCTGTCTGCATCTCTCTTGTTAAAGACAATTTAACACTCTGCCTCCTCCCTTCAAAAAACTGCTTCAGACGAGTAATTGTCTTTTTATAGGCCGCGCTCGTAATACTCTTAGAACACACCCCTGGACACAACCCGAGCTGAGCATTGAAGCATGGTTTACCTTGGGACTCTTCGCATGTGTCTCGATATGGAAAAATTTTTCGCACCATTTTCATAGCGTCACGAAGTTGAGTTCCCGAAGCAAATGGACCATACACGGCCTGTACATCCCCTTTTTTAAAACGCTTTTCGTAGTCCCTTACTCGCATAGTAAGCACGCGTGGAAACGGTTCTTTTGTGATAACAACCGTCATGTAGCTCTTATTGTCCTTCTCTTTTGTGTTATAGGGTGGGTTATGCTTTTTAATGAGTACGTTCTCAAGAAGTAGCGCCTCAAGCACACTTCCTGTCTCTTGAAATCCGACTTTTGCAGCAAGGGTAAGCATGGTAAGGATCTTAAGTCCTCTTGCTTCTACAATGTTTTGGTTAAAATAGCTCTTTACTCGATCATGTAATGACGTTGCTTTACCGATATAAAGAATCGCTCCATCTTTGTCGTAGAAGAAGTAAACGCCTGGAGTTTCTGGTAAGGTAATGGAGGCTAGATCTTGCTTTTTCATGTAATTTAAGGTATTCTACGCAGTCTCTCACACGGGGTCAAGCTGCGGAGGGAACAAAGCAGTACACTCGACAGTGAAGAGGCTGGGGACCAAAAAATGCAAAAACTCGCTGAAGCCTGGCCACTCGTAGCCGGGTTCGCGCTCATCGCCTTCTTGCTGTGGAAACAGAAAAGGCGAAAACCAAAAGCCGAAGAATGGTCAACTTCGGCAAGAGGTGACGACGGCGAGGATATTCACGCCACGTGCAATGACTTCGGTTTGCTTGGAGTGCAGCACCGTGCAACCGCCGAGAACGACTGACCGGTCGTTACTTGACGGCTGCGAAGGATGCCTACACCGTGAGAGGTGTGTGCTCGCAGAGCCCATGACTCTTCGAGCGGACGGCAACCACTACCAGTGCAGCTCGTCGAAGCCGAACATTAATTGGAGTCCCTCCGACAATCCCGGTGACGGGATTCGAAGAGGTACGCCAGTTGGCTGGCACTCAAGCAAGTACTGAGACCCCCTCCCCGCGAAGGTGATCGCGGCGCACCAGCAGACGGCTCACACCCGTCTGCTCTT
>JACCDR011686121.1_pt1 | contig 20965 bp, 15 predicted proteins | sample 7446431 | NCBI WGS metagenome assembly JACCDR01 (sample SAMN15323443, study PRJNA562643) | freshwater metagenome | isolation source: river surface water | place: USA:Blue River Watershed | collected 2017-08-17 | reverse complement strand
GTGGGTGGGGCGGGTGGTGTGGGTGCGGCGCCGGGGTTCATGGTGGCGGGGTGTGGGCCGTGCAGCGTGGCCACAACCTTACCCGCTTTTTTGCGCGCACCGGGCCGGCGCGGCGGCGCACCAACGTGTCAGGAACTGGCGCGCACTTCTTCGATGACGGTCACACCGGCCAGCACTTTTTCGATGCCGTCCTGGCGCAAGGTGCGCATGCCTTCGCTCAGCGCGTGGTGCAACAGGTCATCGGCGCGGCGGCCGGTTTGTATCAGGTGGCGCAGGCCGCGCGACACCGTCATCAGCTCGTGTATGCCGGCGCGGCCGCGAAAGCCGGTTTTGGCGCAGTGTTCACAGCCCACGGGCCGGTACAGCGTGATACGGCCGCGGCCGCTGTCTTGCTGGCTGCCGAAGCGGCGCCGCCAGTCGCTGAGCACGGTGTCGGCACTGGGCGCGTGGTCCACCTGCGCCAGGACGTGCAGGTAATCCTGCAGCAGCTCTTCTTCTTCCTCAGCACTGGCGGTGTGGGCCGCGCGGCAGTGCAGGCACAGCTTGCGCACCAGGCGCTGCGCCAGGATGGCCAGCAGCGCGTCGGCAAAGTTGAACGGGTCCATGCCCATGTCCAGCAGCCGCGTCACGGTTTCTGGGGCGCTGTTGGTGTGCAAGGTGCTCAGCACCAGGTGGCCGGTGAGTGAGGCCTCCACGGCCACCTGCGCCGTTTCTTCGTCGCGTATCACACCGACCATGATGACGTCGGGGTCGGCGCGCAGAAAAGCGCGCAGTGCCTTGGCAAAGGTCCAGTCGATTTTGGGGTTCACCTGCACCTGGCGCAGGCCGGACTGGGTGATTTCCACCGGGTCTTCGGCCGTCCATATCTTGCGTTCGGGCGTGTTGATGAAGCCCATGGCCGAGTGCAGCGTGGTGGTTTTGCCCGAACCCGTGGGGCCCACACACAGCAGCATGCCGTAAGGGCGCTGCACGGCGGTCTTGAAACGTTCCAGGTTCACCGGGCTCAGGCCCAGGTTGTCCAGCGGAATGGGCTTGCTGGACTGCAACAGCCGCAGCACCGCGTCTTCCTGGCCGTTGTTGGTGGGGATGGTGGCCACGCGCAGTTCCAGCCGCATGTTGTGCATGAACTTGGCGAAATTGATCTTGCCGTCCTGCGGCTTGCGCTTTTCGCTGATGTCCAGGTCGCACATGATCTTGATGCGGGCGATCAGTGCGTTGCGGTAGGTGTGTGGCAGCTCCAGGTAGGGGCGCAGCTGGCCGTCGCGGCGAAAGCGGATGCGCACCTTTTCCTTGCCGCCTGCGCATTCGATGTGAATGTCGGACACACCCTGCCCGTGGGCTTCCAGGATCATGGAATTGATCAGCCGCACCAGCGAGTTGTCACTTTGCTGGATGGCCGTGTCGCTGTCATCCTCGGTGGTGCCCTCGGCCATCTCCATCGACGCCAGCAGCTTGCTGGCGTCATCGGGCTCGCTGCCGTCGGGCGCGCGGGTCATCTCGTGCACCGTCAACGTCTGCCCCGTGGCCACCCCCAGGCGCTCGTAGGCCTTGTGCACCGTGTGCTGCAGCAGGCCCGAGCGCGCCAGCACCGGCACCACCTTGCACTGCGCGGCGAATTCCAGCTCGTCGAGCTTGCCGCGGTCTGACGGGTCTTCCACCGCCACCACCAGGCGGCCGGCGCGGCGCATCAGCGGCAGTGCCGGGATGCGCGCCGCCACCGTGTAGGGCAGCCGTGCCAGCGCTTCGGTTTCATAACTGAAGTTCTGCACGTCCACCAGCGGGTAGCCCATCTTGCGCGCCAGCGCCGTTTGCAGGTCGGCACGCGACACCACACCGCTGCGCACCAGCAGTTCACCCAGCGGCGTGGTGCGGTCGGTGCGCTGCTGCTGCAGGGCGGCCTGCAACTGCGGTTCGCTGACGTAGCCCAGCGCGCACAGGGCCTCGCCGATGCGCACCATGGGCATGCGCGACTGCTGCTCGATGGCCTCGGACAGTTCTTCGGCGGTGATGATCTGGCGCACCACCAGCAGGTCGCCCAGCTTTTGCGAGCGCAGTTTTTCCTGTTCGGCCAGCGCTTGTTTGATCTCTTCGGGGGAAGCCGAGTACTGTTCCACCAGCGCTTCGCCGATGCGCAGCCCCACCTCGGCCGTGCGGAATGACGAGCGCGGCACAAACCAGCGCTGCAGCGCGCCGTTGTCGTCCAGCGGCTGGTACAGGAACAGGCCGCTGGCCCGGTCGTGGTGGCCCACGGTTTGCCCGGCCCAGACGGGCGCGTTCTTGAATTCGATGCGAAAGGGTATGCGCGGCCGCTGCCGGGCCAAAGCGGGTTCCTGGCGCGTGGCGGCAATGGCGCGCAGCGGCTCCAGCAGCCGCATGCGGCGAAATTGTTCCAGCCGCAAGGGCAGCGACTTCTGCGGCTTCGTAACCTCCAGCTGCAGAACACCCCGGTCGGGTGCAAACAGCGCCAGTTCACCCACCAACAGCTTGCCGTTATGGCCTTCGATCTCGCAGATCACCGGGCCCGGGTTCGGGCCTGGGGCGGCATAGGACGGCAGGTCAGGCGTGGGCCAATTCACCAGCTCACCACCCGGGTTGCCCGGGTCGGCGTGCAGTGGTTGGGAGAGGTCTGACATGGCCTGCTTTCTGGGGGGCCGGCCGGGCGGTGGCGCGCAACGTCACACCAAGCCTACCAGCAGGCCCGTGCATGCTAGGCCGCAGCGGCCGAACACCAGCGCTGGAACAGCGATGCAAAGGCTGCGCTGTTCGCCGCCGTGCGGCGGGCTGCGCCGGGACAGTGAGCCTTCTGGGTCAGCCTGGGGGTCAGCCCGGGCTCAGTTGCGCATCTGCTGCGGCAAGAAGGTGACGATCTGCGGAAAGTAGTAGATCAGCGCCACGGCCACGATCATCAGAAAGAAAAACGGCAGCGTCACCTTGGCGATCCAACCGATCTCACGCCCTGTCATGCCCTGCATCACAAACAGGTTGAAGCCCACCGGCGGTGTGATCTGCGCCATCTCCACCACCAGCACGATGAAGATGCCAAACCACAGTGGGTCGATGCCCGCCTTTTGCACCGTGGGCATGATGACGCCCATGGTCAGCACCACCATGCTGATGCCGTCCAGAAAGCAGCCCAGCAAGATGTAGAACACCATCAGCACCAGCAGCAGCTGAAACTGGCTCAGGCCCAGCGTGGCGATCCATTCCGCCAGGTGGCGCGGCAGGCCGATGTAACCCATGCTCAGCGTCAGGAAGGCGGCGCCGGCCAGTATCAGCGCAATCATGCAGTACAGGCGCGTGCCACCCAGCAGGCTGTCTTTGAAGGTCTGCCAGGTCAGCGAGCCTTGTGCAGCGCTGATGACCAGCGCGCCCAGCACACCCACAGCCGCCGCTTCGGTGGCCGTGGCCACACCGCTGTAGATGCTGCCCAGCACGGCCCCGATGAGCCCGATAACGGGCAGCAGGTAACGCGATTCGCGCAGCTTTTCGCGCAGGCTCATCGGCGCATCGGCCGGCGGCACCAGCGTGGGGTTGCGCAGCGCCCAGAACGCGAGGTAGCCCGAAAACAGCAGCGCCAGCATGATGCCGGGCAACACACCGGCGATGAACAGCTGCGCGATCGACACCTCGGCGCTGACGCCGTAGACGATCATGATGAGCGACGGCGGTATCAGCAGGCCCAGCGTGCCGGCACCGGCCAGTGAACCGACGCTGATGCCGTCGGGGTAGCCGCGCTGCTTCAACTCGGGCAGGCTCATCTTGCCGATGGTGGCGCAGGTGGCCGCGCTGCTGCCCGAGACGGCGGCAAAAATGGCGCAGCCCGCCACGTTCACGTGCAGCAGCCGCCCGGGCAGGCCCTGCATCCAAGGCGCCAGGCCGCGGAACATGTCTTGGCTCAAGCGCGTGCGAAAGAGGATCTCGCCCATCCACACAAACAGCGGCAATGCGGTCAGCGTCCAGCTGCTGCTGCTGCCCCAGATGGTGACGGCCATCGCGTCACCGGCGGGCCGGCTGCTGAAGAGTTGCATGCCGATCCAGGCCACGCCCGACAGCGTCAGACCGATCCACACGCCGCTGCCCAAAATGACAAACAGCGTGGCCACCAGCAACAGCGTGATGCCGATATCGCTCATGGTGCGGTGTTCATCCGGGGTTGCGGGTGCATGTTGGCATTCATTCGTTGCGCGCGGCTTGGTCGGTGGTGCCGCGGCGTCCCTGCAGTTCCAGCACCAGCTCGTCGACCAGTGCAATGCACAGAATCACGGTGCCCACCGCCATGCCCAGCTGCGGCAACCACAGCGGCGTGGCGTCGTTGCCGGTAGAAATGTCGTTGAACTGCCGCGACTGCCACACCAGCCGGCAGCTGTAAAAAGCGCTCAGCGCCGACAGCGCCACGGCGGCCGTCAGCGCCCAGATTTCCAGGCCGCGCCGTGCCGCGCCCTTCAGCGACGACAGCAGCAGCGTGACGCGGATGTGCTCGCCGCGTTTGAGCGTGTGCGCCAGTGCCAGAAAGCCGGCGCCGGCCATCAGGTAGCCGGCGTAGGCGTCGGTGCCCGGCACGTGAAAGTGCAGCAGCCGGCTGAAGATGGACAGCAGCACCATCACCAGCAGGCCCACCATGCACAGCGCTGCCACCCAAGCGGCGCCGTCGTACAGGGCATTCAGCGCGCGGCGCATCGGGCGGTGGTGGTGTGTGTTACTTGCGATAAGCGTCGATCAAGGCCTTGCCCTCGGGCCCGGCGCGGTCCAGCCATTCCTTCAGCAGCGTTTCACCCACCTTGGCCATGTCGGCCTTCAGCTGCGGGCTGGGCGGCAGGATGTTCATGCCACCGGCCTTCAGCTTGTCCAGCGTTTCGCCGTTGGCCTTTTTGGCCGCCGCCAGGCCGCGTGCTTCGGCGTCGGCGCCGGCTTTGAGCAGCGCGTCTTGCGTGGGCTTGTCCAGCGCCTTGAAGGCCGCCACGTTGACCAGAATCACGTTTTTGGGCAACCAGGCCTGGGTGTCGTACCAGTACTTCACGTGTTCGTGCAGCTTGGCGTCCCAGCCGGTGCTGCCGCTGCTGATCATGCTTTCGGCCACGCCCGTGGCGAAGGCCTGGCTCACTTCAGCGGCCTGGATGGTGACCGGTTGCGCGCCGACCAATTCGGCAATGCGGCTGGTGGCCGGGTTGTAGGCACGCCACTTCACGCCCTTCAGGTCGGCGGCGCTGTTCAGTGGCTTTTTGCTGTAAATGCCCTGCGGCGGCCAGGGCACGGCGTACAGCGCCATCAGGCCTTGTTCGGCCAGTTTTTTGTCAAAAAACGGTTTCTGCGCTTTCCACAGCTTGGCGGCTTCGTCCCAGCTGTCGGCCAGGAAAGGCAGCGCATCGGCACCAAACAGTTGCCACTCGTTGGTGAAGTTGCTGATCAGCACCTCGCCAATTTGCGCCTGCCCGCCCTGCACGGCGCGCTTGATCTCGGGCGCCTTGAACAGCGACGCATTGGGGTGCACGGTGATCTTCAGCTTGCCGCCGGTGGCCTTGTCCACGTCGTTGGCAAACTCCTGCAGGTTCACGCTGTGGAAGTTGGTGGCGGCGTAGGCGGCGGGCAGGTCCCACTTGGTTTGTGCGTGGGCGGCGCCCGTCAGCGCCAAAGACAGCGCCGCGGCGGCGCACAGGTTGCGTGCGGAAAAGTGTTGAAAAACAGTCATGCAATCTCCTGGCAGGGGTGGCGAACAAGCCGTCAAGCATAGGCTGTGCCAGTGGCGGCCCGGCCAGGGGCTTCCACCAACGGGCACGGGCGCGGGCGCATGCCTGGTGTCCGCGTCACCAGGGGCACTTCAGTCCGGGCGTCGGCTGCCGAAAGCAAGGGGCTGAGGGCCGCCCCCCATGGTCGGCCAACCCGAACATGAGCGATTGCGCCGCAGCCACCCGCACCGAAGTCATCGCCCAAGACCTGGACCAGCAGCGACGCAAGGGCGTGCTGGGGCAGATCGTCATTCCCCCGTGCCCGGCCTTGCTGGTGCGGCTGCAAAGGGCCATGGCAGCCACACCGGTGGACCTGGCCGAGGTGGCACACATCGCGGCGCAAGACGTGGCGATGTCGGCCGTGCTGCTGCGGGCTGCCCGGACGCCCCGTTACGGCCGCGGCCAGCCGGTGCAGACGCTGGGCCAGGCGATGGACCTGCTGGGCCTGAAGCAGACGGCGCTGGTGATGACCACTTTTCTCGCCGCCCAGGCCCTGCCGGTGACCAGCCCGCACCTGCACCGTTTTTGGCAGCGCGCGCGCACCACCGCGCTGGCGATGGAGTTGTTGGCCGAAAAGCTGCCCGGCATGTCACCCGACATCGCCTACACCTGGGGCCTGTTTTCGCACGTGGGCCAGCCGGTGCTGCTGCAAAGTGTGCGCGGTTACGGCGGCACGCTGGTGGAAGCGGCGGCGCGGCGCGACCGCAGCCCCGTGGCCACCGAAAATGCCAACCACCGCACCGACCACGCGGTGGTGGGGGCGCTGGTGGCGCGCACCTGGAAACTGGCCCCAGCTGTGATGGCCGCCATACGCCTGCACCACGACCTGGACGTGTTGGGCGACAGCGCGGTGGAACCCGAGGTGCAGACCCTGGTGGCCGCCGGCCTGCTGGCCGAACAGCTGATGCGGCGCGACGAAGGTGTCAGCGACGACCGCGACTGGGCCCAGTTCGGCACCCGCGCGCTGCAGTGGCTGCAACTGAGGCCCGAAGACCTGGAGCAGTGGCAGGACGAACTGGCGCTGCGGCTGGACTGCGAGTGAGTACCCAAGCGGCCGCGCTGGCGCCGCCCACCGCGCTTCAGCCCGGGTTCAACCAAGCCTCGGCCAGCTTCACCCAGTAGGTGGCGCCGGTGCTGAGCACGCGGTCGTTGAAGTCGTAGCCGGCGTTGTGCACCATGCAGCCGCCCACGCTGCCCACACCGTTGCCGATGTTGATGTAACAGCCCGGCACCTTTTCCAGGAAAAAAGCGAAGTCTTCGCTGGCCGTGATGGGCTCGGGCTGGGCCACCAGGCCGGCTTCGCCCAGCCAGGTGCGCACCACCTGTTTGCAAAACTCGGTGTGCTCGGGCGTGTTGTTCAGCACCGGGTAGCGGCGGATGTAGTTCACCTCGGCCGTGGCGCCAAAGCTGGCGGCCTGGGCCTGGGCGATTTCGGTGATGCGTTTTTCCAGCAGGTCGCGCACGGCCGGCTGCATGGCGCGCACCGTCAGCCGCAATTCGGCCGTGCCGGGAATGACGTTGGGCGCATCGCCGGCCAGGAAAGCGCCCACGGTGATGATGCCGGTGTGCAGCGGCGGCACGTTGCGCGCCACCACCGTTTGCAGCGCCATCACGATGCTGGCGCCCGCCACCACCGGGTCCACCGCTGTCTGCGGTATGGCGCCATGCCCACCGGTGCCGCGCACGGTGATGATGCAGGTGTCGCCGCTGGCCATGGCGTAACCGGGCACGGCCTGGAACATGCCTTCGGGCAGGCCCGGCATGTTGTGCATGCCAAACATGGCGTCGCAGGGAAAGAGTTCCAGAAAACCGTCTTCCAGCATCTTGCGCGCGCCGGCCAGGCCTTCTTCGGCGGGCTGAAACACCAGATGCAAGATGCCGTCGAAGTTTTTCTTGGCCGCCAGGTGGCGCGCCGCCGACAGCAGCATCGCCGTGTGGCCGTCGTGGCCGCAGGCGTGCATCTTGCCGAACACCTTGCTGGCCCAGGGCTTGCCGCTGGTTTCCACGATGGGCAGCGCGTCCATGTCGGCACGCAGGCCGATGCGCCGTGTGCTGCTGCCGGCGCGCAGCGTGCCCACCACGCCGGTGCCGCCCAGGCCGCGGTGCACGTCATAACCCCAGCGCGTCAGCCGCTCGGCCACCAAGTCGGCGGTGTTGAACTCTTCATACGCCATCTCGGGGTTGCTGTGGATCTGGTGGCGGATGGCCACCATCTCGGCTTCATGGGCGCGTATGTCGTCCAGCGCGGGCGGGGGCAGGGGTGCGTTCATGGCGGGTGCTCCGTTGGAAGGAGCCCGATTCTGCACACCCCGCGCTGGGCGCATGCAAAAGAGGCCGTCAGGTCTGGGGGCCTCGTGCCTTGGCCAACACCGCCCGTGCCCACTGCTCACTGCGGGTGGACTGTTCCAGCGGCGACCGGCACAAACCAGCCACCGCGTACTGGCGGTTTTCGTACACCAGCGCGGCGGCCGGAAAGTGCGCCAGCAGTTGCTGCAGCCGGCCGCCGGGCGGCAGCGCGTCCAGCAAGTCGCCGAGCTGCAGCACCAGTTGCCGGTACTGCGCGGCGCCTATGGTTTGGGGCTGGCCATCCACACGTTGCAACAACGCGGCCACGCTGAGGGCGGCCTTGAAGTCGCCGCGCGCCACAGTGCCAGGGCTTGAGAGGGGGGCGTTGGTGATCTGCATGCCCTAGAAGTGATGGCAAACGCGGCCGTTGCAAGGGGCCCCCAGACGCCACCCCCCCAAAGCGGCGGGTGTGGGCGGTTTTGCAGACGCTTGAAAGTTGCGGGCCGGTCGACGGTTGGGCAGGGTGGGCCGTTTGTCGGCGCCGCTCAGTCCGGCACCAACAGCTTGTGCGCCAGGTCTTGCAAGCGTTGTGGGCCAAGGCCCAGTGCATCGTGCAGGTAGGCCGGCAGGCCGCCCGCTTCGCTGTCGATGGTGTCAAAGGCGGCCTGCAGGTATGAAGGCCGCACGCTCCACAGCGCCGCCAGCGCGGCCGGCGGCACCGCGCTGGCCGGCGCGGTGGGGTGCAGGGCGGGTGGGCGAAACACCCGGTTGGTGAGCATGAAGTCGTGCAGCACCACGCTGCGCGGCACACCCAGTGCCGACAGCAGCAGCGCTGCGGCGATGCCGGTGCGGTCCTTGCCGGCGGTGCAGTGAAACACCAGTGCGTCGTCAGCCTCCAGCACGTGCTGAAAAAAGGCCGCCATCTGCGGGCGGTGCTGGCGCACCACGTGGCGGTACAGGTCTTCCATCAGGCCCACGGTGGTGGGCTCGTCCAGGCCTTGGCCCCGGGTCACCAGGTCTTGCATGCGTTGCGCCACCGTGGGCTCGATGCTCAGCGCATGGCGGGTGATGCCGGGCACGTCGTAGGCTGCGGCAGCGCTTTCTTGCACGCCGCGAAAGTCCAGCGCCCGCGTCACGCGGCGCTGGCGCAACTGTTGCAAGTCGTCGGGCGTGAGCTGGCCCAGGTGGTCTGAACGGTACAACCGGCGCCAGCGCAGCACGCGCCCGCCGTGGCCAACATAGCCCCCCAGGTCGCGAAAGTTGCTGGCGCCTTGCAGCGCGACGATGCGGTCGGGGTGGTCGGTCATGGTGCCCGCATTTTGCCGTGCCCTCACTACCATAGGCCCACCCTGCATCAACGCCCCTAACGCCACCCCCCATGAACACACCCACTCCACCGCGCTGGCAGTTCTGGATAGACCGTGGCGGCACCTTCACCGACGTGGTGGGCCGTGCCCCGGGCGGCGACCTTTACACGCTGAAGCTGCTGAGCGAAAACCCCGAGCAGTACGCCGACGCGGCCGTTGAGGGCATGCGCCGCCTGCTGCAAACGCATGCCGGTCTGGCGCCCGGCGCGCCCATCACGCCCGAGTTGGTGGACTGCGTGAAGATGGGCACCACGGTGGCCACCAACGCGCTGCTGGAACGTAAAGGCGACCGCACGCTGCTGGTCACCACACGCGGCTTCAAAGACGCGCTGCGCATCGCATACCAGGCGCGGCCGCGCCTGTTCGACCGCCACATCGTGTTGCCCGAACTGCTGTACGAAAGGGTCATCGAAGCGCAAGAACGTGTGGGCGCGCAGGGCGAGGTGCTGCAGCCGCTGGACGAAGCACACCTGCGTGAACGTTTGTGGGGTGCTTTTGACGCCGGCATTCGCGCCGTGGCCATCGTCTTCATGCACGGCTACCGTTACACGGCGCATGAACAGGCGGCTGCGCGCATCGCGCGGGAACTGGGCTTTACACAGGTCAGCACCAGCCATGAGGTCAGCCCGCTGATGAAGCTGGTCTCGCGCGGCGACACCACGGTGGTCGATGCTTATCTGTCACCCATTCTTCGCCGTTATGTCGACCAAGTGGCCGCACAAATGCCCGGTGTTCGCCTGTTTTTCATGCAAAGCAGCGGCGGCCTGACCGAGGCGCACCGCTTTCAGGGTAAAGACGCCATTCTCTCGGGCCCGGCCGGGGGCATCGTCGGCATGGTGCGCACGGCGGTGGCTGCGGGCCACCACAAGGTCATCGGCTTTGACATGGGCGGCACCAGCACCGACGTCAGCCACTATGCCGGTGAATTTGAACGGGCCTTTGAAACCCAGGTGGCGGGTGTGCGCATGCGCGCGCCGATGATGAGCATCCACACCGTGGCCGCTGGAGGCGGCAGCGTCCTGGCCTTTGACGGCGCGCGGCTGCGCGTGGGGCCCGAGAGTGCGGGCGCCAACCCCGGCCCCGCCAGCTACCGCCGCGGCGGCCCGCTGGCCACCACCGACGCCAACGTGCTGTTGGGCAAGATACAGCCGGCGCATTTTCCAAAAGTGTTTGGCCCCGGCGCCAACGAACCACTGGACCGTGACGGCGTGGTGCTGAAGTTCGCCGCGCTGGCCAACCAGGTGAAAGCCGCCACCGGCCGCGACACCACACCCGAACAACTGGCCGAAGGCTTCTTGCAGATTGCGGTGCAGAACATGGCCAACGCCGTCAAGCGCATCAGCGTCGCGCGCGGCTACGACGTCACGCAATACACGCTGCAGTGTTTCGGCGGTGCCGGCGGTCAACACGCCTGTTTGGTGGCCGATGCGCTGGGCATGGGCCGTGTGTTGGTGCACCCGCTGGCGGGTGTGCTGTCGGCCTACGGCATGGGCCTGGCCGACCAGATCGCGATGCGCGAAGCCAGCGTAGAGCTGCCGCTGGACGAAGCCGGCCTGGCCGCCGCGCAGGCCCGCCTGGTGCAACTGGGCGATGCCGCAGCCGCTGAAGTGGTCAGCCAGGGCGTGGCCGCCGCAGCAGTGCAACTGCTGCCAAAGGTGCACCTCCGCTATCAGGGTACCGACACCGCACTGACGGTGCCCCTGGCCGGCATGGCGGCGTTGCAGCAGGCCTTCGAAGCCGGCTACCGCCAGCGTTTTTCCTTCCTGATGCCGGGGCGCGCGCTGGTGATTGAAGCGGTGTCGGTGGAAGCCGTGGCCGCTGGTCAAGCGCATGCGGCGCCCGGCGCCGTTGGCGAGCCCGCGCCCCATGAACCGCCGCCCGATGCGCGGGTGCACATGCACAGCGGCCAGTGGCACGAGGCCGGGCTGTTTGTGCGCGAAGGCCTGCGTGCCGGCGCCACCATCCACGGCCCGGCGGTGATCGCCGAGGCCAACGCCACCACGGTGGTTGAACCCGGCTGGCAGGCGCGGTTGATGGCCGCCGGCACGCTGGAGCTGCAGCGTACGGTTCCCCGGGCCACACAACACGCCATCGGTACCCAGGCCGACCCGGTGATGCTGGAGGTCTTCAACAACCTGTTCATGAACATCGCCGAGCAAATGGGCCTGCGGCTGCAGAACACCGCTTACAGCGTGAACATCAAAGAGCGGCTGGACTTTTCCTGCGCCGTCTTCAACGCCCAAGGTGAATTGATCGCCAACGCACCGCACATGCCGGTGCACCTGGGCAGCATGAGCGAGAGCATCAAGACCGTGATAACACGCAACCCGCAGATGCAGCCGGGTGATGTGTTTGTGCTGAACGACCCCTACCACGGCGGCACGCACCTGCCCGATGTGACGGTGGTGACGCCGGTGTGGCTGGATGAAGGGGGCGGCAAGCCCAGCTTCTATGTCGCCAGCCGCGGCCACCATGCCGACATCGGCGGCAGCACGCCGGGTTCGATGCCGCCGTTTTCAAAAACCATCGAAGAAGAAGGTGTGCTGTTCGACAACTTCCTGCTCGTGCGCGGCGGCCGCTTGCGCGAAGCCGAGCTGCTGGCGCAACTGCAAAGCGGCGCCTGGCCGGCGCGCAACCCGCAGCAGACGATGGCCGACTTGCGCGCGCAGATTGCGGCCAACGAAAAGGGCGTGCAGGAACTGCAAGCCATGGTGGCGCAGTTTGGCCGCGCCACGGTGCAAGCCTACATGGGCCATGTGCAAGACAACGCCGAAGAAAGCGTGCGCCGCGTCATCACCTCGTTGAGGGACGGTGCCTACACCCTGGTGCTGGACAACGGTGCGCACATCAACGTGAAGATCACGGTGCATGCGCAGCAGCGCGAGGCCACCATCGACTTCACCGGCACCAGCGCCCAATTGCCCAACAACTTCAACGCCCCCAAGGCGGTGACCATGGCCGCGGTGCTGTACGTGTTCCGCACCCTGGTGCAAGACGACATACCGCTGAACGCCGGTTGCCTGAAGCCGCTGCAGGTGATCGTGCCCGAAGGCTGCATGCTCAACCCCAAGCCACCGGCTGCGGTGGTGGCGGGCAATGTGGAAACCAGCACCTGCATCACCAACGCGCTGTATGGCGCTTTGGGCCTGATGGCCGCCGGCCAGTGCACGATGAACAACTTCACCTTCGGCAACCACACACACCAGTACTACGAAACCATCAGCGGCGGCAGCGGCGCCGGTGCGGTGATGGACGCCGGCGGCCAGGTGGTGGGCGGTTTTGCCGGCACCAGCGTGGTGCAAACGCACATGACCAATTCACGCCTCACCGACCCCGAGGTGTTGGAGTTCCGCTTCCCCGTGCGCTTGGAAAGTTATGCCATCCGCAGCGGCAGCGGCGGCGCCGGGCAGTGGCGCGGCGGTGACGGCGGCGTGCGGCGTGTGCGTTTTCTGCAGCCGATGACGGCCAGCATCTTGAGCAACGGCCGCACCGTGCCGGCCTTTGGCATGGCCGGTGGGCAGCCCGGTGCGCTGGGCATCAACCGCGTGGAGCGGGCCGACGGCCGTGTTGAGGTGCTGGCCCACATCGGCAGTGCCGAGATGGCGGCGGGTGATGTGTTTGTGGTTGAAACGCCGGGTGGCGGGGGTTACGGCACACCGCTTTGAAGCGGGTGCAGACCGGCCGCGCCACAATGGCGCATGCCCACACCACGCATCCTGCTCACCGGCTTTGAGCCCTTTGGTGGCGACGACACCAACCCGTCGTGGCTGGTGGCCAGCGCCTTGCACGGCCAGCCCGTGGCCGGCGCCACGGTGCAGGCCGTGCAACTGCCCTGCGTGTTTGGCCAGGCGCTCACCACGCTGCAAGCAGCCTTGCTGCGCCACCGGCCGCAGCTGGTGTTGGCGTTGGGCCTGGCGGCGGGCCGCGCGGTGATGAGCGTGGAGCGTGTGGCCATCAATGTCGACGACGCGCGCATCGCCGACAACGCGGGTGCTGCGCCCATCGACCAGCCGGTGGTGCAGGGCGGCCCGGCGGCCTACTTCAGCAACCTGCCCATCAAGGCCATGGTGCACGAGATGCAAGCTGCTGGCCTGCCGGCTGCGGTGTCACAAACGGCGGGCACTTTTGTCTGCAACCACGTCTTTTATGGCCTGATGCACCGCCTGCGCCGCCGCCCTGGTGTGCGCGGCGGCTTCATGCACGTGCCGCTGTTGCCCGAGCAGGCCGCAGCGGCCGGCCTGCCGGGGCTGGAACTGGCGCTGCAGTGCCAGGCCGTGCACATTGCGCTGGCCACGGCGTTGCAACAGCAGCAAGACCGCGTGGCTGCGGGCGGCGCCTTGGCTTGACGCGTGCGGCGGCCTTGCTGCGCCGCCAGCGGACGCACCCCCTTCAGTGGGATACCAGTTAGGGATGGCTGTGCCCCCCCACCGCCCGGCCTAATGCGACCCCGCCAACCGCACCGGTTGGCCCCCGTTAGCAACCCCAGCGAAGGAACATCCCATGGCAAAGTATTTCTACCGGCGCGGCGTGAAAGTGCCCGTGGCCGAAGTGAAGGGCGTCGTCGGCGTGCGTGTGGAATCGGCCGAGCGCGCCGGTGTCACCCGCAGCGCCATGGGCGCCACGGTCGACCCCGCAGCGGCTGCGGCTTTTGCGCAGCCGGTGCCGGCTGAAGAACTGGCGGCGCTGGCTGCAGCGGGCTGGTCACTGGTGCAGCCCTCGGCCGAGCTGACCAGCACCACCCGCGCCTCGCGTGCCGCCGCGCAGCCCGACGTGGAAGCCGGGCAGGTGTACCAGCAGCGCGACGGCCACCTGCTCATCGACAGCCGCGGCCTGGTGGTGCAACTGCCGCAAACGCTGTCAGAAGCGGCGGCGTTGCGCAGCCTGAAAAAACACAAACTGGAACTGGTGCGCAAACTGGGTTTTGCGCCCAACCAGTTTCAGGTGCGGGTGCCTATGGGCGCTGACGCCCTGGCGGTGGGCAACGCGCTGCAAGAAAGCGGTGCTGCCGTGGCGGCCGAGCCCGACTTTGTGGAATTCATCGGCCAGCGCTTGCGCCCCACCGACCCCGGCTACAACCAGCTCTGGCACTTGAACAACGCCGGTGGCGCCGGTGCTGTGGCCGGTGCCGACATCGCCGCCGAGCGCGCCTGGGACTGCACGCTGGGCCGCGGCGTGCGCGTGGCCGTCATCGACAACGGCTTTGACGTCACCCACCCCGACCTGGCGCCGGCCATTGCGGCCGAGTCGGGCTTTTTCGATGCGGCCGGCACCTTCCGCCAGACGTTGACCGGCTACCCCGACAACAATCACGGCACCTTCTGCGCCGGCATGGTGGGTGCGCGCCACAACAACGGGCGCGCCGGCTGCGGTTCGGCGCCCGAGTGTGAGCTGATGCTGCTGTCGGCACGCAACGACCAGGTGGGCACACAAGCCACGCTGGCGCGCGCCGTGGCCTACGCGGCCGACCCGCGGTTGGAAGTGCCCGGCGCCAGTGTGGCGGCGGGGGCCGACATCATTGTCTCCAGCCTGGGGCCCAACGGCGCCAACTGGGCGCTGAGCTCGGTGCTGGACAACGCCATCAACTTTGCCGTGCGGCGCGGCCGGCGCGGCCGCGGCACAGCGGTGTTCTGGGCCAGCAGCAACGGCAACAACGTCGACATTGCGCTGGACCAGGTGGTGTCGCACCCGCAGGTGATTGCGGTGGGCCGCTCGCGCAACAACGACCGTGAAGACAACTCGGCGCGCGGCGCGCAGCTGGACTTTCTGGCCCCCGGTGTCAACGTGGTGAGCACCGCATCGGGCGGCGGCACGCGCACAGACACCGGCACCAGCTTTGCCGCGCCGCTGGCCGCTGGCGTGGGCGCGCTGGCGCTGGCCGTCAACCCCGACCTCAGTGCTGACGAACTGTGCCGCATCATGCGCGAGAGCTGCGACAAGATCGGCGGTGTGACCTACGACGCGCAGGGTCACAACGTCGACTACGGCCACGGCCGCGTGAACGCCTTCCGCACCGTGATGCGGGCGCTGCAAAGCATCACCGAACCGGGCCGCCGGCGCACCGACTTCGACTCTGACGGCCGCGCCGAAGTGCCGGTGTCCAGCCCCTGGGGCATCGGCATCCTGAAGCCCGCACCCGGCCGCATCAGCCACTTGGCCATGGCGCCCAACGGCCGGCGCATCGGCGGCTGGCTGTTGAACACGGTGGACAACCGCTTCCCGGTCACCGGGCGTTTTGCCACCCCGTCGCGCGCCGACCTGCTGGTCACCAGCCCCTGGGGCATCGGTGTGCTGCGGCGTTACGGCACCGGTTACCGCGCGCTGACGATGGTGGCCAACGGCACGCGCCTGGGCGGCTGGCTGCTGAACACCGCCGACAACGTGTTCGGCCCCATCGGCGACTTCGACGGTGACGGCTGCGACGAGATACTGGTGCGCAGCCCCTGGGGCATCGGCTTGCTGAAGCTCACCACCGCTGGCGGCATCAGCAGCCTGGCGCCGCTGATGATGGCGGCCAACGGCACGCGTTTTGGCGGCTGGTTGCTGAACACCGCCGACAACCGCTTTGGCCCGGTGGGCGACTTTGACGGCGACGGGCGCGACGAGATGATCATCTCCAGCCCCTGGGGCATCGGCATGCTGAAGCTGGCGGGCAGCAGTTTCAGCGCGCCGATGATGGCCGCCAACGGCACGCGCCACGGCGGCTGGCTGCTGAACACCGGCGACAACTGGCTGGGCTGCGCGGGTGACTTCGACCGCGACGGCCGGCAGGAATTTGCCATCAGCAGCCCCTGGGGCCTGGGCCTGATGAAGGTGACAGGCAGCGGCCTAACGCCGCTGATGATGGCACCCAACGGCACGCGTTTTGGCGGCTGGTTGCTCAACACCCTGGACAACCGCCTGCAGGCCGCTGCCGACCTGGACGGCGACGGCCGCGACGAACTGCTCATCACCAGCCCCTGGGGCATCGGCACGCTGGCCTGGAACGGCAGCGCGCTGGTCAGCCTGATGCTGCAGCCCAACGGCACCCGTTTTGGCGGCTGGCTGCTGAACACGGCCGACAACCAGTTCCGCGTCTACCAGGGCCTGACCAGCGCCGCGCGCGCCGAGGTGTTTGTCGAAAGCCCCTGGGGTGTGGGTGTGCTCAGGCTGAACGGCGGCACTTTTGATGCGCCGGTGATGCACGCCAACGGCACCCGGCTGGGCGACTGGTTGTTGAACACGCTGGACAACCGTTTCGGCTGACACGTGAGCGGCACGCGGGCTCGCTGTGTGGTGGGCCCGCCCGGCGTTTTTTTGGCGGCTGCAACGCTCACAAGAAACAAAAAAGGGTTGCAGCCCAGAAGGTGCCGGCATCCCACCCTCACCCCAGCCCTCTCCCTGGCAGGGAGAGGGGGCCAATGCCGCTCCTACTTCTGGGACAGGTGTATCGCAATTCCTGCTCCCTCTCCCTTCCAGGGAGAGGGCTGGGGTGAGGGTGAGATCTTCGAGCAGCCTGTTTCTTCGCGATCGCAGGGCGCCAACAGGGGCCTGGGATGCTCTCAGCGCTGGTGCCCTGGCACCACCGGCACCACACGCAGCAGCCGCGGCGAGGCCGATGCCACCTGGCAGCGCTCCACCGCCTCGCGCGCCAGTGTCACCGCGCCAAAGTGCAGCGCAGGGCCTGCGCGCAGCGTCAGCCGCCCGGCGCGTTTGTCGGTAACGCTGCCGTGGCCCGGCTCGGCGCACAACCAGGCCACCACCCGCGCCAGCGCCGCCGGGTCGTCGTCTTCAACGCGCACCTCGGGTAACGCCACCAGCAGCGCGGCGCCGCTTTTGAAAACGGGCAGCGGCAGTGCACCAGGGGTGCTGGCGGGATGCACATGGGCCCGCGCCTGTGAGTTCAGCAGCAGCACGGTGGCCGACACAGCGCGGCCCAGGGGTTGCAGCGCCTTTCGCTGCGCCGCGCTGGCCTGGCTGAGGTCCAGTGCCGTGTGTTCGTGGTCCAGTTCCAGCTCTACCCGCTGGCCCGAGGCGTAATAAAAAGGCGTGGGCGCGGGCTGCACGGCGGTTAGCGTAAAGCCAATCGCAGCGCGGCAAAGATGTTCAAACGCCCGTGGCCCACAAATTTGTCCCAGCCCGCCCCGCTGCCGATGCGGTCGCAAGAATCGGTGAGCACCTTGCGCACCTGCTTTTCTGTCAACTGCGGCGCCAGCGACAGCACCAGCGCCGCCGCCGCCGCCACGTGCGGCGTTGCTGACGAGGTGCCGTTGAAGGTGGTGGTAAACGCGTTGTTGGAATAACCCTGCGCGCCGTTGATGTCGGTGCAGGCGATCCACACGCCCGGTGCCACCAGGTCGATTTCCGGGCCGTAGTTGCTGCCCCAGCGCTCGCCATCAGCCGTGCTGGGCGACTTGCGTTCGTCCCACGGTGTGCTGGCGCCCACGGCCAGCACCTCGGGCAACACGGCCGGGTAGCCGATGGCGGTGTTTTCGTTGCCGGTGGCGCACACCACCACGCAGCCCTTGCCGCCACGACCGCGCCGCAGCGCGCGCCCGAAGGCGTTGCTCATCACGTCCACTGGCGGGCCGCCGCCCCAGGAATTGTTCAGCACCGCAGCCTGTGCGTCGTCCCAGCACCAGTCGATGGCGTCTGCGGTGGCAAAGTCATCAAACACCCAGTTACCCGCGCCGTCGCCCTTGGCGATGCGTGCGGCCACCAAGCTGCACAGCGGCGCCAGGCCAGGGTAGGTTTTGCTGCGGCTCAGCACGATGCCGGCGCAGGCCGTGCCGTGGGCGTCGTTGCCATCGGGGCGGGCATGGGGGTTCTGGTCGACAAAGTCGCGCTCCATCACCACGGCGGGTTTCAGCGCCGGGTGTCGGGTGTCCACACCTTCATCAAGGATGGCCACGCGCACGTCTTTGCTGCCGCGGGTTAATGTCCACGCCGCCGGTGCCGCCACGTCGGCGCCGCGTTTGCCAGGGTTGCCGGTGTTCAGGTGGTTCCACAGCGGCGCCTGGCCGGCGGCGGCTGGGCTTTGCCGCTTCAGCACGCGCAGAAAGTTGGGGTGCGCAGCCACCTTGCCCTGGGCCCGTTCATAGGTGTCGCGGGCCGCTTCGGCCACCTGGGCGATGGCGGCCTCGCCGCCTTCAGGCGACTTCAGCAGCACCTTGCCGTGGCTGCCTTCGCGCAGCACTTCCATGCCGTAGTGGTTGCGCAGGTGCTTCAAGGTGGCGGCCTTGGCGTGGTCCACGCTCAGCGTTTCGGTGACGATGACGGTGCCGGCACTGGGCCGCTTGTTCACCACCGCCATCGTGCGGCCTTCGTTGACGTTTTGGAACAGCGGCGAGAGCCGGCCCGCCTGCGCGTGCATGGCGCGCATGGCGTCGGGTATCGCCGCAGCCTGGCTGCTGGCCGCCGCCGCTGCGGCAGGGCTGCGGCGGGACCGGCTGGCCGGCTGGGCCAGCAGCGCCATGGGCTGTGCTTGCACGGTGACCAGGTGACCACCGCTGTAAAAACGAATCGCAGACATGCCGGTTTCCTCGCTTCATTGCTGAAGCCCCGAGTGTTCGGCAGCCGGCGCTGGGCTGGCAAGCCCCCAGGCGTGCCGGCGGCGTCGGTTCATCCACCGCCTTGGTGACAGGCGGCTGAGTGTCTGCGCTCTGGTGTGCCGCCGTTCAGCGCGCCAGCACTTTGCGCAGCCGGGGCCGCAGGGCCAGTGGCAGCGCCAGCGCCACCAGCGCCAGCGTGCCGGGCAGGGGCACCGGCTGTGAAGCGGGGGGGCCGGGCGGCTGGGGCGTGATGGGGTTGAAGCTGTCGCGGTATTCCCAGCTCAGCACGTCGTGGTCGCCCCAGTCGGCGCCAGTGCCTGAAGTGAAGCCCACATAGGCGGTGGAAGAGCCCAGGATCGACACGATGTCCAGCGCGCGCGACAGGTCGGCGACGATGGGGCGCACACCGGTCTGGTTGGTGCGCACTTCCAGCGTGGTGCCGTCGTAGTCCACCCAGCCGAACCAGATGTTGCCGTCGTCGAAGTTGGCCGCCACATCGGCGGTGTGGGCCGAGCCCGCGCCGTGGTCCACGTTGCCGTTGATGTTGATGCCCAGGTGGTTGGAGCTGGGGTCGTTGTTGCCACCGTTGCACCAGGTGTCCCATTCAGCGCCCACGCTGTTGTTGATGCCCTGGTAGCCGATGCCCGCGCCCGCGCCGCCGATGCTGGCGCTGACGTTCTGCACCACAAACACCAGGCCGTCGGCGCCAGTGCGGGTGTTGCAGTCAAACAGCGTGCCGCCAAAGTTGCTGATGCGGAACTTGAAGTAGGTGCTGAAGGTGGCGGCGTTGATGGTGGTGCTGTTGAAGGCACTGCCGCTTTGGTTGGGGCTGGCGCTGGTCAGGCGCAGCACGGTGCCGTCACTGGTGGCGGTGACGGCGGCAGTGCCGTTCAGCGTCAGGCTGCCGGCGCTGGAAAAGTCGCCAAAGGTGACCACCGTGGCCGTGGCCGGCAGGCTGAGCAGGGCACAGGCCAGGCTGGCAGCGACCGTGGTGAAGGTTTTGCGCATCGTCAGGTTCTCCATCGTTTGAAACGCCGATCTTTGTACCTGCGTACGCTGGGGTCTATCCCTATCCATTGGGGGTTTGGTCGGCCATTGTGCTGCCCGGCGGGCGGCCCAGCCCGTATCCGGCAGCCCGCACCCGGCAGCTCGCTCGTGCCGGTTCAGCGGGGCAACCAGCCCAGGCCTGCCGTGGTGCCGCCGGCCACCGCGCCGCGCGCGGGCCGGTATTCGCAGCCCACAAAACCGTCCCAGCCGCAGGCGGCGGCCACATCGTCCAGCACTTTGAACAGGTAGGCGTGGTTGATCTCGCCCACATCGGGCTCGTGCCGCTCGGGCACGCCGGCAATCTGGATGTGGCCGACACCACCCGTGGGCAGGTACTGCTTCAGCTTCATCGCCAGGTCACCTTCCATCACCTGGCAGTGGTACAGGTCCATCTGCACCTGCAGGTTGGGTGCACCCACCTCGGCACGCAGCGCGTGTGCCTGCGCTTGGTAGTTCAGGAAGAAACCCGGCATGTCACGGGTGTTGATGGGCTCCATCAGCACGTTCACACCTTGTGCGGCGGCTTGCTGCGCCGCCCAGCGCAGGTTGGCCACGTAGGTGGCGTGTGCGGTGTCGCGCGGCACTCCGGTGGGCACGAGCCCGGCCATCAGGTGCACACGCGGGCACTGCAGCACCTGCGCGTAGTGCAAGGCCAGCTTCACGCCGGCCTGGAATTCGGCCTCGCGGCCGGGCAGGCAGGTGGTGCCGCGTGCACCACCGGCCCAGGCGGCGTCGATGGCCGCCGGGTCGCTGCCGCCGCCGGGCGGGGCGTTGAACAACACCTGCTGCAGGCCGTGTGTTTTCAGCAGCGCCGCCAGTTGCTCGGCGGGCCAGGCATAGGGGAACAGGTACTCGACATAACGAAAGCCGTCGGCCGCCGCAGCGGCAAAACGGTCCAGGAAGGGCAGCTCGGTGTAGAGCATCGACAGGTTGGCGGCGAAGCGGGGCATGGGGGACTTTCAGGGCAGGTGTTGAAGGCGCGCGGGGTGTCACCACACGGCGCCAAAGGCCTGGC
>JACCDR010405284.1_pt1 | contig 20983 bp, 32 predicted proteins | sample 7446431 | NCBI WGS metagenome assembly JACCDR01 (sample SAMN15323443, study PRJNA562643) | freshwater metagenome | isolation source: river surface water | place: USA:Blue River Watershed | collected 2017-08-17 | reverse complement strand
GGAGGCACATCATGGCAATCCGAATCACCAAGGCCAGCGACCCGGTCACCGTCGACCGCGTCACGGTCTGCATTTACGCGCAGCCCGGCATCGGCAAGACCACGCTCGGCTTCACCGCCGACCGCGCTGTGCTGTTCGACTTCGACGACGGCCTCCACCGCGCTGCTGTTCGAGGCGACGCGGTGCGGATCAGCCGGTGGTCGGACATCCGCGATGTGACCGCGGCCGATCTCGACGGCTACGCAACCATCGTGATCGACACCGCTGGACGGGCGCTCGAAGTGCTAGGTAGCGACATCATCAGGCGTGACGCGAAGCTCGGCTACGGAAACACCCTGAATCTGCAGGGATACGGGCGCCTCAAGGCCGAGTTCGCCAGCTGGCTCGGCTTCCTGCGCGGTACCGGAAAGGACGTCGTGCTGATCGCTCACGGCGAAGAGCAAAAGAAGGGTGACCAGACCTTCGAGCGAATCGACGCGGCCGGGTCCAGCAAGGGCGAGATCTACAAGCAAGCCGACCTGATGGGCCGGCTGATCTGGGCCGACGGGCAGCGCGTGCTGACGTTTCGCCAGGGCGAATCGGCCTACGCGAAGGCTCCGCCGGGCGTCGACAGCTACACGATACCGACGCCGCCGGGCGACCTTCTGGCGCGCGTGATACGCGAGGCAAAGGCCGCGATGAACGCGCTTGGCGAAGAAGGTCGCCGGCGCTGGTTGGCGCAGGAAGCGCAGCGCGAGGCGTGGGCGGCGGCCGAGGTGTCTGTGCTGACCGAAGCCGCGCGCTCTGCCAGCACGCTTGACCCGGCGTTGCGGCGAATCCTCGCGGATGTGGCCAAGGCGCGCGGTCTGACGTGGGACAAGGCCGCGAGCGAATGGCGGGCGCCTGCCAGTCCCGAGCCGGTCACCGGACACGCCGCGCTGCCGAACCCGCAGAAGGCGCCGGAGCCGCAGACCGAAGCCGAGGTGGCGCCGTGAGCGCCGCCCCAACCACGCACGTCCGCCGGGATATGCCCGGCGGCGCAAGCCCGCGGCTCCACATCTCCGTGACCGACGTCGACCAGTGGCGGTGGTGGCTCGGCGAAGACCTGCCGATCGAGGTGCTGCGGGCTCGGCTGCAGCGCAAGGACCCGCCGGGAGAGGCCGCCCGCGTGGGCACGGCATGGCACCGCGCGCTGGAGCTTGCCCGCGACGGCCAGTCGCTGGAGTGCCTGCGCTCGCAGGGCTACACCTTCACCGTGCTGACCGACGCGGAGATCAGCCTGCCTCCGGTATGCGAGACGCGCGTGCAGTGGCTTCTGGACGTCGACGGCGTGTCGTTGGACATCCGCGGCCGGCTGGACGGGATCGACGCGCGCGAGGTGACCGACTACAAGACCGGCGCGGCTTTCGATCCGGAGCGGCTGTTGGCGGCGTGGCAGTGGCGGATCTACCTCTGCATGACCGCGCGGCGGATCTTCCGATGGACGCACTTCACGCTGCGCCAGCGCCGTGGCCTGCCGCACTGGGACGTGACCGAGGTCAACACCCTACGCGCCTACCTGCAGCCGCACACGGAGGCCGAGGTGCGCGCGATGCTGGCCGAGTTCGTCAGGTTCGCCATCGCGCACGAGCTGTACACCGGGCCGACGGGGCCGGAGCCCGAGCCGCGGGAAGACCCCGCATCATTCGAGGAGAACATGGTATGAGAATCGGAGACATAACGCGAATTGAAATTGAAGCAGAGGTAAGATATTGGGAAGACGCCGCCATCAACGGCCGCGACGATTCGGACGGATCGCTGATTCCCTTTCGTCGCGGGAACAATTGGTGCCCGGCGATACGAATTGCAGACGGTTACATCGTTGGATGGCCGGATGGCATGCAGGCCGAAATACACTACAAGGTCTGCGATGGCGGCAACTATTGGCTAACCAATGATGCCGGAGCCCGCATCGCAAAGCTGAAATCCGAATATGTGCCGGATTTTCTGGATACGTCAGGTTCTGGTTTTGGTGACTACATCGTTTTGAACGTAGGGCCAGACGGAAAGATTGAAGGATGGCAGCATCCTGATGTTTCGTCTGAAGACTTGGAATAATCAAAAGGAAAAAACCGTGACAACCTACTACCTGCAACTGCTCGCGCTCGCGCTGGCGCTGCTGCTGTTCGCCGCGCTGTACACCGTGCTCCGGCCGCGCACCGCGTCGGAGCGCGACCGCCAGCTCCGCAACATCCGGGCTGAGCTTCTCGCGGCGTCGGAGCAGATCGGCGCGAACGCGAGCCTTCGGCGCGACCTGCAGCCGTATCTGGACACCTACGCCGAGGGGTTCGTCAGCCGCATCGCCGACGACAAGATCGACTACGAGACCGCGTGCAGCCGCATCCGCGAGCGCGCGCAGTACATGATGCGGCCGGCGGGTGCGACCGCGACCGCAGCGCGGATCGGCGCGGCGGTGGCGCCGTGAGCGCCGACCTGCAAGCCCTCGCCGACGCCGAGGAACGACGCCTGCATCCGTGCGAGTGCGGATCTGGCGTCACGCTGCGCGGGGTGAAGTACGGCACGCCAGCGTGTAGCCGCGCGTTGCGCAAGTTCGCCGCCATGTACGGCAACCTTCCGTCGCACGACGTGTGGACCGACTTACAGCAGGGGCAGCCGGCATGACCCGCACTGACATGGCCCTGATGGGCGCTGCAGTCATCGTCACGTTCACGCTGCTGTCCGCAGCGGCCAGCCGGTCCGCCGAGGCGTACAGCATGGCGATGCGCTCGCAGTGCGCCGCGACCGTGACCGCGGCTGCGGTGATCGAGCTTGCCGGCGCCGACTGCCGGCCGGACTCCGGCCACGCCCCTGCGGTGGTCGAGCTGTGCCGGCTGACGCACGGACGCAGCGCCCGGCAGGTCGCGCAGCTGCCGCAGTGCAGGGAGGGCTCGAAGTGAAAAAGGGCCCCGACCATTACCGATACGTCGCCGTGCTTGAAGAAGACGGCGTCATCATCCGGCGCATCCGATACGTTGTCGCCGCAGAAACGCGGCTGTGTTACTGGATCATTCCTTGTGCGAAAGAATATTTGATCCAAGGAACCGGCGCGTTTTACTCCGAAGGAATCAAAAGCATTCGCAGGCTGGTCAGCAAAACAAGCCGCAAGAGGTTTGCATACCCGGACGACGCGCAGGCTTTGGAATCATTCCGCGCACGACTGCGGTGGCGAGAGCATCGCGCGGAGCAGAACCTGTCGATTGCGCGGCTGGCGCTTGCCGGTGTCAGCAAGATTGCCGGCGCCGATTCGCTGCCGGTGAATTGCGGGCATGACGAGGTTACCGAGCGGGTAGAGTGGGAATGAACGGAGAACGCACCATGAGCGACGCACCCGAAGCACTGCGGCGCATCGCGGAATCCGTCGCCGATGCGCTGCGCGACTTCGCGTCGGCGCTATCCGGGGCGTCCTCGAACGCCGCGCTCCTAGTAGCCGAGCTGCAGCGGGCCCGCGCCGCAGCCGAAGCGGCGGACGATCCGGAACTTGTGGCCGCGCTGAGCCCGATGTTCGGCGCCGAGGCGGGCGACATCGCCCGGCACATCGCGCTACCAACGCCGGTGCGCTACCGGTACCCGCTGCTGCGCCGGGCGATCCGCTACGCGCTCGCGGACGGCATGATGCAATCCGTTACAGTTCACCGTTGACGGCGCGGCAGTGTGCGCACACTATGGCGACACACCAACGGAGAACGCCGACATGACCGCATCCGAAAAGCTCGAAATGATTGCCAGCGCGATCGCTGCCGGCAAGGTGGTTTATATCGGAACGGCCCTTCGGATCACCAAGATCACGCCAAAGCTTGCGGCCCGCTGGTCTGCCACTGGCAACCCGGTTGTAAAAATCAGCGCTGACGGCAAATCCCTGCGAATGGCGCAGGGTCGCGGTTACGTCTGCGCTGATTATTGCAGCATCGCTATTCAGTAATAAACCAATCCCGGCACCCGCCGGACCAACTGGAGCAGCACATGAGCTTCGCCGCATTCAAAGGCATTGAAGCGTCGCCGCCGGACTTCCGACCGCTCGCCATACATGTGATCGCAGACGACGCCGATGCTTACCCGCCGGCTGGCTGGGCCGCCGAGTTCGACGCGAAGCACGCCGGCATCCCCGCGTGGGCACTCGACGGCGAAAAGCCGCACGAGCTGTACATTCGCGCGGCCAGTCGCGGCAAGTCGCCGCCGAGCAACGGCGGGGCCACGCCGACCTACGCGGCCATGCTCTGGAACCAGGTCTATGCCTGGCTTGTCGCGCACCCTGGCGCCCCGGAGATCGCGAAGAAGGCCGAGGATATCGCAGAGTGCTGGAGCTACCGGCACGAGTATCCGGCGGACTGGGCGCCGTATCAGCGCATCCTCGACACGATCGCGGCCGATGGCGACGTCCCATACTGACGCGCTGGCCGTGGTCCTGCGGGACTACGGCCGGCAACCGCTACCGGCGGACCCGGTGGCGCAGCGGGCGGCGAAGCTGCTGGACGACGCGGGCGACCGCGTTGGGCGCGACGTGGTGCGGCAGTGCCTCGACAGGATCAGCGCCGCCGAACTGCGCGACATCCTCAACCAGCTGCGCCAGCCGGACAAAGCCGGCGAGGCGAGGCACACGATGCGATGGAGGGCGAACAGGTGAAATGGATCGTAGAGCTTGAGCCTGGCGTTTACCTAGCGCCAATCAGCGGGGACCCGGGGCGATGCCTTGACGCAAATAACGCAAAGGTATTTGATTCGCACCAAAGCGCTAAGCACGCATTAATGCGCGCAAGGATGTTTAGAACTTTCAATCTGGCCCGCGTAAGGCCGGTGCCATCACCAGAAAAAGGCACATAATCATGACAAAGGAACACGCAGCAATCCCGAAGCAGCTTCCGCCGGAAATTGTGGAGGCGCTTCGCAACGACCTGATGACCGCGATCGAACGGCTTCGAGAAGCGCTTGAGGAAATAATCGTCCACGAAGAATCTTGCTACAGAGGAGACGCTTTTAGCGCGGCCAGAGCAAGAGAGGCCCTTGCGCATAAACTCACCGCGGCTCCTCCAGAAGCACCCGGCACCGCTCGCTGAGCTGCGCCGGCTGGCCGTTGTGCGCAGCGATGCACGCCAGCACGGCGGCATGCCGGCATGCGCACTCACGACCCGCGTGGCGCTCGGCGATGAGGGTAGCGCCGGCCCAGTCGGCCACCAGCGGCCCGTCCGGCAGCACGACGACAAGCCCTGCGCCGCGGTCGTAGCTGCCCGCGGAGAACTCCGCGGGGCTCGGGTAGACGATCGACCGACACGGCTGCAGCGCAGCAGGTGCGCAGACCACCAGGCGCGGCGCAGTGGCAGGCTCCGGCTGGCGCGGCGTCAGGCCGCAGCCGGAGAGCAGCATGGCGGCGCAACAGCCGAGGATTGCCCGGCAGATGTCAAGGATTCCCTGACGACTCACGCGGTCCATGCGTGCAACATCGCTTTGACGATCGGCCAGAGCCATTGCAGCAAAAGCAGCGCTCCGGCACCAATTGCGGCAGCAAGCAACGCCAGCATCACGAACATTCCGCCAAGTCCATTGCCGTACATTTCAGCTCTCCAGTGCTTTCTTCATCACGTCCGCCAGCCGCAGATTCTCAGCTGCCTTCGCGTCGCCGTCGGCTGTGCCCTTTGCTCTGTGCGTCAGCGCGTACGAAGTGAATCGCTCGTGCGCCAGCTTGACCGCGTCGCGCAGGCGGTCGAGCTCCGTCCGCAGCGCGCCATTTTCGGCCGTCAGCTTTGCGGTAATGCCGTCCAGTTCGTCGAGGTCCGTCTGCATCTCGACGATGGTGTCGCGCAGTTCTTGGGCTTCGCTCACCGCAGCGCATCCCGCACCTTGCCGTCCATCTCGGCCGACATCGCGCCCTCGCCGGGCGGGCACTCCGGCGGAGCGGCGACCGGGACGCGGACGTAGCGCACGCGGTCAACAGCGCTGTCAGTGGCGGACTTGGCTCGGTCGATCGACACAGCCGCCTCCGACCCGGCGGCCACGGCGGATTGCGCGGCTGCGTCGGCGGTAGCCGTGGTGACCGTGCTGCCGTCATTCCAGCCGCGCCAAGTCCAGCCGAGGGCGCCGCCGGCCCCGAAGGCCAGCAGCACCAGAAACGCGATCGCGGCGTTACCCATCATCCCTCCAGCAGCCGAGGTCGCCCGACACGCCGTCGGTGCGCACCACGTGCGGATGATAGCCCGCCGGGCAGGGGCGCGGCACCTGCACCGCGCAGCCCGGCAGGGCCAGCAGCAGCACGAGCGCGGCGAGCCTCATCGGGCCTCCCGCACCTGCCAGCCGCCCCAGCGGACGTACGGGCCGCGTGGCTCCAGTCGCCCCAGCTGCGTCAGGTGCCCGTAGATCGTGAGCCGGTGCAGCAGGTGCTCCGTGCTGTCGTCGGGAATCCACAGGATCGGCCGCGTTGTGCGAACTGCAGCCTGCAACTGCTGCACGTCCATGCTTGTCGTCCCGTCCCCGAAAGCCTCGGCACGCGTGATGTAAACGGTGTTGCCGGTGTGCGTGCGGATCGCGCTGGCCGGCTCGCCGTACACCTGCCCGCCCGGCGTGCGCTGGACCGTGCCGCCGTCTTCGATGCCGTAAGCGCTGGACTCTTCTAGGGCGCCGCCGTTCGCGGTAAGCGACATCAGCGGCCCGACCCAGAGTGCTGAGGCGGTGAGCGTGACGGTGTTGGTTTCGAGAATTGGTCCTGTCACGTTGACCGACAGCCGAACCTCGTTGACGTCCGCTACTGGCTCGCTCAGCAGGATCATCAGATGCGCCGGGAATCCGTCCGGCATCGTCGGTAACGCGACATCAGTGCCGGAAGCGGAGTCGCTGTCCCCGATCACTTCGTAACCAAAGCTGACCTCCTCGACGTTGTCAGTCGTGATCTGGACATCCAGCAGCGCAAGGACCTGCACTGTTCGACCCGTCGACTCCGCGGGAATGTCGGTCAACCGGATAGCCTCCCGGGCTTCCATTCCGGTGCTGGTGATCGTCACCCGCTGGTCAAGCTGCGGTACGCGCAGGTTCGCCAGCGCGCCAGCGGTGACCGTGCCGAAGTCCATGTCCAGCGCGTGCGATTCGCGGAATGCGTGATTGAGATACCCGATCTTCATGCCCACCCCCAAAGTGTGACTCGCGCGCGCTGGCGCGTGACGGAAATGCCGACAAGTCGGCAATCGAAAGTCGGCCCGGACGGGATCTCGACTGTGATCCGATCGCCCGGCAGCCAGCCTGCGATGAGCGACCGGTGCAGCTCGCCGGTCACGAAGCGCGGCCGAGCGGTCGGCGGGTACAGCTCCGGCAGAAGGTCGGCGAGGTCCTGCACGTCGGAAGAGTCGGACAGCAGGGTCGGCAGCTCGCCGCGCCGCGGCCCCAGCTCGGTCGACACCGAGCCGACCGCGCGACGGATCCGGAAATCGGCCTTCAGGGTCTCGCGGAGCGTGTCGATGCTCGGGTCATCTGCGAGCGAATCCGGCGTGTACCGGCTCCAGTTGCGCAGGCCGGCAATCGTCGCGGCGAGTCCCGGCGCAGTGTCCCGCGGCGTGGTCGGGCCGCTCAGCCACTGCGTGCTGAGGATCGCGCCGCGGATGGTGCCGGTGTCTGGCGGCTGCAGGACGCCGACCGCAATCCGGCCGTCTGGCAGCGAGTAGGCCCAGCCGAGCACCGAGTCGAGGATCTCGCGCACGACGTCGCGAGCCTGGACGGCCTGCCCCGCGAAGTAGGACACCTGCCACGGACGCGCGGACCGCAGCGCGACCAGTGAGTTGATCGACACGAGGCCCGGCTCGACGCCCGAGCGCGACACGACGCGCTGGATTGCATCGGCAGCCGTTCCGCCGTAGACCAGCCGCGTCAGGCGAACGTCGCCGATTGCCGCGTCGATCGCAGCCGGCCGCACGGTGTCGCCGATTCCGCCGGATCCGGAAGCCGCGCGAATGGCCAGCGCCCCGTCGGCGCCGGACACGAAGTCGCCCTCGTGCGTCCCCTCGGTGTCGAGTAGCGCCACGCGCTCCCCGCCGGCCAGCAGCTCCAGAGCGCCCTCGGCGAGGTCGACAACCGTGAGTGACCAGCTGTAGCTGTCGCCCGCCGTGACCGTGCCGGCGCTCAGCCCCGGCTGCTGCTCCGACGTGCCGACGATGCGGGCTTGCCCTGGCGACTCCCAAGTCACCGATCCGCCGTCGGCGTCGATCGTCCAGCCGGCGAGGTCGGTATCGAAGTCGCCGAGCGCAGCGCCGATGACTTCGGTCTCGGTGCCCGCGCCCGTGGCCACGTCGCACACCAGCTGCCCGATCGCGCGGCTCACGAGCTCGGGCCCGGCGTATGGAGCCGCCGCCAGCGCCCACTCGACTTCCACGCCGCCATCTCGCACCCGCATGCCGGCCGGAACCAGGTCGTCCCGCCGGTCGTGCACGTCGTAAATCTGGTCGCCGAAGTCGCGCAGGGTCATCGGCACGCTGAGCGGCGCCCCGATGCTGACGGGCTTCGGTGTGCCAATCAGGTCGTCCCCGACGTCATCGTCCGCGGTGTAGAGCGTCTGCTGCAGCGGCACATCCAGAGCCGCAAGCGGGTCTTGCAGGATCACCCGGACCACGCGCCGTTCTTCGGCGTCGATGCTGACGACACGGCCCGCGGCCACGACCGTGGCGGATTCGATGGCGTCCTCGTCGGTGCACTCGTACACCTGCACGATGGCGCCGTCCGCGTCCTCGCCGAGCAGGTCGGAAAGGCCGCCGTCCGCGTTGGCCAGCTCGATCGCGCCGACCGCTGACCGCGACTGCCGGTCCCACAGCACGCAGCCCACAGACCGCTCGTAGCTGACCCAGTCCAGCAGGCGCGCCTCGTAGAACCTGCGCCCGGCGTCGGAGTAGGCCCCGGTGCTGAAGTAGTAGGTGGTGCCGCCGATCGTGAGGTGGACCAGCTGCACCGGCAGTGGCGTGCGCCGGGTGACCGCCGGCACCACGTCCGGAACGCCGGTGTATGGGATAGCGGCCGCATAGCCGACCGCCGCGGCGTATGCGGTGCTCACGCGATGTGCCACCAGAGCGTGACACGCCCGCCGCCTCCGTTGCCGCCGCGGCCAGAAGTCGTTTCGGATGCTCCACCGCCGCCACCGCCGCCGCCCGGGTAGCCCCCGTCACCGCCGCGGCCCCCAGCAGTCGCCCCGACCGCGCTTGCGCCGCCGCCACCGCCGAGCCCGATGCCGCGAGATGTCGCCCCATCCTGACCGTTGCCGCCCGGAGCGGTGCCACCGGCTGCTACTGCGGTCGGCCAGCCGACGTTGTTCGTTGCGAAGGCCCCGCCGGCGCCGCCGTTGAGCGCGCCAGAGCGCCCTGCGCCGCCTCCGCCGCCGGTTGGAACGGGCCGCGACTGCGCACTGCTGCTGCTGCCCGTGAATCCCGCCCCGCCATTTCCGCCGGCCAGCGTGCTGATGAGGTCGTAAGCAAGAGACGACACGTTGGTTTGCGCAGCCCCTGCGGCGTTGATCGACGTAGCACCGCCCCGGATGCCGCCAGCGGCACTGACGCCAGAGAACGTCGACGCTCCGCCGTTCGCGCCGGCGTTTCCGGCGCCGGTGCTTGCTGCTCCTCCGCTGCCGCCGGCCCCGACGACGAGGTCACCGGACTCGGCAACTTCGGACGCAGGGATCATCACGTCAATTATCGCTCCGGCAGATGCGCCGCCGCCTCCGGCATTGCCGGACACCTGCCCGCTCGCTCCGCCGCCGCCGCCGCCGACAAGTCGGGCGCGGACCCAAACTGCACCCTCTGGCTTGGTCCACGCGTGAGTTCCTGCGGACGTATAGTCGTTTACGATGACTTTCGATGATGCGGCGTCGATCTCGCTTTGCATCCGGTCGAGGCGATCCGGCAGGCTCGCATCGGATCCCTCGGCGTCGCTGAGCGTGTTCTCGACGGTGCCGATGGATTCGTCGATCGCGTTGAGGCGCGCCGCAACTGATGCCGCGGCGCCCTTGGGCTCCGTGCCAAGCTCGGCGGTGATCGCGTTGAGCTCAAGCTCGACCTGATCGTGTCGGGCCGGGTGGTCGAGATCGCCGACCGTGTCGCTCAGGTTCGGCGGGCTTGTGCCGGGCAGGGTGGTTACTGCGCCGGGGTATTGTGCGGGCATCACGTTCTCCTGTAGTCGTTGGCTCGTGCAAGTTCTTGCGCCTGCCGCGCGGCTTCGCGCCGCAGCTCACTCATTTCCTCGCGCAGCTGGGCCAGTTCCGCTCGCAGCCTTGCGCCTTCGAGCGCCGCCTCAGCCCGGCCGCGCTGCAGCTCCTGAACCACCGGCCGGGACGCGACCTCGGGCGAGGCTTGGGCCGCCACGCCGCCGAACTGCTGCGTCGGCACCGTCAGCGAGCCGGCGGGCATGCCCAGCCGATCGGCCAGCCCGTCGAGTGCCGCCGCGGCTCGCCCGGCGCTCTCGCCGAGGTCATCCACCGGCCGAGTCGTGCCGCCACCGGTGCCGCCGATCGGCGACCCGACGCCGGCAACGCCGCCGATCAGCGCGCGGACCTCATCGAACAGCGCGGCATAGTCAGCGCCCCTGAAAACCTGCTGGCCGAGTCGCAGCACGGTGTCGCCTGCGCTGGACAGCTGCCGCAGGGCTTCGAGGTCGCCGCCCTGTGCGGCCTGCACCAGCCGCGCAAGCTCGGCGCGTGCCTCGCGCAGCTGGTCGCGCGGGCGCAGCGGGGACAGGTCGCCCGTGGTCAGCGACTGCAGCCATTCGCGCAGGCCGCGGCGAATGTCCTCGATCGTGTCGACCAGCTGCTGACCAGCTCCGCCGACACCACCGCCGGTCGGATCGCCGAAGCCAAGGCCGGACCCGCCGCCACCGCCGCCGAACTGGTTGCCGTTCGCGTTGTTGATGAGCTGTTGCGTGGCCGACTGGGTGGCGTCCTCGACCGCATTCATCGCGCGGGCGACGCGCAGCAGCGACTCGGCGAGCGATGCATTGCCGGAGGCCAGCGCGCTCTCGATCTGGGCGCGCAGTTGCTCGCGGCTGATCAGCTCGTCAGATGCCAGACCCGCAGCGGAGAGCGCCTGTGCGAGCGCCTGGCCGGCCTCCGCGAGCTCAAGCGCCTGGCGTTCGGCGTCGCTGTAGAACGAGCCGAGGAAGTCGTCGAACAGGCTCTGGAAGTCATCGCTGATCCCGGACGCCGCAACGGCGAGGTCTTCCGCGGTGCCGGATGCCGCGATGCCCAGCCGCCGCATCGCCGCCGTCAGCGTCGCAGTCTGCTGTGACACGCTGCCGATGATGGCGCCGATCCGCGCGTCACCGAGGGCGCGCACGCGGGCGAGCTGCTCTTCGCTGGCGCCCAGTGCGGTCGCTTGCTCGATCAGGGCCGCGTTGGCAGCGCGCTGCGCCTCCAGCTGCTGCGTCAGCGCCTGTGCCGGGGCGAACTCGCCGAGGGCGGCGTCGATGCCCTGCATGAAGTCGGCGATCGTCTCGGCGGTCTCAATTACCGCGTCGGTGTATCGCGTCTGCAGGTCCAGCACCTGCCCGAGCGCCTCAGCGAAGCGCAGCCACTCGGCCGTCTGCTCCGCAGTCAGCGTCGGAAGTTGCGATTCAAACAGCTCGCGGAAGGCGGCCGCACCGTCGGTGCCAGTGAAGGCGCCGAGGTCCAGCCCGAGCGGCGAAGCGAGCGATGCCGCGCGCTGGCGGGCCTGCTGCAGCTGCACCAACCCTCGCTCCTGCTCCGTGTAGAAAGTCTCGAAGTAGGACTGGAACAGGCGCTGCGCTTCCTCCAGCCCGCCGGCCGCTTCGGCGACCCCCGCGGCAAACGTGACGAACTGCTCGCGCGCCCGATCGAAGGTGACGCCGGACAGGCTGACCACCTCTTCCAGCAGCCGGGTAGCGCCCGCGATCCGCGCGTAAGCCGTCGTCAGCGACTCGCCGTCGCCGGCCAAGCGCTGCACCAGTTCCGCGACGCCGGTCAGGCCGGAGTCGCCGAGCAACCGGAAGCCTCCGCGCAGGTCCGTGGCTGCGGCCAGCAGGAACTGCGCGCCGTCGGTCAAGGTGTCGGCCGAGCTGCGCCATGCCTCCGCGATGCGGCCGGCCTCGCCATCCAGCGCGGCATCCAGCACGCCGATCACGTTTTCCGCGGCGATGCGCCGGCTGAACGCCTCGAAGCTCTCGGTGTACTGCCGGCCGAGGATCGTCCCGACCTCGCTGATCACGTTGCCCTGCGCGTCGGTGGTCGCGCGGAAGCTCGCCGAGATGCGGGCCGGAACGTCAACGCCGAGCTGTGCCGCGGCCGCCGTCATTGCCTGCCCGACCTGCTCGAACAGCGCGTCGATCTGCGCCTGGGCCTGTTCGTCCAGCGGGCTCTCGACCGTGCGGAAGCGGCGACCGCGGAACAGCGAGCGGCGGCGCGACTGCTCCTCGAAGCTCACGCCCGTGGCGCCGCCCTCGCCGAAGTTGAACTGCGTGCCCTGCACGCCAGTGGGCGAGTACGAAGTCCCGAACAGGCGCCCGCCGGTGAGCGCGTTGATTCCGCCCAGCGCAAGCGCGACCGGGCCGAGTGCTCCGGCCAGCGCGCCGAGGCCGACGGCGAAGTTGCCAGCCGCGATCGACGCGGCGCCGAAGCTGGTGGCCGCGCTGAATCCAGCGGCCCCGGCGACACCAAGGCCAGCGGAGAAACCGCCGATTGCGCTACCGATGCCGCCCAGCAGACCGCCGAGCATGCCCGTTCCGCCGCCGGCGGCCCCTGCAACCGCCGCCGGGCTCAGCCCGGTCGCCCCGGCAACCGCTGCCGGGCTGAACCCTGCGCCGAGCATGATCGGGACCGTGATGCGGCTCTGCGCGAACTGCGCCACAAGGTCGCTGATGATCTGCTGCGCGATGCGCTTCAAGCTGGACTTGAAATCTTCGAAGCTCTTGAGGCCCGACGCGACGAAGTCCCCGAAAGCATCGGAAATGGCGCCGGCCGCGCCGGACCAGTAGCGGGCCGATTCTTCGGCGGCGCGCTGGTTGGCCGCAGCAATCTCGGCGCTTCCGTCCGTCGCAGCCTGCTCCATGCGATCCAGCCCGGCGAGGACTTCGTCGATGCTGGCGAGCTGCGCCGGGTCGATCGGCCCGAGGTTGCCGAGCGCCTGGCGGTATCGATCAACCGATGCGCGCGCTTCGTCGAACTTGCGCGCCGCACGCTCGGCGGGGGTCGATAGCGCGTCGGTCAGCTGTTCGCGGATCCGGCCAAACTCATCACTTGCCGATCGCAGATCGCCCATCGCCTCGGCGTGGACCCGCGTCGCTTCGGCGGCATCGCGCTGAGCTTCGGCCAGCGCCGCAGTCGATTCCGTTGACCGCCCGGTAAGGGTCACGTTCTCCGCGACTTCGATGTTCACCTCGCGCACTGCAGTGACCCGCGCGCGCGTCGCCTCCAGATCGGCGAGCGACGCATCACGAGCGGCGGTCACGGCGTCGATCTGGGCATTCGCGGTTGTGCGCGTCTGCTCTGCAAGTGCGGCCCATCCCTGGCGCTGCCGCTCGATGGAAATGAGGCCGTTTGCGACCGTGCCAGATAGCTTGCGATAGGTCCCCTCGTAGCCCTGCAGCGCCTCCGACGCTTCGCGGATCGCGGTCGACGCCCCGGGGATCGCGCTGAATGCCGTGGCGATCACGCCCGCGCTGTCGCGCAGCGCGAAGACGACGCTGTCGAACTCCTTTGCGACGCCGAGGGCAAGCTCAGCGAACGCAGCGAGCGCGCCGGCCTTGATGCTCAGCCACGTCTGCATCAGGGTTGCGTCGAGAATCTTGGCGAGCGCGGCAATGCGCGTCCACGCCAGCTCGGCCTCGGCGACGATGACCACGAAGACCGTCCCGAGCGTCTGCGGCAGGGTCAGAAAGGTCTCGCCGATGTCGCGAAACACGCGCTTAGCCTCGGCGCCGAGCAGGTCGAATCCGGATGCGGCCACGTCGAAGCCAGATGCGAAGTTGTCGAAGTAGTCAACAACTCCGGCAAACGCCTGCGGGATCAGCTCGGCGGCGCGGATGATGCCGGCCGCCAGCGCCGCACTGGCGCCGGTTGCCTTGTCGGCCTCGCCGACCATGCGGGTGAATGCGTTCTGCGCGACGGTTGCGGCCTGCGACAGCGTCGGCGGCAGCTTCGCGAACTCTTCGGCGAGCTTCCGGGCCTGCTCGCCGGTCAGCGCGCGGGCCAGAACGTCGCTGGTCAGCTGGCCCTGCTCGGCCAGCGCGCGAAGCTCGCCGCGGCCCACGCCGAGCGATGCTGCCAGCGCCTGCATCAGGCGCGGGGCGGCCTCGTTGATGCTGTTGAACTCGTCACCACGAAGCGCGCCGGAGGCAAAAGCCTGGCCGAGCTGCGTGATCGCACCGGCCGCCGCTTCGGCGGACGTGCCGCTGATCGCCATCGCCTGCGAGATGGTCGACGTGATCGACGCCAGTTCCGCCGAGGTCGCGCCGGCTTCGCTCAGGGCGCCGGAGAGCTTGGTGTACAGCGATACCGTGGCCTCGATCGGCGCCCGGTTTGCCTGCGCGATGTCGAACAGCGTCTGCTGCGCGGTGGCCAGCTCCGCCGCGCTGTCGGTGGCAAGCGTGAGCGCGCCGGTCATGCGCGTGTAGGCGTCGGCAGCCGCGATGATCTGCGCCGTGCCGAATGCCGCTGTGGCGCTGGCTAACAGCGCCTGCATGGCCTGTGCTGCGCGCTGGCTGGCCTGCTCCGCCTGCGCGGCCCCTTGGGCGATCTGCTGCCCGGCGCGGCGCCCCGCGGCGCCGGCCTGCTGCGAGGCGTCAGCGATGCCTGCCACCGCGCGCGACGCCTGCTCAGAGGCCCGGATCACGCCGGTTGCGTCCCCCCGAATCCTCAGCGTTACGTCGGTCATTTCCGGCCCCTCAGGTATTGCACCGCAGCGGACGACATCACCTGCACGTCATCCGCGATTGCCGCCCACTCGCTCGGCGGGACTTGCGACAGCTCCAGCGCCGCTCCGGTCTCCAGAGCCGAGACGCCGAGGTACACCGGCGCCATGCCGCCGAGCACGGTCAGCTGGCAGCGTCGGTAGACGTCGACGGAGCGAAGGTTGACGATCAGCACCTCGACTTCGTCGTCATCGCCCTCGGCCTCCAGCGCCGCCAGATCAACCTGGCCACCGGTCGGCGCGGCCTGCACCAGCGCCGACCGGTCCCCGCTCAGCGCCCGCGCGACGCGCTGGAGTTTCCCCGGCGCGACCGCTCGATCGAGTCCTGGATCGCGCCGTGGGCTGCCGCGACCAGCCACTGACTCAGCGGGCCGTCCAGCACGTAGCTCCACGCGTCATCGCCGGGCACGCCGTCGAAGCCGACATAGTTCGCCCGCAGAAGCTCGCCGCTCAGCCGGTTGGTCTCGGCGAGGAACTCGGCCGGCTCGATTTCGCCCGCATCGTGCTGGCGCTTCAGCTCCGCCGATCGCTCAAGGATCGGCAGCGTGATGCGCTCGCGCGTAGCCCGGTCGTGGTCGACCAGGCGCCTGGTGATGTAGCTGCCGGGCTCCAGCTGTGGGGCTTCCACGGTGATCCGGATGGTCCACTGCGCGGCCGGTTTGAGTTTCAGCATGTCGTGTTCCTTGGTGATTAGGCGGTGGTGTCGCCGAAGCGGATGTAGTACTCGTCGTTGCCCGCGCTGGACGGGATGCAGCGGCCGGTGATCTCGATTCCTCGGTCTCCCTGCACGTCGGCGTCGACCACGTTCTCGATCTGCCCGCGGACGGACAGCTCGCTGTACAGGCCCTCGGTGCCTTCCTCGTAGACGCGCAGCGTGAGGCGCACGATCCCGTTCGAGTCGCGCACGCCCCAGGCGTTGAAGTCGGCCAGCGAGGTGCGCGCGATGCGCATGGTGAACGTGGCGCGGCGCACCGGCTGCCGAGTGAACCGAACCGACGTGTATTCGGTCGTGTCGACCTCGACGCCGGTGTCGACCGAGAGCATCTTGGCCCACACGGTCAACGGGGAGCCGCCGATCGGGCTGGTAATCGTCGCCAGCGAGTTGTTGTGTCGGACCGGGACGGGGTTGATCGTCGGCACCGTGATCGACGGCATACTGACTTCCTCGACCTCGTCGTATTCCCCGGTGAGAGCGACAGTCGCCCGGAAGCCTTGGCCGACCTCCAGCATCAGGCCGGACATCACGCCTCGGCTGCCGAGGATCTTCATGAGGGTGCCGGCGTGGTACCAGTACATCGTCGCCGACGGAACCGCGTCGCTGATCGGCGCGTAGGTGGTGGTCTTGCTGCCAGACGACTTCGTCACGCCGTGCGCGCACGGCAGGATCAGCGCCTCGACGTGGCTGTTCCCGGTGCTGGTCTGCCCGGGCGTCGCCGGCGGCACGAGGTCGATCGTGCCCTGGACCGTGGCGCTCTTCTTCCCGGTGAGAAACGCGTCGTGGCCGAGATGCGGCTTGTCGACGGCGCGCTCGTAGATTTCGACGGCGGTCGACATCGACCCGTCGAGGATTATCATGCCGTTGTCCGCGGTCGTCGGCTCGGCGTCCGTACCCTCGGTGGTCTCCACCTTGGCCAACAGGCCGCGGAGGCGGAAGTACTGCAGTGCTGGCTGTGCCATGTCGGTAGCTCCTACGTCTGCCAAGTCATCTGGGTCTGGTACTGCAACAGGGTGCTGCAGACCGATTCGGCCGTGAGTTCGTCTGCGGCCGAGGAAAGGGTTAGAGGGAGTTGCGCGCCGGGCGGTGTCCAGCCCAACAGCGCGTCGTTGACATTGGCCACCAGCTCGGCCAGTTCTGCCTCAGCGTCGATCACGCCGGGCGATGCGCGCGGGACCACGACGCGCACGGCGATCAGCACGCGAACCCGCTGCCGGATCACGCCGGTGTAGCGGCTGCCATCGTCTGTGGCGTCCGCACGCTGGCCGCCGACCCACACAGCCGGCCAGACCTTGCCGGCGTCCTGCATGTAGGCGCGTTCGGTCACCGAGCCGACCCTGATTTCCGGGTCAAGCTCGGCGGCCAGCTTGGCGACCACGTCGGAGAGCGCGAGTCGGATCATCAGAATCCCCCCAGCAGCGCGTCGGCGATGGCCTCTTCGATCGGCTCCAGCAACCTTGGCACGTACCGCGGCGGCAGGTCGCCTTCGGGGATCATCGGACGCGCTGGGATCGGCGCAGGCGAGCCGCCGAAGGTGTTGCTCGGGTTGCCGCGCTGGTGCACGGCCGCCCACGAGCCCGGCCCGCCGACGGTGATCCCTGCCGACCACTCGCTATGCACGCCGCGCACGGTCGACCGCAGTAGACCGGTGTCGCGCAGGATCGTCGTCCGCGTGTTGCCGCGCCGTTGCCGCTGGCGTAGCGTCACGGGCGACAGGGCCGCCCACGGCACGCCGTCCGGCGAGTCCTGCGCCTGGAATCGCTCCAGCGTCAGCGCCTCGTAGACGTCGGCCACCTGGCGGAAGATCTCGGTGCCATCCAGCCCCTGCAGGTTGTCGAACACCTGCTGCGCGATCGCGTCGTCAAGCTGCGCGGAGATCATCGCCGCCGCCCCCACACCTGCCACACCGCCACCGTGGCGCGGTCGTAGATCGGCGCGGCGTGCACCACGACAAGCTCAAGATCCGCCACGTCCACCGCGTCGCCGTCGATCGGCAGCGCGCCGGCCTCCATCAACAGCGAGTAATCCCCGGCCTCCACCACCACCGACGGCAGGGCCGGCCCCTTGGCCGCACCGACGATGGCGCACGCTGCCGTCCGCGTCGTCTGCTGGCCGGTGGCGGCGTCCGTCGATGTCAGCGTCGCCGACGTCCCGAGGGTCGTCAGTAGACGCATGGCGGTGGCGGCAGCGCGGCTCACGCGACCTCCAGCCTCACGGCGTTGGGCCCGCCGACGGTCAGCCGCGACACCAGCCGATCGGCGACCGGGTAGCGCACACCGCCACCCTTCGGGCCGTATGTGACGCTGATCGGCCCGACCTGCTCGGACAGCACGTCGCGCCCCTCATCGTCCGCGAGCAGATCGACAGACAGCGCGCGCAGGGCCAGCTCAATGCAGGCGTGCACAACCGGCGTCTGCGGCCATCCGCTCTGGTAGCCAACGCGCGGGACGAAGTAGCGCGGCCACTCCAGCGCCTGAGCCGGCGTCAGTCGAGTGCCGACCCAGCGGTATCGCGCATCCAGGTACTGCGTGGCCTTGCGGAGCGCCGCATCGCGAGCGTCCGTCGACGCAGCCGCCCACGCCGCATTGCCTCGTGCGGCGTGGTAGGCGTCGGCGTCAGCGCGACTTGCGTAGCTGTCGGCCGTCGCGAGGCCGGTCCCGTCCTCGACTGTCAGCGACATCGGTTGCTCCCTGTGCCGGAGTCGCCTCCGGGTCGTACAGCTGGTGACGCTGCGGGTCGAAGTCGGCTTCGTCGATCAGAACGAACTCGCCCTGACCGACTCCCCACGGCTTGACCCGCAGCGTGCCCATTACGGCGCCCCGATCAGCAGCGCGAGGTGCTCCGGCTTCATGACCGCGCAGCCCCAGCACAACGACAGCTCGTACTGCATCTGCCGGTACTGCGGGTACAGCGCCAGTTCGATCGACAGGCCGGAGCGCGGGTCGGTGATGATCTCGCGAGCGATGGCGAGGTCGCCTTCGTCCGGCAGCGCGGGGGCGCGGGTCACGAGCGCGATCGCGTCGCGGCTGAAACCCATCGCGCGCCGCGAGCGGGCTACGACGGTGATGTTGGTGGCGCTCGCCGCGATTGCCTGGCGCAGGCCCGGAGCCTGCAGGGTGATGGTGCCGCCGTTCGACACGTCGGCATCGCCCGACGCGACGACATACTGGTTGGTGTCGCCAGCGAAGGTGATCACGTCACCAGCAATGATCGTGCCGGTGCCTGCCGAGGCCAGCGTGATGACGGTCGCGCCGACGGCATAGCCGGCGTTGTTGGTCGTGGCGCTGGCGCCGGTACCACTGGCCGGGGCGAGAATCTGCCCGGACTCGCGGATGGCCATGCCGGCGAGGTCGATCAGCACACCCTGCCGGAGCATGCTGGCGTCGCCGACCATCTGCGCCTGCGACTGCAGACCGCGCAGGTTGACGCCGGCCGTGGTGTCGATGACCAGCGACCGATCGGCCTGCGGCGCGCCGTTGTCGGTCAGGATCTTGGCCACGCGGGCCGCGTCGCGGTAGTCGCCCGCGGTGCCGAACGGCGTAGAGCCAACCGCCCCAGCAGCGCGCGACGCACTGACGTGCAGCGCGGCGAGATCTGCCTCAACCTCGTTGACCAACGTCCGAATACCCTGGGCAAGCTGCAGCTGGCGGATGGTGTTCACGCCGACGGTCTGGCGCACCCCCTGCTGCTGCTCGCCAGTCCAGCGCACCGGAACACGGCGGGCTTTGGTGATGACGATCTGGCGGGCGCCGATGGCGCTGTTGCCGTCATTGGGCGGCGTGACACCCGGGGTGATATCAGTGGCCGAGTTCGCAGGAACAACCGGCGAGTCGACGGGCTGTCCGACAGCCGCGCGGGCCGCCGACGGGGCGAACATGACGGACGGGATCAGCCCGACAAGCTCGCGTGAAACGGTATCCATCGCCAGAACGAGATCCGGCAGGATGGCGTCGATATTGGTGCTCATGTCTTACCCTCCGACAATCAGGCGATTCGGACGCCGGCCTTTGCCGCTGCCAGCTGCTGCGCTGGATCAAGCGCGCGGAACTCGGCTCCGCTCATGGTCTTCGCCCCTGCCGGTGCCGTCGGCGTCGCCGAGGCTCCCGAGCCGGGCTTTTGTGTTCCTCGCAGAATGCGATCTGCGTCGGGGGACTGGCGGATCAGAAGTTCAAGCCCTTCGTCGATGTCGGCGGGCTCCAGAGGGTTCTTGCGGCTGTGCAGCACATTGCCCTTGGCATCGCGCACCACGACCCTGTCACCGTCGATGGCAAGGTAAGGCCGATATGCCGGCGCAATCAGCGGCTGCGCGGATTCTGCTACGCCCTCCTGGACGAACCTTGAGCCCTTGAGGGCCGCGTCGATCATCGCCGTTGCGCGTTTGGCCTCGGCCGCCTCCGCCTTGGCCTTGAGCTCGCCGAGCTGCGCTTCGTACGCGGCTTTGATGCGCTCCGCGTCCGCCGAGCTGCCCTTCGTGGCCACGTCCAGCTTCGCCGCCAAGTCGGCCAGCTCTCGCTCGCGATCGGTGGCCGCCCGCTTGTGCTCCCGCGCGCTGGTCATCAATGCCGGGACATCCACGACGGTCTCCCGCCCCTTGTCATCCACGTAGACCGGCATGCCGCCAGACAGCACCGCGTTGCCGTTCGCATCCACCTTGATCTTCATCCAGTCCCCATTGTTCGTCGGCTGCTACGCCACCCCGGCTAAGGGGTCGCGCCAGTCTGACCGGGCGAGCCGATCCGGTACAACGTGCGACGCAAGCGCGGCACTTGTCGCGGTGCGTCGCACTGCGTTACGCTGCGCATCCCTGCGTTTCACTGGAGTCTGAGCAAATGATGAACGTGTCTTCGAGTTGGAATGCGCTGACTGGCGAAGAGAGTTGCCGTCTGATGATCGACGTTGCCGGGCGCACCCCTGCGGACGCGGTGACCTGATGCGATCCGCGCAGGGATTCGAGGCCGGATGCAGTTTCGGACGCGACGCCGGGCGTGCCGAAGTACGCGCCGAAGTGCGCGCGGCGGCGGAACGCGCAGTGGCGCAGGCGGCCGAGATTCTGGGGATCAAGCGATGACCGACGAACTCATCCGCCTTCCGGAGCTGCTCCGGCTGGTCCCGGTGCACCGCGGCACCATCTGGCGCTGGCACCGGGCCGGCCAGTTCCCGGCGCCCGTGCGCATCGGCTCGAAGCCGGCGTGGGTGCGTAGCGAGGTCGACGCGTGGATTGCCGATCGCAAGGAGGCGCGGACGTGAGCCGCCTTGTCGAGATTGCCGGCCCGATTGGCGCCGCCATCGTCGCGCTTCTGGAGGGTCGATTTATCGCCAGTCTGTGCGGCACGGACTGGAAGGCCGAACCCGGCGTCGTGTGGATGGCGTCGATTGACAG
>JACCDR010799703.1_pt1 | contig 20987 bp, 15 predicted proteins | sample 7446431 | NCBI WGS metagenome assembly JACCDR01 (sample SAMN15323443, study PRJNA562643) | freshwater metagenome | isolation source: river surface water | place: USA:Blue River Watershed | collected 2017-08-17 | reverse complement strand
CGCCGACGGCGTGCAACTGGCCGACTACGCACAGGCCGGCGCAGCGCTGGCCGCACTGGGTGCCGGGCAGGTGCTGCTGGTCGACCCCAAACGTGTCACCTTTGGCGTGCGCGGTTGTGCCGGCGCGGCCTGCAAGGTGGTGGAGGCCATCAACCCCAGCACGCTGCTGAAAAGCCGCAAGAGCGATGCCGAGGTGGCGCACATCCGCCAGACCATGGCCGAAGACGGCGCGGCGATGTGCGAGTTCTACGCCTGGTTTGAAGCCGCCCTGGCCGCTGGCGAAACCATCACCGAACTGACAGTGGACGAAAAACTCAGCGCCGCGCGTGCGCGCCGCCCCGGCTTCGTGGGCCTGAGCTTTTCCACCATCGCCGGCTACAACGCCAACGGCGCGCAGCCGCACTACCGCGCCACGCCCGATTCGTTTGCCGTCATCCAGGGGCCGGGCGCTGCGCAGCACGACGGCCTGCTGCTCATCGACAGCGGCGGCCAGTACTGGGGCGGCACCACCGACATCACGCGCGTGTGGCCCATCGGCACCGTCAGCGCGGCGATGAAACGCGACTACACGCTGGTGCTGAAAGGCACGATGAACCTGTCGCGCGCGCGCTTTCCGCGTGGCACCGCCAGCCCCATGCTGGACGCCCTGGCGCGGGCGCCGCTGTGGCAGGAAGGCATTGAATTTGGCCACGGCACCGGCCATGGGGTGGGTTACTTCCTGAACGTGCACGAAGGCCCGCAGAGCATCAGCAAGGCCGTGCCCGACGCCCACATGGCCATGCAGCCGGGCATGATCACCAGCATCGAGCCCGGCGTCTACCGCCCCGGCCAGTGGGGCGTGCGCATCGAAAACCTGGTGCTCAACGTGCCGGCGCACACACCCGAGGGCAGCACCTTCGCCGAGTTCCTGGAATTTGAGACGCTGACACTGTGCCCCATCGACACCCGCTGCATCGACCGCAGCCTGCTGCGCGCCGACGAAGTGCAGTGGCTGAACAACTACCACGCCACCGTGCGCGCGCGCCTGCAGCCGCTGGTGACTGGCGACGCGCTGGCCTGGTTGCTGCTGCGCACGCAGCCGCTGTGAACCCGCAGCGCCAGCAAGGGCTGGGTGGCGTGGGGGCCCCCGCGTGAGTGGCAGCAACCTGCCCGCGCTGGGCATAGACCTGGGCGGCACCAAGATTGAGGCGCGCCTGCTGGCCATGGACGGCACCGAGCTGTGGCGCCGCCGCGTGCGCACACCGCACAACGACTACGCCTCGACCGTGCAAGCCGCCACCGCGCTGGTGCACGGCGCACGCGAGGTGGCGGGCAACCAGGCTTTCACCGTGGGCGTGGGCACACCGGGCACCGAAACGCCCACGGGCCTGATGAAAAACTGCAACTCCAGTTGCCTGAACGGCCAGCCGCTGCGTTTTGACCTGCAGGCCGCCATAGGCCAGCCCATCCGCATGGCCAACGACGCCAACTGCCTGGCGCTGTCAGAGGCCACCGACGGCGCGGGCGCCGGGGCGCCGGTGGTGTTTGCCGTCATCCTGGGCACCGGCACTGGGGCCGGCATAGCCGTGCACGGCCGCGTGCTGCAAGGGCCCAACGGCCTGGCTGGTGAGTGGGGGCACAACCCGGTGCCTTTTGGCCGCCATGCGGAAGACCCTGACTTTGAATGTTATTGCGGCAAACGGGGCTGCATCGAAACCCTGCTCAGCGGCCCTGGCATCGCCCAAGACCACGCCTGGGCGCACCAGCAACAGTTGACTGGTGAACAAATTGCCGCACGCGCCAGTGCCGGCGACCGCGAATGCATGGCCACCATGGCACGCCACACACACCGCCTGGCCCGCGCGCTGGCCGGTGTCATCAACTTGCTGGACCCCGATGTCATCGTGCTCGGCGGCGGCCTGTCGCTGCTGCCCCACCTGTACCACCGGGTACCGGCACTGTGGGGGCAGTGGGTGTTCAGCGGTGGCCTGAAAGAGCCCGTGCGCACGCGGCTGGAACCGGCCCTGCACGGCGACGCCTCGGGCGCGCGGGGGGCGGCGTGGCTGTGGTGGCAGGGGTAGCGGGGTAACCCGTCAGCGGGCAGTGCCCCGGCACAAAACTTGCGGCAAAATTGGTAACCCAGTTACACCCGTTCAGCCGCCATGCCCCGCACCAAAACACCGCCCAAAGTTGCAGCACCGCGCACCAAAAGCAAGAATCTCCCCGCTGACGGCGACGCAGCCAGCAAAAACAAACCGCTGGTTGAAGATATCCGGTTACTGGGCCGGCTTCTGGGCGATGTCATTCGCGAACAAGAGGGCGCCGAGGCTTTTGAGCTTATCGAACGTGTGCGCCAGCTCTCGGTGGCCTACCGGCTGAAGGCCGACGCCAGCGCCGGGCGCGTGCTCGACCGGCTGCTGAAAAACCTGTCGGCCGACCAGACGGTGACCGTCATCCGTGCTTTCAGCTACTTCAGCCACCTGGCCAACATTGCCGAAGACCGCCACCATGTGCGCCGCCGCGCCGTGCACGAACGTGCGGGCCACCAGCAAGAAGGTTCACTGGCACTGGCGCTGGAACGGCTGCACCGCGCCGACCACCGCGCCGCCGACATTGCCGCGCTGTTGAAAGAGGCCTACATCTCGCCCGTGCTCACCGCCCACCCCACCGAGGTGCAGCGCAAGAGCATCCTGGACGCCGAGCGCGCCGTGGCCACGCTGGTGGAAGCGCGCGACGACCTGGCCAGCCACGGCAGCGACACGCAGCGTGCCGACAACCTGGCGCACCTGCGCGCGCGCATCACGCAGCTGTGGCAAACGCGCATGCTGCGCACGGCCAAGCTGACGGTGGCCGACGAGATTGAAAACGCGCTGTCTTACTACGACAGCACCTTCCTGCACGAGATTCCGCGCCTCTATGGCGAGTTGGAACGGGCGCTGCACGGCCACGAAGTGGCATCTTTCCTGCGCATGGGCCACTGGATCGGTGGCGACCGCGACGGCAACCCCAACGTGACCGCCGCCACGCTGACGCACGCGCTGCGCCGCCAGTGCGAGGTGGCGTTGCGCCACTACCTGACCGAGGTGCACGCGCTGGGCGCCGAGCTGTCGATCAGCGGCACGCTGGCCCCCGTGTCGGCCGAGATGGTGGCGCTGGCCCAGCGTTCACCCGACCAGCATGTGCACCGGCTGGACGAGCCCTACCGCCGCGCGCTGATCGGCATGTACGCGCGGCTGGCTGCCACGCTGCAGCTGCTGACCGGCACCGAGGCGCTGCGCCACGCCGTGGCACCGCAAAACCCGTACGCCACGGCAGAAGAATTCTTGCAAGACCTGCGGGTGATTGAACGTTCGCTGGGCACCCACCACGCGCAGGCGCTGGTGGCGCCGCGCCTGGCGCCGCTGATGCGCGCCGTGCAGGTGTTCGGTTTTCACCTGGCCACGCTGGACCTGCGGCAAAGCAGCGACCAGCACGAAGCCGTGGTGGCCGAGCTGCTGCGCGTGGCACGTGTGCACACCGACTACAGCGCGCTGGCCGAGCCCGAACGCCGCAGCCTGCTGATGGCGCTGCTGAACGACGCGCGGCCGCTGCGCGTGCACGGCGCCACTTACTCCGCCTTGGCGCAGGGTGAACTGGCCATTTTCGAAACCGCGCGCCAGGCGCTGGCCGCCTACGGCCGCGATGCGCTGCGCCACTGCATCATCAGCCACACCGAAGAGGTGAGCGACCTGCTGGAAGTGCTGCTGCTGCAGAAGGAAACCGGCCTGCTGACGGGCACACTGGACGGCACCGAAGCCGACCAGGCGGCGGTGGCCGCGCTCATCACCGTGCCGCTGTTCGAGACCATCGGCGACCTGCGGCGCAGCGAGCCCATCATGCGCGACTTCTACGCCCTGCCCGGCGTGCTGGGCCTGGTGCAGCGCAGCAGTGGCGAACAAGACGTGATGCTGGGCTACAGCGACAGCAACAAAGACGGCGGCTTTTTCACCAGCAACTGGGAGCTGTACCGCGCCGAGACCGCGCTGGTGGCACTGTTTGCCGAAGTGGGCCAGCGCTGCCAGCAAGCCGGCCACGCGCCGATCAAACTGCGCCTGTTTCACGGCCGTGGCGGCACCGTGGGCCGTGGCGGCGGGCCCAGCTACCAGGCCATCTTGGCGCAACCCCCGGGCACGGTGAACGGGCAAATTCGTCTGACCGAGCAGGGCGAGGTGATCGCCAGCAAATACGCCCACCCCGAAATCGGCCGCCGCAACCTGGAAACGCTGGTGGCCGCCACGCTGGAAGCCACGCTGTTGCACCCCACAAAAACAGCGCCCAAGGCTTTTCTGGACGCCGCCGCCACACTCAGCGAAGGCAGCTACCAGGCCTACCGCAAGCTGGTCTACGGCACACCGGGTTTCACCGACTACTTCTTCGCTGCGACGCCCATCCGCGAGATTGCCGAGCTGAACATCGGCAGCCGCCCGGCCAGCCGCAAGGCCACACGGGCCATTGAAGACTTGCGCGCCATCCCCTGGGGCTTTTCTTGGGGCCAGTGCCGCATGGCGCTGCCCGGCTGGTGCGGTTTTGGTTCGGCCGTGCAGCAGTTTGTGGCCGGGCCCGAGCAAGCGCAGCGGGTGGAACTGCTGCGGCGCATGCACCAGCAGTGGCCGTTTTTCCGCACGCTGCTGAGCAACCTGGACATGGTGCTGGCCAAGAGCGACCTGCGCATTGCCGCGCGTTATGTGGAACTGGTGGAAGACAAGCCGGCCGCCAAACGCATCTTCAACGCGCTGAAGGCCGAATGGCAGCGCGCCAACGACGCGCTGACGCTGATCACCGGCGAAGCCGAGCGCCTGCACAGCAACCCCGCGCTGGCACGCAGCATCGCGCACCGCTTTCCCTACCTGGACCCGCTGAACCACCTGCAGGTGGAACTGCTGCGCCGCTACCGCGGCCGCGCGGGTGCGGGTGCGGGTGCGGGTGCGGGTGCAGGTACTGCGACAGGCGCCGGCAAGGCGGCCGCGCCCGAGGTGGAACGGCTGCAGCGTGGCATCCACCTGTCCATCAACGGCATTGCGGCGGGGTTGCGCAACACGGGTTGAGGGTGGGCGGGCTGGTAGCTGGGGAGCGTCAGTCACTCAGTCTTGACAACTGTTGATAGTCAACCGATCATCAGCCCATGAGCACCAACACCATGAGCTTTGCACTGCCTGAGGCCTTGCGCAGCTACGTTGACCAGCGGGTACGGTCTGGGCAGTACGGCAATACCAGCGAGTACCTGCGTGAACTCATCCGTCGCGATCAAGAAGACCAGGCCAAGAAGCGCCTGCGCGAGTTGATAGAAGAGGGCCTGAACTCCGGCAGCGGCCGCGCGCTGACGCCGCAGGCAGCCGCACGGCTGAAGAAGAAGGCTTTGGGCAACTTGCGGTGAAGACTGCCAGACTCCGCCCGCTGGCGGAGCAGGACTTGACCGAGGCTGCCCGGTACTACGCCCAGACCGGTGGCCTTGCACTGGGCGAGCGTCTGTTCGACGCTGCATTGGCGGCGCTGAAGTCCGTGGAACGTATGCCGGCCATTGGGTCGCCCCGTCTGGGCTTGATGTGCGACATACCCGGCTTGCGGTCGTGGCGGGTCGATGGCTTTCCGGTGCTGTGGCTGTACTTTGAGGCTGATGACTATCTGGATGTCGTGCGTCTCTTGGGTGAAAGGCAAGACATCGCAGCCTTGCTGACGGCCAAGGACTGAAAAGTACCCAGACAAACGCCGGGCACGGTGCCGGACCTCAGTGCCATTCAGGCTGTGCCGACACCCAACGCCGTCTTCACCGCCCCCACCTGCCGGCGTGACACCGACAACCACTCGTCCAGCGGCGCCACACGCACGGCCCAGCCTTCGCTGCCCTCGGGGCGCTCGGCTGAAAACTCGGTGCGCAGTTCCAACTGGCGCATCGCCGCCAAGGCCACCAGTGCGTTGCGGTGCACGCGGATGAAGCGGCCGCCCAGGCGCGCCAGCTTGTCTTCCAGCTCGGTAAGGCTGTCGTCGATGAGGTAGCTGCCGCCCGCAGCACGCACCAACACCTGCTTTTGTTCGGCGCGGCAGTACAGCACGTCGGCCACGGGCAGGCGCAGGATGCGGTCGCGTTCGGTAATTACCAGCACCGCGGTTGCGGCCTGGGGTGCTGCGCCAGTTGCTGCGCCAGACCCTGCGGCAGTTGCTGAACCCGCTGGCGCGCCCGGCAGCAGTGGCACCCGCTGCACACGGTCGGCCAGCCGCTGCAGCGCTTCGGCCAGGCGCTCGCGGCGCACCGGCTTGGTCAGGTAGTCCACCGCGTCCAGCTCAAAAGCGCGCAGTGCGTGTTCGGCGTGTGCCGTCACCAGCACCACGGCTGGCGGTTGCGGCAGGCGGCGCAGCGCATGCGCCAGTTCCAGGCCGTTGCGGCCGGGCATGCGGATGTCCAGCAGCAGCGCGTGCACCGGCTGTTGCTGCACGAAACGCAGCGCTTCGTCGGCACTGCCGGCCTCGCCGGCCACCTGCCAGGTGGGGCCTGGCGCGCCTGCCACACCCGCCGCACCGGCCTGACCCTGCGGGCCCTGCAGGCCCTGCAAGTCCAGCACCAGCGTGCGCAGGCGCAGCCGCGCCAGCGGTTCGTCGTCAACGATCAGCAGTTGCAGCGCCACGGCCCGTTCAGCATGCCGCCTTCAAGGCGCGGGCAGCGTGATGCGCGCGTGGAACAGGCCGCCGCCGTCGTAACCCTTGGGCGGTGGTTCGTGCCACACGTCGCACTGCGCGCCCACGTCGTGCAGCAGCCGCAGCCGTTCACGCAGGTTGTGCAGCGCCATGCCGTGGCCGGGGCTGCTGGCGTCTTCGCCCAGCGTGTTGCTGACCAACACCACCACCTGCCCACGCTGCAGTTGTGCGCTGATGCTGATGTGGCCGCCATCGGCTGCCGGCTCGATGCCGTGGCGCACGGCGTTTTCCACCAGCGGCTGCAGCACCAGCGGTGGCACGCGCGCCTCAAACACCCGCGGGTCAACTTGCCACTGCACCACCAGCCGCGCGCCAAAACGCACTTCTTCTATGGCCAGGTAACGCCGCGCCAGGTCCACCTCTTCCTGCAGCGACACCGAGGCACCGGCATCGGCCAGCGCCACCCTGAAAAGCTGCGCCAGGTCTTCCAGCACGGCCTCGGCGCGCGTGGGCTCCACCCGCACCAGCGCCAGCGCCGAATTCAGCGCGTTGAATAAAAAGTGCGGGCGGATGCGCGATTGCAACTCGGCCAGCCGGGCGCTGGCATGCGCCGGGTGCCAGATGCGCGAACGCAGGTCCAGCCAGGCCCACAGCAGCGCCGCCAGGCCCACACCGGCAGCCACCACGCCGGCCAGCACAAAGCCGTTCACGGCCACCATGTCGGCCCAGGCCAGCGGCAGCCAGCCGGCCCCGGCGGTCGCGCCGCCCAGCGCCAGCACCAGCCCCGCCCGCAGCTGCGGCTGCAGGCCGGCCAGGGGGTTGCGCAGCGCACACACCACCACCAGCCACAACACACTGGCCACCAGACCGCCAAAAGACAGGGCGGCCTGGCGCGTGGCCCATTGCGCCCAGCTGGCAGCGCCAGCCAGTGCCGGCGCCAGCAACACCAGCTGCACCAGCAACACCGCGCGCAGGCCCAGGGCCGGGTGGCAGACATCAAAAGCCGCTGCGGCCTGCTGCTGCAGGCGCGCCCGCTCTTCGGCCAGCGGGTCAAAACGCGACAGCGCGTAGGCCGAGCTGTCCAGCGCCGGTTGCTGGCTGGAATCGGGCCACAGGCTTTCAGCACGCACCGTGGTGCTGGTGGCAAACACCGTGTCAGCGGGGTTGGCAGCAGGGCCTGCAAACAGGCCGCGGCGGCGCGGTTTTCTCATGGCGGGTAGGCGTGCATGGCGCTGCGGATAATACGGAATGGCCAGCCGGCCCGAACGGGCCTGTAGCGGCCTGTTCAGCCGCCCTTCTTGTCGCCTTGCCCTTTCGCACACGCCGCGCTGCGGCCCCCCACACCCATGCCCACACCGCACACCGCTGCTGCGCAGCCTTCTGCCGACCCGCTGGCCAATAAACAACAGGCCTGGTCGGCGCTGTTCAGCGAACCCATGAGCGAACTGGTGCAGCGTTACACCGCCAGTGTCGGCTTTGACAAACGCCTGTGGCAAGCCGACATCGCCGGCAGCCTGGCGCACGCCGAGATGCTGGCCGCGCAGGGTGTGATCGCGGCGCAAGACCTGGCCGACATCCAGCGCGGCATGGCGCAGATTCGGGCCGACATCGAAGCCGGCCGCTTCGAGTGGAAGCTGGAACTGGAAGACGTGCACCTGAACATCGAAGCGCGGCTGACCGCGCTGGTGGGCGACGCCGGCAAGCGCCTGCACACGGGCCGCAGCCGCAACGACCAGGTGGCCACCGACATCCGCCTGTGGCTGCGCGGCGAGATCGACAAACTGGCGTTGCTGCTGAACGCCATGCAGCAGGCACTGGTGGAACTGGCCGCCGCCCACACCGAAACCGTGATGCCCGGCTACACGCACATGCAGGTGGCACAACCGGTGAGCTTTGCGCACCACCTGCTGGCCTATGTGGAGATGTTTGCGCGTGACGCCGAGCGCTTGGCCGATGTGCGCAAACGCGTCAACCGCCTGCCGCTGGGTGCGGCCGCGCTGGCCGGCACCAGCTACCCGCTGGACCGCGAACGGGTGGCGCAAACGCTCGGCTTTGATGCCGTGTGCCAAAACAGCCTGGACGCCGTGAGCGACCGCGACTTCGCCATCGAATTCACCGCCTTTGCCGCGCTGACGATGGTGCACGTGTCGCGCCTGGCCGAAGAACTGGTGCTGTGGATGAGCCAGAACTTCGGCTTCATCGACCTGGCCGACCGCTACTGCACCGGCAGCAGCATCATGCCGCAGAAGCGCAACCCCGACGTGGCCGAACTGGCGCGCGGCAAAAGCGGCCGCGTGGTGGGCCACCTGATGGGCCTGATCACACTGATGAAGGGCCAGCCGCTCACCTACAACAAGGACAACCAGGAAGACAAAGAACCGCTGTTCGACACCGTGGACACGCTGGCCGACACGCTGCGCATCATGGCCGAGATGGTGGGCGGCATACGCGTCAAGGCCGACACGATGCAAGCCGCAGCACTGAAAGGTTATGCCACCGCCACCGACCTGGCCGACTACCTGGTGAAAAAGGGCCTGCCCTTCCGCGACGCGCACGAAACCGTGGCCCATGCGGTGAAAACCGCCATCGGCCGCGGTGTGGACCTGTCGGCGCTGCCGCTGGCCGAGCTGCAGGCGCTGAACGGCCGCATCACCGCTGACGTGGCCGAGGTGCTGACGCTGCGCGGCTCGCTGAACGCACGCCAGGTGCTGGGCGGCACGGCGCCGGTGCGGGTGCAGGAACAGGTGGCCCGGCACCGGGCACGGCTGGCGGGTGCTGGGGCATGAGCCGGAGCAAGTCACGATGAAATCCACACTCCAGTTCGGCATCCTCGGCTGCGCGCAGATCGCGCACGCCTTTGTACCGGCCGCACGCACCGCGCCCGGCGTCAGCATCGTGGCAGTGGCCAGCCGCAGCCTGGTCAAGGCGCAGGCCTTTGCACACACCCACACGCTGCCGCTGGCACTGGGCAGCTACGAAGAGCTGCTGCGCTGCCCGCTGGTGAACACCGTCTACAACCCGCTGCCCAACAGCCTGCACGCCGAGTGGTCCATCAAGGCCGCTGAACACGGCAAGCACGTCCTGTGCGAAAAACCGCTGGCGCTGAACCGTGCCGAAGCGCAGCGCATGTTCGACGCCGCGCGCAGCAACGGCGTGATGCTGCTCGAAGCCTACCCCTACTACTTCCAGCCCAACACCGGGCGGCTGCTGCAGCTGCTGCGCAGCGGCGCCATCGGTGAAGTGCAGAGCATCCAGGCGGGCATTGGCTTTAGCCTGCGCCAACCGGTGGGCAACATCCGCCTGAGCCCCGAACTGGGTGGCGGCGCGATGATGGACGCCGGCTGCTACCCACTGAGCCTGATCAACCTGGTGATGGGCCAGCCGCCCGTGCGTGTGCAGGCACAAGCGCGTTGGGCCCAAACCGGTGAGGACAAGGGGGTAGACATGGGCATGACGGCCACCCTGACCTACGCCGACGGCCGCTGCGCGCAACTGGTGTGCGCGATGGATGTGGCGCCCTACCGCCAGGCCACCATCGTGGGCACACAAGGCGTCATCGAATACAGCTTCCAGAACCACACCGCTGCCGATGCCGACGGCGGCCTGCGCCTGCGCCGCCCGCCCGGCGCTGCCGTGCCGCTGGAAAGCTACAACGACGGCACCGGCAACGGCTTTTGTTTTGCGGCCGAGGCTTTTGCCCAAGTGGTGGCCCGCCAGGACACGGCCGCCATCGACCGTGCCGCACAAGCCAGCCTGAACATTGCAGCCACACTGCACGCCCTGTTGCGCAGCGCGCGCGAGGGTTGCGTCACAACGCTTTGAGGGGCGCCCGGGTGCACAACTGCCCCGCGGCTGTGAGCGTGACACTGTCGTGCCATGGGGGCACCCTCAGGCGCCCTTGGCCTGTTCATCTCTGCGCGGTGCGGCCAGGCCGTCGTTGGGTTCGGCGTCGCTGAAACACTCGGCCACGGTGGCGGCGATATGGTCCATCTGCGCCGGCTGCAGCCCCACCAGCTCGGGGGCATTGCGCCGCCGCAGAGGCATCTGCCCGCCGTTCTGGCGCACCCACTGGATCAGCAGGTTCACCGTGCGGTTGGGCAGGTTGAAGGCACGGTCGATGCGCTCAAACGCCTGTTCGTAGGCCTGAACGAACTGCGTCTCTTCCAGCAGTGACTGCGCCAGCGCCTGCTCGGCGCAGGTGGTGACAAACTGCGCCGCAGCGTCGCCGTTCCAGTGGGCGTAGACGCAGGGCGTGGACTTGAAGTCGAACAGGAATGCGTTGTCGGCCAGGCAGGTGACGTCCCACAGGCGGAGGGCGGGCCGACTGAAAGCCTCCAGCGCGGCCAGGTAGTCGGCCTCGTGCCGCTTCATGGCCACCGACAAAGGCAACAGCGTGGCCTGCCCGTCAACCAGCGGCAGCGCCTATTGCAGATTCAGGCTGTGGTGCGCCAGCAGGCGTTACAGGCGGCCATTGCCGTCCATCAACGACAGCATGGCGTCGGGCGGCGGCGGCACGTAGCGCACTCCAGCGTGCTTTGGTTGCGCGCGTCGGCTGGGTGGTGCACCGCGTGATCACGCGCCACCTGCTCGGCCAGGCCGGGCTCAAGGCCGACGAAGCCGACAGCGGCGCGGTCACCCTGATTCAGCGCTTTGGCTCGGCCGCCAATTTGAATATTCACCTAGCGGCTGGCGGCGCTGGTGCCTCGGCCACGTTTACACCTCATACGTTTGCATGGCGTGCTGGCCCCCAACGCCAAACTGCGCGCGCTGGTGGTGCCGCAAGAGGCCGGGGCGCCTGCGGCCCGGACTGGGGCGCTGCTGGTGACGAACTCTCCGCATCAGGCTGGGACAAGGTGGCAGACGCGCGCCTGAATTGCCCGTTTTCTCAACCCAGGCCCTGCACGCCGCGCCAAAAACCGGCGCCGCGCTTGGGCCTTGCGCGAAGGTGGACAACGTCCCGCTCGACGCACGGAGGACGTTGAGGGCGTTTTCGGCATCGACCGCACGCGGCGGATGAACGCGCGCCAAACCGCTGGTGGCCCCCAGTGTGAACAAATGCCACCGAAAGACCCTTCAACTTTTCGGTTTGAGGTCCGAAACATCTTCCTACGATCAAAGGTGAAAGCACCCTGATCCCATCAAACCAGGACAGCCCCGCCATGCGCACGTCGAACTTCCGCATCAGCACACGCATTGGATCAGGGTTCTTTGTACTGGCCGCTTTCTGCCTGGCCTTGGGATTGCTGGCCATGGTGCAGATGTCCAAGGTGGCTGCAACAACCGAACGCATTGCCACCGGCAACTTGCCCAGGATTCAACTCAGCGCCGAATTGCGCGACCGCCTTAATGACATCCGCCGCGCTGAAGCAAGACACATTCTGTCGAGCGAGCGCAAGGAAATGAAAGCCATTGAGGCCCTGATACGCGAGACCCGAAAGAAGCTCGACACCTTGGGGCAGCAAGCCAAGGACCTGTTTGCCGATGACGCGGATCGCCAGGCACTGGCCACCATCAGCACGCAGCGCAAAGCCTGGGACGCGGCCACAGAACAGCTGGTGCAGGCGTCCCGCGCTGGCAAGCAAGACGACGCAACCGTCATTTACAACAGCACGTCCCACGACGCCTTCGAGGCGACCATGACGGCGGTCGCCTTGCTCAGTGAGCACAGCGCGAAGGACGCCGCCATGTCCTGGGATCAGGCCGAAGCCGTCTATGAGGTTGCCCGAACCTGGGTGACCGGTGCAGGTGTTGGTGCCTTTGTGATCGCAGCAGCCATGGCAACCTTCATCACACGCTCCATCACGCGGTCAGTCGTCGTGCCCATTCAGCAGGCTGGGCAGACGGCCCAGGAGATCGCCAAGGGCGATATGTCCGTCAGCCTTCACGCCCAGGGCAACGACGAAACCGCCCACCTGCTGCGCTCCATGGAATCCATGCGGCAACGCTTGACGGACATTGTGCTGACGGTCAGACAGAGTTCTGACCGCCTGGCCTCGGCAAGCGCTGAGATTGCCAACGGCAATGGTGACTTGTCTCAACGCACCGAAGATCAAGCCCATGCGCTGGGGCAGATTGCAACTTCCATGCACGCGCTGGGCAGCGCGGTGACACAAAACTCACAAAGCGCAGAGCAGGCCAACAACCTTGCCGCCTCGGCTTCGGTTGTGGCGGTCAAGGGCAGAGAAACGGTGGCTCAGGTGGTCTCCACCATGAACGGCATCAGTGAGTCCTCGCGAAAGATCGCCGACATCACCGGCATCATCGACGGCATCGCCTTCCAGACCAACATCCTGGCGCTGAACGCTGCTGTAGAAGCGGCTCGCGCGGGTGAGCAGGGCAAGGGCTTTGCGGTGGTCGCCGCCGAGGTGCGCACGCTGGCAGGCCGCTGCACGCAGGCAGCTCGGGAAATCAAAGACCTGATCAACACCAGCGTCACCCAGGTCAGCGGTGGCAAGGTGCTGGTTGAAACGGCCGGCACGACCATGACCGAGGTCGTCGACTCGATCACCATCCTTGCCCAGCTGATGGCTGAAATCAGCGCAGCCGGACAGGCACAGCTTCGCGGCGTTGCCGAGGTTGACAGTGCCGTGGCAGACCTGGACCAAAGTACCCAGAAGAACGCCATGCTGGTGCAAAACCTGGCAATTGCCGCCGGTGGTCTTGAATCCCAAGCAGACCAGCTGGTGCAGACCGTGGCCGTGTTCAAGCTCTCGCAAAACATGCAGACACCGCAAGACGATGCGTCAGTGTCGGAACCTGCACTTGCCGGCTGATCAAGCCGTCAAGCGCACCCGGGTCTGAATCGAAGTCACACAGCAGGCGAATCACGCGAGCTCACACTGCATGCGTCAAGAACACCGCATTCATCCACAGTTGATCATGCTTCACTGGCTGATGGCGGCCATGCTGGTGATTGCCGTGGGCGCCATCATGGGACGTGCCCAGTTACCTCCAGGAAATGAATGGCGACCCGTGATGCGCAACATCCACCTGGTCAGCGGGCAGCTGATCTTGGCCCTGGTGGTGATTCGCCTCATGGTCCGTTGGAAGCAGGGCATGCCCTGTGCAGCAGGTGTCGGCCCGTGGGCTGCGTGGGCTGGTCGGGTGGTGCACGCCCTGCTGTACGGCGTGATGCTCGCCCAGCCGATCACCGGCATTCTCTTCATGCAAGCAGGCGGTAAGCCCGTGGGCGCCTTCGGCTGGCACCTGCCTATGCTGATTGCAGAAGACAGGGATTTGCACGCCGAGTTGAAGGAGCTGCACCAGACCATAGGCAGCCTGTTTTACGGGCTCTTGGCCCTGCACGTGTGCGCAGCCTTGTGGCACCACGTCGTTCTGCGCAACCAAACGCTTCACCGCATGCTGCCCTGGCTGGCAGCACGCACCGGCGCAGGGGCGGTTGGCCTGCACGCTGTTGCGCAAGTGACTCATGCAGCGCCGGCTGTGGCGCCTGCGCAGCGGCCGCAGGGTGGGGCCGCCGCCAGCAAACCCGACACGCCCAAGCAAGCCCACGGTCACAAGCCGCCCCACACAAAGCATCCGGCTGTCATCGACGAGTAGCGGCCCGCAGCCTGCCCCCCTTGACCCTGGCCCGCGTCTTTCGAGATTTCACTGCAGCAGAGAAATTTTTCATGAGCCCAACATGCCCAACACACGCGGCCAAGCGCACAGCCCTGATTGCCGTGGTCTGCATCTTGGCAACCGCCCGCGCTTGGGCGAATGGGCCCGTGGATGCAGAGGCCGCTCGAGCCCTGGCCAAGAAGAGTGACTGCTTCAAGTGCCATACCGTCGATCAAAAGAAGGACGGTCCCGCGTACCGCGAAGTGGCCAAGAAGTATCGCGGCAAGCCCGATGCGGAGTCCAAGCTGTACACGCATGTGACCACCTCGCCGAAAGTGAAGATCGACGGCGAAGAGGAGAACCACCAAATGGTCAAGAGCAAGAACGACGCCGAGATCAACAACTTGATTCGGTTCATCCTTTCACTGCCCAACCCCTGATGAGCCGCATGATGAGCAAAACACTGTGCCGGCAAGCTCTCAAGCTGTGCGCCTGCTTGCTGCTCTGGGCTGGCTGCGCAGCCGGCGCGTGGGCTCAGGACGCTGCCGCTGCGGCCAGCACCACGGCGGGCTCGGCACCGACCAGCAAGGCACGCGTGGTGAAGGACCAGATCATGCAGGGTGACGCACGCTGCACCCGTTGCCACAGCGACGTGAATGGCGATGAGGTTGAAAACGTGCCGATCCTGCCCATTGCACGCACCAAGCATGGCACCCGCGCCGATACGCGCACGCCCACTTGCACCAGTTGCCACGGCAACAGCGAACGCCATCTGAGGCAGGAAGGCAAGCGCCGCCCGCTGCCCGACCAACCCTTCGGACGGAAGTCTGCCAGCGACCCCTTGGCCCACAACAAAGCCTGCCTCAGCTGCCACGAAGGCGGCAACAAGCTGATGCACTGGTCGGCCAGCACGCACGCGCGGCGCGACGTGCCCTGCAGTGATTGCCATCAAGTGCACGTCTCGCACGACAAGGCCACCACCAAGCCCAAGGTGGCAGAGATGTGCATGTCCTGCCACAAGGAAAAGAAGGGCGAGTTCGCCCGCCCCAATCACCACCCGGTGCCTGAAGGCAAGATGACGTGCACCGACTGCCACAACCCTCATGGCTCGGCCGGCCCGAAACTGATGGTCAAGGACAGCGTGAACGAGACCTGCTACAGCTGCCATGCGCAGCACCGGGGGCCTTTTTTGTGGAACCACCTGCCGGTCACCCAGGACTGTGCCCTGTGCCACAACCCGCACGGCAGCACAACCGCAGGTCTGCTGAAGATGCGCCCGCAGTTCTTGTGCCAGCAGTGTCACGAGCCCGCCAACCACCGCGGCAACATTCCTGGGCTCAATGGCAGCCAGAGCAACGTGCCAGGGGCGGGCGCCCTCACCCAGGCCAGGGGCTGCACAAATTGCCATACCCAGGTCCATGGCGGCAACAACCCCACGGCAGCAGGCACGCAGCGCACATTCCGCCGCTGAAGGAAAGACCGATGAAAGCGTCCACTGTGCCCGTTCAAGTCGCAAGCCTGCAGCCGCTGGCGGCCGCTGTTGCAGCCCTGATCTGGGGTTGTTCTTCGGCCCTGGCCCAAACCAGCAACCTGACACCCGACGAGATTCGAAAGGATCTGGCCACGCCCAACAGCGTGCTCAATCTGACCTTGCTGGGTATCAACAAGGACAACCGCCGCTTTGGGCAAAACCGTGGTCTGACACAAGAGGGCCTGTACGGTCTGGTCAACGCGGACGTCATCACGCGAGACGATGCCACCGGCACCTGGTTCAAGTTTTACGGGCATGACTTGGGGTTGAACACGGGCGAGTTCCGAGTCACCAAAGAGCAACAGGGTCAGTGGGCGATATCGGTTGCTGGCAGCCAGTTTGTGCGCCGTGAGCCCTTGCTCATCGTGTCGGGCCTCAGTGGCGAGGGCACCGCCAACCAAGTGGTCAGCGGTACGGCGGCCAAGCGTGAGCTGACCCTGGAGCAGGACCGTGAGGTGTTCGAGGTGGCGCTGCGGCGGGTGCTCGATAAACGCTGGGACTTGAGGTTGGACTTTCGCCAGGAAAGCGGTGACGGCGCACGCATGATGGGTCGCGGCACGTCCAACGTGATGGAGTTTCTGACCGAGCCCATCGACCGCCTGAGCACCAGTTGGGGTGGCCAGATCGCTTTCCTTGGCCAGCAGTTTCAGCTGACTGGTGGCTACAACGGCAACCACTTCAAAAATCGGATTCCTGTGCTGTTCTCATCGGGCGGCAATTCGTCATTTGGGCCCGTATGGGCCATCGCTCAACCACCCAGCAACACCGCACATCAGCTCTTCCTGTCCGGTGGCGTGAACCTGGGGGACCGTTCGCGCAGCAGCTTCAAACTGTCACGCACCGTAGCCGAGCAGAACGAATCGTTCGACCCCAGCTTCGTGCGGCTTGCCGATGCGCCCGACTCGCTGAATGGGCGCATGGTCACGTCATTGGCTTATGCCGACCTCACCACACGCCTGGCACGCAACGCTGAGATGCTGGCCAGTGTGCGCTACGAGGACCGGGACGACCAGACACCCGTCGCCCGCTACACAGCGACGGTGCTGCCCAGCACGGGCAATTTCTCAACGGCTGGCGTCACGGGCTACAACAAGCCGAGATCATTGACCCAGCTGACCGCCTCTGTCGAAGCCGGACTGCGCCTGGACGGCGGCTACCGACTCTCGGGCGGCGGCACTCTGGAAACCTTGGAACGCGACGTTTCAGATACCTACCGCCGCATGGGATTTCGTGCGCGCACCAGGGAAGCCAGCGCCCGCGCGGAGCTCAAGCGCAGCATGTCTGAGACACTCAACGGCAGCGTGGCTGTCCTGCGCCAGAGCCGCAGCGGGTCTGAATACGTACCCGACACCTACAACCCTGCAGCCTTGACCAACCGCCTGGCGTCTTTGATGTGGGCCGACCGCACGCGTGACAAGGTGCGGCTAACGGCGGACTGGTTGGCCGACGAGAACCTGTCGGTCCAGTTGCTCGGTGAGACCGCGCAAGACCGATACAGTGGACTGCAGTTCGGGCCGCGCAAAGGCGAGTACCAATTTGCTTCGGTGGATGCCAGCTTCAGCTTTCATCCACGGTGGACGTTGACGGGCTGGCTCTCGTATGCCTTGACGCAAGCCGTTCAGCAAACGCGCACCGACCGGGTTGGCGCAGCGGCGTCAGGGTACGACACCCTGTGGTCGGCCGACATCCGCAACGAAGCCCATGCGGCAGGTCTTGGCCTCAGGGGCTCGGTGAGCGAAGCGCTTCAGGGGGGCTTGGAGGCCAGCCTGAGCCACGAAACGGTGCGTCACGATCTGTCGCGCGATGGCGGAACGGGCTCGGCGCCGCTGCCCAGTCTGCCGGCGATGTCGTACCGCCAGACCCAGGCCAAGGTGTTTGCCGACTGGAGCCTGAGGCGCGACATGGCTGTGCGTTTTGAACTGGGCCTGGACCGCCGCAGCAACAGCGACTGGACCTGGGTGAACTGGGTCTACAACGGGTCAACCGCCGTAACGGCCGCTGCCCGGAACTCCGACGGTACGACCGTGACCCAGGTGCCCGCAGAAAACGTGGGCTACGTGGCGCTGACTTGGCGGTACCGCTGGCGCTGACCAGCACCACACCACATACCCGCTGGCCCGCCGCCAGGCTGCGCCGCCTTTCGCCTTTCGCTTTTCGCTTGATGCCGAGGCTCAGGGCCGGCGCTCCTGCGGCGGTGGCGCCGTCACTTCGGCGGATCGGATGCCAAGGGCCCCTGGCGGGGTTGCCTGTGCGACCAGCGCCGGGCTCGCCGTGACGGCGACCGTGCCCTTGCCGGCGCGTTTGCACCCGTACATGGCATGGTCTGCGGCCTTGAGCAGGTCGCTGGCGCGGGTGTCGCCGTCGGCTTCGGGGTGCCTTGAGGAAGCCGTCCAACAATGCACGCCGGCACTGGCCGACACCTGCATGCCCGGCGCCACGGTCGCGGCCATGGTCTCGATGCGCGCGATCAGACTCACTGCGCGCTCGCGTGCCGTGGACATGCAGGTGTCCGTTGGAAACCCCTCGATCAGCACCACGAACTCGTCACCGCCCAGCCGTGCCATGGTCTCGCCAGGGCGGAACTCCTTGCGCAAGGCGTCGGCCACCGCCTTCAGCAGCAGGTCGCCGGTGGCATGGCCCAGGGTGTCGTTCACGCGCTTGAAGTTGTCGAGGTCAAACAGCATCACGGCCAGCACGCGGCCGTCACGGGCCGTGCGCCGGCAGGCTTCGTGCAGTTGTGTCGTCAAGGCCCGGCGGTTGGACAGGCCGGTAAGGGCGTCGGTGTCGGCGGCATGGCGCAAGTCGTCGCCGGCTTGGTGCAAGGACCGCACGAACGGGCCGAAAAGCACCGGGACTATGACCATCATCACCACAAACGAGCTCAGCAACGCCGGCTCGGCCGTCCAGAAATCACTGAACGGCATCAGCACGGCGGCCGCCAGCGCGGCCGCCCCCCAAGACAGCCAGAGCGTGGGCACGCCATAGCGCATGCCGCACCGCACCATCTGCACCATCAGCACCGAATAGAACGGCGCCAGAATCTCGGGCGCGCCGACCAGAGCCAGGACGATGACAACCGAATCCAGCACCATGAAGCCGTACTGCCCCAGCAGCCCGGGCGCACCGTGGGCCAGCGTGCGCCGCCGGTGAATGACCGTGGCCAGCGCATAGGCCACCAACATCGCCGGTACGGCCAGCAACAGCAGTGGCGCGGTGTCGGTACGGCTGGCGTCGTACGCCGCCCAGGTGGACGCCAGCGCCAGCACCAGCGTGATCAGCAGCCGCTGGCGGGCACGGTCGCGCTCATGCATCACCAGCTGATCAGAACGGTGAGCGCCAATCCGTTCTATCAGGTTGCGCAGGCGAAAGCCGAGTGCTGTCACGCTTGAATTTTACGAACCCGTGTGGGCGGTAGAGCTCAGCGGGACAGCCCAGCGGGAGAGCTCAGCGCGAGGGAGTTCACACACGACGTGGGCCCAGCGCAGGCGGGGGCGGCGTTTCCATCGGTTCGCTACATGGCGCTCATGGCGCCGGGTCTGACCGGCCACGGCCATGCGGTGATTTTTTTCGCCCAAGCTCCATCGCCCAAGCCGAAGACGCTGCCAGACGCAAGACGCTCAGCCGCCCCAGCTGTCTTTCAGCGTCGTGATGCGGTTGAACACGGGCGCTTCGGCCCGGTGCAGCACCCGGTCGGTGATGAAGTAGCCGTGGCGTTCAAACTGGAAACGGTGCTCGGGCACGGGTTCGTGCGGCAGCGCGGCCAGTGCGGGTTCAACATAGGCCTGCAGCTCCACCCGGCTCTTCGGGTTCAGCACCTCGCGAAAGTCGCGCCCGCCAGCGTCGGGCTGCGCTTCGGTGAACAGGCGGTCGTACAGCACCACTGTTGAGGGCACAGCGTCGTGCTGGCCCAGCCAGGTGATGGTGCCCTTGACCTTCACGCTGTCGGCGCCGGCAGTGCCGCTTTTGGTGCCAGGCAGCACCTGCGCCAGCACCTTGGTGATGCGGCCCTCGGCGTCGGCTTCGAAGCCGGTGCACTCCACCACCATGCCGTACTTCAAGCGCACCTTGCTGCCGGGCGTGGTGCTGCCGTCGGGCTGCACGGCGGGCGGGAAAAAGCGGAAGAAACCTTTGGGCGGCTGCACGGCAAAGTCTTCACGCTCAATCCACACCTGCGGGCCCAGGCCGAAATGGCGTTCGCCCAATTCAGGGTGTTGCGGGTGCGCGGGGGCGCGGCAGGGTTCGATGTGGCCGGCGCTGCCGAAGACGTCGGCCCAGTTGGTCAGTTCCAGCGCCAGCGGCTCGAGCACGGCCATCGCGCGCGGCGCCTGGCCTTCCAGGTCGTTGCGCAGGCAACCTTCCAGCACGGCATAGTCCAGCCAAATGTTGGTTTTGCTGGCGCCAGTGCCGTCGGCCATGGCGCGGATGGCAGCCGGCGTGTAGCCGCGTCGCCGCATGCCAAACAGCGTGGGCATGCGCGGGTCGTCCCAACCGTTGACGATGCCCTCGGCCACCAGTTCGCGCAGCTTGCGTTTGCTGGTCACCACGTAGCTCAGGTTCAGGCGGCCAAACTCGTATTGTTTGGGCAGCGGCCGCGCCAGCAGGCCTAAGCGTGCCAGGTGTTCCAGCAGCCAGTCGTAAAAGGGCCGCTGGTCTTCAAATTCCAGCGTGCAGATGCTGTGCGTGATGCATTCCAGCGCGTCCTCAATCGGGTGCGCGTAGGTGTACATCGGGTAGATGCACCAGCGGTCGCCGGTGCTGTGGTGCGTGGCGCGCTTGATGCGGTAGAGCGTGGGGTCGCGCAGGTTGATGTTGGGGCTGGCCATGTCGATCTTGGCGCGCAACACCATCGCGCCGTCGGCATGCAGGCCGTCTTTCATCTCGCGCAGGCGCGCCAGGTTGTCGGCCGGTGTGCGGCCGCGCCAGGGGCTGTTGGTGCCGGGGGTGTTGAAGTCACCCCGGTTGGCGCGCATCTGCTCAGGCGTTTGCTCGTCCACATAGGCCAGGCCGGCCGACACCAGCGCCGCGGCAGCGCGGTACATGAAGTCGAAGTAGTTGCTGGCGTTGTAGAGGTGGCTGACACCATGAAGCTGCCAGTCAAAGCCCAGCCACTGCACGGCTTCGATGATGGCGTCGACAAATTCCTGCTCTTCTTTTTCCGGGTTGGTGTCGTCAAAGCGCAGATGGCACGCACCGTTGTAGTCGCGCGCCAGGCCGAAGTTCAGGCAGATGCTTTTGGCGGGGACCACGT